>Ga0306916_100156_pt1 | contig 28146 bp, 4 predicted proteins | sample AntDeeMetag20062_FD_190409 | JGI IMG/M metagenome (GOLD analysis project Ga0306916, IMG submission 190409) | Saline lake microbial communities from Deep Lake, Antarctica - Metagenome TFF 2006 #2 (v2) (version 2) | ecosystem: Environmental > Aquatic > Non-marine Saline and Alkaline > Saline...
TCCCCCCAAAGGGGGAGCGAACCTACCCCCCCGAAGGGGGGGAGCGCCGCCCCCCTCACGGGCCCCCCTCACGGGCCCCCCTCACGGGCCCCCCTCACGGGCCCCCCTCACGGGCCCCCCTCACGGGGAGGGGGGCCCCTAAGGGGATCGTCGCGAGTACACGAAAACATCGTCGATCCCGTGAAAAAATTCCGGACGGCCCTATATAAAATATATATAGGGCCGTCCGGAATTTTTTTCACGGGATCTAATTTTATTCGAGTAAACATAAGATTTTGACCCCCCCCGTAGGGGGGAGGGCGGCGACTTTGATGCAAAACTTGAACTTTGTTTTACAATGGTCGATAAAGAGCACATCTACTATAGGTCTCGCACCTATTCGAGAGCGTGACTCGTTGAAGACTCGTGGATTATAAATCAATGTAAACTAGAAATCCTGTACCTGCCGGTATTAAATTACCTAAAATGACATTTTCTTTTAACCCTTTAAGGAAATCTTTTTTACGGAAAAGAGCTGCTTTACTTAAAACACGAGTAGTTTGTTGAAAGCTGGCTGCGGATAAAAAACTATCCACTTCTAGTGATGCTTTTGTAATTCCTAAAACTAAAGGTTCATACGTCATTTTTTTCATTAAGAATGTATTAATCTTTTCAACAAAAAATAAGTCAATAATTTCCCCTTGAAAAAAGCCTGTTTGAGCACCATCAATAATTCTAACTTTTGAAGTCATTTGTTTAACTATAACTTCAAGATGTTTATCCGCAATAGTAACGCCTTGAGCCTTATATACTCTATGAACTCCATCCACTAAAATTTGTTGTATTTTGTAAAAACTTTGACGTACAGCTAAGTCTAAAGGTAATTTAGTTGAATAACGTTTAAACAAACTTTTTAATAAGTAAGGTAAACTATCACGAAAAAAACGTCCACGTTTAGTAGTGCGAGCTTCGAAAAATTGTTCAACCTTTGGTATACCTTGAATAATATCACCCGTTTTTAATTTTTGATAAGATAAAGTAATAACTGGAGTTTTAGGATCAATAAAATCATTATCAAATTTATGAAGTATACCTTTTGGTGAAATAAAAATGGGTTGAGAACGACGTAATGTGATTTTTTGATTATTAAAATGAACTAGTTGACCTGAAGTTTGAATGGCAGTTGTGTTAGTTATCGGATCACCGTAAACACAAAAGTCTCCCAAACGAACTTTAATTTTCAAATCATTAGGTTTTCCACCAACTAAATTTGAAACTTTTAAGATTCTCGATTTGATATTTGCTATAACTCCTTCCTCCGAAGAGGTTTTTTGATAATCGGCCCCGGCCGGGCTTCGTACTTTTTTTGACGGATCGTATTGTTTACGATCGTACTCGTGATTCTCGTGCGCGAGGACCCGTGAGGGCGGCGCCGCCCTCCCCTTTAGGGGGGGGCCACCTGCGGGGGGGAGTCCACCCGCCCGTGAGGGCGGCCCGCCCCCTATAGAAGGGGCAGGCAAGCCGGCAATCGTCGATGTTTGTTCCCCCCCGTCGGGGGGGAGAATTGGCTTTTGCCCATTAAGCTCGCGGATTTGTCCCCCCCTAAGGGGGGACAAATCCGACAAAGAATTTGTTACCAGGGAAGGTTCTAAATTAGAAATATTATTGAATTGTGACTCAATAGCTGGGGCCAACTTAATATCCGTCATATTTAAGAATCTAACCAAAATATTATTAATAGGGTAACTCGACGTTTTAAGCACACCATATCGATTTGAATTAGCTTCTTTAGGCGCTAAATAATAACTCGTTAAATTAGAACTAGTTAAAACCATACAGCCTTTGGTTACGTTTAGTAAAACTACTTCTCCTTTAAAAGGACTAAAAACATTTGTTTTAGCTAATGGTTTTACACCTAAAAACATTTCATTTCGTTGGCTATAAGCAAATAAAGTGGAACTCTTATTGGAAAGATTCAATCCTACAGGATTTTTTTTCTGGATGACTTTATTTATGGGGCTAAGCTCTCCCGTATTGGAAGAAATTTTGGGTATTCTGGCGCGCGACCTCCACGAGGGATTTGCACCAAAGAAATCTCTTTGCAGATTTTCAAACGTTAAAATTGGGTTTTTCAATTGAAAAATATTCTGGAAACAAAAACATGGGCTTTCCACTAATCTTGATATAAAATCATAATTTAGATTATGTGTTAATTCTTCCATATTGTTTAGGCCGGCAGGTTTATGTACCATATTTCTTTTTAGGGTTAAAAAAAGATTGAAAAAAGACGAAAGATAAGATGAAATTAATGGAAAAACAAGATGATCAAAATTTGAAAATGGTAGATATGATAAAGAAACGTCTTGATCTTTGAAAATGGAATCAAGGCCCATGGGTCGACTATAAGATAGAAAAAAGGGGGATAAATTAATAGGTCGTTTTTGTCTATTTAGGCCTCTATAATAAGGAGTATGAATCTTTTTATTACCCAAAGAAGTTTCAATTGCAAAATTATTATCTATAGACTTATAATTATAAGACTTATACTTATACTTATAAGACATTGGATAAATTTGAATATCACTTGTTGGAAATTTAGATAATGATTGAGATCCAAGTTTTTGCTTATTAAATTGTTGCGTATGAAAAAGTCTCTTTTTTAATAAAGAACTCAGATAAGGACTAACTAAAAGACTTTGACTACGTTTTTGATATGGGTGTCTATTACCACCAACATAATGTTTTTTGGAAACAGGAGCTTCTTTTAAAGTAGCTTCACTTACATAAGTTTTTAATTCTTTATTATTCATTTGCATATATTCTTCTATAGGTTGAATAAGTAAAACAATAGTAGTATTAGTAGATAAAGACTTATAGGCGGGGCTGTGCTCCCTTTGGTAAGCTCGGCCGGGCCCTCCCCCAAAAGGGGAGGGTACACGGTCGCTTTGTAGTTGATTTAAATAAGCAAGTAATAGTGTACGTTTTTCTTGCATAAAATCCAATCTAAGTTTTTTGTCCGAAACTTTGTTTAGGAGAAAAAGTCGCGAAGAAATTTCTGTAGGTCCGCTCGTAGAGCGGAGGTCGCGTAATTGGCGTACGCCAATTACGCGCTCGGAATTGGCGTACGCCAATTCCGACTCTACTCGCGAACCTTCCCCCCCGAAGGGGGGAGCGCCTAGCGAGGCTAGGTTCGCGAGTACTAAATTTGTGAGCAACTTTTGGTTTGGCTCTAAAACCGGACGGTCTATGTTATTGTCCGCCAGCCTAAAAAATTGTGTGCTCTCCCCCCCCATATTTATGGGGGGGACGGTACCGTAAGGGCGCCCGGTAGGGGCTGCTTCCGTTGGTAAAAGAAAACGTGATTTTAAGTTTTTAATACATTTTTTATTTTGAAAGTGCGAAGCGTTTCCAGTGTGGTTAGTACTCCCATATATATGGGGCGTAACACATTGTTTTTGAAAATCAAAAACATCTTTTATGGAATGACATTCCAAATAAAGAGGTCGAGACGAATTGAACTGTAAATTATTTTTTTGTCCTGGATATATAATCGTTTTGTGGTGAGCTAGCATTTTTAAAGGATTTTTTGTTAAATAAACCCAACCTTTTTTCATATTTATATGAGTCATGCTACTCTGACGTGTTATTAATTTTGTATCTTTTAAAGAAGTTGATGTAGTACAAGATGGTTTAAGATTTAATGATAGTAAGTATAATGCTAGTTGTTCTTTGTGCAAAATACAATTCAGTTTCTTTAATTGTTTTTTTATTGTATTAGATAATAGAGACAAAGGTCTATAGCTTTTGTCTCTATTATCTTTTGGTGACAGTAACGTTTTTCCTTTTATAGCACCCGCGGGTGGATAAACTGATTTTCCGACTTTTAGACTATCAGACATACATATTAGATAGTCGAGCTTATTTTTCTCTACAGTTGGAGGTGCGCCACCGTAATTTAGCCCATCAAGACTTTGCACCTCAGCTCCCTTAGCAAAGACCGATAAATGAGGTTTGACTTCGAAACCCCTGTTTTGATTAATTGAACGTTTCATAAAAGAATACAAAGAGGCGTAGTCGCCCTCAGCACCGCGCTCTTTTAGAAAACGACTCAACAATGTTTGGTTTAGTTTATTTTCGTTAAAAGATGCTAAAGTAGAAAATGTAATTAAATGAAAAACGTATTTACCCAAGTGCTCCCCCCCCCCATAAATATGGGGGGGACGATCCGGTGAGGGCGCCCCGCCTGCCTTCGGTGGGCCGCTTTCCGCAGAAGAAGAAAGCGGAGAGTTTTTTGAATAAATAGGATTAAATCTAGTGGGAGACTTACCATCCGTGGATAAGAAATTAAAATAACTCCATTTGTTATGAAAACCAAAACTGTCATTAAAAGAAGATTGTTTATATTGTGTAAATGGAGTAAAACTTAATGTTTTATTCTTTTCCTTTGTTGTATTCAAATCTAACTCTAAAAAAGAATCTTTATGACAATTAAAAGTATTTAATAAAGAAGGAAAGTTAATAAAAGAAGTGAAAGGTTTTAAATGTCCTTGACGATTGGTCTGTAAAAAAAGAGGAGGCTTTTCAAAAAACAAGTCTGCGGAGTTGTGAAGTCCGCTAGTAGGATATTGGTACCCCTGATTCGTCGGGGTATCAAACATCCTAGTATCATTCAAGAAAAAGTGGTTTGATCCACCCCTAGAAATAGATGAAATATAGGGTTGGTTCGTATATTTATAGGGGTCACACACAAAAGTCGAAGGTTTCCCCGCTTCCGGCGGGCCCCCTAAATATGAGGCCCGCCCCATATATATGGGGCGGGCAAACTCTTCGAGAAAAGTATTTGAAAAATGCACGGTACTACTTAACTGGAAAAATTGGTTAGGAATCCATAATATACGTTTATTAAATAATAAATTTGAACTATTATTGAGAGTAGGCTTTGGTGGGGTGGCAAAGTGGCCTCTGTAAGGATTATCTAATCTAGTTTTAAGACAAATTTGATACGAGTTTTTCCAGCGCATACCGAATTGACGAGATTTAAAAATTGTGGTATTTAGGGGTTTAAGTAGACTTTTTTCTCGTCTAAAATCTTTAAAGCGATCTGCGAGCTCCGCCTTAGTAGATTTACGTATAAATGAATCATTAAGTGTTTTTTCATAATTCAATTCATTATTTAATTGTTTAATAAAATCCGCTTTAAAAGTTGATGATACAGTTTGTTTTTTTAGAGAAGTATTTAAATTAGGCAAACGTGACTCGCGGACTTCCCGCGGCGCGGCCAATTTTCTTTGAGCAGAGCCCGCTTCCCCGCCCCCATTTCTATAAGGTATATAAGGGGGCCTGCGAGAGGATAAGCGCGCCTCTTTTTGTAGTGGACTTTGTGTACAACCACTACGTAACTGTGGACATGCCAAGTCCTTTTTAGAAAATTTATTTTGAGGTTCAAAAGCAAGGGGGCGTGAAGCGCTCCCCCCCCGTAGGGGGAATAGCGACCCTCCCCCCTTATATATATAGCCCGCCGGGGGCGGGGAACCAAGATTTTTTGAGTAGGTATTATCTGGTTTATATGAAAAAGTATCTTTTTCTTGATCGAATGTATTGTGCTTACCGTCCCCCCCATATTTAAGGGGGGGGAGAGCACGGCCGCTATCGAAATTTCTTCTAGAAAGTCGCCAATTCAAAATCTTAGATTTTGAATCGGCGACTTTCTTTAAAATATCTTCCCCGTTAACAAAATCTTTGTTAACGGGGGACTCGACAGATGAAAGGTTTTCTTCTCGATTTACGTCGGCTTTTGACGGATAAGCCGGGTTGTCAAGACTCCCAACTCCCCAATCTGTCATTGGAGTATGATGAAAGACTTTTTCAAAAAGCATAAAACCTCCCGTGGAAGTTTGAGATTGATTAGGGAACCAATGTAAAAGAGTACGTGTCCCTTGCTTGATGGGTTTTTTTTGAGGGGTTTGTAACTTATTTTTTTTTATAAGATTATTACTTATACGAGGATGGATATCGTACATTCTAAATAATAAATCATTACGTAAAGAGTCTTCCCCTTTAAAAGAATTATCAAAAGAAGCCGATTTTTTATGCGAAGTTAAGATATAACCATATTTTTGAAAACGTATTTTTAAGATATCCAAGAAAAAAAAAGGTTGTGCTATAGCAACATTTGAAGCTGGTGTGTTAATGGACTGTTGCGAAGAAAATCCTATATTTACTGTATTTATAGGAGTGCGATCGTATTTTTTCTCTACGAATCCGACGGATCGGTTACCAGAGCTGAGTGCTCCGCTTGGGCTAACACTATGCTCACTTTGGGGTTGCGGCTTGGTATATCCACCCTTCGGTGTACGAGGTAGCATTAACATATTTGAGCGATTAGCTCCATCAGGTCTTAGCACAGAACCATCTTTACGTGTAATATTTCTATATGTAATAGAATTAAAGCAGTTATATGGTTTATAACTAGAATATGTACTACCCCCCCTATACATATAAGGGGGGAGCTTCGCACCAAATTGGAGTTCTTTAGGCGGATAATAAACTTTAGCCGGACCATTATTAAAGTTGAAGTTCCACTGTGTCTGATTCATAGAACTATGTGCATTTACTAAATCACCTAATTTCGGAAAACAAGTTTCACCGCGTAAGTTTAATTCATAAATTTTACCTGATAGAACCCATGCATAACCCCAAGTCCAAGCTTCATATAATTTATCTATATAATGAATGTTCAAACGATCATTTAAAGAAGAAATGCGAGGATTCTTAGTGGTAAGCCCGGCGGGGCTTACCGAAGGTAGGACGGCCGCACCTCCATGTTTGACGTTCCCCTCTTTCATTCGGGGGGAAGAGGTGTAAGATCGTCCGTTTTTTTGACTCAAAGGACTATTAGTATTAGTACTTCCGCTCTGAGAATCTATAAGCTCACCTAAACTTCCTAAAGGTAAAATATTGTCAGCACCAGGCACGTCAAGATTTTGTTTTTTTTGATTACGTATTTGTTCTAGACTAGATTCTATCAGCTTAGCATCACCTACAAATTTTTCACGAAAAGACAATGATTTTGAGAAGAATTGACCTTCAAATTCTGATTGAATTGTTAACTCAGCCGCATCTGTAGCATTACTTTTGCGACTAATTGTTGATATTTGGGCTATTACTTCTTTTTCATTAACTGATTGTTTATTACGTATATATAATAGAGTGTAACTTGGTATTTTAAATTTACGTGTAGTTTCTTCAGAAAACGCAGAAGTACTTAGATCTTTATTTTGGTTTGTATTTGTATTTGTATTTGACACAGCTGATGGATGTCCTGTCATTAAAGAAAACGGTGTTTTGTTTAATGCGACTCGGCGGTTGGAACCCTCTTTTAAGGGGGTTAAACCGCCGACGGACGGGCTTTCCACTTTTTTAACATAAAATGAACCTTCACCTTTTGTTAAAAAGGCTATTTTTCCTTCAGGTGTACGTATTAAAGTTCCTGGAATTGCGGTAGGATATTCAACAAAAGCTAAAAAAGGAGCTCTAATTTGATCACTTATATCTCCTGAAAAAACACCTCCTGTATGAAAAGTTCTCATTGTTAATTGTGTACCTGGTTCACCAATCGATTGTGCTGCTACAACACCCACGGCTTCTCCTATAGAAACTAATGTAGAACCTTGGCCTAAACTCCAACCATAACATAATTGACATATTAATTGATTAGTTTCGCACGTAAGTGGAGAACGCACAAAAATTTTATCAAATTTTTTTACGATGGAAAGCGCTAAATCCATTGTAATTTCGTCATTTCTTTTAGCCAAAATAGGATATTCGTGATAATCCGTTCCAAGCCCGGGGAGCTTTGTGCTCCCCCCCCCCATATTTATGGGGGGGACCTTCCCGTGAGGGCGCCCGTCAGGGGCCGCATCCCCATTTCTATCACCCAAAGGTAAATGCATTCTAGCTGAGTCCTTTGATATTAATGAAGTGTCTATTAAATCACGAGCTAAAATACGACCAACCACTCTTTGTATTAAAGAATGTATAGTTTTATTTCCTTCTTTCATATCTTTTAAGAAGATACCTCGATGAGTACCACAATCGAAATGAGATATAATAACATGTTGTGCTACATCCACTAAACGTCGTGTTAAATAACCTGCATTTGCTGTACGTAAAGCAGTATCTACAATACCTTTTCGTGCTCCATAACTCGAAATTAGATATTCTGTTAAAGTTAGTCCTTCACGAAAATTACTTCTAATGGGAAAATCTATAATTTGTCCCTGTGGGTCCGCCATTAATCCTCTCATACCCACTAATTGTCGTACTTGTGAAATGTTACCTCGAGCTCCTGAAAAAGCCATCATATACACTGGGTTTAAAATATCCGTAGCTTCAAAATAGTCAATAACTTCTTGTTTTAAACTTTCACTTGTTCGATGCCAAGTATCAATTAAACGTTGAAAACGTTCCACGCCAGTAATTTCGCCTCGTACGTATTGATGTATTGTATTTGTTGTCGTTTTTTCTGCTTCAAAAATTAAATCATATTTTGTAAACGGTATTTTTAAATCATCTATACCTAACGAGATACCTGCTTTAGATGCATATTCAAAACCTATATTTTTTAATTGTTCTACTAATTTAACGGTTTTGTTTTGCCCATAATTTTTTAAAAACCATAACACAAAATTTTTTAGTCGTCCTTTATCAAAACATTGATTAAAAAAACAATCACCGCGTTTTTGATCCAAACGCGGTGATCCCAATATTGTAGAAGATTTACGATTTTCTTCCGAATGTTTGAAAAGATCTTTATCATCTAAATTAGAATGCATTTGAATAATATTAAGGGGTTGCATACCTTTATACCAAAGCGGCAACTGTGCTACCTTCGGTAAGCCCGGTCGGGGCCGCTTTGTGTTTAAACCTTTTATGACAGAATCAGGCTTTATAGCCTTTAGTGGATTTTTATTAACCACTGAGCTTGTTTGAGAATAATAAACTGTTTGTTTCCAACTCATTGTTCTCTCCTTGATATATAATTATCGGTAATGTAAAGGCTGAAGTGCGAACCTAAGGTCGAGATAACCTCTTTAATTATAAAGAGGTTATCTCGACCTTAGGTTCGCACTCTTTTCAAAATTGGTTTTAAGTGCGTTGTTTTCAATCTGTCCGCCTGTAAAGTAAGTGGTTTAGTAGGTAGGAGCTTACCCGTGAGGGGCGCACCTTACCCATGAGGCGGATAACCCCACTAACCTATAGTGTTAAGGGCGCTGGGCATGATTTGCCTGCGGTCCGGGACCTCCCACAGTAGGATGCCCTGGGGGGTTAACCCTCTTTAAAGAGGGTTAACCCGTCAGGGCATCCTACTAACATTCCACCCCTATAAATTTATAAATTTATAAATTTAGGGGTGGAATGATAAGCTGGAACAAATCCTAGTAGATCAGGAGCTATTAACACTCTCCGAACGGTGGATATTGCGTAATCGGCGCACGCACCTTAATTGGGGCTGATTTCGTCTATAGTATGTACCCCCCTTATATCTTATATCTTATATCTTATATCTTATATATAGGGGGGACGGTCCAGGTAGGTCGCCTCCCCCGCCCCTGGCGGGACGGGTTTGCGTCCCTCCCCCCTACGGGGGGGGGGCAAACCCGTGAGGGATGCGACCTACGCTCAAGTCGCTTACCCCCCCTCACGGGGACCCCCCGTAGGGGGGAGGGACGCAATTTCTGCGACCTCCGCTCCCATATACCATATATATGGGACCCGTGAGGGTGACCTACAAAAAACCGACATACAAGACTCCGTCCGCCGGTACCGGCGGGTCCCGTGAGGGGTCCGCTCGTACAAAAAACCGACATACAAGACTCGCCCCGTGAGGGGTCCGCTCGTACAAAAAACCGACGGACGAGACTCCGTCCGCCGGTACCGGCGGGTCCCGTGAGGGGTCCGCTATTAAGATATTAGGCCAAATCCTCAGCACGGCCCCCTCACGGTTATTTATAAGCCCGTGCTGGACAATTATGCTACCTCAACCTAAGCTTCGCACATAACCTTTATGGTTTAAGCTTCGAACTCAAGATTTGGTACAAATTAAACTTGCGTGTGAGCGCTCCTACGCAATATGTGATTAAGTTGGAGAGTGCAGTATATAGGGGGTTTTTTACTACACATCTTTAATAAAAACGTACTTTATAAAAAAAATGCTTACAAATCATTCAGAGATATAAAATGTACCAATTTCTAATTAACTAGCCATAAATTCATTTTTTATTTCCCTTTAGTTGGGTACGTACCCATTCAAGGTTACACACCATGCTAAAAAAAGATAATATGGTTTTTCGACGGTCTGCCTTAATTTGTGGAATTTGTACGTAGGACAAATTCCACAAACCCGTCCCGCCAGGGGCGGGGGAGGCGCTCGGTATTGTTCAGGGCGGCCCCCCTCGGATATAAGGGGGCCGCCCTAAGCATTTAGCCAATTCAGCGACCTCTGGGCTTTTGATTAACCCTAGTGCGCCACCCATCGATTTTTGAAGCCCTAACTTGTTCTTAAGATGAGTGCGGCAGTACCCACGGGAGTTCTTATAAACAAAGTATCCCTCTAATTGGGGGGTGTTAAGCTCCCTCGACCCCCCTACGGGGGGAGAGCAGTGCTACGCAACCCTCACGGGGCCAACCCTATATATATAGGGTTGGAGGCAAGGTTTTGGCACATCAGCTTACTCTTAAAAATAACTTTCTTATCTTATTTTGCACTATAAAAATGATTATACTAAATAGTATCAAAAATGCATTTATATAAGCGCTTAGCCCTATAGGTTCTAAGCAACCCTCTGTTATTTATTATTCTTTTATAATTTTAATAAATCTACAATAGAAAAACTTGATATTGAATTTCTATTATATGTTGAACACTTTATATATAATTAAAATATATATAATTATATATATATAAAAGTCGAATAATATCCCCCCTTTTTCAATATAGGGGGATATCGAAGATATCTAAAACGATCCCCCTGCGGCCCCACCCGAGCTTAGCACGGGCGGACGGACGATTCGACTTTTTCTGCGAAGCCCGGGCGGGCGCCCTCTCCCCCGAAGGGGGGGGACCGTCCCCCGAGGGGGGGGGAGCACAGCCGCTCCCTTTTTAATAACTTTTTATCTAATAAAATTATATATAATTTTATTTAGGTCCCCCCCGCCCCTGGCGGGACGGGTCCCATATATATGGGAGCGGAGGACGCCTCCCCCGCCCCTGGCGGGGGAGGCGCTCGTAATTGGGGCGGATTACGCCTAATACATTAGGCGCCCTCACGGGTCCGTAGGTCCCCCTCACGGGTCTCCTGCCCTCCTTCCTCCCCCCTACGGGGGGAGGAAGGAGGGCAGGACCCGTTAGGGCAGCGCTCAGTCGTAATTCGCGATCGCGACCCTCCCCCCGTAGGGGGGGGGGGGGGGGGAATTCCCAGCGCCACCCTAACGGGTTTGCCCCGTGAGGGACGCAAACCCGTTAGGGATGCGACCTCCGTCGGATTTTTGTAGGTCCCCCTCCCCCCGTAGGGGGGGGGTCCCATATATATGGTATATGGGAGCGGAGGTCGCTTAAATTGCGTCCCTCCCCCCTGCGGGGGGGGGCAATTTTTGCGCTCGGAATTGGGTCGGACCCGTGAGGGCGCCTCCCCCGCCCCTGGCGGGACGGGTCCGTAGGTCCCCCTCACGGGTCTCCTGCCCCCCTCACGGGCCCCCGTAGGGGGGTCCCCGTGAGGGGGTCGCTTACCCCCCCTTCGGGGAGGGACGCGCCGCCCCAGCGTCCCTCCCCGAAGGGGGGGTAAGCGCTAGGATTTTTGAGGGGGACCTACAAAAATCCGACACAAGCGCTCCTAGTTTATAGAAGATATTTCGATATCTATATCTTCTATAAAGATATTTAAATATTCGACTTTTTTTGTTCTACATACAGGTGCGACGCCCTGTCGCTATTTAGTGAAGTATCTATAAGGAAAATACAATACCGTGACAAAATTCCTATCTATATAAATTTTTCCCTCCTTATATCCGCGGGGGCCGGGATTGACGATGTTTTCCTATATATAGGAAAACATCGTCAATAATAATATTAAGAATAGAATCTAGTTCGGATATATTTCTATATATCTATATAGATATATAGAAAAGGAATTATAAAAGTTTTGTATAACCTTTAAAAATCCATACTTTTACCCCAATAATACCATAAATAGTATTTGCAGTTTTATATGAATAATCAAGGTTTGCACGTAAAGTTTGTAAAGGAACACGACCAGCACGCACCCATTCACTACGGGCAATTTCAGCTCCGTTTAAACGACCTGAAACTTGAATTTTAACACCTTTTACACGATTAGTTTTACCATCACCTGTAGAAGCAGGAGCACGCATTAAATCTTCTTTTGCGTCTTTTATAACTTTACGGAATGCTTTTCGTTGTTCTAAGGCATCTACAACAGAATCTGCCACAATTGAAGCTTTAGCTTTAATACTTTTTTCTTTGACTGTATAGAATTTAATAGCAATTTTAGGTGTTAACTGTACATTTTCTATGTACATGTTTCTTTGTTTTTCAATTTGTTCTAAAAAGATATCTTGTAGTGTTTTTTCTAAGTCAGCTTTTGAATGACTATTATCTAAAACTAAACGGACACGTTCTTTCATTTTCATTTTTTGTTCTTCTGTATTTTGTCCTTCCGAATGAATAGTACCAAATAAGAAAGATGCATGTTTTTTTGTAAATTGTTGCAGTTTACGTAAATCTTTACGGGCTTCTGCTATAGTAGATAAATAGAAATAAATATTGTCAGATCGGTGTTTTTTTACAATTTGTTTTAAATATTCTACCAACTGAATTTTACGACATTCATTTTCAATATTATTTAATTTTTTCGTGATTATGGAGTTTGAGTTACTATTAATAAGTGTACCCACTTTTGGTTCAGCACGACGTGATAATAAAGGAAGACTATCTTTTGTTTTAGTTAATTGAGAGTTTTGTAAACTAAACTGTAATTTATGTTTTCTTTTCATTTGAGATACATATTCTTTTAAATCTTTCAAGAATTTTAACATTTGATAATAACTTGCTACTGAAATAGTACCGAAAGCAATAAAATCTTTTCTTAAAGATTCCATTTTCTTTAAAGATTTTTGTTCTAAAACAGTAATTAAATTCATTAATTTAGGTAGTGGTTTTTGAGCTAAGCGTGGTTTTACTAAATTAAAATTCCATTTTTTGCTTATACTGTTTGATGATTCAAAACTCTTATAAGAGTTTTGAAGCTCTAAAATAGAAGATTTTAAAACTTGTAAGAATTTTTTATTCATTTTATTTCTATAAATAGAAACGAATTTTTTCTTAATACGTGATTGGAATATATTCAAATTAGGGGATTTTACAATCCCCGAGTTTTGTATAAAGTTAGATTTTGAAACACGAGACTTAGGACCCACTTTTGCTACAGTGTTGTTAGTACGTGAAGATACGTTAACACCTATATTATTAGTATTAGTATTAGTACGATTTCCTTTTTGCTTATTACTGGCGCGCCCATATATATGGGCCTGCCCGGGCTTACCTAAGCGAGCGGCAGTATTACGCGTATTTTTTATATTTAATTTTTGGATAACTTTATTTCCTTTTTTTGTTAAAAAGAAACGCGCTTCACGTGCAAGTTGTTTATAACGACGACTAATTAATTGACGTTTTTTAAGACGTTTTAAAATTAAACGTTGACGACGTAACTGTTGTTTTGTTAATCGTGTAAATTTAGACCCTTTTTTTGTAAATGAATCACTTCTACCTTCGTTTTTTGGAAAACGATTACGTGCAACGTTTTCACGTTTTTGACTAGTCAGTTCACCTTTATTTTCTTCGTTATTAACTTTTGCTAACTGAGCTTTACCGCTTGTTTTATCTAACGAGTCATTTAATTTTAATCGTAAATGTTGGAAATAACGACGTGTTTTTTGTAATTGACTCACAAAATCACGATTAATTTTTAAATTTTCAATGGATGATTTAATCAAATCACAATTTTCTGCGTGGATTTGAATTCCGATTTCATATGGAATTAAACCTCTTTCAATTTTAATTTGTGTTATTTTTGGTACAATAGAAGATGAAGATTCATTATCACGTTGTTTTTTTAAAACTGGATTTAATAATTGTGGAAATAATTGAGTTAACGTTTGTCGTAACATACGATCTTCTAAAACGCTTTGTGCATACTTGTTTTTGTGAAAACGTGCAAACCATTGCGATTGATGCTTTTTAGTAATACCTACACGTAAACCCAACGGATGTACTTTTTGTCCCATAATATTTATTTCAATTCTTAAGCCTATTTTCTCTAACCTTTAGAAAACTTTAGAAAGTGGCGTGCCCTAAAACTCGTACTAGCGAATAGACTCGCGCCGCCCCCCTCACGGGCCCCCCTCACGGGGAGGGGGGCCCCAAATCGAAGTTTTCCGAAGGGAAAATCTTCGAGTTGTAGGTCCGCTCGCAGAGCGAAGGTCGCATATATTGCGTCCCTCCCCCCGTAGGGGGGGGGGCAATTTATGCGCTCGGAATTGGCGTCCCTCACGGGGCGTCGTAATTGGCGTGCGCCAACCCGTGAGGGACGCCGGCGGACCCGTCCCGCCAGGGGCGGGGGAGGCCTCCCCCGCCCCTGGCGGGACGGGGGCGGGGGAGGCCTCCCCCGCCCCTGGCGGGACGGGGGCCTCCCCCGCCCCTGGCGGGACGGGTCCGACCCAATTCCGACTCTGCGAGCGAACCTACCCCCCCGAAGGGGGGGAGCGACGATCCCCTATATATATAAGGGGATCGTACGCTCGCACTCGAAGAAATTTCGTACGAAATTTCTTCGACAAGGGGATCGTCGCGAGTACCAGCGTCCCTCACGGGTTGTCCTGCACGACCCTATACAAAACAAATAGGGTCGTGCAGGCAACCCGTGAGGGACGCTGGATACGCCAATTCCGAGCGCCTCCCTCACGAGTTTGAGTCCCTCACGGGGCAAATTAGGCGACCTCCGCTCTCCTGCCCCCCTCACGGGCCCCCGTAGGGGGGTCGAGGTCGGATTTGTCCGCGGACAAATCCGAGCGCATCCCTCACGGGTGCGCTTCAGCGTAATATGCGACCTTCGCACTAAAGCGTAAGAAGCGACCTCTGTCGGAATTCGCGATCGCGACCCTCCCCCCGTAGGGGGGGGGCTAATTCCTAGCGCCTCCCCCGCCCCTGGCGGGACGGGGTTGCCCCGTGAGGGACGCAAACCCGTCCCGCCAGGGGCGGGGGAGGCGACCTGCCAGGATCGTATCCCCCCTGCGGGGGACGGACTATTCGATATTTAAAACTACGAGCGGACCCCTAACGGGACCCGCCGGTACCGGCGGACGGAGTATCGTCCCCCTCCCCCCTGCGGGGGGGGGTCGCACGATCCGACCCCCCCCGCAGGGGGGAGGGGGACTATTCGACTTTTTTAGCCTTAAGGATAATTTTACAGAGAAGACTTAATCAGAACCTTTTTTGTAATAAATAGCCATGTAGAAAGTTTGTCGCTTAATAGGCAAACTCCTACCCATAATTAATTAATTATTAAACTTAATATTTTATTGGCTATTGTGCTAAGACCGCCATTAGCATTTGGTTTTCCCGTAAATAATAGAAGGTGACTCAAGGTAAGCTTTAAAAATAAAGGACTTTAAAGCTTCTTATTCTCTTTTATAAGAGAGCCACGCGCTAATCTCTCGCATTAGTAACAAATCAATGATTTCTTACTAATGAGACTCGTATGTGTTTAACCTCTTACCTCTTAAAGGGTAAACACATACGAGTCCTGAAGGGTGCCGCACTTGACTAACCTATAGGCGGCTGAACAAGGAACGATTAAGTAGGTCCGCTCTCCCCCCGTAGGGGGGTCGAGGTCGCTTACCCGTGAGGGACGCTTAAAGCTTAATAAGGTCGCTTCCCTCACGGGTACGGAGCGCTTGTCGAAGGGATTTTCGCGTCAGGCGCGAAAATCCCTTCGAGTGCGAGCGAACTAGCCTCGCTAGTCGCTCCCCCCCTTCGGGGGGGGAGCGACTAGCGAGGCTAGTTCGCTCGTACTAGGCAAAGCCCAGCACTTAACAGTTTAAGTTCCGCCTAGCGCTTAGCTTATGCACGGGTCCGGGGACGTAAATAGACTAACTTAAACACAAATTTTTAATAGAGGTTCAACCTTTTTTATAATCGTTGTATCTTGAGGTACAAGGCGGTACCACCTTACTAGCAGTCGTTTTTAGTAGGGAGCTTAGCTATTAATCGCTTCGCTCCCTCGCAAACAACACCCTTTCATTCGTCCTATATCAAAGTCGAAGTTTTAAATCTTCGGGTTTCTCGAGTAATTTTAATATTAAATTTATTAGATAAAGTCGAAGTTTTAAATCTGTAGGTCCCCCCTCACGGATCCCATATATAGGGGACCCGTGAGGGGGACCTACACAAATCTGACGTAGGACGTCTCCCTCACGGGTTTGCGTACCCAAACCCGTGGGGGAGGCGCTCGGAATAGGCGTATGCAGCGTCCCTCACGGGTGGCCTGGACGACTTCTATTTGTATAGAGTCGTCCAGGCCACCCGTGAGGGACGCTGACGGATTTAGCCTCCCTCACGGGTCAACCCGTGAGGGAGGCTAAATCCGACCCAATTCCGAATCTACTCGCGTACCTACCCCCTTTCGGGGGGAGCAAAAAGTGCGAAGCGTCAGATCGCTTACCCGTGAGGGACGCTGGGGCGGCGCGTAATAAGCGACCTTATTACGCGCCGCCCCAGCGTCCCTCACGGGTAAGCGCTCGGATTTTTGCGCCCCTCACGGGGCAAAAATCCGACGGAGGTCGCCTCCCTCACGGGGCAAATTCCGACTCAGCACTTCTCAGAGGTCGCTTAATTTGCGTGCCTCCCCCCTACGGGGGGGGGCAAACCCGTGAGGGAAGCGCTAGGAATTTGCCGTCCCCCCCCCCGCAGGGGGGAGGGGGACAATTCCGACGCAAGTCGCAGACTTATGAACCCCCCTTTTCTCGAATATTTTCCCCCCGCGGATATAAGGGGGGAAAATATTCGAGAAAAGGGGGGTCGCCCGTGAGGGGATCTGCGAGTTGCTTCCCCGCCCCTGGCGGGCCGAAGGGTGGATATTTTCGCGCATGACGCGACCCTCACGGGTACCTTCGACCCCGTGAGGGGCGCTCCGGGTGAGACTAATTAAAAACTAGCTAAATCACCTCTACGGTATTGTAAGTATGCTGTTACAAACAATCCAGCTATAGTTACTGGGACTAATCCTAACACAATTCCTGATAATAAAGGTTCAACCATATTTAAATATATATTTTATAATGTATAGAAGTTTAAATTTTGGGATGTTTTGATGATACTTTAAAGTGCGATGGGCTATGCTAATACAGTTACTCCCTAGCTGTAAAGCCTGCTGGCTTTACAGAGTAGCTCACTTGTGTATGTGTTATATGACTGCTGCCGCAAAGCGGCAGCAGCTATTTATCTATATTTTTACCTTATAGAGTTGGATTATAGAACTCAACATATATATATATTTATAAATCTATATCGATAGCTATATTGAGTATATATTCAATCAAAATAGGGTAATCAAATTTAAACTTCTCAAAGATCTCCAAACTCTTTGTTTTAATTAGATACGATACTAAATGTAAATATAAGATTTCGAAGTTTTAAATTTATCGGTAGGTCCCCCCTGACGGGTCTCCTGCCCCCCTCACGGGCCCCCTACGGGGGAGGGCAGGAGACCCGTCAGGGGGACCCACGGATTTCGACTAATAAATTAGTCGAAATCCGACCCAATTACGACTCCCCCCAAAGGGGGAGCGTACCTACCCCCCAAAGGGGGGAGCCATTCGCTCCCCCCCTTTGGGGGGTAGGTTCGCAAGTAAGAAATATTTAAAATCTTCGAGTTTAGCGAATAAATTTATTCATATCCGCGGTTTTTATCCTATGTCCGCGGTTTTTATCCAGAACGCAGACAATAATACTCCCAAAAGGGAGTATTATTGTCTGCGTTCTGGATAAAAATCGCGGAGATCTCGCAGACATGTCCGCGTTTTTCGTCGAAAAACGCGGAGATCTCGAAGAAAATCGAAGATTTTCTTCGACATGAATTTATTCGATAAAGTACGATTTAGTTTTTAACTATCGACCATCCCCCTGCAGGGGGGAGTTGATCCGAGTCGGCGCTATTAGCGGGTCCGCTCGTTAGGAGTAATATCACTTCCATAATAGATACTTGCAATGTTAAATATCCAAACATTCTATTTTTATATTGTTTTGTCTATTTTTTTAAATATAACATAGTTTATTTTTTTGTTAAGAAACTAAAACAATTAATTTAAAAATGTACCTTTACATTAATATACTTTTATATATAGATACCCTAAAATATCCCTAGATATCTTTAGGCTTTTATTTTATCGTACTCGCTAATAGACTCGCAGCGCCCCTCACGGGGTTCCAGTAGGTCCGCTCTCCCCCCGTAGGGGGGTCCCCGTGAGGGGGTCGCTTACCCCCCCTTCGGGGAGGGACGCGCCGCCCCAGCGTCCCTCACGGGTAAGCGCTAGGATTTTTGCGTCCGTCCGAGCGAATAGCCCCGCTATTCGCGAGGCTAGGTTCGCTCGTACACGGCTCAAGGCCGTCCGGATATTTTAGCGTCAGCCGCGACCCTCACGGGTCCCTTTACTCGGGAATAGACTAGGAGCGCCCCTCACGGGGTGTCGGAATTGTCCTCCCCCCCCCCGCAGGGGGGAGGGACGCAATATATGCGACCTTCGCTCCCATATATATGCGACCCGTGAGGGGAACCTACAAAAATCCGACGGAGGTCGCATCCCTGACGGGTTTGCCCCGTGAGGGACGCAAACCCGTCCCGCCAGGGGCGGGGGAGGCGGCCTCCGCTGACGCGAGGATCGCCCGCTGGGGCGATCCTCGCGCACGAGACTCGTGATTACGCTCGTGCTTAATTGGCTCATAACCTACCCATTATGCGCCCTAAACGTACAGCTTAACCCCGTGGGAGTTATGATTACTACCTCACCAAACGTCAGCGATTCCGTGAATTGGATAAAAAAATCATATAGCAGACAAAATTACTCCCAAAAGGGAGTAATTTTGTCTGCTAGATCTCCGCGGTTTTTATCCTATGTCCGCGGTTTTTATCCTTAGGATAAAAACCGCGGAGATCTAGCAGACAATATTAATCCTTTTTAGGATTAATATTGTCTGCGATATGGAGAAAAACCGCGGACATAGTTTTGGGAAACTTAATATGTATTATTAACATAATGCAGTAATAAATAATAAGTTGATTAGTAAGATAAGTTTTTAACAAAAGTGCGTACCCAACCGCTTAGCAGAGCTCTGTTTTTCTCCGTAAAGAAATAAGCGTTCTGTTTATCTATTTTTATGACTAATAGGTCGCGCTTTGCGTCATATGCAAAGCTTGAGCGCGTGATATTTACGCTGATGCGAAGCTCGCCGGCCTCAATTCATTTGTCAATAATTCGACACAATTAAATACTGAACCTTTGCGGGTCTTGTTCAAATACGAGCGAACGATCCCCTTAGGGGATCGTCGCTCCCCCCCTTCGGGGGGGTAGGTTCGCTCGTAGAGTCGGACCCGTGAGGGTGGCGTATGCGTCGTAATTGGCCCCGTGAGGGGCGCCAACCCGTGAGGGACGCCGGCGGACCCGTGAGGGAGGCCTCCCCCGCCCCTGGCGGGACGGGGGCCTCCCTCACGGGTCCGACCCAATTCCGACTCTCCGAGCGAACCTAGCCTCGCGAATAGCGGGGCGATTCGCTCGGACGGACGCAAAAATCCTAGCGCTTATTACGCTAAAGCGTAATAAGCGACCTTATTACGCTTTAGCGTCCCTCACGGGTAAGCGACCTCGACCCCCCTACGGGGGGAGAGCGGACCTACAAATTATAGCTAACGAGCTAATAGTTGGATTTGTGATCCTATAAATCCTAGGGGAGGTCGCTTACCCCCCCCCGCAGGGGGGGGGGGGGGGAAGATTCATAGGCCCATTACGGTGGGTACGCCTCCCTCACGGGTTAGCGTTGTTTGTCAAATCCTACGAGGAATTTGCCACCCGTGAGGGGAGCGACGTAGGTAAATTACTACCCGTGAGGGGAGCGCTTCGCAGCCCCCCTCACGAGACGGGTTCACCACGGCCTCCCCCGCCCCTGGCGGGACGGGGGCCGTGCTGAAGGTCGCTTAAGTGGTCTTCGCATAGTAATTACGTCGCCCTCACGGGTTTGGGTCGGATTTTTCTACAGAAAAATCCGACCCAAATTAGCGTCATTCGACAAATCCTGCTAGCAGAGCTCTTACCTGACGGGTTGACGTAAGGTAATTTGGCGACCGCCTCCCTTACGGGTGGGACTTAGGCCAACCCTTAAGGGGGGCGACCTCCTAACCTACCTATTTAAAATGTTAATTAACTACTTAGAAGTACAACTAATAAGTCTTATTTAGAAAATAAGACTCAAATAATATTTGAGTTAGTTAAAGATGTAACTAGAAAATAAAACAGCTAAAACGAAAATTAATAAAAGTCCCCAATATAGACTTGAACGGTTTAATTCAACTACTTGTTTATTTGGATTTGGTCTAGCCATAAAAGAATAAAATATTTTTAAAAGGTCTATTAACGCTTTACTCTATTTGAGTTTTGCGTGTTAGCCTACTTTTTTTAACTTATCTCAATAGAATTTAAAGTTACTGAAAGACAAATACAAATGTCATTTGTATTGAGTTTGTCTCCATTTTTGTTTTACGTAAGGGTGGAAACCCTCGTTTATACACTTAGGCGGATCCCCCGCATTGCTAGCAACCGCAAGTGCTCCATTATCCCAAAAGTCTAAGTTTTAAATATCGAATATATTTAAAATCTTTATCGAATAAATTTATATTGACGATGTTTTCGTGTACTCGCGACGATCCCCTTAGGGATCGTCGCTCCCCCCCTTCGGGGGGGTAGGTTCGCGAGTAGAGTCGGAATTGGCCTCCCCCGCCCCTGGCGGGACGGGTCCGACCCAATTCCGAGCGCGTCCCCCGCCCCTGGCGGGACGGGGTTGCCCCGTGAGGGACGCAAACCCGTCCCGCCAGGGGCGGGGGACGCGTCCTCCGTCGGATTTTTGCGTTCGTCCGAGCGAATAGCCCCGCTATTCGCGAGGCTAGGTTCGCTCGGAGAGCTTCGCTCGCTGAGCGAACCTACAAAAATCCGAGCGCTTATTACGCTTTAGCTTAATAAGCGACCTTATTACGCTTTAGCGTCCCTCACGGGTAAGCGACCTCGACCCCCCTACGGGGGGAGAGCGGACCTACAAAAATCCGAGCGCTTACCCGTGAGGGACGCTGGGGCGGCGCGTCCCTCACGGGTAAGCGACCTCGGGGGCCCGTGAGGGGGGCAGGAGACCCGTGAGGGGGACCTATAAAACATCGTCAATAGAATTTTCTTTAGGTCCGCTCTCCCCCCGTAGGGGGGTCGAGGTCGCTTATTACGCTTAAAGCGTAATAAGCGCTCGGATTTTTGCGTCCGTCCGAGCGAATCGCCCCGCTATTCGCGAGGCTAGGTTCGCTCGGAGAGTCGGAATTGGGTCGGATTTGGCCGTAGGCCAAATCCGCCGGCGTAATTGGCGTACGCCAATTACGACGCATACGCCAATTCCGAGCGCATAAATTGCGTCCCTCACGGGGCAATTTATGCGACCTTCGTCGGATTTTTGCGGATGCAAAAATCCTAGCGTCGGATTTTTGCGTCCGCAAAAATCCTAGCGCTTATTACGCTTTAGTGCGAAGGTCGCATCCCTCACGGGTCCGCTTCAGCGGACCCGTGAGGGATGCGCTAGGATTTGTCCGCGGACAAATCCGACTTCAGGTCGCTTATTACGCTAAAGCGTAATAAGCGCTAGGATTTTTGTAGGTCCGCTCTTAGAGCGGACCTACAAAAATCCGACGTAGGTCGCATAATTTGCGTCCCTCACGGGGCAAATTATGCGCTAGGAATTCGCGATCGCGATCGCGAATTCCGACTGAGCGCTTCGCAGAGCGCAAGCGCTCCGTAATAAGCGACCTTATTACGCTTTAGCGTCCCTCACGGGTAAGCGACCTCGACCCCCCTACGGGGGGAGAGCGAACCTACAAAAATCCGACGGAGGACGCGTAATTTGCGTACGCAAACCCGTGAGGGACGCGCTCGGAATTGGGTCGGATTTGGCCTCCCCCGCCCCTGGCGGGACGGGGGCCTCCCTCACGGGTCCGCCGGCGTCCCTCACGGGTTGGCGCCCCTCACGGGGCCAATTACGACGCATATGCCACCCTCACGGGTCCGACTCTACGAGCGAACCTACCCCCCCGAAGGGGGGGAGCTACTAGCGAGGCTAGTTCGCTCGTACGAGAAAAGGGGGGTCGCCCGTGAGGGGATCTGCGAGTTCCCCTCACGGGTCCCTTCGGGACAGGACCCCGTGAGGGGCGCTCCGAGTCTATTAGCGATTACGAGTTTATCGAATAAATTTAATCCTAAATTTATTCGATAAAGTTAATTAACGTTGAATAAATTGCATAGCTGTAATAGCTCCTAAAAAGAAAATTGTAGGAACTGCAATTGCGTGAATAGCTAACCAACGTACAGTAAAAATAGGATATGTAACAGCTTCAGCTGATTTTCTTGTAGTCATAATGCTAAAGTTTGAATGAAAAAGAGAATAAGAGAATAACGTTGATTTAAAATAGATTTTAAATTATTGTCCGGGGGTGCTTGTGCTTAGTCTGATTTGTCAGAAGGTCGCTTACCCGTCCCGCCAGGGGCGGGGGAGGCGACCCGTGAGGGGCACCTTAATTGTTCAGGATGGCCCCCTGAGGGGGGGTCAATACGTGTAAGGGGGCCCATCCTGGACAATAACACGACCTCAGGGAAGCGCTCGTTTGCATTAACTAATAGGAGAAGATAGTTGAGCTTCAGGACGGTCCTCTATTTAAAGGGCCGTCCTGGTACCGTCCAGACCGAACGGGGCTGGTAAGCGCTGACCCTGAAGGGGTTACGCGCCAAGCTTAATAGGCTTTCCCCATTAAGCGATCTCCGAGGACGCACCGCACTCTTAAGGTCTTTAAGTCCTCTGCGGTAGCACCTCCTCCAAGAGGAGGTGCTACCGCAGTATAAACTAAACTACAAAAAAGATATTTAACGTTATTGAAGAACAATTACTATTAAATAGTTTTCTCTTATTCCAAACTTTAAAAACATTGATCTATATCTATTTTTTAAAGATATGAGATTGCCACGTCTAGTAGGCTAAACCCTTGATGTAGCAACACACCGCACTATTCAATTTTCAATTCTGTTGAACCATTATGCGTAGCCGAGCGCTTCTCCTTCGTAGGGGAGGCTGCCTAATTTGCGTATGTAGCGTCCCATATATATGGGGGTAGGAGCCACCCTCACGGGTGACGCGCGCGTCCCTCACGGGTTGGCCTCCTCTAAGGGGGGACAAATCCGACAAATCCCACAAATCCCACAAATCCCACAAATCCCACAAATCCCACAAATTAGGCGCTATAAATTGGCGTACGCCAATTCCTACCGAGCGCAAGCGCTCAAAGTTTGTCAATGTAAGCCTAAAAGCAGCGGTTCGTGTGAAGTCCTGTACGTGACTCGCAAGTCACGTAGCGCAAGCGTCATAATTATTATGGAGCGTTATTGTCCTGGACGACTCACCCCTCCCCCCGGAGGGAGGGGTGAGTTAATACCCGTCAGGGGGACCTTACTGGACAATTAGGCCAGCGGTTTTGGCTATAGCCCGCTCGAGCGATCCGAGCTGACAATACAGGCGAGTCTGCTAGTACTGGACTAATTATACGTCCTAGTACAACGTTTACACTCGTGGGAAAAATATATATCGATTTATATTTTTCTATATTTAATAGGGTATATAAAAATTAATCATTTATATGATGCATAATTTAATATAGTGGTGTGAAAGGTTTCTTACCACACCCTTTAATTATAAGTAAATATAAAGGCGCGCGCTTTATTAAAATATGTAGGTCCCCCTCACGGGTCTCCTGCCCTCCCCCCTACGGGGGAGGGCAGGAGACCCGTGAGGGGGACCTACATAAAATTCAATTGACGATGTTTTATATGTCCGCTCTCCCCCCGTAGGGGGGTCGAGGTCGCTTATTACGCTAAAGCGTAATAAGGTCGCTTATTACGGAGCGCTTGTCGAAGGGATTTTCGCGTCAGGCGCGAAAATCCCTTCGAGTGCGAGCGAACTAGCCTCGCTAGTCGCTCCCCCCCTTCGGGGGGGTAGGTTCGCTCGCAGAGCTCCGTCGGATTTTTGCGGACGCAAAAATCCTAGCGCTTATTACGCTAAAGCGTAATAAGCGACCTCTGCGAGCGGACCTACAACTCGCAGATCTTCGAACCCCCTTTATCAAAAGGGGGTTCGAAGTCTGCGACTTGCGCTCTGCGAAGCGCTCAGTCGGAATTCGCGATCGCGAATTCCTAGCGCATCCCTCACGGGTTTGCGTACGCAAATTATGCGACCTACGTCGGATTTTTGTAGGTCCGCTCTTAGAGCGGACCTACATAAATCCTAGCGCTTATTACGCTTTAGCGTAATAAGCGACCTGAAGTCGGATTTGTCCGCGGACAAATCCTAGCGCATCCCTCACGGGTCCGCTGAAGCGGACCCGTGAGGGATGCGACCTTCGCACTAAAGCGTAATAAGCGCTCGGATTTTTGCGAACGCAAAAATCCGACACTAGGATTTTTGCGAACGCAAAAATCCGACGGAGGACGCGTCCCTGACGGGTTTGCCCCGTGAGGGACGCAAACCCGTCCCGCCAGGGGCGGGGGACGCGCTCGGAATTGGCGTATGCGTCGTAATTGGCCCCGTGAGGGGCGCCAACCCGTGAGGGACGCCGGCGGATTTGGCCTACGGCCAAATCCGACCCAATTCCGACTCTACTCGCAAACCTAGACTCGCGCCGATCCCCTAAGGGGATCGTCGCGAGTACACGAAAACAGCGTAGATCCCGTGACAAAATTCCTATATATAGGACTTTTGTCACGGTATAGAATTTTATTCGATAAAAGTAAAAAGTCGCTTTTCTTTTTTTTTTTCAATGCTTAACCGTAATATACGGACCCTTTGCGGGAGGATACAAACGCAAAATAATAGAATAGAAAAAAAAGGTTGTTCAAGTAGAAGCGCTGAAGGGATTAGCGGTTGTGTGTGCCGAGGGATCCTCCTTATCCCTCCTAAAATGGGTGACAGCGGGAGCGCTCTACCACCGAAGGGTGTGAGGGGTTACCTAAGAGGTACATTAGAAAAACTCTCCGCCCTATATTTAACCTCTCCCCGTAGGGAGAGGTTAAATATAGGGCGGAGAGTTTTTCTCGCGGTAACTTTATCGAATAAATTTATTATGAGCGGACTCGGGAGTCTCGTCCGTCGAATTTTAGTAGGTCCCCCTCATGGGTCTCCTGCCTCCCCCCTACGGGGGGTCGAGGTCGCTCATTACGCTTTAGCGTAATGAGCGACCTCTGCTAACAGAGGTCGTCTCCCCCTGCGGAGGGACGGACGTTAATAAAATTATTCGACTTTGTTACCGCGAAAAAAGATAAGGTTATAAAAATCTTAACCTGTTATTAACAATCATAACATATTATAAGAAATGTTATTTACACTACGATTACTAAATAGTAATCGAGTAGAAAAATCGAAGTTTTAAATATCTTCCATTTTTAAAAATCTTTAGGTCCCCCTCACGGGTCCCTTATATAAGGGACCCGTGAGGGGGACCTACGTATTTCGCCTAATATATTAGGCGCAATCCGACCCAATTACGCTGCATACGCCAATTCCGAGCGCGTCCCCCGCCCCTGGCGGGACGGGTTTGCGTCCCTCACGGGGCAAACCCGTCAGGGACGCGTCCTCCGTCGGATTTTTGTAGGTTCGCTCTCTTGCCCATATCCCGCCCCGTGAGGGGGTCGCTTACCCGTGAGGGACGCTGGGGCGGCGCGTAATAAGGTCGCTTATTACGCTAAAGCGTAATAAGGTCGCTTATTACGCTAAAGCGTAATAAGGTCGCTTATTAAGCTAAAGCGTAATAAGGTCGCTTATTAAGCTAAAGCGTAATAAGGTCGCTTATTACGCTAAAGCGTAATAAGCGCTAGGATTTTTGCGGACGCAAAAATCCGACGCTAGGATTTTTGCATCCGTCCGAGCGAATAGCCCCGCTATTCGCGAGGCTAGGTTCGCTCGGAGAGCGGACCTACAAAAATCCGAGCGCTTACCCGTGAGGGACGCTTTAGTGCGAAGGTCGCATATTCCGCTTCAGCGGACCCGTGAGGGATGCGCTAGGATTTGTCCGCCGACAAATCCGACTTCAGCGTAGGTCGCATCCCTCACGGGTTTGCCCCCCCCGTAGGGGGGAGGCACGCAAACCCGTGAGGGATGCGCTAGGAATTCGCCCCGTGAGGGTCGCGATCGCGAATTACGACTCAGCGCTTCGCAGAGGTCGCTTAATTTGCCCCCCCCCGTAGGGGGGAGGGACGCAAACCCGTGAGGGAAGCGCTAGGAATTGTCCGCCCCCCCCCCGCAGGGGGGAGGCGGACAATTCCGACGCAAGTCGCAGACTTCGAACCCCCTTTTGAGAAAGGGGGTTCGAAGATCTGCGAGTTGTAGGTCCGCTCTCCTGCCCTCCCCCCTACGGGGGGTCGAGGTCGCTTATTACGCTAAAGCGTAATAAGGTCGCTTATTACGCTTTAGCGTAATAAGCGCTAGGATTTTTGCGGACGCAAAAATCCGACGCTAGGATTTTTGCGGACGCAAAAATCCGACGGAGGTCGCATAAATTGCCCCGTGAGGGACGCAATTTATGCGCTCGGAATTGGCGTGCGCCAATTCCGACTCTGCGAGCGAACCTACCCCCCCGAAGGGGGGGAGCGACTAGCGAGGCTAGTTCGCTCGCACTCGAAGGGATTTTCGCGCCTGACGCGAAAATCCCTTCGACAAGCGCTCCGTACCCGTGAGGGAAGCGACCTTATTACGCGCCGCCCCAGCGTCCCTCACGGGTAAGCGACCTCGACCCCCCGTAGGGGGGAGGGCAGGAGACCCGTGAGGGGGGAGGGGGCCAATTCCGACACAAGCGCTCCGTAATAGGCTACCTTATTACGCTTTAGCGTAATAAGCGACCTCGACCCCCCGTAGGGGGGAGGGCAGGAGAGCTGACCTACGGATTTCGCCTCCCTCACGGGTCAACCCGTCAGGGAGGCGAAATCCGACCCAACCCGTGAGGGAAGCGCTCGGAATTCTCCGCCCCCCCCCGCAGGGGGGAGGCGGACAATTCCGACACAAGTCGCAGACTTCAGAACCCCCTTTCTCAAAAGTCGAATTTTATCCCCTTCGGGGATAAAATATCCGAGAAACTCTAATATATTTCAATATCCTGTAGGGATATTGAAAACTTCGACTTTGATATTGAAAATATTCGATAAAAGGGGGGTCGAAGATCTGCGAGTTCCCCTCACGGGTCCCTTCGGGACAGGACCCCGTGAGGGGCGCTCCGAGTCTATTCGCTAGTACGAGTTTTATCAGAGTATTAAACCCTATTTAAATAACCTATATAAGTTTGAGCAAGTTGATTCTTTAAAAACTTTACTATTAATAAATTTGGTGGTGCATTATATAATAGTTATTATGAGTTTATAATAGTATTAGATAAAAGTGAAATCAAGGTATTTTTATAGAGCAACTAAAGTCAAAAATTTTTTAATTAAAGTGCGGTGCCCGAGGGTAAAGTGATCCACCGCCCAGTAAGTTTAATAAACCTTATTTTAGTTTAAGAGAAATCTTCGCAGATAAATTGAATAAAAATAGAAAAAAGTACAAAGTGTCGGTTGGATTTGTTCTGGAGGTCGCCTGCCTAACGGCCTGCCTAACGGCCTGCCTAACGGCCTGCCTAACGGCCTGCCTAACGGCCTGCCTAACGGCCTGCCTAACGGCCTGCCTAACGGCCTGCCTAACGGCCTGCCTAACGGCCTGCCTAACGGCCT
>Ga0306916_100168_pt1 | contig 26495 bp, 21 predicted proteins | sample AntDeeMetag20062_FD_190409 | JGI IMG/M metagenome (GOLD analysis project Ga0306916, IMG submission 190409) | Saline lake microbial communities from Deep Lake, Antarctica - Metagenome TFF 2006 #2 (v2) (version 2) | ecosystem: Environmental > Aquatic > Non-marine Saline and Alkaline > Saline...
CGCGACCGCGCGAGACTGCGTCTCGCTGGCCCTCGTTCGCTTCGCTCACGAGAACGCCGCTGCGCGCCTCGTGCCTGCGGTGCTTGCGGGGTCGGGGGACGGCCGAGGCGGCCTCGCCCTTTCTGAGCCCACCAGGATATCGGCTGTGTCACCGAGCGTCGAGCCCGGTTGAACGGTGGTTCTCTCCGGCCCGCCCCGCTCGCCGCTGCCGCCCGCCGCGTCGCTCGCGACCGACCATTCCGCTCACTCTGTTCACGGGACCTCCGCGTCGCTCGTGTAACCAGGTTTGTTGACAGGGTTAGTCTCGTTGCTGAAACCACTGCGCGATTTCCTGTTGAAATTGGTCGAACCAATGGAGGTCGTTATGTAAAACCGCGTAGACGACGTCGTGATTCACATCACCGTACCGGTGGGCGAGGATATTCCGAAACCCGACGGCTTCTTCCATCTGTTTTTGCACATCGTGCGGGAGTATGCCTGCATTCCCAAGCGACTCGATCTCGTTTTTTGCCGTTCCACTTGGGGAGAAGTCCTCTGAAGCACGAATATGCTGAGAGAGATCGATACACGATTGAATGAGATTCATGAATGTTCGCTCAACCGCTCGTTGGACGACGACATCATCAACGTACTCCGTTTTGGATATTCCCCGCATCTGCTTCAGATCGTTTGTGTACTCGTTGATGTACCGGAGCTTGTCAACGACAATCTCCTCATCGACCATCTAGACGTCACCACGAGCAAGCCGATCGATAAATTCTCGCCGTTCTTGGTCTCGTTCGCTCGCGCCTGCGTCATACTCTGCATCGACGCGCTGTTTGTACGCGGTGATTTCTTCTTGGTCACCAACGAGACGAACCCCGTCCTGGAGCGCAGCGTGCGCAACATGAGTTGGCAGCGACTCAATGTCGCTCACGTCGACGAATTGATCTGCGTATGCCTGAAGGTCTGCGTCGATACGGTTGCGCCGACGGAACCGCTCGGCTTCGGACAGCTCACCCGGGAACTGAAGTGCGATATCGACGTCCGAGGACTCGTCTGCCGTTTCTCTTGCATGTGACCCAAACAGCACTGCGAAGATAACCTCGGTTTGAGCGAGGTACTCCTTGATCTCCTCGAGGTCAGCTATTTCGCCAGAGGAATTATTCGGTTTGGGCATGGTGGTACGTCACGTTCCTGCTTAATATATTTCCGTAGGCTCCCGGGCAATCGTTACGTTCCGCTCGCCGCCGGGATCATTCTGCAAGCCCTCCGGCCCGTCGTCTATGAGCACTACGAGATGAGGATACAAGGGCGAGACGTCGACGACAGCGACGGCACTGACGGCACGTGGGCCACTCCACATCGCCGACACCGACCTTTTCGTCGCGATGGGGCAACCGTCGAACAGTCGGTATCAGACCGTTTGGTGGCTCGCTCGTCGGACCGACGTTACCTTCGGCCTCCCCGAACAGGTGTGCGAAGCGCTGGCCATCGACGACCTGGACGTCGAGGCCTCCCTAGCTGTGGCGGTTCCCGTGTTGGTGCAGTTGGTCGAGGACACGGCTGTCGATGCGCTCGCCTCAAACAGCGGGCCAACTGCTAACCCCGGGGGACGGGGGTGTGTCCGATGAAACTCGGGAAACGCCAGTCGTATCTGCACACCCAACAACGAACACCAGTACTACACCGCAAAGTCGTGGGGAGTACGGATATCGTTTGAATAGTAGTGTAATAAACGTTCCCTTGTTCAAAGCCAATTCTGGCATGTATCTGCGTTTCTGGCCCTATAATCCATCTCTTACACTGGACGTGCCCCCGTCCCCCCGTGAGTACTTAGTCCGAACCGGAACCACGACACCACCAGCTTACATCGGACGCACCCCCGTCACTCGGACGCCACCCCACACCTCGGACGATGGGGTTATGGCCCACCAACTCACACGTTACCTCAATGCGCTCGTTCGGGGATGAAGACTCGATCTTTGTCAACTTAGACCGACTCAACCCAAACACCCAGACGTACCAACCCGACTCGCTCCCCGAGCGAGAAGAGGAACTGAACCAACTCCACTCAACGCTGAAGCCGGCTGCGATGGGTTCAACGCCACTGAACGCGTTTGTGTTCGGTCCGACAGGCCAGGGAAAGACTGTCGGCGTCAAACTAAAGACAAACCAACTGCAGTCCTACGCGAACGACAACGGCCTGGACCTCCACGTGGTACATGTCCGCTGCAAGGGGATGGACAAGAGCTACCACGTGATGACCCATCTCCTGAAAGCACTCCGGGAAAAACGCTACGGGCCAGGCGAAGAACTCCCGAGCGGCTATCAGAAGAAGACGCTGCTGTCGATGATTATCGACGAACTCGAGGCAATCGGCGGCACGGTAATCGTTATCCTCGACGAAATCGACGCCATCGGCAGCGACGACTACATCCTCTACGAGCTTCCTCGCGCCGAACCCGACGACGTCCGACTCTCAATCATCGGCATCACGAATGACCTTCAGTTCCGAGAGGGTCTAGACGCCGACGTCCGCTCTTCGCTCAGCGAGGACGAAATCGAGTTCGCTCCCTACGACGCCAATCAACTCCGCGACATCCTGGCCCGGCGCGCGGCTGGTGCCCTTCGCGACACCGAGATCGGCGATGAGGACGAGCCGTGGCAAACACTCGAGAGTACCGTGCTCACTGACGATGCCATCCCACTCACCAGTGCGCTCGCCGCCCAGGACTCCGGCGACGCTCGTGAGGCAATCAAGTTGTTGTTCCGCGCCTGCCGGTTCGCCGACGACGAGGGCGAATTCGAGGTCACTGAGCAGCACGTCCGCGATGCCCACGAGTACCTTGAGCAGGCTGCCGTCGAGCGCGGAATCAAGTCACTTCCACTCCAACGTGCACTGGCGCTCCTAACCGTCACGCACGCGACAGTAACCGGCACCAAGTCGGCGGAGACCAGGAATCTTCACTCGCTGTACGAAGTATTTTGTGAGCATATCGATGCGAAGACCATCTCGGAACGCCGCTTCCGCGACAAGCTCAACGATCTTGCCGATTCCGGTATTTTGGCGAAAACCACGAAGGGCCGTGGCCAGGGACTCGGGAAGACCAACCGCTACGAACTGGAGGTCAAAGCTGAGACCGTTCTCGATAATCTCGCCGACGAGAGCCGGGTTGTGGACATAATCACGGATATGCTGCGACCGAAAATGAACTAGGGGGACGGGGGGCGTCCGATGTAAAGCCGGGCGGGGCTGCGTCCAGCGACGACCGCGCCGACGCTCGCCAGTCCGACGCCGCAATCAACGGAAGCTAAGCGGCGGTTGGAGTGCCGCCGGAGGTCTCCGAGCCTGGCGTCTCGTAGGTGACGGACGGCCGTTAGCAGTCCAATGCGGCCCTCGACGACCGGCTGGGCACGGTCCTTACGTCACTACGACGCCATCCCCCACCTCGGACTTCGGTAGCGAACTGTTCGAGACTATGAGCCAGTCGCGTGCGTCCTGGGCTGCTCGACATCAGGGAATCACAGAAAATGCCGGTCAATCGTAGTCGGCGGCGTTCGTACAACAACGAAAGGACATCAGTTGGGAGTCAGAGTTAACCAACAGCCGGCGAGAATTCGTTCAATTTGTTGGTTAAGGCCGAGTGTTATGGTCTCCGTGAATCGCTTGCAGATTCCCCATCGTGTGAACAGCAGTATGTCCATAGCAGCAGGTCTCAGAGAACAAGTGGTGCAGTGTCTCTTCGTGCGATTCTCCCCAAATCGCGTTCACACGAATATCGCCGTCTCGTGTGTACATCTCGGAAATCAACTGTCATGACGTGAAACCTGGTGGACTTGCGGAGAACTCGTTATCCTCGTTACCTCAATCCCTCATAGGTTCGTCTGAAACTCGGTCTCCCGCTTGACGTCCATCTGCTCGCGGTTCCTTCAATCCCTCACAGGTCCGTCTGAAACTTGAAGCCGATGAATGGACCTAGCTTCATGACGATGCTTCAATCCCTTCCAGGTCCTTCTGGACCCCGGCCGCGTTTGAACTGGGGGACGTCGTGCCAGGTGCTTCAATCCCTCACAGAATCGTCTGAAACTCACCTACGAGATCGCGGCCGCAGTGTTCGCAGCGGCTTCAATCCCTGACAGGTTCGTCTGAAACAGCCCTGAAAAGCGGGTGAGCGACAGCGTCCGGGTCGCTTCAACCCCTCACAGGCCCGCCTGAAACGGTGAGTTACCGATTCTGATTCCCGTTCTGCTCCAGCTCCAATCCCTCACGACTCCATCTGAAACAGTGATTGCTGTTCTTGTAGGCGTTGTTGCTTCAACCTCACTGAGGACCGTTTGAATCACTTTTGTCTCAGCGATAATCAATCATTGGATTTAAGTAATGAGCGTAAGTACCTCTCCAGAGATGTTTCAGATGACAATAATTAGCAGGTGATTCGGCGTATGCGCATTGAACTGGCGCTAGACGCCACCGCTGATGCCGCATACGACACTTCGGCCCACCACAAACTCCGCGGTCGAATCTGGCGCGGACTTGAGGAAGTTGACGAGTACGCGGCAACCCACGATACGGACTACGGCGTCGGGTTCGCCTTCTCCAACGTCTTCCCGTGGGGAGACATCGACAAAGGCGATCGACGCTATCTCCGAATCGCATCACCGCGGCGTGACGTACTGGACACACTCATCGACCACTTCGGTCGCGACCGAACCTTCGATGTCGGCCAAATGCGGTTCGAGGTAACCGATATCTCCGGTCATGCACCCGATGTCGGAGAACCGGGTTCTACAGGCCGCATCGATACGGGAACCGGTGTCTTCTGTGCGCTCAGCCGCGAGTTGGCAGAACAACACGGTCTGGACACGACCGAGATGGACGCCGGAGAATCAGAGACCGACACGTTCTGGCGGCCGAAACACGGCATGGAGCCGTTACAGGCCACAATCCAGCGGTCGCTTCAACGCACCCACGAACGCTTCGGCGACGACTACTACGACGGACCCACAGAGGTAGACGAACCCCTGTTCAACGAAATCGAGCCAATCAAGGACGACATCACGTACTCGATACGGTTCCAGCCAGCGACGGCCGTCAATCGGACCATCATCCTGTCGAAGTGGCGTCTCGGGTATCGAGTCCGTGACGATACCCATCGCTACCACCTGAATCTCGCCCTCGACGCAGGCATCGGCCAGCGCCGCGAACACGGCTTCGGATTCCTCAACCTCCGAGACAAGACGCCGCCACGAGCAGACACATGAGTGAGGGACCAACAGCCGCGGACTTCCGGGACGTTCTCGACGAGTACTGGCACGATCGGCCACCGGCCAGTCTGGAAGACGTCATGGCGCTGTACGGCGTCTTAGGGGTGGCTGAGAGCGGTGGGGGGCTCTACACGACCCCCAGTAAACTCGATCCATTCGTCGACGACGGCCGGCTCATCACGGTTTCACTCGACCTGACCGGTGACACGCCCGAGTTCACCAGCATCGAGCAAGACTCGCTTCGTGAAGACGATATCCCCAAGCTGGGTTACTCTCACAAATCGTCTGGACGTGGCGCGAAGTACAGTCTCACACAAATCGGGTCGAAACACGGGAACGACGCAGAAGGAGTGAGCAGCACACTCGTCGGACGGCTCCGGTCATGGGCGAGCCAAGACAGCGTCCAGGAACTCACGGACGAAGAAGAGCATCCGGATGGCTGGCTTATCGAGGCTCTCGGTGAGGTATTCGAGAAGGACTCGGAGACGATTGAGTCGCTCAAGCAGTCGCTTCTCGACCAACTACCAGCCGACGAGGCGATTCCGACCGTGATGACGGTCCGAATGAAACTCGATTCGAACACCCTAGAGGAGACCGGTTTCGAGGGAACGGATTGGGTGTATCCCACGGACGTCGGTGTGCTGAAGGAGGCGATGAAGCGATACGCCACGGCAAACGCCGCGGACAAGAACATCGACTCAGGGTCTTCGGAGGGGCAAGGAGTTGGCGTCGTAACTGGCCAGGAAGGCCGTGTAGTTGGCACCCCGGAGAGTCCACTGGGTGTGTTCTCGGTGAAACATCCCGACGCACAGCCGGGCCTCCGACAGACGGCATCTTGGCGGAACTATCCGGTCAGCGACGACGTCGCTATGCTCTTCCAGAAAGGCCAGGACCTCATCGAGCGGTGTGTCTATCGATCCGGCGGCATGGAGACGTACGCGCTCCCGTACTTCGCGGGCGAGATGACAGGCCAGAAAGCCGAGGCGCTGTATCTCGCAATCAGCTCGGTGGATGATGACCGCGAAATCGGCGGTACACGTTACCCACCGATGGCACAGGTCACGTTCAATCTGACCCAGAACGACGACCCGGACATTCGCGAACTGGCAGACAGAGAACTCCGGTTCTACACGGTCACGATGCCCATCGGCGATGACAAACACATCGTCGCGGAGGAGCCAGCGGCGTCGGTCTACTGGCCGAACAAACTTTCAGAAGCGCTCCGCGAGACGATTCACGGCCCGACGCTGGACCCTGTGGCAGGTGGGTTCCAGCCGTTCGAGAACTGGCCGCTCCTCGAACTCGATGGTGACGTGACACGGCAACGGCGAAACGCGTTCGCGCTCATCACGAACCACGAGTTCACTGATGCAGTCTTCGCCTACCGAGACGAGGAGGGAGACGACTTCCGCCGGATAGTCGACCATCGGCTTCTCTCCGGGAACCCAATCGAAGCGAATACCCTCTTTCGAGAGTACCTCGACCGGTACGACGATGCGTCCGAGGGCGGCGACCGTCCCCCTCATCAGATTGTCGTCCAGCAACTCGTCCACCTGGAGACCCTCTCACGGGCAGGCCTCCTGCGAGGCATCGAGACACCGATTGAACCACGAGATTCATCCATGACGACAGACCAGATACCCGATACGAGTAACATCGCATCAATCCGAGAGCACCGGCTTGAGGAGTTCCTTGATCGACCCCTGTTCAGCGCTGACGAGAATGACCGGGCGGCAACCCGGAGGGCCGCTGCTCTGGCTGGCGTACTGGTTGGCCAGATTAGCTGGCATCAGGAGAACAGCCGCAGCATTGGCCGACCGCTGGATTCCGGGGTCAAAGGTAACGAGCTCAGCAAGAATGGCTTGGAGAACGCGCTTACGACTGCATTAGAGAAGGCCAAGGTCTACGCGCAAGACTCGAATGAGTCGTACCATCGGGACTTGCTGTTCCCGGAAACGGTTGATCGGCTTCTCGACGAAACCGAGTCGATGCCGACAGACTGGACGATAGACAAGCGAGAACTCCAGTTCTGCTACGTCCTCGGGCACGCTCACGGCCGCCGGTCGATGCCGGTCGCGTACGACCTTCACGAGTCAGAGGAAACCGCCCCCGTAGAACAGTCCGCCAACTAACCCGCGCGAAATACAACAATGACGTCACCAAACCGCTCCGAGATACTATTCGTGTACGATGCACAGGACTGCAACCCCAACGGCAACCCCATCGGCGACAACCGACCGCGTCGGGACCCGGACACCGGACAGGGCATCATCACCGACGTCCGACTCAAGCGCTACTTGCGAGACCAGCTCCACGACGACGGCTACGACATCTACGTCAAGAAGGTCGACGGCGAATCGCGAACACGAACCACGCTCATCAAGGATGTCTTAGAAGATGTCAGCGACGCCGAGGACGTCGAGGAACTCGAAGATCTTGGGACCGACTTCCTGCAGGCAGCCACTGACGTCCGGTACTTCGGCGCGACCCTAAGCTTCGAAACCAGCGAAAACGAGGCGGATGAAGCCTTCCGAGAGGGACTCAACAACGCTCTTCCGAACCACTATCAGGGCCCTGTTCAGTTCCTGCCGTCGAAATCATTGAACGAGGTCGAGGAGAACGAAGAGTACGACTCCCTGACCAGCGTCATCTCGACGGGCGAGGAGAACCGCCAGGGCGGATTCGACCTCGACGACAAGCGCATCAAGTACGGCATCTTCCCCTTCTGGGGGCTCGTCGACGACAACGCTGCGGAGTCGACCCAGCTCACCCAGGCGGATGTGGAGCGACTGGATACGCTCTGCTGGCGGGCGCTGAAGAACCAGACGACCTCTCGCTCGAAGCTCGGGCAAGAGCCTCGCCTCTACCTCCGCGCAGAGTACGAATCTGAGAACTACCACATCGGCGGTCTCCACGAACTCCTCGACCTCGGTGAGGACAGCGCCGACTCTCTTCGCTCCGTGAATGACGTGGTCGTCGACGCCTCGGACCTCGTGGCTGCCCTGAATAACGCGAGCGACCGCATCAAAACGCTCCACGTCGTCGCCGACGACCGAATCAACCTCGAGGTGGACGGAGAGACGATGCACGGCGACGCCTTCGTCGACCACCTCGAAGACTCCGGTCACGACATCCACCGAATCGACGTCCTCGAAGAACGAGACGTTGCGGCCTAACAGCAATCTGTGAGCACCCAGATGTCACCACAAATCGACGCCGACGGCGTCCCCGACCGCTGCCTGTCGTTCACGGTCGAGTCCACCTGGGGCCACTTCAAGCGTGTCGGTCGAAGCGTCACCAAACAGACGTACCGCGTTCCACCGCGAACAACTGTCGCGGGGATGCTGGCAGGAATCGTCGGTGCTGAACGGGACTCTTACTACGACGTGTTCGGCGCCGACGACGCGGCTATCGCCATCACGCCAGTTACTGAACTCCGGACGGTCAACATCCCGACGGTCGGGGTTGGGACGGACCCCGGCCAGGATGTCACGACCAACGTGGGGAACTACTACAGCGACTACAATCTCACGTACCAGAACACGACCGAAGACCGCCAACTCCACGCCTACGAGGTGTTGGCAGACCCGGCGTACCGCATCGACGTCGCTCTGGAAGACGAGGAGTTCTACGAGGAGCTTCGTACACACCTCGAATCCGGGACTTCGGTGTATCCGCCGAGTCTCGGGAAGTCGGAGTACCTCGCGACAATCACGGACGTCGAGGCTGGCCGAACACCGACCAGAATTACAGACGAAGAAATCGTTGATGTCGACTCCGTCGTACCGGGGTCACTGGCAGATGCGATTCCCCAGAGCGGGGTGACGTACGGTGTCGAGCGGTCGCCAGCAGTGATGGAGCAAGCTGGGAGTGGGCGTCGGACGACACGGTTCGACGATTACGTCTACACTCAGCAGCCCGAGAACGCTGTCCGTGTCCGTGCGGATACAGATGCTGTGCCGGTATCCGTTGGCTCCCGGACGGTCGTCTTCCGCTGATTCCCGTCGATATGAATCTCCCACTGATCTCGCATCCCACGCGGAATGAAGCTGTTCGAACGTACGACGAGGGCTCGCTGACGGATCGCGGAGATCTCCGGCTGACAGCACACAACCGAGTTGTCTCGGACCGTGCGCTTCGGCTGTACGGAGACTGCGATGAAACTACGGAGTATCTTCAAGCGGCGGCGGCTCTCCATGACTTCGGGAAGGCTACTCCACAGTTTCAGGCCTACATTCGACCGGACGAGACGGCGAGCTGTCCAGATGAGGAAACGACTCACGCCCGTCTAGGCGCGCTAGCCACGTGGTACGTGCTTGGGCAGCTGGGTGCGCCCCCACGCGATCGGCTCGCTGGAACGCTCGCTGTCGCCCGACACCACCAAGCACTCCCCGACGCTACCCAGTATACCGCGGAAACGCTGGCTCGTGCTTTCGAAGACGGTGACAGCGTGATTCGAGCGCAACTGGACGCGATTGATGCGGCATGGCCTGATGCAGCTGCAGACCTTCTCGCACAGACAGCCACCCCTCAGCCAGACTGGGGAAGGTTCTACTCGTGGGCAATCAATGGCGGTGTAGCCGATGAACTCCGGAATCTGAGTGCCCGCGAAACACTCGGCGGCCACACGCTGGACTCCTCGGCGCTGCCGAATGCGCTCTACGACCGCGCACTCCGGTACTGGAGCGCGATTACGCTCGCGGACAAGAGTCACGCGATGGATATCCCGGAGTCACACCTGTTCGATTTCGACTCCCTTGACCGGGAGACCATAGAAGCGTACATCGCCGATCTCCGGGAAGCCCCTCCTGCGAGTGAGTTGGAAGCGCGGTTAAACGATGAACGGGAACGTGCTCGGCGGCAATGTGTTCGTGGCGTTCACGAGTGGGTCCAGACGGGGGAGTCAGAGGTTGCGACGCTCACGCTCCCGACTGGTCTGGGGAAGACGTTCACTGGGCTGTCGGCAGCGTTCGAGCTCCGGGATTCTCTTGCGGACCGGGAGACCGCCGAATCGGCACGGCAAATCATCTACGCGCTCCCATACACGTCTATCATCGAACAGACGCGGGAACTGTTCGAGGACCCCGAGTTGTGGGGCGCCGACCCAGAGAAGTCAGCGCTAACAGTCCACCACTACCTCAGCGAAACCGTCGTACATCACGACGACTACGACGCCGGCGACACTGCAGCTACAGACGATGAGGAGACAGCCTCGATGCTCGGTGAAGCATGGCGAGATGGGACGGTCCTCACGACGTTCGTGCAGCTATTCGAAAGTCTCGCTGGGCCGACGAACCGACAGGGCCTGAAACTTCCCAGTCTGGAGTCCAGTATCATCATCCTCGACGAGCCGCAGGCCCTCCCGAAGGACTGGTGGGGAGCTATCCAGCGTCTGCTGGACATCGTGACCGACGAATACGGAGCACGAGTCATCGCGATGACGGCAACGCAGCCAACGCTCGTCAGGGACCGGGAGACAGACTCGTTACTGGCCGCTGGATCAGCCCACAATTCGGAAAGTTGCGACCGGTGCCACGCAGCCCCAGACTACGAGACAGCACTCCCGCCAGTTCCGAAACATCAGTACTTCTCCGAAGCTGAACGGGTGCGGTATACCATAGACGATACAGCATTGACGCGACAGGTCGGTGTGGAGGAGCGACATCTCGGGTACGATACTGCTGCGGACCGAGTCTTCGATGCCACTGGAGACGGCGAATCGGTGCTCGCGGTCTGTAACACCATCGAGAGCTCGAAGAAACTCACCAACCAAGTCACCGGCAGGCCGGGCGTGGTTCACCTCGGGGAAGTCATCGAGACCGTGCTGCAGGAGCGAGACATCGATGCATCCGACCCAAGCATGACTGCAACAGCAATCGCGAACAAGGTCCTCACGGCCGTCGACGGTTCCGATAGCCTGCCCACAGGTGTCGATTCGCCAAGTAAACTGGGCGGAGACGTAGAGAGTCGGACTACGTACTTGTTGACGCTGAATTCCCGATACCGACCATTCGACAGGGAGATTCTAATAGAGCTTGCTGACGTGCTTTCGACGAGTGACGAGCGGTTCGTTCTGGTCTCAACGCAGGCTATCGAGGCCGGGGTGGATCTCAGCTTCAAAACCGTCTTTCGGGATATCGCGCCGCTGGACAGCATCGTGCAGGCGGCAGGCCGGTGCAATCGGTCCTACGAGTGGGGCGAGCGCGGCGGTCATGTTGTCGTCTGGATGCTTGGTGCGCCCGACGAGGATGACCCTGCTGCGGCAACGACTGAACCACCAGCGTACCACGTCTACGAGCGCGGCGCGACAGATGCTGGCATTCCAGGACATCTCCGGCTTATCTCGGAGGTCCTCGCGGATCTCCCGAGTCAGTCGGACGTCTCCGACGCGGTGGTCTCCCGTGATGCCGTAACCGCATACTTCGACGCGGTCGCCGAGAAGTCGCTCTGGAACGGCCACCTCAGGGACGCCATCGACGATGCGAATGCCGGATGGTTAGGTCGACAATCGCTCATCAGCGGTGGGACGACCGGCGATGTACTGGTTGGGTTGACGGATGCCGATGCTGCTGGGATTGAACGCATCTCGGAGCTGGTCGAGATGGGTGAGCCTGTAGGGTTCGACGAACTTCAAGACGCTTCTGCAATGCGTGTTTCACTACCTATATCAGTCATCGACGAGACTCCACAGCTCGTTCGAGTAGATAAGAAATCACGGGGGAGCGACGGTGTACAGGTGTTTCAGTTTACTGGTGGTAACGGACTCAAGTATACCTTTTGTGAGGGTGGATTAGTTCCTACGACGGATTCAGTGTCTAGTCGGTTCACAATCTGAAACATGATTAATAAAGGAAAACGATCCAAGGCCACTCTATGGCACCTTGTTCGACAAATAGGTCGACCATGTCCCGGGCCAAATAGCGAGGGGTATCGATGACGACACCGCGTTGCGTGGCGGAGTACGTTCGGACCGAACGGCGGCCGGAGCGGGAGCCAAAAGCAAGGATTACTGGTCTCCAAGTTCAGTATTATCACGTCTGCAAGCGGGAACTCTGGTTCATGGACCGCGGTATCGACATCGACCGTGAGACGACGAACATCCAGCGTGGCACCCACGTTGACGAAACGAGCTATTCTGACGCCCGGAGCTCGTTTATGATTGATAACCGAATCCAGATCGACGTACTCGACTCAGGGGATATCATGGAAGTGAAAGTCTCCTCAGCACTTGAGAAGCCGGCACGAATGCAACTGCTCTTTTATCTATGGTATCTGAGAGAGATTTATGATATACAGAAAGATGGTGTGCTAGCGTATCCGACTGAACGGACGCGAGAGCAAGTCGTGTTGGATGACTCAGCGACAGTAGAAGTCGAGTCGACGGTCGCGGGTATTCTTGACGTTGTGAACCGAGACCAGCCACCGGAGCTAGAGAAGAAACCATACTGCGATTCCTGCTTGTACCAGGACCTCTGCTGGATGTAACTATGCCAAAACCGAATCACCACATCTTCGCCGACGGCGAACTGTCGAGGAACGAAGGAACTCTGAGAATCGACACGCTAGATGGGGAAACTGAGTATCTTCCCGTAGAATCCGTCGATTCACTGTATCTCCACGGACAGATCGATTTCAACACCAGAGCACTCGGTCTATTAAACGAGCATAACGTCCCTCTCCATGTATTCGGTTGGAAAGACTACTATCGCGGTTCTTACCTCCCAAAACGCGGTCAGGTTTCAGGAAATACGGTTGTTGAACAGGTTCGAACGTACGATAGTCCAGAGCGAAGACTCCAGATCGGCCACAACATCATTGAGGCTAGCATCCACAATATGCGTGCTAACCTCAGGTACTACGATGGCCGGCGCGGGGATTTTGCTGGGGCCGTCGAAGAACTTCAAACGCTGAAGGAGTCTGTCTCCTCGACGAGTGACATCAACGAACTCAGGTCAATTGAAGGAAATGCGCGAAAGACATACTATACGTGCTTTGACCAGATTTTACGCGATCCGTTCACACTCTCTAAGCGGGAATACAATCCCCCGACAAACGAGGCGAATGCAGCTATATCCTTCCTCAATGGCATGGTGTACACAACCTGTGTCTCAGCGATTCGAAAAACTGCACTTGATCCTACTGTAGGGTACGTGCACGCCCCTGGTGAGAGACGGTTCACGCTCTCTCTGGACATCGCAGATATATTTAAACCGATTCTAGCAGATAGAGTGCTTTTCCGGCTTGTAAACCGGCAACAACTCTCACTTGGTGATTTCGAGAATGAACTGGAGGGGTGTCTCCTGACTGAGGATGGTCGTATGACGGTTCTGAAAGAATTCGAGGAGACCCTCGACGAGACGATTGACCATCCCAGATTACACCGGAAAGTGAGTTTCAAGACGCTGGTTCAGACCGATGTCTACAGTCTCAAGAAACACGTATTGACTGAAGAACCGTACCATGCAACTGAGCGGTGGTGGTGAGATGCACGTAATCGTTGTTTACGATGTGCCTGCGGAACGGACACGTGTCTACCGGAAGTTGTTGCGTCGCAGATTAGAACACTTGCAGCAATCGGTGTTCTTTGGTGAGCTCACGGAGGGACAGGTCACTTCGATGAAGAACGAGATAGGGGATGAACTGGCAGAGGAGGACTCGGTTGTCGTGTTTGAATCAAAGAATCCAGCGGCGTTCGACTTCACTACATTCGGCGCGAGTGAGGAACCAGGAAGCCGATTTACCTAATTCAGCATCTAAGTTTCAGCATTTCCATCAACCCCCTGGGAGAAGCGGTGAATCGAGGGTCGATGGAAATTTGTTAGTAGGTCTTGATAGAAGACGTGCTCACCCGGCCAAAGAGGGGCGGGTTTCAGACGGACCTGTGAGGGATTGAAGCAGAACTATATCCTCGACAAAGGACACCCGGACGCGGTTTCAGACGGACCTGTGAGGGATTGAAGCGCGATGGTCGACGCATCTTGAATCATATCGAGGTGTGTTTCAGACGGACCTGTGAGGGATTGAAGCGACCTCGATCCAGAGCACGAGACGCGGCAGGCCTACGGTTTCAGACGGACCTGTGAGGGATTGAAGCCCCAACTGCCGACCTTTTCGCCACAGCTGCACTCGGTTTCAGACGGACCTGTGAGGGATTGAAGCTCTAAGCGGTTCCGAACCGTCCGTCGTGGCGGACCGTTTCAGACGGACCTGTGAGGGGTTGAAGCTTCAACCCGATGAGCAACACTCGGCTCGAGGCCGGTTTCAGACGGACCTGTGAGGGATTGAAGCTTCATCGAAGCCCAAAGCGGAGGCAGCAACGAGTGGTTTCAGACGGACCTGTGAGGGATTGAAGCTCGTCGGCCTGCGCGAACACCTGCCGCGTCTTCCCGTTTCAGACGGACCTGTGAGGGATTGAAGCACCGGCGACCCCGCGACGGTCGATCCCGTCGACGCGGTTTCAGACGGACCTGTGAGGGATTGAAGCGACGTCGTCGTGGTGACCGCGGTCGTCCCGTCGAGTTTCAGACGGACCTGTGAGGGATTGAAGCGAGGACCGGCATGTCGAAGACGACGATAGCGCAGACGGTTTCAGACGGACCTGTGAGGGATTGAAGCACGACTCGAAGCCTCGACATCTCGACGTTCAACGGGTTTCAGACGGACCTGTGAGGGATTGAAGCATCGCAGGCCCGACCGTCGAGTACGCGATCTACAACGGTTTCAGACGGACCTGTGAGGGATTGAAGCGCGGATTTCGCGGACAGGGTCGCGCGCGCGCGAGGGTTTCAGACGGACCTGTGAGGGATTGAAGCAGCGAGCCCGAGCACGCGAACCGGGACGCGGCGGACGTTTCAGACGGACCTGTGAGGGATTGAAGCGCTAGTATGGAGCACACCAATGCTACCACGGACGGTTTCAGACGGACCTGTGAGGGATTGAAGCGATTACGGCACTGATGTGGGCGATTTCTACCACAACGTTTCAGACGGACCTGTGAGGGATTGAAGCGCGGGCAAAACGGTCACAGTGGCCGTCCTCGAAGTGTTTCAGACGGACCTGTGAGGGATTGAAGCGGTTTTTCGACCCAGCCGGCGCCGAGGAGACCTTCGGTTTCAGACGGACCTGTGAGGGATTGAAGCGCGACTACCGCGTTCACGGAACCGCGGCGGAGGAGGTTTCAGACGGACCTGTGAGGGATTGAAGCCCACATAACAGTTAGATTGGGTTTGCTCTTCCTCGTGTTTCAGACGGACCTGTGAGGGATTGAAGCGGGCGCCGCCCTCTCGGCGTGGGGCGCCAGACGAGCGTTTCAGACGGACCTGTGAGGGATTGAAGCGTCTCCAGCCTGCTCCTGATCGGCGTCGCCCTGGTGGTTTCAGACGGACCTGTGAGGGATTGAAGCTGCGACAGCGAGATTCTGCGACAGGTTTATGGGCAGTTTCAGACGGACCTGTGAGGGATTGAAGCTGGTCGCCCATGAGGTCCGCGTCGTAGAGGCTCTGGTTTCAGACGGACCTGTGAGGGATTGAAGCACTGGGCTTGGGCATCGTCCAATCGCACAGTCGTGGTTTCAGACGGACCTGTGAGGGATTGAAGCGCCCACGCGGCGAACATCTCGTCGGCCCGCAGCGGTTTCAGACGGACCTGTGAGGGATTGAAGCGCACCGGGATCGGGGCCGAGGATGGTCGTGCCGAGTTTCAGACGGACCTGTGAGGGATTGAAGCGACCTCATCATCATCGTCGTCGACACCGCGGTCACGAGTTTCAGACGGACCTGTGAGGGATTGAAGCACCGGACGTGGATGTGTTCATCGTCGTCTTCTTGCTCGTTTCAGACGGACCTGTGAGGGATTGAAGCGGCAGCGACTTGTTTCCGGAGTTCTGGAGAATCGGTTTCAGACGGACCTGTGAGGGATTGAAGCAGAACGAGCTCTTCCCCGCGTCGGTGTACGCGCGGCGTTTCAGACGGACCTGTGAGGGATTGAAGCGACCTCCCATCGGACCGCGTCGGTGTTGCGGTCCGGTTTCAGACGGACCTGTGAGGGATTGAAGCAACTGGTGGGCGGTGGACCCGGGGAGACCGGACGACGGTTTCAGACGGACCTGTGAGGGATTGAAGCTCGTATAGTGAGGACGTCAGTCGGAAGGTCGAGCGCGTTTCAGACGGACCTGTGAGGGATTGAAGCAGACTGCCGAGGAGACCTCCGCCGCCGACGTCGACGGTTTCAGACGGACCTGTGAGGGATTGAAGCGGCGGCCCCGTCGTCATGGCGCTCATCGACGCCGGGTTTCAGACGGACCTGTGAGGGATTGAAGCGTCGATATCAGGAGTAAGTGAAATCCAAAATCAAGGGTTTCAGACGGACCTGGGAGGGATTGAAGCAACTGCTGGGTGGTGCTGAATCTCATCGTCGCCGGTTTCAGACGGACCTGGGAGGGATTGAAGCAACTGCTGGGTGGTGCTGAATCTCATCGTCGCCGGTTTCAGACGGACCTGGGAGGGATTGAAGCAACTGCTGGGTGGTGCTGAATCTCATCGTCGCCGGTTTCAGACGGACCTGGGAGGGATTGAAGCAACTGCTGGGTGGTGCTGAATCTCATCGTCGCCGGTTTCAGACGGACCTGTGAGGGATTGAAGCAACGCCGGCGGGAGCGGTGACACCCCCGACATCGTGTTTCAGACGGACCTGTGAGGGATTGAAGCTACTCGACAGTCGTGGGCGGCCGCGACCTGACGCGGTTTCAGACGAACCCAGAAGAGATTGAAGCTTGATTCAAGTCGTGAATCCCGAACAGGCCCTCAAGTTCTAGACGAACTCATTAGAGATTGAAGCCTCAATTGGTAGAGCAGTCCGCTGTTACCGGGCTACAGACGGGCCCAGATTGTAATCTCCCTCTAGTTCCGTTGCTCTGAGTGTGCAACATGTTTTGGATTAGTGACCTTAGCCACACCCAAAGAAATTTCCGACGTGTCTTGGGACCGGTCAATATGGGTGATGATTGTGCACTCTGTGTCGATGCAGCTGTGTTCGACGAGGGACTCCCCCCTGAGTGGGAAGAGTACCTTCGTGATGAACGCGAGAAGACGTTCATTGGGAGTCCACGTGTTCCACTGTGCGCGGGATGTCGGCCTGAGTACGATATTCTCAAAAGCGGGGGATATGGCCCAGTCTCGACCGATGACGAGGCTGTCGTCGAACTCCTCGATGATCTGCGTCTCGATCGTATCGTGGAAAACCACGGGTTCTGACCAACACCCAGCAGTGCCGAGGACGACCTAAGGAGGTTCGGCAGACTGCGCTGCCGGAGTACCAGTTTCCCGAACCCATCGTTCTACTCTTCTCCAGGGTGATTTTCGCCAGCTGTGGCAGATTGCGGTGGCGGTGAGGGCCGGGCCGTTATGGCCCGGCCCGGTTTACCCAGACCCCCTTAGGGGCACTACAGAGGTTGGCCGGTGAGCTGGGCAGGACTGTGCTGTTAATGAAGTTTGTTGTACTTGCTCGCCCCGCTCGCCGCAATCCGCCTGCCGGTGAGCACAGCTCACCGACGTCTCGTTCACTACGCTCACGAGACCACCGCGTCGCTCGCGACCGACCATTCCGGGCTGCGCCGAGCACGCTCGGCGTTCCGGGCTGAAATGAATGTGCCTTCGACGCCAGCGCTTCACCCGTTCGGGTCCAAGGACCTCGGCGAAGCCGACCCCGACGGACGTGGTTGCGTCGCGGCGAACGGGGAATGCGCTGGCCGCTTGCTCCGGGCGGGTTGCTGTCGCACTCACTGCGTTCATGCGACAAGCCTCACCTCGCTGCGCTCGCTGAGACGTCGCGCGGTGCTGGTTGGGTGGCCTCCCTTTGGCGCTCTCGCTCGCGCCCCAGGGGGCGCTCACGAAGGCGCGAGCGAGAGCGCGTAGATGATTCTGTCGGGCGTTGTCGTCGAAGAACCGCGATGTTAGTGCATCGCGGTGTCGGGCGCGTGAGCGCCTTCAGGAACGTGTGAGTTCCAATGTCAAGTAAGAACGCTACCAGTGAAGTAGTTTCGGTCGATGAGCAGGCATTCGAAAACACGGACGAAGCGGCGGTCGACGAAGCGGGCTTCGAGGTCGTTGAGGAGACCCTGGAGTTCCAGGCGACGGTGCAGATGGAAGTGCAGGCGAAGGTCGATGCGAACCACCCTGACGGGATGGTCGACACCAGTGACGAGCGAATTTACGGTGCGACCCTCGAACAGGAAGAGCGCATTCGAGCGCGGGAGGCCGAACTGGAGCGCATCAGTGCTCAAGCAGAGTTAGGCACGCAGGATGGTCGGGAGAAGCGGACGCGAGATATCGCAGCGAAGCGGAGCGTTGAGCGGCGTGCAGAGTTCCAGAAGCGGGCGGCGAGCGTGAACCCGTGGGCGGACCCAGAACGAGAGGACCCTCGTGGGGAGCTCATGCAGTCGGAGTTAGCAGCAGTGAACAAGCAGTCGAAGCGGCTAGCCGAGAAGCTGGACGGCTGGTCGCGAGCAGCAATCAGTCGGCGGCTGAGTGAAGCCATAGTCAGTGGGAAAGACATGACGAGTGCAGTCGTCGGGCTGTTCGAGGAGTTAGAGACGGCGCCGGGACAGGTGGTTCCCATTGGGAAGCTCGAGGACGTCAATCGCAAAGAGGTGAGCATCGAAGGTCGAATCGAGGTGCTCTGGGAGAGTAACTCACCAGCCATCGCTCAAGTCGGACTCATCGAAGACGAGAGCGGCCAAACGAAAGTGACGATTTGGGAGAAATCCAATGCTTCGTGGGTCGAGGAAGGCGAGCAGGTGCGCATTCACGGGGCAGCACGGAACTGGTACAACGGGCGGGTCTCAGTCGCCGTCACTGGGTGGAGCACCATAATGTTCCCCGAGCGCGGTCGGTGGTGGGAGTAGCCAGTCGTCGCAGTCTTCTTTTTTGCTACGTGCCGGACCGACCCAGACCCCACCTCCCCACCCTCCGCTCCGTGCTCGCTCACTTCGTTCGCTGCGCGCGCAGCCACAACCTTGTTACGCAGGTCAAGAAGTCGCGGAGGCGAGTGCCGAAAGACCGACCAGAGAGAGTTTTTCTGCGCCGGAAGCGGTGCGGCGCTGACTTTCGTCAGCGTCCTGATCTTCGATGGAATCAGAGAAGCGAATATATACCTGTGAACTCTGTGGAGCCGAATTCGAAACACCAGGAGCAAAGGGCGGTCACAAACGAGCGCACCAGATCAAGATCAGTGAGGAAGAGTTACTAGCCGAACTTCGGCGGCTGGCGAACGTTTCGGAGCAGGCACCGACAATGAAGATGATGGACGAACAGGGTGCGTATTCTGCGGCTTGTATAAGACAACGGTTCGGTACGTGGGGAGATGCACTACGAGAAATCGGATTATCACCGAACATCAAATACGACATTCCGTCAACGGAAGTCAAAGAGGACATCCGAACAATCGCAACAAAACTTGGACGTCCACCGACATCACCAGAGTACCGTGAACAAGGGAATTTCTCCGTTAGCCTTGCGCAAAATTTGTTTGGAAGTTGGAATGAGGCACTAGCAGCCGCTGGGTTAGAGCCGCAGTTCGAACACGGAATCCCCGACGATGCTCTTCTCGATGAAATCCGGACGCTCGTCGAGGTACTGGGGAAGGTCCCAACAGCGAGCGATATGGACGAGTACGGTCGGTTTTCTTGTCGGTGCTATTTTGATCGATGGGACGGCTGGCAGGCCGCAGTTCGAGCTGCTGGCCACGAGCCAGTTGGTCGTCCATCAGGCCCTGCCAACGGTAACTGGAAAGCGGACTCAAAGGCTAGGGGACAATATTATGGGCCGAACTGGAAGGCCCAACGAGCGAAGGCGCTTGAGCGAGACAGCTACGTATGTCAAACGCCGGGGTGTGACTGGTCACAGACTGCCCATCGGGAGGCGTTCGGGAAGGGACTGCACGTTCACCATATCCAGCCGCTCAGTTCATTCGAGGACAGGGGCGACGATGTGGACTTCGAGCAAGCCAATCGGCTTGAGAACCTCGTGACGGTGTGCGTTCAGCATCACCGCATGTGGGAACGAGTCTCGCCGCTTAGGCCGGATACGAACCGGCTACCTCGAGACTAAAATGAGCAACTCAGATCCGGCGTTCGCGAAGGGTCAACTGGTGAACGTCGATGATCCCGTAATCACCGTGGAGAGTGTGTTTTTCTGCCCTCTGAAGGGCGGAGGGCACAACAATAGCGTGCCCTCACCGAAGTATGTCCAAAGAAATCACTCTTACAGCCCGTGAACGACTGCGAATTCATCTTGAAGAAGCGAAACGAGCGACCACCTCTCCCGTCGTCAAGGCACAGCTAGATGCCGCGCTGGACGTCTGGGAGGACTTACCGCCGACGCCACTGCAAGAGTGTCCTGTCTGTGGTAAAGTTGGGCTCCCAGAGCGAATCCAGCAACACAGATGTGACAACCTGAACCGGAAACATTCCTAACGGAATCCTCAATAATTATTCATCCTTGCTTGTTTCTTGTTGACCTAATAACTCTGCTAAGGCGTTATCTGGTGTTTGTTCTTGACGTCGTTGTTTGATCGCCGCTGGGTCAATTACTTCTTTGTAGACTTCTCCAACCCAATCCGCGTTTTCGAGTTTGTATGCACCTTTGAATGTGAGATAATTGCTGTCGTCAGGTAAGTCGTGTGAGTAGATGCTTTTGTGGCCGTCGAGGTAGAGGAAGAGACTGTATTTGCTGTTCTCAATTGTTTGTTGGAGTCCTTGTTGGTTAGCGATTAAGACAGAGGGAGCTTCTTGATTCAAGGACGGATCATAGAGTGTTAGACCATATTCTTGATCAATGTACCTGTACTGATTTGGCTGCCATTCTAGGTCGGCGATGGTGGCGAGGATGGGTGATGGCGCGGTGATTTGATACCCTTCTGTAGAGGCATCGTAGTTTGCTTCCCAAGTTAGTTCGGTAGAAGCGTTGGCGATGTTTACCGGAGAAGAATTTTGCGATTGCCAGTAGTCCGTTGCTGCCTTTGCTGAGTCGTGCCAAGGATATTCTCCGACGAAAACTTGGTAGGGTTCCGATGGTTTTGACAGTCTGTCTTTGCTGTAGGTATCTGGTGCCCATTCGTTCTTGAGCCAGTTTCTGAATTCGTCGGCGTCGCGTTGGTGAACCAGAAGGGCATAGAAGTGACATATTAGCCCCTTCTTTTCCTCCCGGTAGCTGTATCGGCCGTGGAGATTAATCCATGTCTCGTCACCGTGATCAAACTGAATTAGCTGTTCTAAATCTGGCGTCTCAGTACTAGTAACCCAATCTTTGTGTGACTGCTCGGGGTTGGTTGCTTCCTCTTCCGTTATAGGGTTCCACCAGTCTGTTTCCGGCTTTGTGTAGTGGGCCAGTGAGAAAGAAGGGTCGATATCTCGGTCGGATATGTGCCAGTCCCAAGGTTGGGGATATTCTGTAATTTCGGAGGTAGTTCCGGTGATTGGTTGGTAGTTATCGAAGACACGGGACTGAAGTTCGTGGTATGCAATCCACTGATACTTTTTTCCGATTCTCTCGGGTTTGGCCGTGTCGTGGCGGTCGTAGGGACGTTTCCTAAGTCGGTCGTCGAACTCCTTGAACAAGTCTGGATGCCAACCTAGTTCGATTATACGTTTGACTATCCATCGCAGAGCTTCTCCAATCTCTAAGTTGTGGTTTTTAAAGTATCGATCATTGTTACTGCCGACGATGTATCTTGCAAAGTCGCTGAACCCGTCACCCTCGTAATCACCTCCGATAAGATCAAACCATTCAGAGTCAAGGCTTTCCCAGTCGTGTTCTGTAGCCTCGACAACTGACTCCCACTGTTGTTTCAGTTCTTTCGCTGAGGGTATCTCCGGCTCTGGACTCTCGTATGGTGGGTCGACCAGTTCCTGGTTCACCTGAAAATCGGTGTCTGCTCGTAGACTGGCTTTGATGATTCCTCTGGCATAGTCACGAGCGAGGAAATGTGGTAGTGGACTGCAATCTTTGAATTCCCGCTGATATACCGCTTCAGCGAGTAGAGGCATCTCAGAATCACTGGGGTTTCGCAGACAAGCTCCGTAGGCTGAAGCGTATACTCTTTCAAGTACATACGGGTCGTTCGCCCCTTGGAATTGGTTTACAACCTTCTTCCAAATTTCGAAGTCATCATCTAGCAGATTGGTCAAGGCCTTAGTCGCCCGGTCTCTCACGAACCGGTTTGAGCTCGTGAATAGCCACGAAAGGATGATTGACGAAAGTACCTTAACTTCATCACCGGGCTCTTCGTCTTCCAATTCTCCGGCCCATTCGACGATTCTAACAAGCTGAGTGGTGTTTTCAGGGTCCCAGCGCCGATTTAGATATAGTGTCCAGAGATGGTCTCTATCTTGGATTTCTCTGTTTAGCAAGTTTTCGTGAAGATATTTAGCGTTGAAGGGGTGGTCTGGCTTCAGAGCCACAGTGAGTACCGTATCTAAGAAATTTGTTACACGACGGCGGGTGTTGACAAAGTCATGGATGAAGTCTAGAATTGGCTCCTTGATTTCCCCATCTTGGTTGGTTAGGGTTTCTGGTTTTCGCCAAGTGATGCTATCTATGAACGGTTCAACCAGATTCTCTCCTGGGAAGAATTCGAAGAGTTCTCGATCTACGTATTCAGGGAGTTGAATTGAGAGGGCTTGTATCAGTCCCGGGTTCCGACCATTCGAAATAATACGGCTTAGTTCGCTGCCATCTTGAAAAGATACATCGACGTCGTCAGTATCGAGATACAGGTCTAGGTATTCTTTAGCGATGAAGTGATCGGAGAATTTCTGATAGGGAAATCTCACTGCTTTTTGGTCTTCGCGGATATTGACAAATTCAGAAATCGCATTCTCAGACTCCATCCGGTGATATAGACTATCGTCATAACTGTCGGATTCGTAGAGACCTTCTAGAATCGCTATGGTTTCGTCTTTTGAAAGCCAATCCGTTTCCTGTTCTGCCATTTCCCGGGCTAAAGCTTCGACACCTTCCTTCACCAAGTTTCGATCAGGATTGTATCCCAGTTCGCTTGGACGAGAAATTTCCCTATGGATTGAGCCTAAATAGTTATTGAAAATATTGCTCAGGTTCTGGGATCCAGATGGTACCCGTGGTTCATCCCGTTCCTCAAGACTTTCACAAAATAGTTTGAGAAATAACGGATTCTGGAATTCAGGGGAGAGGAGAGGTACAGAAGGCTCTTCAAGACCGTAGTAGTCGAAGAAGGTTTGTGTTGCTTCGTATTCCCTATCGACAAATCCTCTATGTTCTATCTTTACGAGATCGTCATCTGAGAGATGTTCCGGGATTATCCATCTCTCGTATTCCGGTCTCAGGCTGAAGGCTAGTCCGACGTAGGGATAGTGACTAAGTTTCTGAATCATACCGGAGAGGTAGTCGAGCCATTGGTCCATCGCCCTGCTCTCATTTAGGCCATCTATCAGAATGAGAGATCGGACATCCCGAGCTTCACCGAAGGCATCTAACGCTTCCAAAAATTCGTCAACTCCGCATTCAAGTTCAGTTTCTTCGATTACGAATTTCCACGGATTACCGCCTTGATAGCTGTTGGCGAGAACTAATACAGTTGGTTTCCCTTCGGAAAGCCGGTTTTCGGCTATATCGCAGAAGAGGTGAGTCTTTCCGACGCCCGCTCCTCCCGTGATGCAGAGTACAGAATTGTTTATTAGTGATGTTGAATCCTGTTGTAAGACGCTCCGGAAGTTCCGGAGTTCAGACCACAGCTCTCTCAAGTGTCGGTTTGCAGTTTTCAGTTCTTTGTCTTGTGACTCATCGTCCTGTTCTTCTCTGATTTCGTCTTGGAGAGTACTTACTGCTGATACAGCTGTGTTCGTCTCTGATATTATTTCGCCGAGTGGGAATGGCTCATGGATTTTATTGAGGTTAGAAGCAAGCTGGGGAATGATTTCCAAGCTTTCAACTAGATCTTGGTACTCGCTGGAGTGAAGATTACGCAAGAGCTCGGGTCGCCCATCAGATAACGCCTTATGCTCTTTTTCTTGCAGATTAGACAGATTCCGTTGGAATTCGTTGTGGAACCAATTCGTTCTTCCTAATGCCTCAAACGCCTTTGCGATAGGGACATCAACGTCTGCTTCGGGAGTATATCGGGGTTTAGCGTTTTTAATCTGAACACCAGTCTGTTGTTCTAGTTTATTGTCCGTCAGCTGCTCTTTCTCAAACCAGAAGTAAAGGCGTCCTCTAAATTTCTCTTGATCAAGGAGTCCAGTTAGCTTTGATTCGCCCCAGTAAACGAATTCAACCTCCATATCACGATCTTCGGCCCAGTCCTCCCACTTCTCGATTCTATAATTCAGCTTCTCTAATTCTGTTTTCCGTCTTCCATCATCCAAATCAGGGTCTTCGGGGTCGTAGGGGACACAAATAAAGTACTTAGAGAGATTGGGATGATTATCTAATGCAGCCTCTACAGAATCATCCAACTGATCTAGTTGACTCGAATCAATTTGATCGAAAAACTTTGCCTGCCATCCCCATGTCTCACCGTTTGGTAGTTCCCAAAGACATTCGATCCCAGAATCCCGGAATCCCTTCTTTGTGAACCTCGAGTCTTCAGGCACTTCGTCATACAACCGGGAAATCTGACAGCAAAGCTCCTCAAACCCGTCCTGGACCGATCCACCTACAGGCCTAATGGAGTCGAAATCGAAGGTGGAAGACATTACCATCACCTCGGCTCTGTTGAAATCCTTAGAGAATTACATGTTCGTCCTGTAATTCCACGACATGAAGGCTCTCCCGAAGTCGCAGATTCTCCGGTTTACTGAGAAGGCGATCCATCTGGCACGCCGAGCGGTTTCTCGATACTCCTCGAAGTTCTCCAAACATCGCTATACACTTCCCCAGCACGTTGTTCTGCTATGTCTCAAAGTTCGAAAAGACACAACCTACCGAGGCCTGCTTGACGAACTAATCGAGATGCCACGCATCCGCCGAACTCTTGGACTAGCCGAACTTCCTACCCCTTCAACACTCTGTAAGGCGTTCAATCGGCTTGATATGGCTGTGTGGCGTGTTATATTGACTCTCTCAGCAACGCTACTTCCGACGAGCGGAGTTGTTGGTGTTGATGCGTCGGGATTCGACCGCAGTCACGCCTCAAAACACTACACGAAACGAGCCAAACTCACGATTCAGCAACTCAAGGTGACGTTGCTGGTCGATACAAAGGTCAACGCGATTCTCGATTTACACGTGACGACGACTCGGAAACACGATAGCCAGATCGCTCCGTCGTTGATCAAGCGCAATCCAGAGGATATTGACATTCTGCTCGGTGACAAGGGCTACGACGACCATAAGATCAGACGGCTTGCCCGTCAATACGAGGTTCGGCCACTAATCAAGCATCGTGAGTTCACACCGCTCCACAAGGCATGGAACGCGCGCTTAGACGCCGATCTCTACGGCCAACGGAGTCAATCTGAGACCGTCAATTCGACACTCAAGCGAAAGTACGGTGCATTCGTCCGCTCACGGCACTGGTGGAAACAGTTCCGTGAACTCACTATCGCCTGTCTCAGTCACAATATTGACCGATCACTCTGAATAGTCAGCACAGATTTTCTACCGGTTACTGGCCCGTTCACCGGCGTCTTGGATTTTACCGTAGGCAGGTGCAAGCACGTAATCCGCGACACCGAGCGCAACGATGAATCCTGCCAACCGGAGCCCATTGAAGCCGGTGTCGGTTCCTACGTCAATGAGAGCGACCAGTCCAGCCACCCCGATACCAACCCCAATCCCGACAGTCAACTCTCGGCGATATTCACCCCACCAGACGATGATACCAGCACCCAGCAGCACGATACCACTCACAACCGCATCGACACCAAACGACAGCCCACCAAAGGCCAGCCCACCGAGTACCAGTCCAATCCCGACCCGACGAAGTTGTTCGACCGGATCGAGTTCTTCTTCACTCATACATGTAATTCACCAGACACCCACAAAACGCTATGGGTATTATATGACTTTTTATTGGTCAATACGCAGCTCTCATTAACTGGGGCGTTTCAAGCAAGGATATGTACGAAGAATAGGGTTTCAACAGAGCCAGAAGATTTGAGGATTGTCAAAACCTCAGAAATGAACGGATTTCGCCTCTTCAAAGGCTTCGAAGATTCGTCAGAACAATCATCTCAACAGGATCCAGATTCGGACTTGGATCTCCAAGTGTATGAG
>Ga0306916_100196_pt1 | contig 24261 bp, 23 predicted proteins | sample AntDeeMetag20062_FD_190409 | JGI IMG/M metagenome (GOLD analysis project Ga0306916, IMG submission 190409) | Saline lake microbial communities from Deep Lake, Antarctica - Metagenome TFF 2006 #2 (v2) (version 2) | ecosystem: Environmental > Aquatic > Non-marine Saline and Alkaline > Saline...
GTGTGCTCCTTATTCTGACCGGGATTTTGCAGTTGGCATCTGAATCAGTCGGCGCAGGCTATCGAGAACACCCCACACTGGTGGATGCCTGTCTTGTCGGTGCGGCCCAGGGGATCGCTATCTTGCCCGGTATTTCACGATCGGGGACGACGACAAGCACATTGTTGTTCCGAAGCTACGATCCACCTGTTGCGTTTCGGCTGTCGTTTCTGTTGTCGATTCCCGCTAGTTTGGGTGCGGCAGTGCTTACGGTGGTTGGTGCTGGTGGCCTTCCTGGAATCAGTCCTGTGGGTGCACTTGCTGCGACTGCCACCAGTGCCGTCGTTGGCTATGTGACTATTGATGCGTTGATGCGAATCGTTGAGCGACTCCCGTTTTGGCTCATCTGTTTTGGGCTTGGTGGCCTCGCAATCGTTGGTGGTGGCGTCGTTGCTGTTGTCGTATAAGACATCAAAAACAAACCTGGATGTCGATATCTGCTGGCGAGGGTAACTGTATTACCGGGTGTCGGTCTCGTTCGAATTCATATCGTCCGCAGCGGTCTCATGATGAGAGTCAGCAGTCTCTGTGTCTGTAGATGACGGTGGCTCGGGTGGTTCAAACGCAGAGATAATCAGTTGTGCAACTTTGGTCTCTTGGATATCGTTTAGTGCCCGTTGTGAGCCAAGCCCGAACATTCCAACAATGGCCACGAGGATCGCTACTACTGCACTTACAACTGATAGACTCTGTGTTAGTCCACCAACAAGCAGGACGCCCAGCGCACTCGCGATGACACCGAAGCTGACAACGTTGACTGGACGCTCTCGGAACGCAGTGACACCGTTGTGTACTCCACTCATGAGCGTCGACGTTTGGGCGCTCTGTGTGAATTCCTCCAGGAGACGGTCTACGAGTTCAATGACGGGGCCGACAGTCCACGTCTCTCGGAGATCGATCACGATCACTTCCGGTTCAGGTTCGGCTGTGAGCCATCGGTAGATGAACGAGCCAGCAACAACACGTTGGATCACGTTGGTCGACCGATTGGCTGTTGAGGTGATCCACTGTCTGCCCCGTCGGATCAGGCTGACTGTTATCGATCCGTCACGGGTTGTGTTGGACATCTTACTGGCTCAGCTCACTCACAGTTCCTGTGACTGTTGTTGTTCCGAGATCGAGTCTCAGTTGCTGGCCGATTCGAAGGGGACTATTGTGGAATCGATTTCCGGACTCGGTTTCGATAGTCCGCAACTCAACGGTGAGTCTAACGTCTCTGTTCGTTGGATGCTCGCGAAGATAGATATTGCCGTCCTCACTTTGCAGGACGACCTCTGCAGGTTGTGTGGTCACCGATTGCACTGTCACAAGTGGCTCACCATGACTAGTTTGGGTCAGTCCCTCTGAAATTCCCGCTGCAACGTCTCGGTCGATATTGGTGAGTTTTACCTCCGTCGTGAGGTACTCAGTATTTAGATCCGAACCATCCTCGTCGAGGCGTTGTATCGATCCCTCGGCAGCGTACTCGTCGGTCTCGATGGTGAGGGTATCTCCGACACGGAATCGAGTTCCAGCAAATTCGAATCGTGGTGTGTTGGGAGTTGCTTCGGCGAGCTCTCCGTCAAGTTCGGCTCTAATCGTGACGGCTTCGGTGGTCGCGTCGACAGGAGTCGAATACACATCAGTCACCGTCAGATTGTGGCCCTCACGTTCCATGGTGTCGCCTGCTGTGATACGGTCGGCGACGTAGTCTGGATGATTTCCGAGGTTTATGGTTGCATATCGGGTATCCAGCTCGGAGTTGCCAGGACCTGTGTCATTAGCATTTGATCCAACAACAACTGCGATTCCAGCAGCCCCAACAGCAATTACTAGGAGGATCGCTAGTGCATCGATTACATTGATCGCGCCGAAGAGATTGCCTTCATCGTCGATTAGCTCCATAGAGTGCCCCCGAGAGTCATATGCAAATGAGTCTGTTCCGATAGGATAGGTATTACTATATTTTTCTACGTGACTTATCAGCGATTGTCAGTGCTTGTGTGACGGTCGACGATCACGCGGTGGTCCAAGAGTGCCACTGCAAGTGCAACTGACCCAACCACCACGAGCACTCGATAGTCCGACGAGATATACAGCCCCGGTGTCGGATGGCGGTACCACGAAAGGGGATACAGCCAGGCGCTTGCAAAACCATCTGCCCATATTTTGAGACCATCAGTTAGCAGGTGCGAAATCCCACCGGCCACTAGTACTGCAAACGCAGTTCGTTGGTGATCGGCAACGACCAGCGATCCAATGGCAGCGAGAATACTGATGCCACCGATTGTGTGGACTGCGCCGATATTGAATGGAACTCCAAGCATGGTTTCGATGGTCGCGTCGGTGACAAACAGCCCAATTCTACTGAGATCCGGGAATAGAGCTCCAATCATTCCCATTGCGACCCACCGTTTTGTGAACCATTCAACGTACCAGCTTGCGAGAGTAAAAATGGTGTAGGCAATCAAAACATGCGAGAGGAGTTCAGCCATTGTGATCTGCCTCTGTGGTAGTTGATCGTTGATTAAATGTGAGTTGTTGGAGGTTGAGTTGCCACTGAGTGAGGAAGTATCCAATCGCAAGCAGAATACCCACAACAGAGACGGCCAGTTTGTACTGAGACTCCGTTGGGCCGTGATTTACGACGACGGTTTCTGTGGCCGTCATGGTCTCGGCGGCCTGAAGCGTTCCGTAGGCTTGGACAGTACCGCCTGGTTCGACTGCGGCAGTGGTGTCGTGAATCTCTATTTCGGCTGCAACCTCGTCGGCGTCATCGGTGATTTCAATTGTGAGTGTCTCGTCGACAGGGTCTGTAGACTGGACCTCACCAATTAAGAGAATACGGTCGTCGACGTACTCATCGTAGTCAGTGGCGAGCTGCTCGCCTGTCGGATGTGGCCAGTTTGTGTCGTAGGTAGCACCGTAGTGGATACAGAGGCCAACCACACCGAACAGCAGCACGATGCCAACAGCGACTCGGAGGCCAGTTCGCATACGTACTGTCGAAGATGAGTGGTGTACTTGATCGTACCGACTGTTCGTCATCGACCTCTTTCTGTTGAGCTAACGAGAGATTCAGTAGACTTTATATAAATTGGGTATATTCCCATAGATGAATGTTGACAGGGTGGCGATACCGGGTCGTAAGCGTAATCGGCGTTGTCGCGCTCGTCGTTAGTAGCCTTCTCATTGCTAATCATCCAGCGATTCAGCAGCTATTCACGACCTACGTACCGCTGTTCAACCGGCTTGAGCCATCCGTTATCGATATCGTCTCGCTTGGCTGGGCGATAGTGTTGAGTGTGCTTGTCATTGGTGGGAGTCTGTTGCCGCTGTATCGACCCCAACCGAGTCGCCTGCTCGATACCGTACTGTATGCCCAAAAACGGGTTATTGTTGGTGGACTTGGACTGGCGACGTTTGGATACTTCCAGTGGTCCCATCGCCTCCCGCGGGCGACACTCACGATGACTGTTGGGTTGTTGGTTCTCACTGTGCCGCTGTGGTTCGTCTGGATCCGTCGACGGCCGACTGCTGAGGCCGGGCGGACGCTACTGGTTGGTGACGATCTCGAACAAATCGAGCGGATAGCACTAACGGTCGACTCGGAGATCGTCGGGTCTCTCTGTCCGGCAGTTACTCCCGAGCGGACTGCGATGGCCGACGGTGGTCTCTCGATGGTCGACCCACCACAGGAGTCCGCTGGGGATGCTGCTACAGCAGCCGAACCGGTTGACGGCCACGGAGGTCTTGAATCCCTCTCACGTCTCGGCGGGCTCTCACGTCTCAATGACGTGCTCATCGAACAGGACATCGATACCGTCGTGTTGGCATTTCGGCAGGCCGACCGTGGGGATTTCTTCGGGGCACTCGATACCTGTCACGACTACGGCGTCAACGCGAAAGTCCACCGAGAATACGCCGACAGCGTGTTGGTCTCGGAAGGTGATGTGGGGGATCTCGTGGACGTTGATCTCGAACCGTGGGATCCGTTAGATCATCTGTTTAAGCGAGTATTCGATGTCGTGTTCGCGACGGTTGGACTGCTTGGGTTTGCACCACTGATTGGTGTGGTCGGCCTTGCAGTCAAACTTGACAGTCCTGGACCAGTATTCTACAGTCAGGATCGTACCGCAGGGTTCGGAGACACCTTTCCGGTGTACAAATTTCGGTCGATGGTCCCTGAGGGCGAAGATACAACGCCGACAGAGGACGACGAAAACGATCGGATTACTCGTGTTGGGGGGCTATTACGGAAAACGCATCTAGATGAACTTCCCCAGTTGTGGTCGATTTTCGTCGGCGATATGAGTGTTGTCGGCCCGCGAGCAGTCTGGACCGAAGAGGAAGTTCTCCTCGAAGAAGACGAGCCTGCCTGGCGGAAACGGTGGTTCGTCAAGCCAGGACTAACTGGGTTAGCACAGATCAATGATGCGAAAAGTACCGATCCAAATCTGAAATTGCGATATGATCTAGAGTATATTCGCCAGCAGTCGTTTTGGTTCGATCTGAAGATCGTGATTCGACAAATCTGGAAAGTCGTACAAGATGTTGTTGGGATGGTGGTCGGAGAAGATTCGCAGACGGAGTAGGTCAGCAATTAGATCGATACTGATTGTTTCTGCCCCTCTCTCCGGGTGTGTCGTGAAATTTTGTTGGACCTTCAGCAGGCTCAAAACGGGCTCCAACCGTATTCACAATGTGAACGCTGCACATAACTCACAAGGAGATGTTCCAGCGTTAACTCACAGGGAATCCACGTCATCTGGATTCCGTCAGACAGCCTTTCCTTGCAAATCGTCCATACTCACGGGATATTGGAGGTGAAAGGCATTGTGAGGGGTACATATTTGAGCACCTCATCTACAGAAGGGCATCTCTGATAAAATCGCATGACTACGTCCGGTTCGAGGCAGTCTATTACGACTGATATAATACTAATACTACAACCAACTCATCGTGCGACTGCTGTGAACATAAACAGAGACTACAGGGGGGACCCAAGTAGGTCCAAAAGCTCTCGCCCACCAACGGCGGTGGCCGACCAGACTGGTGGTTGTACTCGGTATAGAGCGTACGTGCTGTTGTTCTGGTTTATGGACTTGCTGGTTTGGTGGCAGCGGTAACCCACTCCGATCCCCTCTAATCGGAGAGAACTGCAGTCAATCTCTTGTAGGGGCAACCAGTAGACACAGAGACTAGTGGGAAAGACGACCCAACCGATCAGTAGTGGAGCCTCAGACCGGACGGCCGGATGTTCTTCGGAAACTACGATTACCATACCACAACTCCGGCAGTGAGAGACCAACAGCCACACAACGGACAAGCAGCGACTATCTCACCAACGGTTCCAAGCGAAAGTCCCTCTGTCGACACCACTACAACACGGGTGGGCCACTACATAGGCATGGACGAGACATCCACACCGAACATCGACCGGCGAGTCCCTGAGGAAACCCTCGACGAGTGGATGGACGAGACCGATGACGTCGAGGTCATCCGGCGGCTTGGCTTTCTCAAAAACCTCCATCGGGGCGATACAGTGGCAGAGGCCATCCGCCGCGAGGGAAAAAGCCCCTCAACGGGCTACCGCTGGAAAGACCGCTGGGAGGACGGCGGCATAGAGGCGTTGATGCCCGAGACAAGTGGTGGCCGACCACCCAAACTCTCCGAAGAGCAACGAGAGACCTTTCGTGAGGCCGTCTATGAGTGCCAACCATGTACCATCGACCAACTCGAATCTCTCCTTGAGAGGGAGTTTGAGGTTCATTTTTCGCGGATGTATTTACAAGAGTACTTACAAGAACACGGATTCACCTACACGAAACCAGCACTCCAGGGGGCCATCGACGACAATAGTCTCTCAGATATTGAGTGGGATACAAATCAACATCCAAACACAACAGCGAGACACCCATACAACGACCAAGACAGCCGTCTGATCGCTCGTTGGCAGGTTGCCGAAGAGAGCTAAGTTAGAGATATTTTCCCAATCATTTTCCTTGCGTCTTTATTCAATCTGATTATATTTTCTCCACTGGATGTGTGGTAACCCAACGACCCACCTGGGAGCCGTTGAGAGACGTCTCCCTTTGGATCGGCCTAGCGGTGGTGGGACGACCGCCGAAGTGGTTGGCGTTTCGCTGGTCGATGACTCGATTTCAAGAGATCACTTGGGTGGGTTTCCTGGAGGGTGGCGTCGTCTTTTCGATCGGCAGTGGGTGGCCTCCAGTGGAGGCCTTCGATATGGATGTGGCCCATCTATCGGGAGGGACCTTTCCTTACTATCCCAATGGGAGTTCCCTCTTGGGTAGTAGCAGAACGGATCGCTCTCTCATTCGGCCGACCACCCACAGGTTGGATGGCAACTGTTAGTGACTGTCCCCCGGTACTACCTCAGCAGTCTGGTGAGTCGACTCCCGAAGCGATGACTCCCGAAGCGATGACTCCCGAAGACAGACCACATCCAGATCAGATGATCGTCCAGCGTTGGGACGCTCCCTGTAGGCCAGTATTTCAACGACGCTTTCGATTCAGTCGAAGGCAGTCCCAGTGGCGATTATAATGAAGTAGTGATGGCCATCCAGGACAATCGAGTCTCCAGTTGGGTGGCCACCACGTCAAGATGCAACTGTTGGTGGATCTTTTTTGGTGATCGTAGCGTAGTGGTCTGTTGGGTGGGACCCACATCGTATTCAAATCGAGACCCCATCGGGACCGACCGCCGAGGACAGTGGTCGATCGGTGTGGACCCGACACGCTAACCGATAGTCTAGGTCAGATTGCCATCATCGACTGTGGGTGGCCGTCGACAATTACACCAGGGATTGAGAGCTCATGGGACTGGGTTTGGCTGTCACATCAGTTGGGGGTACTTGGAGTGGGTATCGACCCTTCGGTAGCTGGGTCGTCGGTTCTACAAGCGGGACGAGCCAACACGTCGATCGGGACAACGGTAGCTGTCGGCCTCCTCGGTCGACCCCAGATTCGTTTCGGTCAGTCTCGACTGTCCTCGTCGGGATTGTGGTGTCTGTTTTTTGTTTCGGTGGGTGGATGTTGGTTGTTTTTGCTGGTGGGGGTCTCTCCCCGAGTGGGATGGATGGTTGTCTATTCGTTTTCAGCAGGTTGGGTTCTGTATTAGTATTATATCAGTCGGTGATGAGTGCCTCGAAGTTGCCGCTTGCTATCGATTTGTCCCCTTCATGCCACGCACTCATTTCGGTGCCTCTCAGTGACCTTCTCACCGGTTTCTGTGGGGCTCTCAGGTGGTCGGAGAGCATTTGGGATTCACCGTTGGATCGACGTGGTGCTTTAGAGCAAGTGCGTCTGTATCCGAAAAGCGATCTTCCAGGAGAGTTACAGTGACTTACAAAAACAATCGCTGGGCAGCAACGACAGTTCGACCTCACACATTAGAGGCACAATGAGAAGTCTTCGAGCAATTGGTTTCGAGTAACTCTCCACAGTCTGTCGTCGACCCACAGTAACTTCCGGCGTACGCTCCGAAGATTTTTCGAAGGACGATCCACACACGATCCCAATGACGACTTCTCTGGTCTCGCAATTCGAGTGGCAGTTGCTCGCGATGGACTCTCAATGTCGTCTCTAAGTAATCCCACTTTATTCTCCAGAGAGAACAATACACTCTCCGATAGATCACAGTGCAATCCTCCATGGCCCAGTCACTGTATTGATTCTGCTAACCGGACCACCAAACACAGAGCAATCCCCACAGAGATCGTTGCCTGTCCACCACAACTTGCCCCACTACTCGATCGACAGACGAACTAATTTCCAACCCAACTGCCACCCACCGAGCGTTCGGTATACAACATACAGAACCCACACAACAAGACCACCCAGTCTGTTCGTAGACGACCACAGCCACCACACTATCGCTCGAAGATAAACAGTACACCACAACAATAAAAATCATTTCGAACACCAAGCAGCACCTCCAACGATGTAACTCCCTGTCTGTACTCTGTGGGTGCGTCGACCCAACAGAAAACCTACCGAAAAGGTCTCTCGCCGCCAACGAGACACCCCTGTGCAATGGCATCGCTGACACTCCGAGTCCTACTCTGAGTACCACTCCGAGCCCAGTCGGACACAGACCGTTCGATGACTACGAAAAGACAGACAACACTGTTTGTCCCATTGTGTCGACATCAGCTGCGACCATCTCACAACCTACTGACTGTCCCACGTATCGTTCGGTATGTCCCCATAACGAAACATCCTAGAACAAAAGCCGCTGCCAAGACTACACACAACTAATTGTACTCGCCTGTTGTCCGGTATTTGTATTTGTTTTTGGTAAAATCGTAGCATTCCACCGACTCACATAGCGGTTTTACTGTCCCCTCTATATTACTGAAACCGAATGTGTCACTACGACTCACTACCCGATGTCGCCGACCTTGACGGTCGGATACAGACTATCTATCGGGGGCTTTGTCAACCGACAATCCCGGATCTGGTAGTCGCATGCCCAGAGCTGCTATCTGGGATCGAAATCGAAATCCAATCACCTGATGGCAGTCAGGAGGACACTGATACTGCTACTGGTACTGCTACTGGTACTGATACTGCTACTGATACAGACACCACCGAATCGCCTTCGGAGGACAGCTAATGGCAGCTACGACACCTCCCAACGACGACACCGATCCCGAGACGGACACTGATACCACCGACGTCGACTCCTCGGGGTCTTCACCAACTGACCTAGCCATTGAGGTCATCCCGTCGATCACAGACGAAACGGGGTTTGACCGTGATGTGGCATTGCTCATCGAAGTCGACGACACCATGGAGGGTCATCTTGAGACTGCCGAAGAGGTACTCCCATGTGCGATCCGCGATCTGTATGGAAGTAAAATAAACATCGATCATGCCGAATTCTTTGCGTACAATACAGCAGACAGTGTCGTATTCGCACTGACTGCGTACTCGGCCACCATAGATCGTGGTGGTCATCCGACACTCAGTGACCTACGCGACGATGACGGTGACCTCAAAGAACCGCTACAGACGCTCAAAAACAAAGTAGAGTCGTCGTCCCTCCCGGAGGCACTCGATGTTAAAATCGGGCCACTACCATTCGGGATGCTCGGAGGCGGGCCCTCGATGACCACCCGAATTGTTGTCGATCAACATAACAGAAAAATCGCACACGGAGACAAAGTCGATGGCGTCGGCCTCAAGCAGTTCCTCTCTGAGTTCGGCGACGAACCGTTCCTCTATTATACACACATTCGATATACTCCAGATGCTCCAGAAGACTTCGAGTACCAACTAGTAGTCCGAATTGCGCTGTTCGATCCGCAGTACCGTATTGGCTCGGCGGGCATATACGCCTCGCGGCTCCAGTTCGGTCGACAGACTGACCCAATAGAGTGCTTTGCTAAGCTTGGGGTGACGTCTAGTCTCTCGCGTATTGATGATCAATACAGGGTCCATTTCATGAATGGGGACCCAGAAGTAACCTCGAAACCAGACAGTCCGCTCGGACACCCTGCGGCCGAACTCGAAATACTCACCGGTGACAGCGAATACGACGAACTCAAGCGCGGTGGGTATGGTGCCTCCAACAAGCTTGAATCGATCTGTGAGTATACGAGCATCTTGGCTCGGGAGACAGACCTCAAGAAGTTCATGACCCTTGGGGCGGCCCCATCGACTGGCGACCCCACTGAGAGTGCGCCGACAACGGCGATCCGTGGAGCTGGCGAACTCGGTACGGACGTTGATTCACTCACGCCCGATCCGGTGTTGATTCCAGTTGATGAGGCCGTCGACACCGACGACGAAATCGCCTCACAGACGCCATCGACGGCCAACGATGGGACCGAACTCCATTGGAAAGCGATCAAAAACACTGCTTTGGCACTTAAAAACGACGGCTATGACGTCTTCATCGTCACCCAAGATACCGGCTCGCGGCCGGATCTGTGGGCCAAAGCACCGAATGGAGAGATCTTCGCCGTCGAAGTCGAGTCAACGACCCGCTCGAAGGCCGCCGGTGTCCTGACCAATATTGCCCGTCAGGCGCTGTGGGGATACAAAACGATCACCGTCATGGTACCACAAGAAAACAAGCAGGGCCAGCGGGAATCCCTCCAGACGATCGGCGACTGGGCCCGCAATACTGTTAGCAAGCCGTTTCGTTCGGAGGACGAGCATCTGGGGGACTCGAAGACCAGACTGTACAATCGCGGTGAGGATGTGAAACAAGACGGGAAGACACTCCTCTTGCCCGAGGGGGTTGACGAATCGGAGTGGTGGGTAACACCCGACAACAGGTGTCTCCTCTTGGATGGCCGGACGATTCTCGCCGAAGGCCACATCACAGACCCACTCGAGGACTTCGAGTTTTCGACGCCGCGGTACTACGAAGACGGTGATCGATACATCGTCGAAGACGCCGACCGCGAGGTACTCCAGACGTGTGCCGAGGAGTCAGATATTGAGAATACGTGTATGAGCCCGCCGTACCGACCGGTCGATCTCAGCTACATCCAGTATGTCGAACAGATCTATTGTTATGATCCCGAGGAAAAGGAACTCGTCGAACACGATATGACCGCCAGCTGGGATACCCCACAGGCATCGACACGCCATGAAAAGAGTCATCAAGATGCCTTCGGGACGTTCGTCGTCGACCGCGAGGGAACGCGACTCATGGAAGCCGATTGTCGACCGTTCATCCGTGAGTGGATTGCCAATCTGAGTGCTCACGGCCGTCCTGCTCGGAATATGTACGGTCAGTATCGTCAAGACTACACAAATCGCAGCGGGAATAATGATGACGTCGGGAAGGTTCATCATTATCCCGAGACTTCCTTCAGGTTCGATCGTGGGCTTGTGTCGCCGGACATCGAGGGGCTTGCTACCGAGCCGTCGTTCATCGATGAGTGGGGAATCAATCCCGACGACGTGTTGGGCGAGCCGCTGATCGACGGGCTCGACGACCGGCGTCATGTGACAGACGACAGTGATATGGCCTAAGAGTTGGCTCTACTGAATAATGGGTTCTGATGACTCTTCGACGTTTGCTGTGTCGGTTGGTTCGGAGCGTCTTCGTCTTCTGTCGGAGGTGTATGAAGAGTACTTTCAGGAGTCTGCGTTCGTTCGTCTTGGGGCCCACCACGAGTTGCCGTTGATCTATATTCGGCTGGCAGCGTCGATGACCGACGAGACATATGTGATTTCGGACCGTCGGTATGATGCGTTCATTAGCTGCCAACGGTTCCTCCGTGCGAATAACTACCACCACACTGAAACGCAGCAGTATCGTGCTCAGTGGGTTGATGCGGTCGACGCACTCGTAGTGGATTTGTCAGATCCAATTTCTGAGTGTTGAATATCACTGAGAATGTTGTTGAAGTCGGGTTGGCTCTGTATCGGGTTTTTCCATTCGGGTGAATGTAGACACAGATGGGCGTTGTGTTAACGTAGGCTTCGGTTGGTGGGAGATCGCTAGTCTGCAATCACCTACACCCGGCGTTCACGCCGGGGTTTGTCGGTGGAAATCCCGGTCTACCCGCTCGAAGCGGTGGGCGTGAAATCGCCACTCCCGTTCACTGTCCCCGACTTCAGGGCAAGGTGATTGGTTGCCCCTTCGGAACCAGACTTACGCCGATTCCGAAGATACCGCGCCGCTATGTTGCGAGCCGCGTTGTAATCGCTGTGTAGCTCCTTGCTGCACTTCAAACACGCAAACTCATCGCTATTGCGGTTGCCCTCGTGGGTGAACCCACACTCGCTATGACTGCATTGCTGGCTTGTGTAGGCTGGATTCACTACTTCGACCGTAATTTCTTCTGCTTTCGCCTTGTACGTGATTTGCCGACCAAGCTCTCGGAACGCCCACTGTTGGAATTTCTTGCCGTTGCTGATCCGTTCGCGGATCTGCTCTAAGTCTTCTAATACGATTGTATCGCACCCGTTGGCGACTGCTTCGGCAACCACTTGTTTCGACACTCGGTGTAGGTAGTCCTCACTCCAATTAGCGAACCGCTCGCCGATGGATTCAATTGTGAGGTGAGCCGACCGAGTTCCCTTCTGTTGGAGGTCCCCACGTCGACGTTCGTATTCGCGGCGTTTGTGATTGAAGTAGTCGGCGTTACCGATGAACGCCCCAGAGCTGGTTACAGCGAGATACCCGTCCACGTTTCGATCTACACCGAGGACTGTTCGGCCCTCGGCTTCTCCCTGCGGGTCGTCACGTTCCTGTACTACAGTTACGTGGAGATAGTAGGTGTCTGACTGGTGGTCGTATCGGAGCTTCGCCCCCTGTTTGTCCCATTCGTCGTTTTCCATGTACTCAGCTTGAATTGAGTCGTCTGGATAGACGTATTCGGCCTTCACACGCCCGCTACCGTAAGCGGCAAGCGTACAATACCTGTCAAAATAGCTGATTGCACTGGTATTGTAGACAGTCGTGTTCGATGTGAACACTGGTTTGGAAACTGTTTCACCCTCTTTCATACGGTCTACTACACCACGGAGTGCGTGAGAAGCGTGATTGGCTGCCCCAACACAGAGGTCGGAGTGCAACCCAGTTTCGTCCCTAATGTCATCGTAGAGATATGTCTGAAGCTGGGATCGGGAGGTAATGACATAGCCGTTATCGTTGCCTTCCCAGCCTCGATCAGCAAATTGCTGGGCGGCGTCCCTGAAAGTATCCATCGTTTGCTTCAGGTCGTCCCGGCGGTCGTCGGGGACAGAGAGTTTGATAACGGCGGTACGTCGAAGCTCCATCTACACACCACATATGGTATTGTCTATTTATAAACACTGGGGAGTTGGTTAGCACGAGTCTATGCGGTTAGGTGTTGCTCATGGCGCGATTTCCGCCCGCCGTGAACGGCGGGACTCCCTCGCTGTTTTAGGTGGACACTGCTTTTGAGTTTCTGTTCGGCTGGGATTGATTGCCAGCTTCGATAGAGAGTGTATTCTTACCAAGTTCTCTTATCAATCCATTCCAACGACTTGGTAAGACTGGTCGGCCATCCGTAGCTGAGTTATGATGTGACAGCAGACGTGACACAAGTGCTGATGGATTGTGAGGCACTCTCTGAGAGCCCTCCGGTGCAGGTTCGACTTGTTTGATATCCACTCCGCGCTAAACAGTAGTTACCAGATCAGATTCGTATGAAATTAGCTACTTGGAGTAGGAAGGGTCGGAAAGTATATATTTACCCTATCTTGATCTATTGTCATGGCTGATTGTGTAGACTCTAACGACTGTCCTTCAGATCCAATAACTGCTGAAACTCTTCGATATTATCATGGTGTACCCCTCTCTGAACATTATTTTTATCAATTTAATAATGACGTGTCTGGAAAGACAGAATATGTGACGATCACAAACAGAGGCAATCTACAATTAGTTAATGGTGATTTTGTTTCTGATGCGCTGTTTGAGAATTCACGAGTGTACGCATTTCTTGAGTGACATCCTCCTCGCCGTGAACGGAGAGGGAGCGAAGCTCCCTCAGGCAGTCGGGCGAAGCCCGACGACGGCGAGGCTTCCCGACCGCAGTTGGGATATTTATGGTTTGCAGCTGCTCGCTTGTTGAGCGAACGTCCCCTGTCCACTACTTGGGTCGTGTTCTCCACGACGGAACAGGTTGACTACTGGACGTGCCACACGCCCGCTACTCCTATCCCCGGACGACCGAGGATTCAGAGTTACCTTTTCTGCTTGATCTAACCGACGCCGAATGTTTTCCGCACCATTCGAGTCGGCGTTCATCACGGTTCCACACCCTTGACAGACGTACAAGCCACGCTCTACACGGTTAGTGTCTCGTTTTTCTCCACAACTCGAACACGTCTTTGACGTGTCTCGCTCGCTGACTGTGACCACGGCGATACCTTCGGCCTTCGCTTTGTAGGTGAGTAAGTTGGTAAAGTGGTCGAACGCCCATCTGTGTAATCTTTCGTTGCCACGGTCGCCCCAGTTGCGAGGCTTACCAGTCTCGTCGTCTTCACGGACGCCTTCGAGGTTGCCGACAGCAATTTTTCCGATACCTCGTTCAACACACTCGGATACGATGTGTTTCGTGACGGCGTCCAAATAGTGTGACCGACGCGCAGATCGTTTCTTGCGGAGCCTCACGGCTTTGTTCGACCGAGACGAATTGCACTTCGCTACCTCCTTGGCGAAATGCCGTTCGTCGGTCTTGAGAGCGTTGCCCGGATACAACTCATGGTCGCCCGTGGAATATGAGATGGCAGCAAAGTTTGAGATCCCAAGGTCAATCCCGGCGGTTTCGTCGCCGGGAGACTCGGCCTCGATCTCGTATTTGCAGACGATATGGAGTTCCCATTTGTCTCCATTCCAGACCGTTTTTACTTGGCGAACGTTGTCAATGGTCACGTCTGGCCGAGTTTCGATTTCGCAGAGGATGAAGTCTGACCAGTGTTCCTTGAGATTCCGGCCTTTCGAGAGACGAATCCGATTGTTCTTCGCGTCGTATTTGAAGCCGTCTTCTTTGAACGTGACCGTGGAACGTGGGTGATCGTCACCGTTCTTGCGATACTTCGGTGGGTTTGCACGGTCGTCCCCGTTTCGGCGTTTGGCATACCAACCATGGAACGCTTCAGCGAGTTCTTCTATGACTCGCTGACTCGACTGAGAATTGAGGTCGGCGTAGCGTTCGTGATTCTTCAGGTACGCCTTGAGTGGGCCATCCTCGGGGATTGTCCCTGTTTCGCTCCAGATACGGTCGCACGTCCAGCGTGCGATGTTCCAGAGTTTCGAGGCGGCGAACCCGAGCGAGTCCAAGTCACTCTTGACCTGTCGCTGGTTCCGAATGGAAGCAACATAGGTTCGAGTGACCTGAATCGCCATACATAGATTATGTAGATATTCCTACTTAATGGTACGGATTAGCGTTGAATATCCGGCCTGCTATCGACGGTGGACTGTGGAGAGGTCGTCGGATTCACGCCCGGCGTAACGCCGTGATTCTCTCCTTGAAAAAGAGATAGTGTATAAACTAAAACAGTCCTGTTTAGTTAGTGACTTCCTCAGCTGGCGTTCGCTCACCGATTGATGCGGTCGACTCGCTTGTGGCAGATCTGTCTAATCTCGTTACCAGACCATTCGATAATTAATCTGATTGGTTGATCATAGAGATCTATCGTGTTCGATCAAATATTCATGTTTTTATACTTCAAAATAAACATAGAGCGTATGCAGAACAACGAGCCATCGGATGTAACGGTTGGGCATTCGTATTCGCCCGAATCAACATCCCCAAACATAGGCACAGACCCGACATTTCGTGGAGGAACGGTAGTATACAACGATGTGCAAATTGGTGACCAATTCAGCACGGGCCACAACGTGTTGATACGTGAAAAAACAGAGATCGGCGATGACGTGGTGGTAGGGACAAACAGTGTCATCGACGGGCACAGTACTATCGGATCAAACGTAAGTATGCAGACGAACGTCTATGTACCGAAAGAATCGACCATCCACGAGCGAGTGTTCATTGGGCCTGGTGCAGTACTTACCAATGACACCTCGCCGGTTCGTGAGGACGTCGAGCTAGAGGGGCCGACGATTATGCCTGACGTCTCAATTGGGGCTAATGCGACAATCCTTCCTGGTGTAACGATTGGTGAACGATCGTTTGTTGCGGCCGGTGCCACAGTCACGTCCGACGTGCCGCCTGATACGTTAGCCATTGGAACACCTGCAGAACAACGTGAGCTACCTGAACGGCTTGCAGGAGGCAATGACCTGTGATCCCGATTGCAAACCCGGACCTCGGAACACCGGAAGCCGAGAGTGTTAGTGAAGTAATACACAGTGGGATGGTCGCTGACGGAGAGCACGTACGGGCATTCGAAGATGCGTTTTCCGAGTTCTGTAACACAGAGTATGGTGTCGCAACGAGCAACGGGACTACAGCACTCCACTCCGGTCTGAAAGCATTGGGAATTGGACATGGTGATCGAGTCGTGACGACCCCATTTTCGTTTGTCGCCAGTGCTAATGCAATTAGACTTACCGGTGCTAAGCCTGTCTTTGCCGATATCGATCCACAGACGTATAATCTGGATCCTGAATCAGTTGCCGACGTTGTTGCTCAGCGAGACGTCGATGCGATCCTAGCGGTCCATCTCTACGGACTACCGAGTGATCTTGATGCCTTACGTGAAATTGCTGATAAACACGACCTAGCCCTGATCGAAGACTGTGCGCAAGCACATGGAGCTACCTACGACGGACAGCCTGTCGGATCTGTTGGTGACATCGGGTGTTTCTCGTTTTATCCGACAAAGAATATGACGACCGGCGAGGGAGGTATGATTGTAACTGATCGGCAAGACGTCGCAGAGGCCGCTCGAAGCTACGGAAATCACGGACGCCCCCCAGACGGTGGCTACGAACACGTCCGGCTTGGGAACAACTTCCGGATGACCAATATTGCTGCTGCTATCGGACAGGAACAACTCAAGAAACTCCCCGAGTTCCTTGCAGATCGTCGGGCAAACGCACAGCGTTTCGATACGGAAATTCACAACGACATCGTCTCCCTTCCGTCTGTCCCAGATACGTGTGAACACGCGTATCACCAGTATACCGTCCGGACCGACAACCGAGATGCGTTCCTCGAATATCTCCATGAGCACGGTGTCGGGGCGAAAATATACTATCCGAAATGCATTCATCAGCAACCTGCCTACGATGCCGAGAGCTACGAGTATAGCTGTCCTATCGCAGAGCAGATTGCTGATGAGGTCGTCTCCATCCCCGTCCACCCTCAGCTGTCTGAGGAAGACATCTCAACGATCATCGATACAGTCAATGCGTTTGACCACGGGAATTGATTTAACCGGTAAATATGACATCTATTGATGCGTTTGGAGGAGATCGATGACTCGAGAGACAGGTACTGAGTCGGTGGCAGCCGGTGTTATCGGTGTTGGGAGTATGGGTCAGCATCACGCACGGAATTATAGTGAACTCCCAGAAGCCACCCTCGTGGGTGTATACGATGTGGATGCTGAACAGGCAGCCCAAATCGCCGAAAAAAATGGCACAGAGGCCTTAGAACTCGACGAATTGCTTGCCTCTGTTGAGGTAGTTTCGATTGCAGTGCCGACAGCCTACCACTACGAGATGGCGACTAAAGCCATTGAGCACGGTGTCCACGTCCTTATTGAGAAACCCTTCGTCGACGAGCGTGATCAAGGCGAGGAGTTACTGGCACAGGCCGACGAAAACGACGTCCTCGTCCAAGTTGGCCACATTGAACGATTCAATCCCGCAATCATGGCACTTCGAGATATTGTACCAGATCTCGATATTATTAGTGTCGATGCCAAACGACTTGGCCCGCCCATCGACCGGGAGCTCGGTGATACTGTGGTCCGGGATCTGATGATTCACGATATCGACATTCTCCTATGGCTGATCGACGCATCCGTAACGTCTGTTGCTGCATTCGACACCAATGAGGCTCATACGATCGCCAACTTCGAATTCGACGACGGCACCGTCGGCAGTCTTACTGCGAGCCGTGTCACTCAGCGGAAAGTCCGAGAGCTCACAATTACTGCGGAATCGTGTCATGTCGAAGTGGATTATATCGACCAAACGGTCGAAATATTTCGTCACTCGCTGCCAGAGTACATCGAGGAAAACGGGGATATCCGCTACCGACACGAGAGTATCGTCGAGCGACCGATGGTCGACAACGCTGAGCCATTAAAAAGCGAACTGTCTGCGTTCATTGAGGCAGCACGGACTGGAAACATCCCAACCGTGTCGGGTCAAGACGGATTGCGAGCAGTCGAGTATGTTGAGACAATCGAAGAACTCACTACTCGCGACTCTACAGAAACAAACAATGAGTAAACACGACACACCGAAATCAATCTATGATGCCGATGTCTCCAAAGCCCAACGCCGAGAGGCCTTCACGTCGGGCCACATTCCGGTGGCAGTCTATGGCCTCGGGAAAATGGGTCTACCGCTTGCGGCAGTCTATGGTGAGGTAACGGGGAATGTGATTGGTGCCGATATCGACCCACAGGTTGTTGATACAATCGAACGTGGTGAAAGCCACGTCGACGGAGAACCAGGACTTGACGACCTCGTCGGCGAGCTTGTCGCAGACGATGCTTTTCGTGCGGTCGAAGATCCTCATGAAGCGGCATCAGAAGCGGCTATACACGTTATTATCGTCCCAACGCTCATCGATGAGAACAACGAACCGGACCTCTCGATCCTTCGTGCAGTCAGTGAAGCTATTGGGTCTCAATTAGCTGCTGGCGACCTCGTGATCGTCGAGTCGACGGTCCCTCCACAGACCTCTCGAAATGTCGTGTTGCCCATTCTCGAAAAACAAAGTGGAATGTCGCTTGGGGAGTTCGGGTTGGCGTTCTGTCCGGAACGGACTGCAAGCGGTCGCGCGTTAAAAGACATCCGAGGGGCGTATCCAAAGATCGTCGGCGGTGCAGACACAGCGAGTACGACCGCTGCAAAGATCATCTACGAAGAAATCAACAGTTCTGGCGTCCTCCCCACATCTGATATTACCGTGGCAGAAGCGGTGAAGCTGTTTGAAGGGTTGTACCGCGATGTAAACATCGCCCTAGTGAATGAACTTGCGCGATTCACTGATGAGCTCGGAATCGATGTTAACGAAGCAATCAATATGGCAAATACCTCGCCATACGTTGATCTCCACGCTCCCGGTCCCGGTGTCGGGGGTCATTGTATCCCGTACTACCCATACTTCCTGATCGAACCATTCGAGACTGAGGCACCCCTACTACGTACGGCTCGTGAAATCAACGATGGGATGCCCGAGTTCACCGTCGAAAAGCTCCATGAAGAGTTCGAGGCAGAAGGCCGAGAGCTAACCAATGCGACGGTGCTCGTATTCGGGCTCACCTACCGTCCCGGAGTCAACGAGATTCGGGCGACACCTGCATTACCGATTACGGAGCAACTGGCCGAACGAGATGTAGATGTTCGACTCGTTGATCCGGTCTTAGACGACTTTGAACCGTTTTCCGGCACTCGGACTGCACTCGATGAAATCTACGACTGTGACCCGGATGCTGCAGTCATGGTCACACCACACCAAGCGTTCGATGAGGTCGATTGGGAGCAGTTTGACCCACTCGTTGTCATTGACGGTCGACAGTCGCTTGATCTTGCTGAGACAGCACATCGTGTGTACACGATCGGAAGCGGAATCCAGTAGCTCGAAGAGGACTCGGCACATCGAATGATATAACAAACCTGTCGGCTTGTTCGAGAACACTACAATGAAGATTCTTTCAGTTGTTGGCGCGCGGCCACAGTTTATCAAAGCGTTTGCGGTCTCAAAGGAACTCCGGAAGAAACACGAGGAAGTGCTTGTTCACACAGGACAACATTATGATGAAGAGTTGTCCGATGTCTTCTTTGAGAAGCTGAATATTCCCCAGCCAGAGTATAATCTTGGAGTGGGATCCGGATCACACGGGGAACAGACTGCCGAGATGCTTATTCACTTAGAGGAACTGATTGCGGATGAACACCCCGACTTCGTGCTTTTGTATGGTGATACGAACTCGACACTGGCTGGCGTACTTGCTGGTACAAAGATGGACACCAAAGTCGCTCATGTCGAAGCGGGCCTTCGAAGCCACAACCGTGAGATGCCCGAAGAAATCAATCGGGTACTCACCGACCACGGATCCGATCTGCTGCTTGCACCGAGTCCGATTGCTGTCGACCAGCTCTCTGCAGAAGGCCGCGGTGGGGTGACCGTCGAGACCGGCGATGTGATGTACGATGCACTCCTTGAGGTCCGTGATCGAGCAGGTGAGGAATCGGATGTTCTTGAGCGGTATTCGCTTTCTGAAGGTGAGTTCATTCTGAGTACGGTCCATCGAGCCGAAAACACCGATAGTCGTGAGCGACTCGAAGCGATTTTTGAAGCACTTAGCGACGCATCGCTTCCAGTGATACTTCCACTTCATCCGCGTACTGAGGCCTCCCTGAAGGAGTATGGTCTGTGGGAGTACGCTAACGAAAATATTAAACTCGTTGAACCGCTCGAATACCTTGATTTTGTCTGTCTGATGGATACCGCCGAGCGAATCGTGACTGACTCCGGTGGCATTCAAAAGGAAGCGTTCTTTTTAGATACGTTTTGTGTGACGATGCGGGATGAAACAGAATGGACCGAAACTGTTGATGCAGGCTGGAACACGCTTGTTGGTGCTGATCGCGATACGATTAGTGCAGCTTTGGATCGTGACTGGGAACGGCCTGTGGAGAAACCTGAGCCATATGGGGACGGGAATGCGTCCAGAGAAGTTCGGTTGGCTATTGAAGAACACTACACTGCCGAATAGAACAAGGGCTTCCACTTTGGATCAATCGCTATGTATAGCACGTTTTCGTCTCTCTCGTGTGGTTTCTTTGCTTTGGACTCCCGACTTCAATGATTATCTGTCTATCAGAACTGTTCGATTGCCCGTTGGTAGATTTCTTCGTTCCGTCGTGCGTTTTCCTCCCACGTGAGGTTTTCAAGGACATATTCGCGTGCTGCCGCACCCATCCGATCCAGTTTATCTTTGTCTTCAGAGAGTTCTTGAAGGAGATCAGCAATCGCAGATGGATCGTTGGCTGGCACTAAATATCCGGTCTCACCGTCTTTGACGAAGTCAGATGGGCCTTCGCCATCGCAACCGATCACAGGTGAACCACACGCCATCGCTTCAATATATGCGATTCCAAAGGCCTCGTCTGTACTGGGCAACGCCATAATGTCGGTTGATTTTAATTTTGAGAGGACATCAAGATGCTCGGGGACAAACCCCGTGAAGTGAACATATTCGGATAGCCCGTTGTTCTTGACCTGGTGTTCAAGTGCTTCTCTATTCGGCCCGTTTCCGATAATAAGATAGTAGGGACGTTCTTCTGGTTCGATCTCTGTGATTGCACTGATCACATCGCTGTGATTTTTCCGTTCGATTAAATAACCGAGAGAGGAAATCACAGCTCGATCCTCTGGAAATATATCGGATAAGTCTGCCTTTGGAGTTGATTCCACTCGATCTAATGGGATTCCATTGTGTAGTACGTTTGTATTTCTAACATCTGGGAAATATGATTCAGATCTTGATTTTAGTATGCTGCTATTGTATATGATCTCCGAAGATGCTTCAAACGTGCTCCTAATTTGTCGACGACAGATTATATTTTTAGCTGAGTTATAGATACTATTTCCATGAACTGTTGTCACTATGGGTGTATTCAAATGACGACTTGAGGGGATGCACGCATAGCCATCAGGGAGCGGAACGTGTGCGTTGATTACGTCGGGTGAAAATCCCGACGACTCCAACTTCGAGATCGCCTTCGTCACAGTCCGGCGAACGCTCTTCGCAACGAGGGGAAGGGTGCGATGGGAGGGTAGAGAGAGATATTTTGGATACTGGATGTTGATGCCGTCGATGTAGGCTCTATTCGGTGTGTCGCTAAATCGTGCCCAGCGGTTAGGTAGATACGGAATATACGGAACATACGGTGTTGGAGAAATCACCCGAATCTCGTGGCCTCGTTTCGCAAGTGCCTGTGCTTGTTCGTGAACAAAAATCCCGCACACAGTGTCGTCTGGAGTTGGATACAGGTGTGAAACGATGAGAATATTCATTCTATGATTCTTCCTTATTGTAAGTCAGACGCTACTTTTTTTGCTCGATCAATCCATCTATTTTCTTTTAGAGTTTGTATCGTATTTTGTTTTTTTCGTTGATATTCCTGGCTATTCTTCGAAAGAGTAACAATTGCCTGTGCCAGATCATCGGGATCTGCATTACATACGACACCGCAATCAGTAGACTGAACGAATGAAGCGACTTCATTAAGATCTGTTGTAATTACTGGAAGACCGTAGGAAAGATACTCGTATAGCTTGACTGGTATAGCTATATTATTATATGAACTTGGGATTAGTGGAATTATTCCAGCATCTGCACGCTTGTACAGGGATATGAGGTCATCTCCAGAGGCATGATGAACTGAAACACTATCTGACTGAAAGCGTTGACGAACTTGAGTGGGGAGTGATTGATACTCTGATTTACGAGTGACAAGATCAAGTGTGATATTCTGATCAGCTGCTGCAATCTTATGGGCTTTAGATAAAAGTTCAGATCCATATCTTCTTGACGCTCCTCCAACATATATTAATCGCTGTAATTGAGTTGAAGATTTGCTGGTCGATGTCTGATCAATTCCACCTGGAGGGAGTGGTGTTGTGGGTGTTTCTAAATGTTCCCCAAACGATGTAGACGGGGTATAAATTACATCACCAATCCGCTTCATTACAGCTAAATCTAACCGATACCGAAGTTGAAGTTCCCAGTATTTCAACCCAGAATTGTCAAAGAGTTTTGGGAATTTCCAATAAATATCTCTGTAAAAGATACCTGTAGAAATACTATTAGATTGAAGATACCAGTATAACCGATAATCAACGAGTGGATGAAGGGGCCAAGCAGTCGGCTCAGAGTAGCAGAACTCGTATCCACGGTTATTCCTTCGGATGTTTTTAATTTGTTCTCTTCGCTCTTCACTACCGCCAGTTACCGTGTCCACATTATATCCTAATTGTTCGAATGCGTCGATCATCTTGGCAGGGCGGACACTGGATCCGCTATCCAGTTTATCAAGTGTCTGGGGTGTATGAAAAAGAATGTTCACGTTACTCATTCGAGGCAGTAATTCAATTTGTGGTGGCATAAATAAGACCTTTTTTATAAATTATTCCATGAGGCACTGTCTAGTTAAGCCAGTTTGAGAAGTGAGCAGGTCCTTGAGTCAGTTGGTCAAAATGCTCGTAAACCTGCTCAGCGAGTCGCTCGCGACGGATTATCAAGAATGTTGGGAGCGTGAACGGCATCGTGTTTAGCTAAGCGAATTCCACCAGACGGCAAACGATTGTAGCTATGTTTTTGCGGTTGCTGGATCGACCGCAGCGTACAGCCAATACTGCTGGCCATTAACCTGGATCACCGCCTCATCTAACGCGACGTGATCCGGGCTTACATCACTGGCGGGCTGTAAATCTGCTTTCCGAACCCAGTCGTGGGCTGCTTTCCGTGAGCGTTGGACACCAAAATTCCCAAGTTCTCGAATGACATTCGAAAGTGATTGTCCAGACAAATGGCATCGAATACCGAGTTTCATGAGTTCATTCGGTGTCCGCTCTCGTTCCACAAAATCTAATCCAAGCCAGTCGCTACAACCGCTGAGGCGGGTGATTTGTGCCATAGGACAGCCAAAATTCACTCTGTCTCATTTTTCAGTCTTAACTAAATACGACCCTAGAAAGAAACCTCATTGTAAAATGGTTTCAGACGCTCAGAATGAGGAGCGGCCGCTTCCATAATTCGTGGGTGGGCAGTCAGTCAAGCGTCTGCGAGTGGTTGATACAGTTCGTACATTATTATAACCACCACCGACCGCACCAATCACTATAAGATTATCGCGTCACAAAGCCTTCCATATCTTGTTTGTCGTTTTTGGGCTGAAAATTTATACGGCTCTATTAAGCAAGCATCTTGAAATAGACGTTTTTAGACCGGTTGATAAATTAATTTGTTTATTCACTCTTTACAAGAGAAAAGGCAGTGGCTGAATATATAAAAAGCCTCCTGTTGGATTCGATGTCTCCAGACACTAGTGCATTCATTAATCCAAAGGTAAAAACAGACAAAATAAGGCCGGAATAGATTGGTTGATCTCTCCCATATCGAACGATTACTACAAAAACAGCTAACACGTAGGATAAAAGCATTACAAATCCGATAAACCCTGATTCAACTAAGAACTCCAGAAAAATATTGTGAGGGTAACTGTATTGACCAATAGTGACGAGGGTCTGGAAAGATCCTACTCCATGACCGAAAATCGGGGACTGGGTAAATAACTGTATACTTTCTTGACCCATTCGAAACCGGCTCAAAATACTATTCCCTGGCCCCTCGCTCAGGAGTAATTGAAGTCTGTTTAATGTGTCTAAACCATCCGTTTGAGTTGCAAGAGTAGCTATAATTGTTAGAATCGCGCTTAACTTCTTGGAAACTCGGGGCGACAGGTATTATGTGAAAGAGTATCAAGGCGTTAGATATGATTTGGGTGACCATACAGTGAGACGCAGAGAAATGTCGGACGGTGCACGGCTCTACTATTCACCG
>Ga0306916_100265_pt1 | contig 20242 bp, 18 predicted proteins | sample AntDeeMetag20062_FD_190409 | JGI IMG/M metagenome (GOLD analysis project Ga0306916, IMG submission 190409) | Saline lake microbial communities from Deep Lake, Antarctica - Metagenome TFF 2006 #2 (v2) (version 2) | ecosystem: Environmental > Aquatic > Non-marine Saline and Alkaline > Saline...
AGACGTAGACGACGGCCGCGATCGGGAACGCGACGGCGTACAGCAGGAACGGGTACTGCCACGCCACCCCGACGAGGACGCCTGCGGCCAGCGGGAACGCCGTCTGCGAGAGCCCGGAGCCGGTGAATCGGAGCCCCTGCGCGGTCGCCTCCTTCGTCCCCGCGTACAGGTCGCCGAGGCTGGTGATGATGATCGGCGTGAGCGCGGCGAACCCGATTCCCTGGAGCGCGCGCAACGCGAGCGCTGCGCCGAACGTGGAGACGAACGCGATCGCGGTGCCGGTGAGTCCGAACCAGCACAGTCCGAAGATCAGCACCGGCCGCCGCCCGTACCGATCGGAGATGACGCCCGCGATCGGGATGACGAAGATAGAGGGCGCGGTGAACGCCGACATCATGAGGCCGATGTTCGCCGTCGACGCGCCGAGCGGCTCGACCAACGAGCCGAGCACCGGCGACAGGAGAGCGGTGCCGAGCGGCGGGAGCACGTTGATGAGCAGCAGCAACTGGAAGGGTCGTTCCCGAACGATCCCCGAGTCGGCTCCCGCGATCGACGAGAGTGATACCACGCCTGTCCGCACACGGTCTCCCGAATTAAACCTACGTGTTACGACAGACGAGGCCGGATCGCCGGTTTAGAACCGTTCGACATACTCGAACGCTTATATGCGAGGACATCAAGTATCGACTATGACCGAACCATCGATCGACGCCGAGAACGGGACCGGAGCCGACACGGTTCGGACCGCAGAGACGATGTTCGACATCGTGCAACGCCTCGTTGACGACGACGGCGCGTCCCTGGCGGAGCTGGCGAGCGAGCTCGATTACGCGAAGAGTACGGTCCACCGGCACCTCCACACCTTGGAGGAACTCGGCTATGTCGTCCACCGCGACGACGGCTACCACGTCGGGCTCCGATTCCTCGAGGTCGGGGTCACCGCTCGGAGCAGCTACCGCGGGTACGACCTCGTGCGACGGAAAGTCGAGGAGATCGCCGAGGTGACCGGCGAGCGCGCGCAGTTCTTCGTCGAGGAACACGGAAAGGTGGTGTACCTCTCCCGGGCCGTCGGCAACCAGGCGGTTCGCACCGACCCCGGCATCGGCAGCCGCATCCCCCTGTACGCGGCGTCGGCCGGGAAAGCAATCCTCGCGGAGCTGCCGGAGCCGGAACTGTCCGATATGTTCGAACGCATGTCGTTCGATCCGGTAACGGAGCACACGATCACCGACCCGGAGGAGCTTCGCGCGGAAATCGAAGCGGGGCGGGAGCGGGGATACTACTTCAACCGGGAGGAGTCGCTCCGCGGGACTCACGCCGTCGGCGTCGCGATCTGCGGCCCGGACGGCGACGTGATCGGCGGGATCAGCGTGACCGGTCCCTCTCACCGCCTGAACGGGGAGCGGCTCGAATCCGACCTCCCCGACCTGCTGCTCGGGGCGGCCAACGAACTCGAACTCAACATCGCGCACTCCTGACGCCGTCGAGCGATCGAACCCCTCCCCGCCGCCGACAGTTCGTTCGACGACATCGAACAGAGACGCCGTCACTGGCTCGAAGGGAAGTCGGTGTCGTCGATTCAAATAACACGAGTACTGTTGTTATTTGAATCGGCCGAGAGAATCGTCGTTCAGACGGCGAGTCATCCCTGCCGAGCGGTTCGGACTCTCTGTCCGGCGTTGTCCGCTCCGACCTACTCATATAAAATTCTCGAACACTCTCGATTTCTAGTTGATATTTTAACTGATATTCGCTCGGCCGTTTCGGTCGCTCTCGGACCGTCACTCGACGATCCATCTCCGGACACCGAGTTGTGAGTGACCCGACCGTGACTCTCCGATCGTGATAATTCACGGATAAAACGACATCTTAGCTTATAAACCGTCGTACGACTGTGGTTTTAAAAGGATCTCGCGGATCGTCTCGTATTGCTCATCGGTCTGCTCGAAGTCCTCCCCCTGACGCTCGGCGTGCAATGTGAGATTCTATATGAGTCTTATATTATTCCATATCTGTATGTATTTCTGATACGACAGCGTTACCGACGCCGAATGGGGAACGCGCGGCTTCCGCGCTCACCACCGGTACTCCGTCCGTGATCGATCGGGCTCCGGTGCCGACCGCGTCGATCGACTTCGTTCGACGGAGTCGAATACGAGACGGGGGTCGATGCGGGCGATGCTTCGGCGTGTTTCGCCTTCAGCTCGCAAAAAGGGACTCGGGAGGTGCGGTCTGTCCGGCGGGCGGTCGTCGCGACGGTTCCGGCTCAGGCCGTCTCCATCTCCCGTTCGAGGTCGCGGAGCCGCTCGATCCGGCTCTCCGTCGGGGGGTGCGTCGAGGCGATCTTGCCGACGAACCCCGCCTTGATCGGGATGATGAAGAACGCGTTCATCTCCGCCTCCTCGCGGAGGTCCTCCTTGGGTACGCGGTCCATCCGGCCGTCGATCGTCATCAGCGCCGAGGCGAGCGCGCCGGGCTTCCCCGTGATGAGCGCCGCGCCACGGTCGGCCGAGTACTCGCGGTACCGCGACAGCGCGCGAATGAGCAGGAACGAGACGATCCAGACGAGGATCGACACGACGATTGCGACGATGACGGGCGCGCCCTGCCGGTTGTCGCCGCTGAACAGCCATCCCCACCGCACGATGAAGAAGGCGATCGTCGAGAGGAACGACGCGATGGTCATCACCATCACGTCGCGGTTCTTCACGTGCGCGAGCTCGTGGGCGAGCACGCCGTCGAGCTCGTCGTCGTCGAGCGCTCGGAGCAGGCCGGTGGTCACGGCGACGGTCGCGTTCTTCTTGTTCCGGCCGGTCGCGAACGCGTTCGGCACCTGCGTGTCGGCGACGGCGACGGTCGGCTTCGGGAGATCGGCCTGCTGGCTCAGGCGCTCGACCCGTCGGTGCAGATCCGGATACTCCTCGGGGCTCACCTTGCGAGCGCCCATGCTCCGCAGGGCGAGCTTGTCGCTGAAGAAGTACTGGGCGAACGAGAACGCGCCGAACATCGCGAGGGTGAAGATGATCTCGACGTTGAATACCTCGATCAGGACACCGATGAACACGACGTAGAGGGCGAAGAGCAGGAACATCGTGAACCCCATCCGTCCACGTAATCCCCAATCCGTCTTCCATTCCATACCTGTATTGTACCCCTCAGTCGGTTAAAGACTGCCGGAGACGGCGACGGTAGCGCTTTTCCCTCGCCCGGGCGACCCGCACGCATGGAAACCGTTCTCGTCACCGGCGGTCGCGGCGCCTCCGGGCGTTGGATCGTCGACCGACTCGCGGGCGACTACGAGGTCGTCGTCGTTGACTACGAACATCCCGGTCCGGGAGTCGACCCGACCTCCCACGTCTCGTTCCGCGCAGCCGACCTCGCCGACCGCGGCGAGGCGCTCGACGTGGTCCACGCCGTCGACCCCGACGTGGTCGTCCACTGGGCAGCGATCCCGGTCGCGGGCACCCACCCCGACGGTCGCGTGTTCGAGACGAACGTCCACGCGGCGAAGAACGTCCTCGACGCCGCCGGACGCGCCGACGCCCGGATCGTACAGGCGTCGAGCGACGGCGCCTACGGGTTCTTCTTCGCCGATCCGACGCCGTTCCCCGACGAGCTGCCGATCACCGAGGACCATCCCCTCCAACCAGAAGACCCGTACGGCCTCTCGAAGGTGACCGCGGAGGCGGCCGCGGGCGCGGTCGCGCGCCGCGAGGGCGTCCCAGCCGTCTCGATCCGCCCCTCGTGGATCCAGTTCCCGGGCGAGTACGCCTGCCGAAGCGACGGGTACGTGAACGACCTCGACGCCGGCGCAGGTAACTTCTGGTCGTACATCGACGCCCGCGACGTGGCCGACCTCGTCGCCGCTGCGCTCGCGGACACGGCGGGATCGGACCCGACGGTAGCGCCCGGAACCCACGAGGCGGTCAACTGCGTCGCCGCCGACAACGCGCTCGGTCGCCCCCTGCTCGACCTGTTGCGGGAGGCGTACGGCGAGGTCCCCGACGACTGCGCGGTCGACGGGAGCGCGCTCGCCGAGGGCGACGATCGCGGCGCGTACGCGATCGCGAAGGCCGAGCGACTGTTCGGGTGGACGCCCTCGCGCTCGTGGCGCGAGGCGGCCAACGAGGACGTTTCTGAGCCGACGCTGTTCGAGCGGTAGGCCGCGGGGGATGCGCCTCGGCTCCGTTCCTATCAGCAGCAGGAGACACGTTCCAACCCTCTCGCGGGTTCCAACCCTCTCGCGGTCGGGATCCGCTTTTAATCAAAATTATCATACGAGAATATATTAAAAATGAAATTAACAATAGGTTCATATATTAATCCAGCGATAGAGTACCGTGAGTAAAAATATCAGGTCTCAAATCGAGCTCTCGCGGCGAACCGTACTGCGGAGGGGTGCTATCCTCTCGACGTCCCTCGGACTAGCCCTGTTAGCGACGACCGGTCAGGCAGCGGCGATGAACAAAGCGGAACTGATCGAGTCGATGGCGAGTGAATCCGGACTGAGCAAGTCGGACGCGAAGCGGGCGCTCGACACGTTCACCGACGCGACGACGAAAGCCTTGGAGAAGGGCGACAGCGCCGTACTGGTCGGATTCGGATCGTTCAGTATCTCGAAGCGCTCCGCCCGGACGGGGCGAAATCCGAGCTCCCGAAACGGACCTGTAGACGACTCGCCGGTGACGTTCGACGCCTGCCCGGAGTTCGCGGCCGCCCTCGATCTCAACCCCGGCAAGGGTGACGAGGCCAGCGCCAAGTGCCGGGACGCCGACGTGGTGATCGACGCGAAGTACATCGCGAGTGAAACGAGACGCAACTCGCACGAGGGGTTATCGGAGGACGACGCGAAGTGGGCGCTCGAGGCGTTCATCAACGCGACGACGAAGGCCCTGAAGAAAGGTGATCGGCTGTCGTTGGGTGAGGAAGAGGACGAGAATAAGGGGTTCGGCACGTTCAGCATCTCAAAGCGGTCTGCCCGGACCGGACGAAACCCTCAGACCGGAAAAGAGATCCAGATCGCGGCGAAGAACGTGGTCAAGTTCAAGGCGGGTGCCGAGCTCTCCAAGGCCGTCAAGTGAACTACCCTCCCCTACTCGCTCACGGCTGACGCCGCTCGCTCCTTGAGAGTAGGGCTTCCTGCTTCCAGGACGCGCTTTGCAGATACTGCTGTATCCACAGGGAGCGCAGTCTCCACAGGCGTTGATTCGGAGTGTCCCACTCCTACATCTCCGAGGCCACGAGAAAGAATGTTCCACGCCGCGTTCGCGTCCCTGTCCGCCTCAAACCCGCAGGCGGGACAGGAGTGTTCACGGACCCACAACGGCTTCTCCGTCGAGACGCCACATGACGCACACTCCTTGGTCGTCCCTCTCGGATCAACCGCCACGAAGTGTGCCCCCTCCCGTTCGCACTTGTATTCGAGCAACGAGAGGAACGTCCGCCACGCGGCGGAGGCGGTGTTGCGGCTGTTCGCCGGCGACTCCATCATCCCCTTCACGTTCAGGTCTTCGACCGCCACGAGATCGTACTCCCGAGCGTAATACGCCGAGAGTTTGTGCAAGAAGTCACGGCGCTTCTGCCGGAGATTAGCGTGACACTCCGCGACTCGTCGCCGTTGCTTCTCGTAGTTGTTCGACCCGTGTTGCTTCCGCGAGAGTTTCCGTTGCTCGCGCTCCAAGCGTTCACGTTTGTCGGTGAGATCGAGCGACCCGACTGCTGTGCCGTCGGTGTCGTGAGCGTACTTGAGAATCCCCACGTCGATACCGACGCACTTCTCGGGATTCTCAGGTGGCTCAGGAGGTTCACGGTCCATTTGGACGCCGAACGTGGCGAACCACTCGCCCGTCGGTTCCTTCTTGACCGTGACCTGCTTGAGCGTGGCGTCGTCGGGGATGGCGCGGTGAAGCCGAATCGGTATGTCCGCGAGTTTCGAGAGTGACAGCACAGTCTGACCGCCCTTCTTGTCGAGCTTGAAGCCAGACTGACTGTACGTGAAACTGCGGAACTCCCGTGGCGGCTTCCACTTGAGTTGGCCGACGCCGTGGCCGTTCTTCTTGAGCGCAGAGAGGCCTTTGAGGTTGTCAAACAGCCGTTCCACGACGGTTTGGAGAACCTTCGAGTACACGTCCGAGAGGCCGTCCCACCATTTCTTGAGGTCGGGTAGCTCCGACCGAAGCGTGGTCATGGATGGCAGTTCACCGTGCTCGTCTTGGTACTCGTTGAGGCGGTTGAGTGTGTGGTTGTACAGTTGCCTACAAATGTCTCGGTGGCGGTCCAACGCCTCGCGGTGGGCGTCGGACGGTTTGAGACGGTACTTGTAGGCGTAGTACATTCTACTCGCGTTGGTCCTCGACGTACTGTTTCAACACATCCAGCGACACCTGCCCCGTCGAGATGAGGCAGTACGAGTCGTTCCAGAACGAGTCGCCCCACAGTTCGGTTTTCAGTTCGTCCGCGTACTCGTTGCGGATACGGCGAGCGGTTGCGCCCTTGACCGTGTTGATGAACTTCACGAGGTCCGTGGTTGGTTTCGCTCGGAACAGGATGTGTACGTGGTCGTCCTCGCCGTCGAGGTTCGTCAGTTCGACACCGTAGTTGTCCGTGAACCCGCCGATGACCTCGTGAATGAATTGGGTTCGCTCCTCGGTTAGCACTCCGCGCCGATACTTCGTGGTGAGTATCAGGTGGTAGTGCAGGGAAAACGTCGAATGCGCTCCCGAGTCGAGGTCGTACACTATTAGGTTCGACAAATACTATGCTACCCTACTGCAAAAAAATTGTGATTACGAGGATCTGTTGGCCTGCCACCGAATCGTATATGAGAACTGTGCGGCGCTGTATCCCCTCCCTGCTCGCGCCTCCCGTTCGGTCGCCGCTCGCTGAGGAAGGGGGCTTAGCGCCTCAATTCAGCTAAATCGTCAAGATTGCGTTGACCAGCGTCCGCGTCGCGATCGCCGTCGCCGCACCCAACCACGTCAACAGCACGAAGTGGATGTACCCGTTTGCGGGGTTGCCGCCGTCGATCCGTCGGATCATCTGCGAGGAGAGCGAGGCGTTAAAGAGGACGACCGTGAGCAGCAGGTACTCGATGAGGGGGATGTCGTACGCCCCGGGGTAGACGATCTGACCGATATCCATCTCATCGAGCTGGAAATCGGCCGTCAGGTCCGCGAGGATGGCGACGATCTCCAGTCCGATGAAGAAGGCGAACGTCGCCGCCGCCGTGATCCCGTACAGCAGGCCGATAAAGGTCATCGCCGCCTGCCGGCGCTGCTCGCGGAGCTGGTTCACGGCGTTCATGTTCTTCGAGATCAGTTCGCCGAGCATCTTCGGATCTCCGCCCATCTGCCGGCCGACGAGGTACATCTCGGAGAACTTCTGGATGAGGTACGACCGTGTGTCGTACGTGAACTGCTCCCACGCGCCCTCGGTGCTGATCCGCATGTTGAGCCGGCGGTAGAGCCGCTCGATCGACGGCGAGAGGTCGCCGAAGTTCTTGTCGCGCAGCGTGGTCAACACGTCGGTGGTCGTCGACTGTTTGGCGCTCTCGGTCGCCCCGAGCGCCCGGATGAAGGAGGGGAACTCGCCGTCGCGGGCCGTGATCGCCTGCTCTTCGCTGCGGAGGACGACGCCGGTGATAAAGAGTGGTGAGATCGGCACCGCGAGGTACAGCGGGAGCCGCACGTCGTCGATGAACCAGAGCAGTCCGGGGAGCCCCGGGCCGTACCCGAACATCCCGGCGGCCGTGATCCCGATGATGAGGAAGGAGAGCCCGCCGCCGATCCCGAGCGACGCCCACAGCTTCAGGTCGCCGGGCGCGCGCTCGTCCGGGTGAAACCAGATCGGGTCGTACGGCGAGGTCGCCCGGATCATCGCGTAGAACCCGAGCTGGACGAAGACGAAGAGGACGATGACCGCCGCGACCGTCGCGGTCGGGTCGTTCCCGGTCAAGATCGGGAGGACGATCGCGAACACCAAGGCGAACGTCATCGAGAGGATCATCGACATGTACAGGTCCTTCATCACCTCCAGATTCGACAGCGAGGACTCGTACAGCGTCTCGTACTTCGCGAGCATGACGTCCTGCTCGGAGACGAGGAACTCCTCTAACGACTGGCCGGCGCCCATCGTGTAGCCGAGCCGGTCGAAGAAGTCGGCCATCGCGTCGGAGGGGACCTCCTCAGCCCGCCGCCGACACGCGTCGTCGAGGCTCTGGTTCCACGTGTCGACGAGGTGGACGACGCGGGCGATCTCCTCGGCGGCGACGCCGTACTCCTCTTCTTTCGCTAAGGTTCTAAACACCTCCATGCGGTCGATGTTCGTCGTCGACAGCACGGTCATGTGGGTCATCACGAGATGCAGTTGGTTGTCGATCTTGTTCTCCAGACTGGAGAGGTAGATCTTCGGGTAGATGACCGCCGACACCAACACGAGCCCGCCGAACATCGGGACGGGAACCCGCGCGGCGAAGGGGAGCGGGAGGACGAACAGACCGACGACGCTCGCGAGGAAGACGAGGATCGCCGGGATCAACACGAACCCAACGTACTTCCGCTTCGAGATGTCGAGCTTGTCGTACGACTCCATCACGGCCGAGGTTAGCTCGGCCGCGGTCGCGAGCCCGTTGCCGACCTCCTTCACCGCCATGGCTATCTGACGTTCCGGTGCATGTCGAAGGGGAGCCCCTCGACGCCGTCGCGTTGGAAGGAATCGATCGCGTTGTTCACCTCGTGGTAGCCCAAGATCCCCTCTTGGATCATCCGCTCTATCAGCTCCGCGCGGAACTCCAAGTCGTCGTAGATGTCACGGGTGTCGGCGTACCCCAGAAGCGTCGCGATCTGCTCTTCTAACACGTAGGAGTTGTTCATTCCCTGGAAGACGATCTCGTCTTCGACGGGGTCCCAGCTGAACACCTCGCGGGTGACGACGCCCTCCATCTCCTTGGAGTACCCCTCTATCTCCTGAACGCTGGTCACCCGGCGCAACACCTGATCGCCCTGCTTCACCCGGTTCTGGAACAGCGCCACGTCGGCGTTGTCCATGAACGTCTCGGGGACGTTGATCGGCTCGGAGGTGAACCGCTGGATCATCGAGACGATGTCGGACGCGTGGAAGGTCAGCATGACCGGGTGCCCCGTCTGGGCCGCCTGGAACGCCATGCGCCCCTCGGCGCCCCGGACCTCGCCCACGATGATGTAGTCAGGACGCGATCGGAGCGCGGCAGCGACTAGGTCGAACATGTCCACGTCGGAGGAGCCCTCGCCGCCGCCCTCACGGGTCAGTAGCTGCTGCCAGGTGTTGTGCGGCGGGATGACCTCGGCGGTGTCTTCCGCGGTGTAGATCTTCGAGTCGCTCGGGATGTACGAGAGGATGGCGTTCAGCGTCGTCGTCTTCCCGGACGCCGTCTCACCGACGACGAACACCGTCTGCTCGTTCTCCAGACAGAGCCAGAGGTACGCCGACAGCTCGGGCGAGAGCGTCCCCCAGTTGGTGATCTGGTTGATCGACAGCGGCACCTCCTCGCCCTGCCGGATCGTGAGCGAGGAGCCCTTCAGCGACACGTCGTCGGAGTAGATGATGTTGATACGCGACCCGTCCGGGAGCGTAGAGTCGACGATGGGGTCGGAGTCGGAGAGCGGGTCGCCGATCCGCTCGCCCATGTTGCGCAGCCAGTTGTCGAACTCCTTCGGGGTGCCGAAGTCGACGGTCGTCTCCAGCATGCCGTAGGTGCCGTGATCGACGTGACACTCCTTGGGACCGATGACGTGAATATCCTCGTTGGCCGAGTCGCGCATCACCGGTTCGAGCGGGCCGAGCCCCACGATGTCGCGGTTGAGCCGGTAGCGGATGTTCTCGTAGGTCTCTTCGGTGACCGACAGCTTCCCCATGTTGAGCACCTTCGAGAGGCTGCCACGGAACCCCCCGTTCTGCTCGTCGACATGGGTGACCTCCTCTAACAGCTCCTCGATGAGGTCGTCGTACTCGGATTCGCTGTCGGGGGCGCTGTGCTGGCCGCTCACCGTGAGGAGGCGGTTTTTCACCTCGTTGAGGACCTCCGCCTGCGGGCCGGAGACCTCCGGCTCGATGGCGTAGTACTTGGTGTCCTGTCCGAGGTCGCCGTAGATGTGGCTGTAGATCGGTCCGCCGACGGGGTAGATGACGTTGGGGCGGTTCGACTCGTACTCGTCTTTCGGCTCCTCGATGAACTGCGGGAACTCCCCCGTTATCTGTTTGAACTCCCGAAGGTGCTCGCGGAGGTGCGGCCGCCGCATGGCGGCTTTCCGGAGTTCGTCTGACGGTTTCGCTGTTCCGTGTTCGGTCATGTCTTACTCCGTGTCTCCTGTCCGATCGGTCGCGTCCCGGCGGCCGGGACGGCTGTGCGTCGACTCGGGCATGCGTTCACGCGACGCTGCGGCTCTCGATGACGATTCCGGTCCCCGAGCGGACCGAAAAGCCGATCGTGTCGCCGACCTGTTCACCCATCCCCGCGAAGCGTTTCACGTTGATCTGCCGGCGGATGTCGTTGCCGACCTCGATCATCTCCAACTGGAGGAACACGTCGGCGATCGACCGGAACGGGCCGATCGCGTCGTCGTCGACGGCCGAGGGATCGACGGTGAGCACCACCACCTTCCCCTGTGAGATTATCTCCCGGAAAAAGGAGATGATCTCAAGGGCGGCCTGTCGTTCCTCGTTTTTCCGAACCAGCGCCTCGAAGGTTGGGTCGTTCCGGAAGATTGCGTCGAACGTGTCGAGGAAGATGACATCGGAGTTCCACATCGCCTCTGCGTTCATCAGCCGCTTGAGCAGCTCCTTGCGCTCCCCGTCGTCGTCGGAGAACGCTCCGCCGGAGTCGAAGTCGGCGTGGAGGAAGAGCAGCTCCTCCTGAAGGAGTGGCTTCACCATGTCGTACTCCAGCGAGTGCATCTGGTCGATGAACCCGCGGACGGTGAGCTCCGTCGACATTACCGTCACCGACGCGCCCTCTTCGACGAGTCCGTAGGCGAACCGCTGGGAGATGGCGCTTTTGCCGGCGCCGTAGTCGCCCTCCATGAGGACGATGCTCCCGCGGGGGATCCCCCCGCCAAGCTCCTTGTTCAGCCGGTCGCGCTCGCCGAGGCCGAGCGAGAGCAGGTTGTCGTGCGGCATGGTCAGTTACCCCCCTCCACGCGGAACTGGAACAGCTCCTCGTCGCCGTTGGCGGTGACGTACACCCGGTGGTCGCCGTCGGCGAGCCCGCCGTTCGTCCCGTCGAGCTCGTTCACGTTGATCGTGAGACGCAACACGTCGCCGCGGCTCCAGACCGCGCCGTTGTCGGCAGAGACGAGCTCGCCGTCAGCCGCGCTCGGCGGGATGTACTGGCCGTCGAAGACGACATCGAGTCCCGAGCCGTCGGGCGCGAGCCGATAGGTGCCGGTGTTCTTGATCAAGAGCGTGACGTTCTGCTGGCCGCTGGCGTTGTACACCCCCGCGTTCGCGTCGGAGATAATTGTCACGTCGGTCCGGAGCTGTTCGGTCGCATCGAGCCCGGCGTCCTCGACCGCCGCGCTCACGCGATCGACCCCCGTGGTGATCGTGCCGACCACGCCGGCGGCGATCACGAGACTTGCGATGAACAGGATGAGGTGCGAGACGGGAACGCTGGCCATCTACGCGCTCACCTCCGCGGTGTCGCGGACGCCGGACTCGACGACGAGGACGACGCGGGTCTCGCCCGCGACCACGTCGGTCGAGAGATCGTTCTTGTCGACCTCGATAGTCAGCGTCTCGCCGCCGAGCCACAGCTCGGTGTCGCCGTCGCCGTCGACGGTCGTGGTCGCGTTTGCCCCGCCCACGTCGACGTACTCGTTGTCGACGAGCAGCGTCGCATCGCCGGCGACGAGCCCGATCGAGCCGTCGTTGGTGGCGTTGACAGTGAGGTTGCCGGTCGTGTCGTCGTACGTCGCGTTCGAAACCGCGAAGTCCGTGTTCTGTCGTTCGAGCGCGCGCTCGTTTATCCCGTGTTGTGCGTCGCTGACGCGGTCGAAGCCGTTGGCCGCGACGGGGTAGAACGTCGTGAACGCGAAGAACAGCCCCGCGACGATGATGGCCGTCGACGCCGAGACGCTAACGCCCATCGCCCCACCCTCCGTCGGCCGGGTCGGCGCGGTCGGAACGCGGGTTCGGGTCGTTCATCGGCCGTGGAGAGCCGTCGTTGCGCTCGCGGCCCTCGGACCCGTGACGGTCCGCGTGGTCGTCCCGTCTCTCCGCGTGGCCGTTCCGTCTCTCCGCGTGGCCGTTTCGGTTTTCCGCGTCGCCGCCGTGACCGTTCTCGCTCGCGTGCCGGTCGCGGCCGTCGCTACTGCGATCCTCGCGTGGGGAACGTTCCTCGCGACGACCGCGCCCCCCGTGACCTCCTCGCCCCCTGCGACCCCCCGAACCGATCCGTGGCGGGCCGCCCCCGACCAGCGAACCGCCGGCGAGATCGTCCCAGCGGTCGAGCAGCAGCAGATGACCGCTCGTCCCGTTGAGTTGGGTCACGTACCGGAGACTGCGGGTGTGGTGCTCACGGACCAGCCGGTCGGTCCCGGGTCGGTCGACGAGGTTGCGGTCGATCGTGCCGAACCCGGAGAGGAAGTCGCGGAGCCGCGCGGCGGCCTCGGGACCGACCCACTCGATGCGCTCGTAGTAGTTGATCGCGCGTACCGCGTCGGTGACGTCGCTCTCGGAGACGAGGAACTCCAGCCACTCCATCACGAGGAGGTCGCCGACGTAGTCGCCGGGCAGCTCCGTGAGGTACGGCTTGCCGCGGGTCCCAGAAAGATCGCCCTCGCGGACGTACTCGAAGCCGTCGCCGCTCGCCTCGGCGGGATCGCCGCCGGGCTGTGGGCCGCGCGAGCGGTCGGCCTCCGGGTCGGGTTCCGACTCCGGCTCGTGGCCGTTCGTCACCGGACCGTCGTCGACGGGACCATCGTCGAACGCGCCCATCCCCTCGTCGAACGAGTCGACGCCGTCATCGGCGGGCCCATCGTCGCCGGGACCATCGTCGAACGGGTCCGGCTCGCCGCCGAGATCGTCTTCGAACGAGTCGCCCCCGTCGTCGAACGGGTCTTCGTCCGCGGCCGCATCCGCGTCCGTTTCGGCGCCGTCTTCGTCGGCCCAGTCGGCCTCCCCGGCGTCGTACTCCTCTTTCAGCTCGCTGAAGCTCTTTCCATCGTCGTTCATGTCGTCTCCGTCGTCCGCCGCCGCGGTCTCGGACGCGGCGTCGGCGGAGTCGCCGTCGTCCGTGTGCTCGTCGTCCGGTTCCTCGTCCAGCTCGGCGAACTCGTCGTCATCGTCTTCAAGGTCATCGTCGAGCAGGTCGTCGTCGAAGAACCCGTCGGCGTCCGCGTTCGCGACGTCCTCGTCGAGATCGTCGTCGGCTTCGTTCTCTTCTTCGTCGTCGTCGAAGAGGCCGAACGACCCCTCACTGCCGTCGTCGACCCCGTCGAAACCGCTGGAGTCGTCGACGAACGGATTGATGCCGCGGGTGACCATCTCGTAGATGTCGAGTAAGTTCCGCACGTCCTCCTCGATGTCGTCGACGGCGGCCGAGATCTCCTCGTTCTCCGAACGGACGGTCGAGACGGTCGACGAGAGCGAGGAGACCTCGTTCTCCAGGTCGTCGAGCCGTTTCTCCAGCTCGTCGGTGTCCGATCCGCCACCGCCGCCGTCGTCGAAGTCGTCGTCCCACTCGTCCATTCCGTCGAAGTCGTCGAAGTCGTCGCCGCCGCCCATTCCGCCGCCACCGCCACCACCCATCCCGCCGCCACCGCCGCCCATCCCGCCGCCGCCGAAGGGGTCGTCGCCGCCGCCCATGCCCCCGGAATCGTCGTCGTCGGAGCCGTCATCGTCGAGGAACCTGTCGAGGACGCTCGCACCGACGAGCCCCAGCGTGGCGACTATCCATGCGGCCGTTGGAGCTCCCCACACCGGTAGTTCGAGGCCCATTACCGAGTACCACCCCCAGAACACACTTCAATTCACCCCTCAAAATATCAACTGTGAGAAGACATTCACTTGGCGGAAAATCGGACGACTGCGCGGGTTCCGAGAGTCAGCTCGATCCCTTATAGGGTTCGCTCGAACCCGTCAGCGGCACGAACGACGAGTCGTCCGTCGGCCCTGAACCGGACGGTCCGGCCGACGCCGTCGCCGACGGCGCGCTCGACCACCGGAATCCCGACCGCATCGAGGGACTGCTCGACGCGCGCGACGTTCCGCGGCCCGACCGCATCCGTGAGATCGAGCATCTCCGCGCCGCCGGCGACGCGCGCTTCCAGTCGGCTGGTGGACGCCCCCGCAGCCTCCAACTCCGCGAGCAGCGTCTCGATTCCGGTGTCGACGTACTTCCCCGGTCGTTCGATCCCGGTGTCGGTTCCGGTACCGTTCGGCAACATTGCGTGTAACAGCCCCCGAATGCCGGTCGACCGATCGACGAGCGCCACGGCGACGCACGATCCGAGGCCGCTCGTGGTCAGCGTCTCCCCGCCGGTCGCGATCGCCAACTCGCTGACGCCGACCTTGATCCGGCCGGCGTCTTGGGTTTCGGACCCGTCGCGGGGCGTCCGATCGCGAGACGACGGGGGGTGGCTCACGGCTCCGAAAGCCGATCGAGCGCCCGCGCCAGTTCGCGCTCATCCGGGAGCGCGTACACGTCGCACCGCGCCTGTACGCCCTCCGTCTGAATCGCGGCGTCGATTACGAACCCGTAGTCCTGCCGCCGACTCAGCTTGGCGACCAGCGGGCTGATCGCCGCCGAGCCGATGTCGTGGACGAACTCCGGGGGCGAGTGGGTGATCGACGTGCCGAGCACGTTCGCCCACCCGTCGATGAACCCGCTCGTCATCACGTTACCGAGCTCGCAGAGCGCGTTCTCCGCCATCCCGCCGAGCGGCTCGTCCGGCTCGCTGGGGAGCATCGAGGCGGCGATCTTCGCCGCGGACTCCTCTTCGAAGAGGATCGCGAGGTAGCCGCTCGGCTCCCCTTGCAGTTCGAAGACGGTCCCCGCGTGCGGCTCGACGCCGACTTCGGCGGGTACGTCGGCGAGGGGGACGAATCGGAGTCGGCTCACGTCGACGCTCGTGTCGAGGCCCGTCATCATCGCGATGTTGTCGGCGGCGTTCGCGGAGCCCCGCTTCGCCAGCGACGCGAACGTCGACAGCGACTCGTACGGGATCGCGGTGCTCTCGGTGCCGTCGGTCCCCGCCCCGCCGTCCGCGCCCGACGCCGCGGCCGGCGCGGTCTTGCCCACGACGAGGTCGCGGAACTTCCCGGAGTCGGGAAGCATGTAGATGGAGAAGTCCAGATCCGTCGTCGTCGCGTCCAGCCGGCTCTCGAAGAGGAACACGCCGTCGCCGGCCAGCGCCCCGTCGGGCAGGACGGCGGCGCCGTCGGCCTCGAAGTACCGAGGCGGCGTCATGTCTATCGCCGCTCCGAGATAGTTCGCCCAGCCGTCCAGGAAGCCGCCGAGCGCGATGTTCCCGACCTCCGTCACCGCGCTGCGTCCCATCGACGCCCCACCGGGTAACAGCGAGAGCAGAGCGTCGACGTTCTCCGCGTCGAACGCGAGGACTGCCTCGCCCTCCAGCCCGCCGCGGAGCCCGACGCTCACGCCGATCGACTCCCGGCCGGCGAACGCCTCGGCGAGGTCCTCGCCGCTGGCGACGCTGGCGCCCGTGACCTCCACGGAGAGATCCGTACCTGTCAGGTCGGTGAGCGCGCCGGCGGCCTGTCTGGCCCCCCGCTCTGCCAACCGGTTACAGGCGCCGAGCGCCCGAACGTCGACGCGCATTATACCGCCGATCCGATGGCGTCGAGCACGTTCGGCTTCTGGAACGGCTTCGTGATGTACCCCTCGGCGCCGGCCTTGATGGCCGCCTTCATCTTCTCCTCTTGCCCGACACTGGTGCACATGATCACCGTCGCCTCCGGGTTCGTTTCGAGGATCTCCGTCGTCGCCTCGATGCCGTCGCGGATCGGCATCACGATGTCCATCATCACGAGATCGGGACCGTGTTCCTCGTACATATTGACCGCCTCAACGCCGTTTTCGGCCTCGCCGACGATCTCGAACTCCCCTTCGAGTATCTCCCGGAGCAGGTTCCGCATGAACTCCGAATCGTCCGCGATAAGCACGCGCGTTGCCATAGTTATCCGGAACGCGGGACAGCGTTCACTTAACGACTCCCCCGCGGTTCTCAGCGCTGAGAACCGATCGCGGAGCTGATGAAAACAGCGAGCCCAACCGCGATCACACCCAGTGACCGAGGAGGTACGTCGCGCCCACGAGGAGCGTCCCCCCGAAGGTCTCCCGCGTCCCGATGCCAAAGGGGAAGAGTGTTGCCGGCGCGTCGGGCGCCTCGTCGTCCGGGACTTCCTCGTCGGAAGCGTCTCCCTCGCCGCCATCGCTCGAAGGCTCTTGCTCCGAGCCTTCATCGTCCGAACCGTCTCCGTCTGCCTCGTCTGTCCCGCCTGCTCCGTCTCCTCTTTCCGCTCCGTCGGCCGCCGCGGAGTCCCCCTCGTCGGCGCCAGCGTCGTCGACGCGCGTCACCGACGGGTCCGCCTCCACGGTCAGCGTTCCGTTCACGCTGTGCCCGTCGATCGCGAACACGTACGGGTACTCACCGGGCTCTAATCCGGCGTCGATCTCGGCGAACGTCTCGTTTTTCGAGGCCTCCGGGCCCACCGTCACGTGGCGATCCTCGACGATTTCCCCGTCGCCGATGTCGAGCGACAGTCGCTCCCGGGTCTGCAACTGCCCGACGTTTCGCACCGTCGCGGAGAGATTCGACAGCGACTCGCCCCGAGTCACCGTGAGGTTCGTCGTCGTCCCGTTCGCCAGTCGCAGGCGAGCGGGGTCTCCGGCGTCCGCGACGACGAGGATCGTCCGGCTGTCCTGCAGCGACTGCCCTCGGTACAGCCGGTAGCTCGCCTTCGTCCCGGGCGCCGCGTCGGCGAGCCCGCTGTCGACGGAGAAGTTTCCGCTGTCGATCGTCAGCTCGGACTCGGTCCGTGACGGTCCCTCCTCGCCGTCCCTGACGATCGTCGCCGACAGCTCCGTCGCGGGCAGGATCGAGGTCGTTCCGGTGATGCTCTCGTTGCCGGCCTCGATGAGGAGGTCGCGGTCGGCGGTGACGTGTTCGTAGCGGAGGTAGCGTTCACTGACGCTGAACGACGCCTCGGCGCTCACCCGACCGTCGGCGCTCTCGTGGTACGGGTACTGCTCCGACACCCGGTCGTCCGTGCTCGACTCCGCTTCAAAGGCGGCCGGGGGCTCTGGGCCGTCACGGAACGCGTACCGTTCGCCTTCGGTTCCTTCCAGGGCGAACTCGACCGAGAACTCGTCGCCCGGCTCGGGGTCGTCGGTGAACGGTCCCCCGTCGCTCGTGTCTACCGCGAGGTAGAACCGGCTCGGCGCTCGGTCGCTGTCCCCGCGTTCGAGCGCCTCTCCCTCCGCGAGATAGAGCGTGACATCGTCTGAATCGGCGTTCGCGAGGTCGAACTCCGCTCTCTGCTCGTTTCGCCCGGGGTTCGTCTGCCGGATCCGCAGCGAGACCCCTTCCTCGGCTTCGAGGAGGTCGGCGAGGACCCGGTGATCGATCTGCGTCCCGGGCTCAAGCGGCTCACCAGACCGCTGCTCGGCGAAGTACGAGAGGGCTCCCCAGATCCCCGTCGACTCGAAACCGAGCACGACGCGATCGCCCTTCGTCACCGCCGTGCGGTCGAGCCCGTTCTCTCTGAGCGCGTCGAGCGACTGGGTCCCGCCCTCGCCGTCGGTGATCACGTCGCTGTCCGCGGTCGTGAACACCTCGACATCGTCGTGGAACGTCGGGCTCTGTAACATGAGGTCGGACTCCGCGGCCACCTTGACCGGGTCCACCGCACCGGAGTCCCGAACGATGAACGTCCCGTTCGTGACCGCGAGCCGGTATCGCTGCGGCGCGAGGGGGCGTGCGAGGCCGGTCGCGCCGGTCGCGCCGGCCGCGCCGGACAGATTCGCGAGGCTCTTCGCGATCACGTCGCCGTCCTCGTTTCTGAACTCAAGGTCGCAGTTCGTGGCGGGGTCGCTACAGCTCTCGACGTTGCTCTCGTTCGTCCCGAGAAGCCGCGTGTTAATTGTCGTTGACCCGCCGGATGCCTTGACAACGTCGACGAACCCGACCGTTCCGCCGGAGTCGGTAAGCCGGTTGCCGCCGATCAGCAGGTACGCACTGTCGTTTCCGGACGCGCCGATGACGTGTCTGATCTCCACGGGATCCCCCGCCGTCCCGGTGTACGTCGGTCGGCTAAACGATCCGCTGATCTCCCGCCGGGCGGCGCCACCCGGTTCCGCGTCGTCGTCGGTCGCGATCGCCGGGGCGACCTCGCCTCCACCGGCTGTCGCCGCGTCTCCTCCTGTGAGAGTCGCCGATGCGGGGCCTGTGGCCGCCGCGCCGAGGAACGAGAGGAGTACCGCGAGCGCGACCAGCACGACGGCGAGGTCCGAGAGCCGGGCGCGGAGCGTCGCCTCCATGTCTCCCTCCCCGTTCCCCTCGCCCGGTTTCGTGTGCGAGTCGGCGCGCCCGCTACCCGAATCGGTGGTCCGTCCGCTGCGACCGTCGGCCGTCGTCGTCCGACCAGACCGATCCGCGTCGTTCGGTGAATATCTGGAGGTCATCGTGGTGTCCGTTTCGTGGTGACGGGCCGAGTCGCTTCGACGGCCCGTCGTCGGTTGGTAGGTCCTCGGGATATCAGCGACTAAAGCGTACCCTCCCGATTATCGCGTCGGAGAACCAGATCGACTTCTCGCGGGGGAACGCGAAGCAAATCGACGGACCGGAGCGGGGTCGAAGCCTCAACAAAGCTCCGAAGAGTTAAGTCCGCCCGCGGTACGGTTTCGATGAGGATGAAGACCTGCCCCCGATGTGACTCGTCGCTCGACGACGAGGCCCGCTACTGCGTCGACTGCGGCGCCCCCCAAACGGAGGACGCCGCCGAGGAGCTCGACGAGTACGTACAGCGGCAGGCCCAGCAGGTGGCCGCCGAGTCCGGGGGGACGGGCGGCGGAGGCGGTGGGGACTTCGGAAACGATGGCGGTGGTACCGGGAACGACGGCGGCGGGTCCGGATTCGTCCCGACCGAGCAACTCACCGACCGCGAGCAGCTCTGGCGCCGCGGCTGCTACGTCTTCGGCTACGGGACGATCGTCGTCGCGCTCACGCTGGTCCCGCAGGTCGGTGCCTTCCCCCTGATTCTCGGCGGGATCGCGATCTTGCCGCCGATCCGCCGCCTGACCGCGGAGCCGCTCGGGAGCCCGCTGAAACGCGAAGTGATGGCCGGGCTGTACGCGGCATTCGCGCTGCTCGGCGTCGCGCTGCTCGTGGTTTTATAAGCCATTCTCGTCACCGACCGCCAGCTACTCGATCCGAAACCCGCCCGCCTCCTCCGCCGCGCTGACGAGGTCGCCGATGCTGTCGCTCGCCGTGAGCCCTTGGCTCGCCGCAAACCGCTTTATCGCGACCGCCGGCAGATCGACGGTCGTCTCGGAGGCAACCAGCAGGAGGCCGAGCGCCTCCGGCGTCGGCGAGCTCGGGCCAGCGTTCGACGCGAACCACGAAACGAGGGTGTCGAACGTGGCGGTCACGTCGTTCGAGACCATCCGCTGGCGGGTGGTGTCGCCGTCGACGTGCAGCGTCGCGTCGATCCCGTAAGTGAACCCGTCGTCGTCGAAGGACGTGGCGAGCCACCGGCTCACCGCCTGTCGGTCGACGGCCGCCCCGCCAGCGACCCCGGCGTCCCGGGGAGTACTCTTGGCGGTGCCGGCTTCGGCCGCGTTCGCTCGGGATGCACCGCCAGGCGGGCGTCGCGCCGCGGAGCTCTCCGGATCGGCGGCGGTGAATCCCGTCTCGTCGGCGGGCGAATCCCTCGGTCTCGCTCGCCCGACGTTGGGTCGGCCGTTGGTCCCGACGACGTACCGGCTCTCCCCGATCTCGACGACGGTCTCGTCGTCGGTGAAGTCGAGCTCTTCGGGGTCGGCCGGCGGCACGTCCGGATCGGCCGCCGGTGCGTCGTGGTCACTCATGGCGTAGGCGTTATCGCGCGAGAAAATAGGTGTTCCGGGCGGAGCAGTTCCGCCGGAAGAGTGGTTACGGGGCTGTTCGGGACTCGTTAGAGTCTGACGGCTTCGCCGTCTTTGTTGAACAGATCAGGTGCGCGCAGTTCGACACTCGTCGTCGCACCG
>Ga0306916_100290_pt1 | contig 19062 bp, 11 predicted proteins | sample AntDeeMetag20062_FD_190409 | JGI IMG/M metagenome (GOLD analysis project Ga0306916, IMG submission 190409) | Saline lake microbial communities from Deep Lake, Antarctica - Metagenome TFF 2006 #2 (v2) (version 2) | ecosystem: Environmental > Aquatic > Non-marine Saline and Alkaline > Saline...
TTCCTGATTGGATTGCAGTGGCAGAAAATATGCGTTCTAAACTTGACTGGGAACCAGTCTATTGGCTAGGAATCGAACCATACAGACAAGAAGTTAAGGAGGTATTCCCAGATATAGTTTACCACACATCAACGAAAGCAAGTCGTGGAATTCCATCAACAGATCTTGACAGTCATCAATCTATTCCACCTATTGACAAAGAGGTGCTTGAAAAATATCAAGAGTATGAGCCTATCGCATTGAAAATGATGGGCCGGCAGGATGTTGGGAATATAATGGGGGGTAAGTTTGGATATGACGAGCGTAAACGTCTCTATAGGACCTGTGTCATGTACTGGGAAACGATAATTAATAAGTTTGACATAGATGCTGCTGTCTTCACTTTTGCACCACATATGATATTTGATTATATTCTTTATATTGTCTGTATTGAAAATAATGTAGATACTGCTATGTTTACTGTTACAGGCATGCCTAATAACTACTATATCCGAAGTAAAATTGATCAAACTCCTGAAGAACTTCATAAGATCGGTTCTGATATTGATCTAAATGAGGATGTCAATAGATATCTAGAAAATCTTCGCGCCGACTACGAAACAGGTAAACCTAGCTATATGATGAGTTACGATCTCAAAGAGTATCTCTCTAAAATTCCAGATATTTCTAGTTATCCATCATACATGACTCATGTTATTAATATGGTTGTCCCTAATAGCGAGTCTGTTAAACATTATAAAGAAAAAGATAAACGGATAGAGGACTCTTCAATGAATTTTTTTCAGTCATTAATTTATAATATTCGGTCGGAAAGATATAAATCTAGATTGTCGAAACACTACGATAGCATAACAGGTGATATTAATTTTAATTCAGATTATGTATTTTTTACTCTTCACTACCAGCCTGAACGGACTACTTGTCCTGAGGGTGGGGTTTTTGTTGATCAGTATATTGCGGTTAATTTACTCTCTAATTGCATACCGGATGACTGGAAACTTTATGTAAAAGAACACCCACATCAAACCTCACAAAAATACAATGGAGAATTGGGTCGGAAAAAGTACATGTATGATGATTTGAATGAGCTTGATAGCGTGACATTAGTCGATACGGATGTAGAGTCGTTTGATCTAATTGATAATGCTCAGGCAACTGCGACTATCACGGGGACATCCGGCTGGGAGTCGATAAATCGAGGTGTGCCAGCAATCGTCTTTGGCAGTGGGTGGTATCGAGATTGTCCAGGCTGTATTCATGTTGAAACACAAGAAGAAGTCAAACAAGCTATTAAGAAAGTTCAATCTGGATACTCTGTTCATAAGACTGATATCCGCCGATTTATGAATGAACTGGAAAAGATTAGCCAGCGTGTCTACGTCTCATCAGGCACAAAAAATGGGTCTATAACTGAGGAAGAAAATATAAAGAATCTGTCGACTGCACTCTCCGAGTGGTGGCTCAAAAAAGAATAGGCCATGGAAAAAATATATACGTTCATTCTAATGTTGACTATTTGATTATTGCCGCTTGATCAGAGCTCAGTGTTTGACATGATTATACATACCAAAACCTAATCGGAAAGTAGTATCAAACATTACAGCCAACAACCGTATCAATCGCTATGTGATTGAACGCCATCTGAAGAGATCGCTAACTGGATATCGCTTCGCTTAACGATTTGCTTGAACTGATTCTTTTTCTATGTAGTTCTGGAAAGCAGAAATTGAGTGGGCCCTAGAAATTTTTTTGACATTTTCTGAGTTCTGTAGAACGTTTATATCTATATTCAGATCTGCGAAGAGATTTTCATCTATATTATCCAATCCTTTACTCTCGGCAACTGGGTGGAGCTGCTTATCAACTGTAGATCCAGTTAATGAGTGGGCCTTTTTTGCGATTGTTAATAATCGATCGCTCTTTTTAATATTATTCTTTAATCTCTTTTTGATCTTTTCATACTGATAATCGAATTGGCTCGTAGTATTTATTGGGAAATTTTTAAGTGATGGTGCAAAATGTTCGATTATTTTCTGTTGGTATTTCCCATTTTTCAATTGTTTTGGTGAAAGTGAGAACACTGGGTTAATTAGATACCAATCCAAGAACGGGTGGAGGACGTCTCCATACATCGAGGACATTGTAATCAAGGAACCACCCCAGATTCGCATTCGGTCGATTGTATATACCAAATTCATCAATTGACCATTTGTATATGTGTCGGGGTAATTATTAATTTTTGATAAAATTTTCTGCTCATACTCTGTGTCTGAGAATAACTCTTCCGACTGATTAGCGTTATAATATTCCGGTATAGATATGTCATTGTACTTGGCACGGAGCGTTTCGCCACCATACCCACCTAATATAAAATCAAAATAGTCATACTTTTTTTCCAAGCGTTTCGGTAATTGAGAAGACCGTATTATGTCTCTCCCTAGTGTCGTCCCGTGAATCATATACTGGTCATTTCCTTTGTAATTTTCTTCGAATCCGATAACTTCGAGTGGAAGAGACAGTTTATCGGCTATCTTCGGAGAAAGCGTTTCATCAGCGCCGCCATCATTTGGGTTGGGGTTTGTGTTACCTGCTAAATCCTCAATTGTCGTATGTCCTATAGCTGCAACCGTTCTAGTATCAAATCCTGCTGAGATATCTGCGGCAATGGATCCATCAAATGTATCTATTTGTTCAAAATAGTTGGAAATCCGACTAATATGGTCTTTAAATGATAGGTTATCAATCGAATACGTATGAACCGAACCAGTGCTAAGATTTTCATCAGTCAGTTTCACTTCTTCCCCAAAACTAAGTCGTTTTGTACCAGAAAATATAGTTTTATCTCCAACTGTAGACTCATTTAATATGAATTCTTTAACTTCTTGTTCAGATGGTGTCGTGTTTGAAGCGCATATCGATACAGTTACTGGATCTGTCGAAATATAACTTTTGTCTGAATCTGAATAAAATACATTTAGAAGGCCAATTTTATCTGGGATAACCCGTACGCCTGACTTTGAACTGACCACAAATACATAGTGGCCTCTAAGTCTGTGGCGCAGTAAATCAAGCAGGTCATCAAGATCTCTGATGGATTCCAGCGCAGAGGCGTGGAATCCATTTTCGTTGAAAAACGTTCCAAAACCCCAAACTTCTGCATCATTAAGTTGTATATACGATGCTCTCTGGTCATTATATATGATATTTGATCCGTTAGATAATTCAGTTTCAGATACTTTTGTGTTTGGTAAGTTTGAAAACGTATCCCTTACGTACTTTTTCACGGACACGTCGTCTGTTATAAAAAAATGAACCATTGATTGGTAGCCTGCTTAACTGATGTCCAAAATTAGTAATAACGCTTGCTGTTTAGGTTTTTTGGCGTGAATTATTGTGATTTGAAGTTTACTTTCGGAGATGGTTCCCAGTGCTTCTTCCCCGGTTTTTTCGAGATGCCTCGATGCGGCGAGAGCCACACGAGAACAACGGTTGCTCGCACTTGTGGCTTTAAGTTTGACTTTTGGCTATATCGTCGATCACGTCTGAGCCTTCAAAGTGTGCTAACGCGCGTCAGGACCATAAGGAAGCGCTGAATGCGTCGATAGATCGTTTTTGTTATAACCGTCTTTTCTACGTCTAACTGTCTGTGAATCGTGTTGAAGCGAATGTAGGGGTAGACGGTAACAAACCACTTCCTGAGTTCGACCGCAGAATATTCAAATATGGTGATAGTTTAATCATTGAATGTGCAGTCGTAATCCTCACACAGATACCGCTGAAACAGCCGATAGCTGCCGTACCGAATCTGTAACTTGGTATGGCAGAATGGTAATACACGCCGTTACGGAAGCGAACCTGTGCTAGCAGATTTGTGGCTTGACGTTCAAGACATATGTCTTGATTGAGAACCTCGTTTGTTGGGTGACTTGTTCGCGTTACGCTTGCCCGTTGTGACTTACTAGCTACTGCTGGGAACTGACCAACAATCTTCTACCTAAGAGTGGCAACTAAGATCCTCACCGAAACATATTTTGGTATCCTATTCTTTCACCCGATATGAATTATAAGTACACACTCGCCCACGGTGCAAAACAAAATGTGGGTGACTTTTTGATTAGAGATCGTGCTATCTCTCTGCTTGAAGAATACACCGATATTAGCAAAGAGGAACTATATTCTGTCGACCTTGTCCGAAATAAATTGTCCCAATCCGAGCTTGCTACGGTTACAGAGACTGATGCGGTTATCGTTGCTGGTGGTCCCGGATACCAACCTCACTTCTATCCGGGTGTATACCCTAGTCTCGCGGAAATATTAGATGCAGGAACTCCAGTATATCCGCTTGGTCCTGGATGGAAGGGTCATCGAGAGGACAAATATGAATTCACTGAATCTTCAAAAAAGATGTTACGTCGGGTTTATGATCAAATCGAATTTGGTGGAGCACGAGACCTACCTACGAAACGAGTTGTAGAGTCAATCGGTGTAGATAACATTCGGTTAACTGGGTGTCCAGCATGGTATGATCTCAATCGTACGCAGGAACAATTCACTCCACCAGAATCAATCGATAGCTTAGTTGTCTCTTCTCCATCTAAAGGGTCGTACCAGTATGGCCCACAATGGGTGTACTTAATGTACGAACTGTCCAAGGAATTCCCGGACGCTGATAAATACTGTTCGTTCCATCAGGGTGTGGGACACATACAAGGATACAATACAAAATCCATCGCAGCGTATAACAATATAATTGTACGCATTGCACGGAAACTCGGGTTCGAAATTCTAGATATGGCTGGTAACCCAGACCTATTAGAGCTTTATCGAGACATTGATCTTCACGTTGGCTATCGTGTCCACGCTCATATACCATTTATTGCTAATGGCCAACCGAGTTTCCTCATCCACGAAGATGGTCGAGGACTCGGTGTCTCTGAATCGTTACATACTGTTTCTGGTGATGTAACTGGATTTGGAAAGACAGCAATCAAAACTCCGATTGATGCAGTTATGCGGAATATTCGACGAAATGTCAGAACAGAATTTTCAGACTTCACTGAAGTAGACAATGCAATTAATAATACCAAACCGAAGATGGTTGAATTAATTAAGTCTCTTCCATAATTGATCTGGTCTTAAAATAATACTGTTTTATTGATCTATAATTCGTCTCTTCACAACTTCCGTGAGTTCTCGTGGTAAACAATATATGTTTTTCGTACTATATGTTGTGGGCTGCTGTCGACCCCAAGCGATTTGTACACATCTGAATTTCAGTATGTATGGTCGTCTCACAGCAGGAATCGCCATACATTATCGCTGAAATTGCGAACACTCATGAGGGCAATATAAAGAACGCGAAGTCGTTAGTCTCAGCGATTGCCGAAAACGCTGACGCGATCAAATTTCAGATGTTCACTGCGGATGAACTTGCAGTCCCCTCGTTCCCCGACTACGATGCATATCAAGAGCTCCAATTCACTCGTGAGGAGTGGACGGAACTCATTTCGTTTACTGCCGACCAAGATGTCGACGTCTTTGCTGACGTTTTCGGGAACTGGGGCGTATCCATCGCTGAACAAACCGAGATCAGCGGCGTAAAGATACACACCGCAGACGTTTCGAACCATGCGTTGTTACGGAGCGTTGCAGCACTTGGTTTGCCGGTTGTCATCTCGGCCGGAGGCACGACAGCGCTTGAACTTCGGGAAGCAACCGCGATCTTGGAGGATGGAGACGTTCCTGAAATACTGCTGATGTACGGCTTTCAGGCGTATCCGACACAGCTCGACGATTCGAATCTCAGTCGGATCCACAAACTCACACGGGAGTGGGAGTACCCAATCGGGTATGCCTCTCACGTCGACGGCGGAGTGTCTGAAGCAGTAGACGTCCCTGTGTGGGCGACCGCCGCTGGTGCCGAGGCAGTCGAAGTTCACGTCACCGAAGACCGGTCGCGGGAGGGAACAGACTACTACTCCTCGCTTGAACCGGACCAATTTTTGACGATGGTCTCGAAACTACGACGATGTAACCGGGCACTCGGAACCGATCCAGCGAAGTTCTCCGAGGAAGAACGGGCCTATCGGTCAAAACACAAAAAGTGGGCCGTCGCAACTAAACAGATCGACCCCGGAACGACGCTCACCGAAGACCATATTATCCTCCGTCGAACACCTGATGTCCCGGCCAATGCATTCAGCCGAATCGATACCTTGCTCGGACAGACAGTTTCAACTACTATCCCCAAACACGATCCACTAACGATGACTGATCTTGACCTCACCACGGCAGCTGTACTGGCCTGTCGAGCGGAGTCGACGCGACTGTACGGGAAACCACTCCAACAGTTAGGGGACAAACCAATACTTGAACACCAGATCAATCGACTTCGGAAGGTCTCTGCAGTCGACGAGATCGTGTTGGCAATCGCTGATACCCCGTCTAAATCGGTGTTCAAAGCCTTTGCACGGGACCACAATCTTCCGTTTACTGTTGGTTCCGAGCCGGATGTTCTTGCTCGGTTGATTGATGGTGCTCATCATGTGGATGCTGATATTGCTATCCGCGCAACGACTGAGAACCCGTACCTCTACTGGCAGAACATCGATGATCTCGTATCGGTACTCGTCGATACCAACGCCGACCTCGTAACGACGCGGATGATGCCACCCGGTGCCTATGTCGAAGTGGTCTCAGTCCAAGCATTAGAGCGTGCTCACGAAATGGGGGAGGACCGCCACCGAAGCGAACTCTGTACGACATACATCACCGAGAACCCTACAGACTTCGATATCCGAGCGGTCGATCCGCCGGAGGCACTCGCTCGACCAGATATCCGACTCACTGTGGATAACCCCTGTGATCTCATGGTTTTACGTGAGATCGAAACCGGTATCGACGCTGACGGGCTGCTCTCGCTTGAAGCGATAATCGACTTCCTCGACGATAATCCATCTATCAGAGCACTCAACGAAACGAAGCCGGATGGGACAGACCCTGACGTTCAGCAACACAACCCTCATATCTATGGTGAACTCACAGACGACTGATCACTGCCCAAGTGACCGCCGATCTCACTGTTAGGATCTGGAACTCCAGCCAGTCTGTTAAATCCCAAACAACGATTCAAATACGATATCGAGAACGCGCTGAGTTCCGTTCCCGTCGACGTACATTGTGCCATTTGCACTCAGTTGTTCTCGCTTTTTTCGGTCGGTTCGGAGCGCTTCGATAGCCTCGGTGATTTTGCGCTCAGTAATCGAACTTCCCTCTCCAAGATACTCAATCACTTCTTTTTCCATCAGCACACTCATACGACTATGCTCGCGTTTGTTCTGGGTAATGACGATTGCTGGGGTGCCCATCGCAGCGAGTTCATACACCGTTCGTCCGCCGGAAACGACGGCCAAATCGGCCCATGCCATCAGTTCAGCCATATCCGAGACGGCTCGCTTGATGGTGATGTTTTCGACGATGCTCTCTGGGAGCTTGGCAAACGCTTCCGTGTGTTCAAATCCTGGCCCTAAGACAACGGTCGTCGACATTTCCTGTACTGTGTCTTCGAGTGCAGAGAGCACTCGCGTCGTGAGATTGCTTGGATCGGATCCACCGAACGTAATCAGAAGATTCTCTGCAGTCTGTGGAATCGGTTTCGACTCTCTGGTGAATTCATCACGCAGGATGAAGTAGTCCGCTCCAGACTTGTGATTTGTGCTGTCGCCACTCTCCTCATAGAGTGCATTGATAACGAAATCAGCGTGTTGGAGCCCACCAGCTAGATCCTCTAAGTTAACAACTGCTGCCAACTCCTCCTGCAATCGGGCTACATCGTCTTTTCGTGTGTTCAGTATATCGAAGAATACGATATCTGGATCGAGCGAGAGGATTTCTGAACTGTCGTCCTCGGATTCAGCTACTGTGACGCATTCGAACTGGCTTTTGTTGATCTTCTCGATCCCAGCTGTGTAGGTCTCTCGGCAGACAAACGTGATGTTTGTCTGATTCCGTTGGGAGAGTTTTTTCGCAATCGTGAGACAGCGGTAGATGTGTCCCATCCCGATCTCACCACCGCCGTCGACCCGGAACACGACGTTTGGGCCTTGAGCAATCCGTTCAGCGATCCACAAGTCCAGTACGGAGTTTACTTCGAATGTCGAGAGTTTATCGCCTACTACATATCCTACATCGTCACCAACTCTCGTTCCATCAGCCAACAGCTCTGTCGACGTGACGTATATCGATCCTGTTTCTTGATACAGTGGTTCAAGTTCAGAACGGAGAGAACGGTCTTTGAACATTGGCACGAGCGATCCCTCGACATCTCGCCAGTAGAAATTTTGTTCTTTCGAGACGCTAATAATGGAATCATACTCTGGTAATTGGAACATTTCAATTGCTTCTGAGATCTCGTGATCACGCCGAAACGGAACGTTCGGCTGTAGGACGACGACTGGAGTCTCCTCGTTAACTGTGATATCGATTCTCTCATCAGCAATTCGCTCAATATGATGCGAAATCACGTCGGGCAACAAGACATCTTCTTCTGAGAGGGATTTCGGCCGTAAAAATGGCACTTGCGCACCGTACTCTCTTGCTATCGCTGCTAACCGTTCGCTCTCGGTAGAGACGAAAACCTCTGAGATCTGTTCACACTCAATAGCTGATTCAATCGTGTAGGCGACTAGAGGCTTTCCGTTTATTCGTTTGAAATTCCGCTTCGGAAGGTTTGGAGAGACTCCACGAGCCGGTATAATACAGATACTCTCATTCATTATTTCTATCTATTTGAGCCGGTCGACTATTCGTCCTGCTTAGCGACCGTTTTTGTGTGGCTACTCATAACGAATCCCATTTGATGATCTCGTCTGCAGCGATCTCTTTCCGGGCAGTACGACCGACAACTATCTCTAGTAAGGTCGGTGAGATGCCAGTTCCCGGACGTTTGATCGCCACTTGATCTCGGCTAATCTCATCTCCACGTTCGATATTTGTTGCAGCAACGAGGCTCCGCCGAGCGTGTTTTCGGCTGTCGACTTCGGCTTCAATCGGTGCTTTCCGCGATGATCCGGTCGTCGTCAGTAATGTCTCAGTGTTCGTTCGGAACGTCTTGACATCCTCTGAGTCCATTGCGTGGTAGTGATCGTTCCCTTTGAGACCTTTGTCTAATGTGAAATGCTTTTCAATAATGTCTGCACCGTGGACAACCGAATTGAGCAGCGTGATCATTCCTTCGTCTGGCGGCACGTGATCCGAGTAGCCGACGGTGTACTCCGGATAAATCTCGGAGAGATGGTTGATCATCCCTAAGTTGGCGTTTGCTTCGTCGGTGGGATATTGGAGAATACAATGGAGCAGGCACAAATCTGGATCCGAAACTTCCCCCTCGATCACGGTAATTGCATCATCGATCTCACCAATTGTACTCGCACCTGTCGACAATAAAATGGGTTTTTGTTTCTGTGCAATCGCTCGAAGCAGTGGGTGGTTCGTCAGATCTGCACTTGCGATTTTGTAGGCCGGGACTAAGTCTTCGAGATAGTCAACCGCGTGGAAATCGAACGGCGTCGACATGAAGTCGATATCATAGTTATCGTCAGTCCATGCGGCAATTTCTTCAAACTCGTCGGCCCCAAACTCATCGTACTGTTCAAACAGTTCGTACTGTGATTCGGTTTCCTCTTCATCGGTGTCCCAGTAGGCCGGAGAGTGTTTCGAGGCGAGCTGGTCGGCTGTGTACGACTGAAATTTCACCGCGTCGACACCTGCAGTAGCTGCTTCTGAAACCATCTCTTTGGCTGCATCCAACGGATCGATATCCCGTTTTTCAGCAATGTCGAAGTGGTTAACGCCTATTTCGGCGATCAGGTATGGGTTTTGTTGGTCAGCTATGTTTGTCGTTCCGATTTTCATAATTGTTGTCGAAGTCGCTCTTGATATCTCGTTGTAAGTCCGGACAGATATCTCTTGAGTTTTGGAACGGTCTTTCATTTTGATTTTCTCTGAGCCGAAATACTTGATAGAATCCGTGTAAACATCTTCTCTGTCGTAGTGTTCGGCCGATTATCAATTTATTCTCATAAGGAGTAGTGGATAGGGCAATACAATAACGAAACACATTCTATTTCTGTTGAATTTTCGTTCTACAAATCTTATTTAAATAGCTCGACAGTATTTTGTACTCCGTCTTGAAATTCGATCTGTGGACTGTAGCCGAGCATCGATTGGGCTTTCGAAATTGCTGCCTGTGAGTGGCGCACATCACCTGGCCGTGGTTCGTCGTATTTCGGTTGAAGATCTGTGCCAAGCACCTCGTTGAGTGTCTCAACGAGTTCATTAATTGTGATCCGGCTGCCGCTAGCTACATTGAAAATTTCGCCATCGCAGTCGGCGGTCGCTGCCGCGATATTGGCTGCCACGACATCGTCGACGTGGACAAAATCTCGTGACTGTTCGCCGTCCCCGTAGATCACTGGTCGCTGACCGTCGGACATCAGTTGGATGAACTGGGGAATAACCGCCGCATACTCTCCCTCGGGGTCCTGTCGCGGCCCAAAGACGTTGAAGTACCGAAGCACAATAGCATCTAACTCGTACTGTTCGGCCTGCTGCAAGGCGAGCTGTTCGGTGTATCGTTTCGAGAGCGCATACGGTGACTCGGGTGCGGTCGGTGTCTCTTCGGACACTGGAATCTCAACATCGGAGCCGTAGACGGCAGCCGACGAGGCGAGGATCACACGGTCGACACCCTCTCTACGGGCAACTTCAAGCAGTTTCGCCGTCCCCGTACAGTTCACGTCGGTCGTCCGTGCTGGGTGTTCGACACTCTCCGGAACCGAGATCGCTGCCGCGTGATGAAAGATTACATCGATACCCTCAATAGCCGTTTCGAGCGCCGCTTTGTCTCGTAGATCTCCTTCAATCAGCTCAAAGAGGTCCTCGTCTGCGGCCGCCAGATTCGACCGCCTTCCTGTCGAGAGATCGTCTAATCCCGTGACTGTCCACCCTCGTTCAAGCAGTGTGTCGACTATATGAGAGCCAATAAATCCGGCTGCACCAGTGACAAGCGCTGAGCGCATACCGGTAACTGGTGGTGACTGCCTATTGAAGACGTTGTTTCTATCAAGTACCACGATTACTACTGACTTCTAGTATGCGGCTATTTCGACTTCAGATCGGAAAGTGTATCACACATCCGACTTGTTGCGTTTGGGGAAAAATACTGTTCACGGTCGAACTGGGTGGTATGGTTTTTGAGTGCCGATACGAGTTGGTCGACTGATGAAACGAGTATTGCAGTTCCATTATCAAGAAGCGGTTGGAGCGTTTCTTCGCCTGGACAGTCGTAGAGGTAGGTTTTGAGGTCGAACTGTAACCCCTCGTAGACTGCAGTCGAGTAGACGCCGACCTGTCCACTCGACTCCGAGAACAGCCGATACAACGCTGGCTCTGAACTGTCTATCACTGTAATTTCGGTTTCTGCAAGCCATGGGTACTCTGTGCGCCATCGGTCATACTCTCCTGGATGGAGTTTGTATACAATATTGTGGTCGATATCTGGAGATTGATCGACCGCTACGGCGAATTTTGAGAGCTGTTCACCGATTAGACCTTGAGAAATAAACAGCAACTGATTTTTTGTCTCTACGTTGTCATACGTGTTGGCAAATTGCTCAAGATAAGGGTAGCCAACCGGAATGATCTGGTCGTCTGGGATCGGGAACTCAACGACATCCGTCCAGAACTCGCCGAACGTAAGCAGGTAGTCGGGAAACATCTCTTTGGTACGCGAGCCCGAGTAGGAGTAGCCTAAGTGATTCTCGTTTATCACTCCATGTTGTAACTCCGCAATTCGTACATTCTGCCGTTTACAAGCTTCAATGAACGTCTCATTACCGTAGCTCACAACGATGACTGCAAGCTCTGGATCGACTCGCTCAAGAAGTCGACGGTAAAGCGGCAACGTAGTTCGTCGAACATGTAGTGCCTCCGTGGCCTGTGAGAGTAGATCGACATCTGCATCGAACTGGTCTTCCATTGCTGAACCAGCCGCTACGAGTTGAGATCGTGCTTCCTGTGGTATCTCTGGCTCGTGTAGACCGAGCAGACGCTGGAGGGTACCACCGTACTCTATGAGGTCAAGATAGCGGAGGTTCGACGTTCGAGCTGGGCGGTAATGGTCCAACAGGTATGGTCGTTCGAACTGCACATACTCGTGGTCACAGGCTTCATGTATCGGATCGCAGTAGAGATCCCACCAGTGGCCGTCTTCTTGTTTTTTCCTTCGATGGTGGCCGAGATATAATACATCACTCTGATCGGCAAGATATGGATTATTAATAAAAAGGTTCTTCAGAAACAAGCCACCGCCACGAATGTAATCTCGCCAATCGTTATCGACACCTGTGTGTGCCTGTCCCGTTCCGTTTTGTTGTTTGATCTGTCTGTATATGTGGAAGCGAATGCGCTCCCAAATCGGAACACTGTCTATCCTAATGTCAAACAGCGAATATTCCTGCTCAAGAGATTTGAAACGATCTGCTATCGTGTGTTTTTGCTTGTTGGTCGTTGTCATTCTGAACCTCTTTCTTCGTTTAAATAATTAGTAATAAGTTGACTGTGTTCACCGTTGAGGACTCCATGAATGTATTCTGTGTACAGTTCTCTTGGGTCGACAACAATGTCGTAGGTATATGGAGCCGGTCCCGGATTTGAAGTTGGCCACGTAACCGACCGGCCCGCAAGTTCCTCACCCAACTCATATCGGAGATCAGTTCCCTTATCAATCATATTCGGATCGTAGTGGCGATATAGCTCCGACCATATCTCTTCGGAGTGATACGGTGATAGTGCTGCAGCACCAGTGTAGTTCTTTGTTACCTGATGTGTAACTGACTGCCAGTTTGCGGCACGGGACTGGTGGAGGTCAAAATACGCCGTTCCTTCCTTGGCCTGATAATCCGCATGATAGCTGTAGATCGTGTCTCCTTCGGTTCCACACCAAAAAATCACCTTTCCATCGAACCGGTCGACCAGCTGCTCCAATGTCGGATACCACCGGAGATGGCGCGGATCAGTTCGCAAATCACTACAAATAAGTTTTCGCTTGAGATCAGCGTCCGTTTCCTCGTTTTGGTTGTCGTGTCTGAACACGTTCTGTACAGAAATGTCGTTTTCCTCGACGAAGTCTTTCACTATCGGATAGTTCGGTTCTGCGCTAAATACATGCCAGTTGTCGGTTACTTTTGGCGCAAGCAGCAGCAGCTGACTATCCATTCCCCCGACCCGCGCGATGTGATGGTGGTTGGGAAACTGTTTTTCAATAGTATTGATAAACTCGGTAATGTGGGTCGCAGATCGAGTTACGAACTCCGCAGGATCCGAGAGCCGAAAGGTCGGAGAAAAGTCGACTGATGAACTCGTAGCGGTGCGACGTTCAAAGGGTCGTAGTTTCGTCACACGCTTATCAATCGTTTCGATGCTATCGTCCCAATATTTTTCCGACAAAAGTCCTACAGAGCGCAGCAACTGGCCAACAACTGCGGGTGTGTGTTCGACAACGCCCGGTGGGAGCGAGGGAAGTAGTCGCTCCATGATTGGTTGCTCATCGAAAAAATTTGGAGGATCAAACGTCTCGTTCGGCTCCAATTCTCCGAGCGCAAACACAAGGTTCGACGCCGATGTCGATGCCCAGATCTCGTCGTTGACGACCGTATAATACGTGAGATACATCCCACACCCCACATCACGGAGCTCTCGTGTTTTCACTACGGCCCCTGCAGGATACTGGAGATAGAGATCGAGACTCCGTAGCGACGCTTCCATTAACCTACCCTTACTTATGAGTCAAAAAGTTCTTACGATCCGTTCGACAAGCGTGAGAGTATGGATGAAAACAGTGACATTGCCTTTTTTTTACCTTCTGCATACGGCGGCGGTGCGGAACGCGTTATCACGACTGTCGCATCCGAGCTGAGTAGTCGGGGCTACAGCGTCGACCTTCTGTTGGGCGAAACTGACGGCTCGGATGCGGATCTCCCCTCAGAGATCACAGTTCTTGGATTCGATCACTCGCGCTTGTCAGTAGCTCTCCCCTCGCTTATCAACTATCTTCAGACACAGCACCCCTCGGTGATAGTTTCGACGATCTACCTCTCAAATATTCTCGTGACGATGAGTCATTTCCTCACCCGATCAAACAGTCGACTCGTATTGAGAGTCGCAAACACACCATCGATCCATCTCTCGTCAAACTCAGCACGCCACGTTATCGGACGGAATCTGCTTCCGTTCGTCTACAGTCGAGCAGATCGGATTCTCGCTATCTCAAACGGGGTCAAAGCCGATCTTGTCGACGAATTCTCTGTCTCGTCGGAAAAAATTACAACTATATATAACCCAATTGAATTATCAATGGTCGACGAACGAGCGAACGAACCACTCACACATCGGTGGTTATCTAATTCCTACCAGACAATCGTCGGATTGGGACGGTTGACGCCACAGAAAGATTTCTCGACTCTGTTACAGTCGTTTGCAGCAGTCCACGCTGGTACTCCTAGTGCACGTCTCCTCATCTTGGGTGATGGTGAGCTTAGAGAGTCACTCCAAGCCCTCGCAGCATCACTCGGGATCAGTGATGTTGTTGAGTTTACTGGGTACGTCGATAATCCGTACAAATATCTCTCACGCGCCGATCTGTTCGTCTTATCATCAAAATGGGAGGGGTTCGGTCTCTGTATCATCGAGGCGCTTGCTTGTGGCTGCCCCGTGGTTTCGACGGACTGTCCGAACGGACCACGTGAAATCCTCGTTGATGGAGAGTACGGCCGGTTAGTTCCTGTTGGTGATGTTGAGAGGTTGTCGGCCATGATTGAAACAGAGCTTACCAAAGAACATGACGAAACAAAGCTACGTAGTCGCGCCGAGATGTTCCGTGTTGATCGCATTGTCGACGAATACGAGTCGTTACTTTTCGATTCCGATCGGATCACGGCTCAGCACACCGATTCATAACGTTGATCATTCCGTCGACCTGCTGTGTAACATTATACATTTCACAGACACGTTTGCGTGCTTCGGCAGCTAATTCTCTGTGTCGTTGTGGGTTGCTCAGGAGTGTCATGATGGTTGCCGAAAGCTGTTCACTGTCTTTCGGCTCCACTAACAAGCCATTCTTGTTGTGCTGAATGAGCTCTGGGATCCCAGAGGCAGTTGTCGATATTGGGACTGTTTTCATTGCCATTGCTTCCATAAGCGCGACAGGAATGCCATCCCTGTCACCATCGGCTGCGATGACACAGGGGAGGAGAAATGCCGATGCTTCATTTAATTCCTGAATGAGTCGTTCATCACTCACTCGACCGAGTAGCTGAACCTGCTCTGTAAGCCCATTGGAAACGATCTGTTCACGGAAGTCTGCTTCCAATGGCCCGCTGCCGATGATATGATATTCGATCTCGGGATACTGGTCAGCAACTGCTGTGATAGCATCTATGGCATATCGGATTCCTTTCTTTTCCACGAATCGTGCAACAGTAAGGAAGCGACCGTCGACAGTGGTCCCTATCGGATTGAATTTTTCGGATCGTATTCCCATCCGAACGACGTCAATAGGTGTTCCGATACCGACTGTCTCTCTGAGGTAGGTACGATTGTACTCGGATATCGTTACGATCCGATCGACACGGTCTGCAAGCGCGCGGCGTTGGGTATTTGTTCCCTCTTGAAATAGTCCGAACGCATGGGCAGTGATCGTCATTGGTATGTCAAAACCGATATAACTGAGTGAAAACTTCGGCCAATCGAAGAAATGAGTATGTATATGATCTGGAACATTTGGCAGCGATCTTATCTCTCGATTTAAGTGTCCCGCAATGTATCTTGTTCCAATTGCTTTTTTCATCGAGAGTAATTGTAACTGATTGTACCCCTCCGCAAGCTTCAGTGGTCGACTAACTGCTTGAATAGCCGACTGAACTCCCGGTGATGGTAGAAATCGTACTGTCGCATCTAGCTCAGCAAGTTCGTCATGTTTAATGATCTCTCCCGTTTTTTTCAACGCAATAATTGAGATTTCGTGTCCTCGTTGTTCCAATCCATGAATCTCATTGATAACAAAGCTTTCAGACAGCTTTGGAAATTCGTTTAGTAAATATAGAATGTGCATATTTCTGCCATTTATGCCGTCGACAACTCAGATCCATCATTAATCGAGAACTGTCTCTTAGTCAAGCCGTATAGATACCCAAATCCAACTGCAGCGGTAAACACAAATATTGCGATCAGCTGCTTCAATTGTGCGGTCGAGGGCTGTCGAACCAACCTACTGATTCGTAATGGCACGAACTCCATCATCAACCGCTTCAGATACTCGTTTTTGTCACTACTTGTTTCTGGAAGGATTTGATCCATGATCCGTTTCGAATAACCCTGCCAGAACGACCGGGAAGCCAACCAGCGAAATTCTCCCCGATAATCAAAGAGCGTATGATGAACAATTGCGTCTGTCGTATAGATAACACCGTTGCCGGTTAATTTCCGAATCCGAACACAGACCGGAGCTTCGTGAGCTTGAATATGTCGATCACCTTTTCGCCCGGTGTTTTCGTCGTAGCCGCCAACTTCTAGAAATACGTCTCGTTTATATGAAATGTTTGATCCATACGTGTTCCGCACTTCCTCCATATGTTCACCAAATCCTCGTTCGTCACAGCCGACAAGCCAGTAGAACTCTTCGGGAAAGAAGTCCGGTTTGCCAGAAACCCAGTTCGGTGCCACATGTCCACCGACGGCAACTGCATCACTCGACTCATAGACTGACACCAGCTCCGAAACCCAATCCGGCTCGGCAACCGCATCATCATCAATCATCGCAACGATCTCCCCAGATGCGAGTCTCGCCCCTTTCGTTCGTGAGTAGGAGATTCCACGGTTCTCGTCGTTATTATGTATGACGAGATTCTCATGATGACCGAAATCTTCTTGCACACGGTCAAACACCTCCGGATTACCGTCGACGACAATAACAATCTCAAGTGGCTCGTAACTCTGAGCTAACACGCTCTCGACGCACTCCGAAAACACATCGTAGCGCTCCATCGAATAGGTACAAATAACGACGGAAACGTCCATTAGCCACCGATTGCTCACTCCAGTCAATAAGGATTTCTACATACGAACCAGTTCGTTCCACCAACACTTCACAAGGCTTATTGAGTGCTTGAAACTGCTTCAACATAATGAGCAATGCAGCAGAACAGCGGAGCGAGAGTCAGACAGAGTCCGAGAACTCTGTTCTCGCGTATGCCAAGCAGTGGTATCATATTCCTGTGCTTGTGGCGTTGATGGCGTTTATGTTGGCCACGCGTCTCCGTGCACTAAGTAACTTCCAGAATGGTGGTATTACGTTCCGTGGGAACGACCCGTGGTATCATTTCCGAGAGACAACGTATCTCCTCGACAATTTCCCGTCGACAATGCCGTTCGACCCATGGACCAACTATCCATCTGGGGTAAATGCCGAGCAGTTCGGGACACTTTATGACCAGCTTGTGAGTGGGTTCATTCTCCTGACTAGTTTTGGTGATCCGTCCGGAGAATACGCGACCCTAATTATGCTTGTTGCCGCACCGGTCTTCTTGGTGCTTGCAGTGATTCCAACATATCTCATCGCAGCTCGCCTTGCTGGACGTGGCCCAGCACTCGCAGGAGTTGCCGTCCTTGCACTGCTCCCTGGAAGCGTGCTCAATTATACCTTGGTTGGCTTTTTCGACCACCACGCAGCAGAGGTGTTTTTCCAGACACTCGCAGTCTTGGCTTTCATTGGTGCTCTCAGTGTTGCGCAACGTGAACAGCCGATTTGGGAGTTAGTCGTCGACCGTGATTTTGAGGCTCTTCGAACTCCATTGTTCTACTCAGTTGGAGCCGGTATCGCTGCGGCTCTCTACATGTGGACTTGGCCACCAGGTGTTCTCCTTGTCGGGTTTACGGGCATCTACTTCGCTATCAAACTCACAAGCGATGTCCATCACAACCAGAGTCCGGAACCGATTGCATTTGTCGGTGCCATCTCGATGACAGTCACTGGATTGCTTATGTTCGTTCCACTAACCAGCTTCAGTATTGGTGGGTCGACAAGCTACTCTCTTCTCCAAGTAATTCTTCCACTCGGTGTGGGTCTGGGCTGTGTGTTTCTTGCATTCCTCGCTCGTCAATGGGATGCCCGTAATCTCTCTTCGTCACTGTATCCATCCGCAGTCGGTGGAATTCTTGCGGTCCTCTTTGGGACCTCTCTACTCGTTATCCCCGGTACGGTCCGTTCAATCATCAGTCAGTTCTTGAATACAGTTGGATTTAGCGCCAATGCAGGTACACGGACGATTGGAGAAGCCCAACCCTTCCTCAGCCAGGGCTCTCCGTTCAATATCATCTACTCCGAGTATGGCCTCGCATTCTTCGCTGCGCTCGCGGCCGCACTCATCATTCTCGGTCGACCACTCATCAAAAGCGACGACACTAATGACACCATCTATGTCGTCGGAAGTCTCGCGACAGTCGGACTCATCTACCTCGCCACACCAGTGCTTGATTCGATTGCTGGTTTCATCGGTCAAGAGTGGCAGGTCCTTGGCTTGATTATTGCCACGGGCTTGCTTGTCGGTGCAACGCTCCGCCATCGGTATGACGCTGCAGAACTCTACGCGCTCGTCTGGGCGGCATTCATCACCTCGGCAGCATTCACACAGGTTCGGTTCAACTACTATCTGGCTATCGTGGTCGCCGTATTCAGTGCGATCTTCATCGGTCAGGTTGTCGACGCCGTCGACATCAATGCTACCGGCGAGTCGCTCCGAGAGTCGGTTCAGAGCCTCGAAGGCTGGCAAGTGATGGCTGTGGTGGCCGTTGTCTTGATACTCACCGTCCCGCTGCTGGTTCCCTTTGCAGGGTCGGCATGGGCCACTGGTGACCGCAATGGTCCCGGTGGAGTGACCCAATGGGACGACAGCTTCCAATGGATGAGCACCGAGACGCCGCAGCCGGGCGAACTCGAAGGTGCCGACA
>Ga0306916_100292_pt1 | contig 18980 bp, 19 predicted proteins | sample AntDeeMetag20062_FD_190409 | JGI IMG/M metagenome (GOLD analysis project Ga0306916, IMG submission 190409) | Saline lake microbial communities from Deep Lake, Antarctica - Metagenome TFF 2006 #2 (v2) (version 2) | ecosystem: Environmental > Aquatic > Non-marine Saline and Alkaline > Saline...
GGAGCTGTCTTTGTTCCGTTCGGTTCGCATTGCGTGTTATTCATGAGAATCATGCACTTAGCGGTGTTGATATCGGCCCTCAACAGAGACAATTCCCGGCCTGGAGTCGAATTTTTGCACGTTAATATACAAACGTGCAAATACTGGTCGATGATGTGATCTGGCCTTCTGGATCCGCTCGTTTCGTGAAGCTTGGGCTTATAAATCAAGTTTTCACGAGAGTAATAGCTAATACGGAGTAGTGAAAATAGCCGTGTATGTCTGGATCAGATCGAGACGGTGGGGGACGATACACACCATCGGTTACAGACGCCGATATTCTTGGGATTCTTGAGCGAGCGTCAGCCCCAGTGATGACTGCAACTGAGATTGCAGATGAGCTCCCGATTGGTCGGAGTGCTGTTCGAAAGCGACTCGTTGATCTTCACGAACGTAAGGCCGTCGAGCGAAAGGACGTTGGGGCCCGCTCAGTCGTCTGGTGGATCGTCGACGAAGATGACGAGACACCCGATTTCAAGAGCGGGTTTGGGTCATTCGCTGAAACCGATCTCGAAGCCCAGGTAGAGAAGGCAAGTGAAGAGTTCGAGAAGGGGGTTGAGGAGCGACAAGATGCTTTGTTTGGACAGTAGCTTTCTTATCGACTATCTCCACGGTCGAGATCATGCACTGTCGTTTCTGGAGGCGCGACCAAATGCTGAGTACGTGGTCCCGACCTTGGCATTGTGGGAGCTCTATACTGGGGCCGAACGATCCAACAAGCAGGGAGACTCGATTGCAGCGATTGATGACTCACTCGATTGGATTGGTGTGATTGGATTCAACCGAAGTGCAGCTCAGGAGGGTGCCCGGATACGGGCTCAACTGTTCGATCAGGGTCAACAAATTAATGCGGTTGATGTTCTCATCGCTGCCGTCGCTCTGGATTATGATGCAGATATCGTTGCTATGGATCGTGATTTCGAGTATATTGACGGCCTAAATGTACTCTATCCCGATGATTTGAGTTGAAATATGAGTGAGGTCTGTCGGCACCTAATTAACTTTGAACGGCTGTTAGAGTAGTCCCACACTAATAATGCGTGAATTAAGAAGCGTCCTAACCACGACAAACCGTTAGTTCTGAACTAAGCGTAGTATTTCGTAGTATTAACCGGGTCTATTTAAGTAGTACGTGCACAGTAGACTTCTTATGGGGTCGTCCAGTGTCGTACGGTTCTGAATCTGAGTACGTTGTCGGAGTTACGCGTTCTGGACAGCCTGTCGTCGCTGAATCTGGTGATGGTCAACGATCCGCTCTTGCTGTGAAGCGTGACCGCATTGTCGACAATAAAAAGCGGCTTATTCAGTTCGAAACTGCTCGAACGACATTCTATGCGGAGAGTGCAAAGGATACTGACAAGTGGAATCGCCTTTGGAAGCACCAACACGAATGGAATTCTGATGATACTGGCCGACGAGAGCACCAAGACAAGGTTCACCTGAGTCATGCTCTCGCGGATTCACTGCATCTCTCTGCTTTCCAAAAACGCCGTGTCGTTGATATTGTCACTAACACCAACGGTCGACGATTTAATCAAATCGGAGGCATCGAGGCCCTAGTACTCGGTGCAATTGCATATATTGGTGAGGTCGATGCAAAAGAAATTGATGATCGAATTGTTGGATCTGAATCGTTTGAAGCAATCTGTGAGCTGCATGATGTTGAAGGATGGAATGCCTGTAAGAAAATAAAAGATATCATGAAAGACTAGTTCATGAATACGCTGTCTACTGTTTCTTCATCTGTATGATTGATAATTAGCTTCTAATGTGGTTAGTTGAGCAAGCGTTGGATTATTGTTTTTATAGCACGTGAAATTTGAGTGCTTTGGGAAATAATAGTGAAGAAAACCAAGAATATGGTTGTAGATAAACAGAAAACATGTATGTGATTATGTTAGGGTGTTGGTTCTGTGTTGTTTTTATCGCGCGGTTGTGGTGAGCGCTCTGTGGTTGAGTGTGATCCATGGATAGATTGTGTAGAACGAGATCCAGAGTGCTCATAAACTGACATTCGTTAGTCAGCAAAATCAAACAAACCAATGACTAATAGCAGTGACTACGTTTTCCGTTGTAGCGGAATCATAGAAGGAACAGAAGATGTGCTTGAGAACGATTGCCGGTCACGTATCTCAAAAGCAGTCAAGCATTTGCCCGGTTCGGCTGAAGGGTGGTTTGAGATCTACGATCTCACGACACGACCACTCAGCAGCCACATGGGACATCTCGGTCGATTTTGGCCCAACATTGAAGTAAAACGTAAGATACGGTCACTCTTGGGCAGTCCGGAGCTGGGAAATCAACAATTGTGTCCTTACTGGCACGCCTCTACGAACCGGATTCAGGCGAGATCCGAGCAAATGGTCGTTCGATTCACGAAATGCCCATCAACGAATGGCGAGAGCGTATCGCGGTTGTCCGCCAAGACCCGTTCATCTTCAACGACACACTTCGGTATAACCTCACGATTGGGAAACGAGATGTCTCAGAAGAAGAGCTCAATGAAATTATTCAGATCGCCAGGATAGACGAATTCTTTGAGGAATTACCGGTAGGATACGAGACACAGCTTGGGGATCAGGGTGTTCGTCTTTCAGGTGGACAGCGACAGCGTGTCGCGTTAGCTCGAGCGTTGTTGAAAGACGCCGATGTGTTGGTGTTAGACGAGGCAACCAGTGATCTTGACTCAACCTTGGAAAAAGAAGTTCAAGAGTCGATTGAGAACCTGGATCGTAACTATGCAATGGTCGGAATAGCCCATCGGCTGTCGACAGTCCGGAATGCGGATCAGATCTATACAGTAGATTCGGGAGAAATAATCGAGACAGGATCACATGAAGAGCTTATTGAAAATGATAGCCAATATGCGGAACTATACGATGTGCAGTCACAAAGTACGAAAATATCATGAATCGAGATAACTACGTATTCATTTTCTTCGGACGACTTAGAATGAGTATGCCCATTCTTGCAGACTATTTTGATACTTATTCTATTAATTGCCGAGATAATAGCCAACGGACTTTTTAAGACCGTTCTCAAATGTGTAACGAGGTTCCCAGCCAAGAGATTCGACCTTCTCGGTTTCAAGCGCGTAGCGTTGATCGTGGCCAGCCCGATCTTCGACAAACTCAATCAGGTCTTCAGACGCTCCGACAGCGTCGAGAATTGCCTCCGTGACTTCGAGATTTGTTTTTTCGGCAGAACTCCCGATATTGTACACCTCGCCGACGGTACCGTCTCGAAGCACGAGATCAAGTGCCCGACAATTATCTTCAACGTAAATCCACTCGCGGACGTTCGAACCATCACCGTATACGGGAAGTGCGTCACCGGCAGCAGCGTTCTTGATGAATTTCGGAATGAGTTTTTCAGAGTGTTGGCGGGGGCCGAAGTTGTTACAGGTGCGTGTAATGAGCACCGGCAAATCGTGAGTCGTCTGGAAGCTCTGAGCGAGCAGGTCGGCACCTGCCTTCGTCGCTGCATAGGGGTTTCGTGGATTTAGTGGGTCCTCTTCTGTGAATTTGCCATCGAGTACCTGGCCGTACACTTCATCAGTCGATACCTGGAGGAATCGATCGACACCGGCATCCTTGGCTGCATCGAGAAGCGTCTGCGTGCCCTGAACATTCGTCGTGACGAATGGTTTCGCACCCTCGATTGAGCGGTCGACGTGTGATTCTGCCGCGAAATTGACGACTGCGTCGACATCCTCAACGAGGTCGGCAACGAGGTCGTGGTTGCGGATGTCTCCTTCGACGAACTCATGGTGAGGATTGTCGAGAACGCCGTCGAGATTATCCAGGTCGCCAGCGTAGGTGAGTATATCAAGTGTGACGACTTCATCGTCATCGTGTTCGTTGAGGATATGGTGGACGAAGTTCGAGCCGATGAAGCCAGCGCCGCCAGTGACGAGAATACGCATATAGTGGTCTTGTTAGCGGCACCTATTTACATGCTTGTTGGAACAGTCCAGTATGCGGCTGCTCGTGGTCGGTGCAAATGGCCTTCTCGGAAGTAACGTCGTCTATGCCGGTCAGCAACGCGGCTGGGATGTCTGTGGGACGTACCACTCGACACGACCGGCGTTTGACGTGCCGCTCTCTCAATTTTCGCTCGAAGCACACGACGAATTCACCGAGGTTCTCGACGCGTACGATCCTGCTGTCGTCGTCAACTGTGCAGCGATGACAGATGTCGACGCGTGTGAGCAGTATCCGGAACAGGCCCACGTACTCAACGGGGAGACCCCAGGTCAGTTGGCGGCGCACTGTGAGCGGATGGATGTCGAGTTCGTGCACGTCTCGACGGACTACGTCTTCGATGGCGCGGCACAGACTCCGTACGTCGAGTCAGCGACGCCGAATCCCATCCAAGAGTATGGTGAATCGAAGTTAGCAGGCGAACGAGCAGTCGGAGAGGAGTCTGCGTCTGCGTTGCTCCCCCGGCTCTCGTTCGTCTGGGGACTCCATCGCAGCACTGGCAAACTCACGGGCTTTCCCGCGTGGGTTCGCGATCAGCTTCAAGCGGGCGACACAGTGCCGCTGTTCACTGATCAATGGATAACACCGACGCGAGCAGGCCAAGCTGCCGAAACGGTGCTGGATTTGATCGAACGGGAAGCAACAGGACGCTATCACATCGCATGCACGTCGTGTGTCACACCCTACGAGTTCGGGGAGATACTTGTGGAGCGTGCTGAAGCCAGTACCGAGTTGCTTACCGAAGGGGCGATGGCTGACGTGGACCGGGATGCAGCGCGACCGACCAACAGTTGTCTGAATGTGACGAATGTCGAGTCGACACTCGGCCGGTCACAGCCGACATTGCAGGAGGACATTGACGCAGTCTGGGACGCAGTCCGCTAGAGCTGGTACTGGTCCCGGTTTTCGAGGAAGTGATCCTGCGCCTCGTCGGGAAGGTCCTCAAAGTGGAGCACCTCCTGACAGCCAAGTCCGGGACACTTCATCACGCGGTTCGATTCGAGTTCGTTCGCTGCGACGACGGTGCCACAGGTCGGACAGGTGTGGGTGATGATGCGCATCGTTAGAGTTTGAGTTGTGAATTCTCGCCGACGACGAGTCGTCGGCCTTCGGGCAGGAGTCCGTCCACGCTCTCGACGTTTGCATTCCGCCCAAGCAGACTGTCGACGATTCGGCCCGAGGCAGTGAGTTCAGAGTCGCCGATGACGACGCTGTTCTCGATGTGGATGTCTGCCAGCGTGGAGTTTGCACCGATAGAGGTGTACGGGCCGACGTAGGATCCGCTCTTGATGGTTACGTTCTCAGCAATGGAGACGGGGCCACGGACGACTGTGCCGTCTTCGATGACAGCAGACGAGTGGAGTTCGATGCGCCCCGTGCGTTTCTGCGCCGTCTGCAACGACACCCGCCGTTTCGAGCGTTTTGTCTTCGAGGACGAGCCGATTCGCTTCGAGGATATCTTCGGGCTTCCCGGTGTCTTTCCACCAGCCAGTCACGACGTGCGAGTCGATTTCGTAGCCATCTTCGAGCAGGGATTGAATAGCGTCCGTAATTTCGAGTTCCCCTCGCCACGACGGTTCGAGGTCGTCGATAGCATCGAAGACCGCAGGCGAAAAGACGTACATGCCGATCAGTGCGAGATTTGTCGGTAGTTCGTCAGGCTTGTCGATGAGTTCAATTACATTGCCAGTGTCGACGACATCCGCGATGCCGAACGCTTGCAGATACTCTACTTCTTGAAATACGATGCCCGCACCGTAATCATCAGCCTCGAAACTTTCGACAAGGTCGGTAATGCCGGATTTTGAAAATGTTGTCTCCAAGGCACTTCTCTCATAGGTTCAGGACAACGATGATCGTGGCGTTGACAATGTAGTGGGTGAGATCAACCACCTTTCGTTCACTCAACAGCCGACGCTAACGTACAAAACGGAGTAGAATATTTATTATTTTGTCGCGACCTAGGGGATGTCACAATTGATGTTCATCCCAACAACTCTCGACATACGAGGGAACCGTAGCTCACAAAAAGAAACCACCTATTCTTCAATTCTCACAAATTCGCTGAGCGTCCCGTTTTGATACCGTTCGTGGTACATTTCTATATCGTCTGTTGTATCGATCTCCAGCCAGCCTGCATAGACTGAAACAGCTTGCACGTCCCAGCCATCGTCGATCAGTCGCTGGACGAAGTGTGTCATCTCCACCCCTGACCGCGTTTCACCTTCATTAGGTTCAGAGAGTCGGTAGTACATCTCCGCAAACTTGTCGATATAATCAGATCTGATCTTGAGTAGTCCGACGTACTGGCCCTCAATATCATCGAAAGAATCCGGCTCTTGACCAATCTCACGAATCTTTCCTGAGCTGTCTACTTTTAATGTCTCTGCATCTTCGAGGGGGTCGTCAAATCGGGATTCCCAGAGGTTGCGCCACTCTCGATCAACGATGATACACAACGGCGCATCACAGTCAAGCAGAGAGTTGACAAGTGACTGTTCATAAATGATATCCCCATATGAGATGACGAGATCTCGATCCTCTGGGAACTGATCCTCGGCACAAAAGAGACTGTAGACCATATCTGTCTCGTCGTACACTGGATTATTGACAGTATCGTACCCGAATTCTTCAATCTGATCGGAACAGTATCCAGTTACAACGATCTGATCGGTGACACCAGCATCGTTCAGCGTTTCGACGTTTCGCTCGAGTAGTGACTGTCCGCCAAGTTCTACGAGTGGTTTCGGCCGGTCGTTCGTGATTGGGCGCAGCCGTGACCCTTCACCTGCAGCGAGATGAATTGCACGTGGGGATGTCATCGTGTATCACCCCGGAACAAATACTCGAATACCTGTCGATCTATCTCTCTAGAGGGAGTGTCCCGTTCTGGATGCCACATGATTCCTAGCAGTGGTTCGTCGGGATGGCACAAACACTCGATAGAGCCGTCTGGTGCAGTACCGAGTACATCCAGTGGTTGTGCGATATCTGCGGGAGTGATTCCATAGTCGTGGTAGCTATTGACCGTCATTTGATCGGGGAACAGTGATTTCCTAGCGTGTTTCTCGACAGAATCAGCGAATGTGACATCGTGTGTCGTCGCCACGTGCTCCTCAACCGGGCTCAGTGACCCATCGAAATAGCGGTTCATAAGTTCGAGACCGCGACAGACACCAAGGACAGGGACTGAACGGTCAAGCGCCCAATCGAGCACTGCTGACTCAAACTCGTCTCGCTCCGGCGCTGGGACAATTGCGTCCTCCAGATGTGCAAGATCGTTTCCACTCGTCAAAACGATCCCATCCAGATCAAGACTTTCCAGATACGTGTTGACATCAGCAATGGTATTCGGCAGTGGCACGGGCTGATAGCCCCACTCTTCGAGAAGGGTCGTCCACGCCTGATCGAGACAATCCCGGCGCTCACCGTACTCCTCGATGATAGTGACACGCTGGGTGAGGCCAAGCCGAGGTTTACGGTCGCTCATTGAATGACCTCCGTGTAGCGACCGTCACAGTTCAATTCGATCACGTCCGCATGGCGGAGTTGATCATAACGGTTCTCGCCGACGCCAATCGCTGCCGACAAGGAGAATTCCGCTGCCCGGACAGCCATATGAGAGTTCGAGCCACCGTATTTGGTGATCAGCCCAGCGATGTCGTGGCCGAACAGCCAGTCATAGCCCGGATCTGCCTGTGGGATCAGGATGATTTTCCCGTCGACAGCAGCGGGGTCGTCGTCACCGTCTATCTCGATTGCGTCCGCCGTGACGGTGTCGTTGGTGACGAAGTTTGGTTCCCGTGCTGGCCGTTCGAAGACGAGGAAATCCTGTTCGTCGAACAACAGCGGCGGTAGTTCGACTGCCTGCGTGACTGCATGACGGGTGCGACCCTCATGGATTCGCTCTGCCAGCCAGTCGTCAATGTCTGATGGTGGGTGGTCGACAGTTAACTCGAAGAAGTCCTTGATATGAACGTGTGAGAGTTCATCGCGAGTGAGGTCGTGTTGGTTGCCGAATTCGACGATCAGTTCGAGCGCGTCACTGAGATTGCGTGAGAAAATGAACTTTGCGTGCTCGCGGCCTTCGATGGCGTTGACGAGGAACTCAATGAATGCATCGGCCTCAGTTGGGAGTCCGATCCGGTCGAGTTCCCGCTCGATATCGGCTTTCGTTTCGTCGTCCCAGACCTCAGTGGGACCGGGATGGTCTGTGGATTCGGTGGCGTTCTCGACGATCGGGCGGAGATACTCCTCGGGTGCAGCAGCATACGTTGGCGAGGTGATTTCGTACGTGCCTGGTCGGAGATGTCCGTACTCATCGACGAACGCTTTCCAGGACAGCTCGTCGGTCGCAACGAGATATGCGTCGGCCTCGAACTGCCGAGCAACGGTGTTGAGTGAGTTCTGAAAGGCGCTGCGCTGGTCGCTCGTGAGCACGCCGATCCGTTCGAGTGAGCGAAGCAGCGACGTTGCGACGAAGGCAGTCCGTGCAAGATGTGCGAATGGAAGTGTTCCCAACCGACGACAGTCCTCAAGCAGGTGGTACGCAGTTTGGAGCGGTGGCATCCCCGCGCTTGTGAGTTCTTCGTAGCGAGAATCGAGACGTTCAATCGTCTCGTAATCCTCGTTGATGCGGTCGTACGCTTCCTGTGTAATTTCCCTTAGTCCCTCGCGAAACGGTTTGAGTTCCTCTCGCGTGAAGCCACCATCAATGAGTGGTTCAATCTGTTCGTCGTAATCAAATGTGAGACACGTGAGGGCGATATCGAACTCAACCTTGTCGTGGAGTTCCGGATTCGCTTCCAGGCGATCCAAATAATAGTTGACGAGACGCTCGACGAGATCGTCGGGGACGCTTTCGGGAATGAAGGAGTTGAAATCAGCCCGAACGTCTACGTAGGGTTGCCCAGCGAACTGTTTCATCAGCCGCTGTGGGCGAACGTCTCTGTATCCGTACTCGGCGCGTTGTGTCGCCCAGATTTCATCCATCACAAGATATCGATACAGCGACGCAGCGAGTTGACGGGGCTGGCGACCGATGATTTCCGCCGGGTTCCAGTCGGGCATGACGCCGTAGATCGTCCGGTCGCCGAGGATGAATGGGGAGGATTGCTGCGATTGCTGAAACTTCTCGCGGGCGGCATCGACGGTTTCGAAGAGCGTTTTGTCGTTGACCGATCGCTCTGCTGGATCGAGGGTGATTGGTCGCGCCTGGAGTACGTAGACTGTCCCGGCGTTGTCGATGGCGAACTCGATATCGAGGCTGTCGTGGCCGATCAGTTCTTCGAGTTCCCGGACGGCTGTGAGTAGCGAGTCGAGATCGAGTCCTGTAGGAGACTGTGTTTCACTGCTGATCTGGAGCGAATCGTCTCCATCCACAGACTCGACGCCGTTTGTGACAATGTCTTTGCGAATGATGGCTGTCCGGAGATGCTCGCCGGTGCCGTCGGTAACTGATTCCGTGCTTGCGGTCGTTGCATCGTAGTTGATTACGTAGTATGGGCTGTGGCCATCGAGTGCCCGCGTCATCACAACGCCACTCTGGTCAACCTCGTCGACCATCGGCTGGACGAGTACTTGATTTTGCGGGTCATCATTGGGATAGGAGTCGATGACTTTGTCGATTGCGGCCGCCAGCGTAGTTCCGTCATTGGTCGGAACATCGAGGACGCTCTCGAATGCACCGGCGTTCGACTCTTTCCACCCATCTTCTGCCAGCGCGCTAGAGCGGATAATTACTGTGTCAGTCTTCAGCGCGTCAGGGATTGCAGCATGGATTTCCTCGGGATTGTTGCGATACTCGCCAACTGTAAACGTGTACTGGTCAAGAATAGTACTCTGCTCAACCATGGACCGGAGACGCCGCAGAGTGTTAGCTTTCGTGTCGAGAACGAACCGGGCCACATCCTCGGCAGTTTCGAGTTCTGCCCAGCAGTCGCCGATATCTACGGCTGTTACGATCTGGTCTGTCGCCGACAACGCACGGAGGAGGTCGGGGAGATTCGCCTGGTCGTCCAGTGCTCGGGCCTGCCAGAGATTACGGGCGCGGGTGAGCGCTTCGGGGGAGAAGCGTACGAGGCCTGTAAACTCCGCGTCAGCATCGTCGATATTGAGTTTGATCCCAGCATCGGTAACGCGGTTCTCGGAGAGTGTGACCTTCTCTGCGCGTTCGAGACTGTCTGTCGTTCGGGAGCGATACCGGGTTTGCCAGCTCGTGTCGACGGCGGTGGTCACTAGTTCATTTGTATTTAGATCCGTGACAACACTCGGCTCAAAAATCGTGTCGGCATAGCAGATGTAGAGTGGGCGGTCGTCGGGGATCGGCGCGGTGAACAGTGAGGAGATAGTTCCCGAAGATTCCCAATCCTCGTTGTGCGAGAAGTGGATATCCGGGTATTCTTCGATAATTTCTTCGAGCCGGTATCCACCGACAAAGTGGATTTCAGGATCGGAAAGTGACTTCTTGAAAGCCTCAAGAATCCAGTCAAGTGCGCGGCGGTCCCCAGAGGTTTGGACGAGTGCAGACGGCTCCGTCCCAGCGAAAGGCTGGCCAGCTCCGAGGATTATGACCATCGGCTCAACAGGCATATGCATCCGCAAGTTTGTCCGACTAAGTAAATCATCTGCTTTGTGCCTTTCCAGTACATAGTTACACTTTCCGGGGCCAGTTCGTACATGAAGCTGCTCATTCTCGGTGCAGTTGGGTTTCTCGGAAGTGCACTCGTTGAGCGATGTCTCGATTGATCAGCGTCGTGAGTACATATCACTTGGAAGCACCAGCCTTCGAGATAGAACACAAACAACACGATATCCGCGACATAGCAGGGTTCGAAACGTTGTTGAAAATCTCAATGTATCGAACTGGAGAAAGAACTCGGTCGTCCACAGCCAACACTTGAGGAAGATCTTCAGGCAATCAAAACACAGTTCGATAGTTAGAGTTCATACTGCTCGGCGTGTCCAAGGAAGAACTCGCGTTCTTCTTGGTCCAGATCTTCGAACCGAAGCACATTGTCACAGCCGAGTCCGGGACACTTCATGACGCGGTTTACCTCCAGTTCGTTGGCCGAGACGACGGTTCTACAGGCCGGACAGGTGTGTGTGATAATGCGCATGGTTAGAGTTTGAGCTGTGAGTTTTCACCAACGACGAGTCGTCGTCCCTCTGGTAGTTCTTCCTCTGCGCTCCCGATGTTTGCTCCGCGTCCGAGGAGACTATCGATGATTTTCCCGTTCGTCCGAATCGTTGAATCTCCAATGACAACACTGTTTTCGATGTGGATACTTTCCAACGTTGAGTTCGGACCTATCGAAGTGTAGGGACCGACGTATGTCCCAGATTCGATTACAGTGTTCTCGGCAATCGAAACTGGTCCGCGAATGACTGCACCGTCTTGGATGGTCGCTGACTCGCGGATATCGACCTGTCCCTCAACAGTCGCATCTTCCGAGACCGTTCCATCCTGTTTGAGCCGACTATCTTCCAGCACGAGACGATTTGTTTCGAGAATATCCTCTGGTTTGCCCGTATCCTTCCACCAGCCTTCGACAACATGTGAATCGATATCGTGTCCGTCTTCGAGCAGTGCCTGGATTGCGTCGGTGATTTCGAGCTCGCCGCGCCAGGAGGGGTCGAGACGTTCGATTACATCGAATACGTCGTTCGAGAAGACATAGATCCCGATGAGTGCGAGGTTCGTCGGTGGGTCGTCCGGCTTTTCGATGAGTTGAGTTACGTTTCCTTCGTTGTCAACATCAGCGATACCGAACTGTTCTGGCCTGTCGACTTCCTGGAGTGCGATTCCGGCCCCGTAATTGCCACGATTGAAGCTCTCGACAAGTTCGGAGATACCTTGCTTGAGGATGTTGTCGCCGAGGTACATCACAAAATCATCGTCACCGACGAAATCTTTCGCACAGCCAGCTGCGTGTGCGAGTCCGAGTGGATTGCCTTGGATGATGTACGTAATCTCAACACCGTAGTCGCTTCCATCGCCGAGGAGTTCCTGGATTGCTTCGCGTCCCTTGTTTCCGAGAACAACACCAATTTCCGTGATTCCGGCTTCTTTGAGATCTTCGATCGCGTACTCAAGAACAGGCTTATTTGCCACTGGAACGAGTTGTTTTGGACCGGTATGTGTTATTGGACGAAGCCGAGAACCGGTTCCTCCCGACAGTAAGACACCTTTCATCACTCGTGCGGTTTCGCCTCCCAGTCTAAAGGTATTTTGTCTGTGTCGTAGGGAAGTCGCTCTTCATCAGGATCGTCGTAGTCGTAGAGCTCTGTCGGGAAATTGATGAGGATTGCCGGCTCGGTGCCAATCGCTTTGAATCCGTGCCAACAATCTCCGGGTATTCGGATTATTTTCTGTCTTTCTTCCCCAATAACAAATGTGTCGAGTTCGCCCTGAGTTGGTGAGTTTTCTCGATCATCGTAGATACCAACCTTGATTCGTCCCGAGGGACAACTGAAGTAATCAATTTGGCCGTCCAAGTGTCGGTGCCACGCTCTTATTATGCCAGGATAGGTTTGAGATACATAGGACATCGCGGGTTCTGGATCGAAAATATCCCAGTCCGCTCTATATATCTCCCCTAAATGTCCTCTCTCATCGACATTTACTTCGACTTTCTGGATGTTAACATCGTGTATCATATGTCTACTGTTGTTTTTGCGAATGTTTAGTATTGCTGGAATGCTATATTTGGACTGGATCAAGTGTATCAGTCTTAGCATGAGGGGTAACCGAGAAAAGTCACTCGAATAGCCGCCGCAATTAACGAGAAAATCCGTCTCCGGAACGTTGATTACTCAGTGAATTAAGTGAGTTTGTACGTTTGATTATAGACTCCGGGATTAGTACAAATGATCCAGAACAGTTCCGAGATATCCGCAATTTTTATTATAAACTCCGTATTGAATGGGGTTACAGACTCCACACTGGAAGGGGCATCATTGTATAGTCGTTCTCCCAAATTATATCACTAACAATTGATGAACCTCCGATCGGGTTAGAGAGTTTGATAAGTAATAGTGGCTTCAACCGCATCTCACCCCTCTAACTAAATAGTACTGACATCAATCATATTTTGAGTATCAAAATCACTAAATATAGCATGAGATAATTTAGATACATGCCAACAGGTGCTAACGTATCTTCTGAGTTCTCAGACGAAATAGTATTCTTTACAACAGGTGATGGGGGCGGAATCGTTAGAGATGTGTTTGATCCTATTGTTGCTGAAGCAAGGTCACGTGGATACAATGCGACATATTCAAACGATTTCAACCGGAACGCCAAAATTGGGTATTATTGTGAGCACAACTATGTTATGCCGAATGTGAATTCAGATCTATCGATAGTTACATTTCATGGGATTGATGATTCTATTCAACGAAATTATTATATGAGCGAAAAATGGAGGCAGTATGATATTGGTCTTTTGCCCGGCGAGGCTGCTGCTAAAAGGTGGCAGAGTGTTTCCTGGCACCCTTTCTCGAAACCGCGCATGGGTGTTTATCGCGTCGGTTGGCCGAAATCGGATCACCTGTACTCAAATGAATTCAATGCCACTGTAAAAGCAGAAGCAACTGAGCGTGGAGTCAGGTCTGGAAGTACGATTTTATATGCACCAACACTGGAAAGCGACAATAAGGCGCTGGAATTTATGAATGCCGTTGAGGGCGACTTTGAAAACATTCTAATAAAACTAGGTCCATACGATGACGCAGATTTGACGGAACTTTTAGGTAGTCATATGAATAACGACGATCTTCATATTTTGGATAATTCAATGGATATCATGACTACGCTGGCTATGGCGGATATTGTTGTTTCAGACCAATCCAGCGTATTAGTTGAAGCGATTCTAACTGAGACAATTCCTGTCTCGGTTACTGACTGGCCGATTCAATGGGGAGATTCGCCTAGTTATCCGGGAAAAACGTTGCCTGAATTCGCGATTCAAACAACGCGGAACGAACTTCAAACGTCACTACAACAAATCAAACAAAAATCCGAATCGTATCTTAGCGAACTGCAGGAACAAAAGCAGAAACACTTTGATAACCTTGGTTCAGCAGCGCCAACGGTGATAGATCTTATTGAAGATTGCATCCAGTTTGGATCGCCAACTCTTGAGCCCGTTCCAAGGAAAGTGACCCGTTGGCGACCACATCCAGAGCGAATGAAAACGGATTTGATTAGTTTAATCAAAAAACTGGAACGATGAGCAGGATTTATTAATTCTTAGATTCGGTCTGTACGTGCCATCAAAATATTTAGCTGGTAAATCACCAACAAAAATGGAATCAAAGAATATCAATTTGTGCCTAATTTTAGATGACACAAATATATCCGATGTAAATCGACGAGAACTCAAGCATATACTAGAAGGAACGGACAGTTATATTAACCATGTTTTAGTTGATGAGACCACCGCTCATACGAAAAAAGAAAACAAAACCAGTAACGAGAATACTGAGAGAAGCGGTATTAACTGGAGACATTTTAAGAAGTTCTTCGAAGTGATACGTTCTGAAGGGGCACCAGCTTTACTGCAAGCTGAGCGTCACTTAGCGAGAACGTTAGATCAGGAGTACATGGATTGGTTATCGGAAGAGTTTGATACTATATCGGAACAACATAATATATATTCATTTCCCGAAATAGATGAGTCAAAAGTAAAATATTTCAAACCGTTAGAAACAGAGGGTGCTTTTTATGAATTTCCAGAAAATATTGTAGAAAGAGTTAGTGAAGATTGTGATGTCGCCCTTCTCCTCGGTTTCAATCGTCTGATCTCTGGTGAGATCCTTGATGCTCCAGAGTGGGGCATTCTAAGCTACCATTGGAGTGACATTCGGAAATATAGGGGCCGTCCTGGTTGTCTCTGGCAGTATTTGAATAATGAATCCAAGATTGGTTTTTCAATCCAGCGACTCACTGAAAATATTGACGGTGGCAGTCTTATCCATTGTGAACACACTAATATCGAAAGCGCTAGAACATGGCAGGAAGTTCGTTTGAGAGCCACAAAAATCAAAGGAACGGGTCTCTTTACAGAAAGTATACGAAAGCTAAAAGATCCAGAGTTTTCTTCAGAAAATTTAGATGAGGAAGACCTTGGAATTCTAACTCATTCAAGTGATAAAGAGAGATGGACTGTAATCCTCAGGGTCATTGCCAAAAATATAAATAATAGGTATATCAAAGATACTGGATCGTGGAGACGATAGAATAGTTCATAGTCGGAAGCAAAATTCACCTCTCCCATTCTTCCAAGTTTTTAGTGCTATCAATTTTAAACAATATCTGGTAAGTTGACCTCGAATATTAACACGGGCTATATCGATGGTGGCTAAATTCGGGGGATGAAATGTTAACAGGGATTCTAAACTACCGACGGCTAGTGTATCTGGTGTTCGATACAATTTTACCTACGATGATCAAGGATAAGATATGATAACTCTCCTGAAAAAATCCTATCGCATATTGCGGCAAGAGGGTTTGAACAAATTTATGATCAAAGTTTTTCACTTTCTCACCGACCAGATTGTACTCATAATCGCAGATTTATATCCCAAGAAAAATCAGCTTGTCATTTTTGGAGCCAGACACGGTGTTGAATATAAAGATAACACTCGGCATGTGTACGAGTATATTTTAGAAAACTATCAGAATATATCTCCTATATGGATGACTCATAATGACGATGTCTACCATCGTCTCCGCTCCGAAGGCCTTCCTGTTGCGAAAATTGATTCAATAAGAGGGTACTATTTGCTCCTTCGGGCCAATATTGCAGTCAACACTCACGGCCCTCGTGACGTCTCCCCTATCGGTGAAATCCCTGATTCCACCACTACGATCAGGCTTGGTCATGGAAGGCCAGTCAAATATGATGATAAGTTTAAATTACAAAACAACCTTGTTGATCGAATGCGGAAAAACCGAGATCGTATTGACTATGTCATAACCACCTCAGAATTCATGTATGAAAGTATTCCTCATGTAGTCGAATGGCCACGGGATATGTATCGTGTCACGGGGCAGCCGCGAAATGATTCACTCTTTAAACCCCCTAAAAAGGCTATCAATGATTGGAATAGGTTTTGTGATGAGTTTGATTTTGAAATTGATAATACAATATTGTACGCCCCTACTGTTAGAAAGCCAAAATATACTGATCAAACGACTACCACAGAAATTTTCCCATTTGAAGATTTCAACCCTGATCAATTGATTGATTTCTTAGAATCACATAACGGAATTCTTTTGATTAGGTTACACCCGTGGGACATGGATCAGATTTTAGGGGGTAGCGAACACCACACTACCATTCATGAATATGATCTACTATCTGAGTTTATAGAAGATCTTTCTCAACATGAGCGCATATGTATTGCAGATGAAAACACTTTCGCTGACACGAACCATCTTTTGCCATTCGTAGATATTCTCATCACCGATTATTCTTCAATCTATCATGACTTTTTATTACTTGATAGACCAATATTATTCATCCCGTACGATTACGAGACATTTAAGCAGGATTTTGGACTAATTTATGACTACTTTGGAAATCTGCCAGGGTCAAGTATCAATAACTTTGAAGAATTTATTTATGAGCTTACTACTGCTATCCAAAACCCTCAAGCATATAAAGATAATCGACGGGAATTACGGGATAAAGTACACACACATCAAGACGCGAAATCCAGCAAGCGCGTTTCAGAATTGATAGCCAATTTGGCAGAGTAATTGCTTGTCAGACCGTACCGAGAAACATTCCGAGAAGTTATTAATTGATCTGATTTCCTACTACGATAGAGAACCTCACGCTGACGATGTGAAGAAGTTGCAGATGGGTACAATCTATAAAATCTTTTGTCTGAATTTACTAAGTATCCTTCTTATTCTAGGAAAATCGTATAAAAGAAGGTAAATAACTACGTCTATATTGAAGATTTGTCGCTTATCAGTCTGTATAGAATATTTTAGGTGTTTCACACTTTTCCCTTTTTCTCTCAGATTTTTGCTGTAGTATTTTGATAATTTGTAATGCTGATAGCCCCTCATCTTATCAGACATATTTGTATATTTATCTAAAAAATACTCTCTTACGGCCACACGATCGCGGTAGTATTCTATGTCTTCTGCGAAGTCTTCTGTGGCATTCGTACCATGCCGTCTGTATCCTGCGAGAGGCTCTGTAAGATATTCAAAGTCATAATCTTCAGCAACCTGTACGAAAAATAAATAATCGTTCAGATATTTTAAATTGGTACAGAATCTAAGATTGCTGACTACCTCTTTATGGAATAAAAGACTTGAACCGAAAATAAAATTTCTGCATAATAGTTCCGTAAAGAGATCACCTGATTTTTTCTTTTCTAATGCATTGTGAGCTTCACTGAAAGTGGCACCCATAGATTGGGATCTATCGTCTATCAACATTCCTTCTGACCAAATGACTTTTTTATTTGACTTTTTGATTGCCTCAATTTGTTTGGAAACCTTACTTTCAAACCAAATATCATCCGATGAAAGTATCCCAATATATTCGCCCTCTGATTTATCAAGTCCGGTATTAAATGTATATGGGATCCCCTTGTTTTTCTTATGGAAGACTGGTTTGATATTAGAATGATTTCTGGCATACTCTTCAATAATCTCCGGTGATTGGTCTGTTGAACCATCATCCACAATTACGATCTCAATCTCCCCTTGATAATCCTGATTCAATACACTTTCAATAGACTCCCCAATGTAGTCTTCGTAATTATAGGACGGTATTATTACACTTACAAGAGACTTTTTCATTCAATTATTTACCACTTTGGCAGGATTCCCCGCTACAACTGTATTTGCAGGCACATCATCAACGACAACGGATCCAGCTCCAATTTTCGCGCCATCACCGATGCTTACCGGCAATATTGTGGCATTGGATCCAATCACAACATTATCTCCGACAGTCGTCACTTCCCAGTTTTCGCGGTCGCTGGGTGGATGGCGATCGTTAATGAATTTAACACCATGGCCAACGAAAACATCATTTCCGATTGTAACAAGCGAGCAAACAAAGGAGTGTGACTGGATTCTACTTCGTTTTCCGATTACTACATCTTTTTGAATCTCGACAAACGTCCCAATCATACAGTTATCACCGATATCTGCCCCATATATATTCACAAATCTCCAAATGTGACAGTCACTTCCTATATTACTATCCTCTATTGAAACAAATTTTTCAATAGTTGTACCGTCCCCAACACCTGTATTTTCAATTACTTTCATTTTATCAATGACACCATCTATGACTCCATTAGAATTTGGTTCGGGTCAAACTGTTCTTCTCGCCATTCAATAAAATCATCGTAATTCCTTAGATAGTCATCTTCATCGTAGTACTCGGATGCCAAAACAAGACAAACGGATCCTGAAGAAAAGTTCTCCAGTTCACGCCAACTACCTGGTGGAATATAAATTCCGTAATATGACCGATTCAAATGAATCCGTTCGTTTTTATCACCATCGTCAAGAAGGAGGTCAAAGCTCCCGTTAACTGCGATCATAAACTGATGTAATTCTCTGTGCGCATGCCCTCCACGCCGCTCTCCTCCTGGAACGTCATACAGATAGTAGACTCGCTTGATGTCAAACGGAATGTGGTTTGTTTCCTCAATAAATGTTAAATTCCCGCGCCTATCTTCGATTTTAGGAAGGTCAATCCGTTTACCAACCGATAGCTCTTCCTCTGTATCTCTATTTCTCCCACTCATATGTTCTTTTACCCTTTAGTTTTTTTATTGACAGTAGTTCCGTGTGACATCCTCGCCCGCCGTAAACGGCGGGGCTTCCCTTCCACAGCGGGGAACCCGGTCGTCCGGTTCGGTTTCAAGACTGGCTCTCCCGGCGTCGATGGGGCGGGTTTCGACCCTCGGCCGGGA
>Ga0306916_100295_pt1 | contig 18735 bp, 15 predicted proteins | sample AntDeeMetag20062_FD_190409 | JGI IMG/M metagenome (GOLD analysis project Ga0306916, IMG submission 190409) | Saline lake microbial communities from Deep Lake, Antarctica - Metagenome TFF 2006 #2 (v2) (version 2) | ecosystem: Environmental > Aquatic > Non-marine Saline and Alkaline > Saline...
GTGATGACCAGTTCTTCGGCCTTCGCGATGCCGATACAGGGAATGTCCCAGCCCGTCTCTGCGAGTGCGTCCAACGCGGCACCGAGTTGCCCCTCGCCACCGTCGATGAGCAGGAGGTCTGGGTCGGGTCTGTCGTCACGGCCCTCGATTGCGCGCTCGGCCCGCCAGCGCACCAGTTCACGCATGTTGGCGTAGTCGTCGTTTCGCTCGGTCAGCTTCTTTCGTCGATACCCACTCTTCTCGGGACTCCCGCCCACGAAACACACGTCGCTGCCGACGACGGCCTTTCCGTGGGCATGACTCACGTCGAACCCCTCGATTCGCTCTGGTCGGGGTATCGAGAGCGCGTCGGCGAGCGCACCGATTTCGTCGTCCCGCCCAACCTCGTTTCGGGCATTTTTGAGCGCCAACTCGACCAGTTTCCCTTCCCGGCCGGCACCCGGGACCGAGACCTCGACGCCGGCAGCGTCCAGCCACTCGAGTACGTCCGGGTCGTCCGGGCGCTCGGCCAGGAGAATTGCGTCGGGGAGCTCGCGCTCGGCGTAGTACTGGGTGAGGAACGCCGAGAGGAGGGTTGCGACGCGGTCCTCGCCCTCTGGCGCGTCAAGGCGGTGGCGGGTCCGATCGACCAGTTGCCCGCCGCTGGCGTGGAGTCGCGCAACGGTTGCCGAGTCGCCGTTGACGACGGCCGCGAGCACGTCGACCTCGCGGCGGTGGCCCGGCGAGGAGACGGCTTCACCGCCGCCACCGTGGAACGCCTCGACCACCTCCAGGCGGTCGCGAGCGTTCGCTGCTCTCTCGAACTCGGCCTGCTGTGCGGCGGCTTCCATCTCTCGCTCCAACGGCTCGGCGAGCACGCCCGTCTCGCCCTCGAAGAAGCGGATAGCGCTCTGGATATCTTCAGAATACGCCGCCTCGTCGATGGCGTCGACGCAGGGCGCCGAACAGAGGCCCATCTCGTGGTCGAGACAGGGCCGGTCCCGACCCTCGAACTTGTAGTCCGAGCAGCCCCGCAGGCCGTAGGTCGCCCGGAGCGCCTTCACCACCGTCTCGACGGCGTCCTTCCGCGTGTAGGGGCCGAACACCGTCGCCGCATCGTCGGGGTCTCGGGTAATCTCGATGCGTGGGTAGGCGTGGTCAGTGAGTTGGACAAGCGGGTAGGATTTGTCGTCTTTCAGTCGGACGTTGTAGCGGGGCTGGTGGCGCTTGATGAGGTTCGCTTCGAGCAGCAGCGCCTGCGTCTCGGTGTCGGTGACAGCGATGTCGATCGCGTCGGCCCGGCGCACCATCTTCCGGATGCGCTGGCTGCGTGGGTCGGCGTAGGAGCGCACTCGATCACGGATGTTGACGGCTTTCCCGACGTAGAGCACCGACTCCGTGTCACCGTCGCGCTCCAGGAACTGGTAGATCCCGGGGTCACGCGGGAGGGCATCTGCGCGCTCACGCACACTGCTCGCGTCCATCACCTGTGATAGCGCTCGCGTGCGTTTGAGGGTGACGCTCCCGCGTCTCGCTCCACCCAGGCCCCACAACAGTCGCCGGCGCGGCGGCGCCCACCGCCGGCTACAAACCCCCGCCATTCCAACGCCGATCCATGACTCGCGCGTGGCTCGTCGAACGCGATGTGGACAGCCGTGACCTCGTGACTCTCACTTACGCAACGCCCGACGGCGAGCAGGCGTTCACCAAACAGTCGTCGCTGACCAGCCTGGCTCGGACGGGCGGCGTCACGGCGGCGGTGGATGTCGATGCAGACCGATTTGAGCCCGTCGAAGACCCCGAAACTGTGGAACGATACGCTGGGGAGGCCGACCGCGTGGCGGCCGATAACGACCCGGACGACGAGATCTGAGCGGCGCGCTCGGAGGGTAGCGGGTTCTACTCGCGGTTCGAGGCAGTTTGCCGCTGTAGTCTCGGTTGCGTTTCCAGAGGATGCGGACAGCACTGCACGCTCGCGGGTCGCTGGGTCGCCGGCCTACGGCCGGCTGCTCGCGAGAGTCTCGCTCTCGCGTTGCTCCCCGCTTGCGTTTCGAGGCAGTTTGCCTCGCCAAAGGCGAGTTTCCAGGACGTGCGCACAGCACCGCACGCTCGCGGGTCGCTAATCGCTCCCCGCTCTCGTTTCGAGGCAGTTTGCCTCGCCAAAGGCGAGTTTCCAGGACGTGCGCACAGCACCGCACGCTCGCGGGTCGCTAATCGCTCCCCGCTCTCGTTTCGAGGCAGTTTGCCTCGCCAAAGGCGAGTTTCCCTGCCTCGGTAGACCCGAAACTCTTTATCCCAAACCGAGGCAAACCGGGGGTATGCCGGCGATCCAACTCGATGGGGTGGCCAAGCAGTTCGATGGCGTCACCGCCGTCGACGACCTCTCGTTGACTGTTCCGGAGGGTGAGGTGTTCGGCTTCCTCGGCCCCAACGGCGCGGGGAAGTCGACGACCATCAACATGCTGCTCGACTTCGTCCGCCCGACTGCGGGGACCGTCTCCGTGCTCGGGATGGACGCACAGGCCCGAAGCGTGGCGGTCAGGGAACGCGCGGGCGTGCTCCCGGAGGGGTTCTCCGTCTACAACCGACTCACCGGGCGCCAACATATCGAGTTCGCCATCGAGTCCAAGGGGGTGGACGCCGACCCCGACGCCGTGCTCGAACGTGTCGGGCTCGACGGCGATGGCGACCGGAAGGCCGGCGGCTACTCGAAGGGGATGGGCCAGCGCCTTGCGCTCGGGATGGCGTTGGTCGGGGACCCGGACCTCCTCATCCTCGACGAGCCCTCCTCGGGACTCGACCCCGCGGGGGCCAAGGAGATGCGCGAAATCGTCCGCGAGGAGGCCGACCGCGGCGCGACGGTTTTCTTCTCTAGCCACGTGCTCGGGCAGGTGGAAGCGGTCTGTGATACGGTCGGGATACTTCGGGAAGGCCGACTCGTCGCCAAGGACTCCGTCGAGGAGCTGCGCGAGGCCGTTGGCGGCGACGCCACGCTCGCCATCACGGTCGACTCCGCGACCGAGGAGCAACTTGATGCCGTCCGGTCGCTATTGGGCGTCGACTCAGCCGCCACCGAGGGCGGCACCGTGACCGTGCAGTGCGACCCGGGGGCCAAGACTGAGGTCATCGGTGCGCTCGAGGATGCGGGTGTGACCGTCCACGACTTCGAAACCCGCGAAACCTCGCTGGAGGACCTCTTCCTCGCGTACACTGAGGACGACGCGGCCACGGAGGTGGAGGCATGAGCTGGGAGGCCGTCGCACGGAAGGATTTCCAGGATGCCGTCCGCTCGCGCTGGCTCTGGGTGCTCTCGGCGCTCTCCATCGCCGTCTTCGCCGGTGCCGCCATCGGCCAACTCTACCTCGGCGGCGGCCAGCAGACCCCCCAGCAGTCCCAAGGGCTGTTGCAGGGCTTCCTCTTCTTCCTCAAACAAGGAACGGCCATCCTCATCCCGCTGACGGCCATCGTCGTCGCCTACGCCTCCATCACCCGGGAGCGGGAGTCCGGGACGATGAAGCTCCTGCTCTCGCTTCCTCATTCGCGCGACGACGTGGTCATCGGGAAAGTACTCGGCCGCAGTGCAGTCGTCGCCCTGCCGGTGTTGGTGGGTTTCTTCGTGGCCTTCCTCGCACTCATCCCGCAGGCTTCGGGCGTGAACTTCCTCGTCTACATCGAGTTCGCGCTGTTGACGGCGCTGCTGGGTGTGGTGTTCGTCGGTATCTCCGTCGGCGTCTCGGCAGGCGCAAAGAGCAATCAGCAAGCCATCGTCGGCGCTGGCGGGCTGTTCGGGGCGTTCTGGTTCCTCTGGAACTTCTTCGTCTCGGGGGTCAGCCGGGCGGTGACCGACGTGTTCTCGGTCTCGGCGGCCACTCAGTACCAGCTCGAACTGACGCTCAAGCTGCTCAACCCGATTCAGTCTTACAAAACGCTGGTCGACAGCCTGTTCATGAGTGACCTGCAGGCACGCGTCCAGATGTTCAGCATGCTGTTCGGTGTCATCCCCAACCCGCAGGCAGGGGAGGCACTGGGCCCGGAGCTCTCGCCGCTGTTCTCGGACCCGATGGTGCTGTTGTTCCTGCTGGTCTGGCTGGTGGTGCCGGTGGGTGTCGGCATCATCTGGTTCCGCGAGGCCGACCTGTAGGGTCGCCTACCGCAGTACGGCCCGCACCGACTAACTCCGCATCGACCGGACTTACTCAATCGCGTACGCAGCCCTACTCAACATCGTTCGCTCCTACTTTTATGTTGTTTGTTTATAACTAATACGTCGGGCTGGTATGAGTCTAGTACCGGAAACGGTGTGAAATCATGACTGACAGAAACAATGATAACCGAAACGAGAACGCGACCGAGAAAAGCCAGTCCCGACGTGGATTCATGACGAAATCTGCTGTGGCCGGCGGCGCGCTGCTCACGCTTGGTGGCGGCGCTGGCGTCGCCCTCGCGGACGAACAAACGATGATGGACAAGATGATGTCGACTGAGGCGTCGTTCGACGACGTCGAGGGAACCGACATCGACGTGTTGAACTACGCGCTCGCTCTCGAGCATCTCGAGAGCGCATTCTACAAAGAGGGGATGGAGACCTTCGACGAGAACGCGTTCGTCGAGGCCGAATCGCTCCAGGCGTTCACCGAGGAGCACCGCCGGATGCTGTACGGCTACCTCGGAACGGTCGGCGACCACGAGGCCAAGCACGTCGAGGTGCTCACACAGGTCGTCAAAATGCTCGGAGGCGAGCCGGTCGCGGCCGCGGAGTACGATTTCGGCTTCGAGGATGTCGGCGGATTCCTCTCGCTCGGAGCGGTGCTCGAGAACACCGGGGTCGCCGCCTACGCGGGCGCAGCGCCGTTCGTCGAGAGCCCCGACCTGGTGGGGGCGGCCATGTCGATTCACAGTGTCGAGGCGCGCCACGCCGCGGTACTGAACATGATCACGGGAACGTCACCGTTCCCGGACGCCTTCGACAGCGCGAGCTCCCAGTCTGACGTGCTCGAAGCCGTGAGCCAGTTCATCGTCGAAGAAACGGAGACATCGACCGACGATGAGACTGAAACCGAAGAGGAAAGCGAGACTGAAACCGAAGAGGAAAGCGAGACTGAAACCGAATACGAGACTGCAACAGAAACCGGAAACGAGACCGCAACAGAAAACGGAAACGAGACCGCAACAGAAAACGGAAACTGGACAACCGAAGCGGACGACAACTGATCGCGTCGTAGATCACTCCCGAGTGATCTCGTGCCGGCCGAAGCCGTATCGGAGCCGGTTCGCTAATCGACGTGCGAACCGGCCCCCCTTGGGCGCCCGGGAACCGAACCGTTCGGCCAGCGCCTGATAGATGAGCGGCACCGGCACCTCCTGTTCTACTCCTCGGTCGCGTCCAGCGGCGGCTGGGCGGCCTCGCGGATCTCTTCGACATTCGCGTCGGTCTTGAAGCAGGTGCCGCCGTAGTGGGCGGGACTCGCCTCGAAGCCCGCCTCGCGGATGTCGTCGAGGAACGTCTCGAGTTTGTTCGCGGGCGCGCCCCACTCCTTGCAGAGCCGGTGTTGGTCGTAGTAGGTCGGCGTGTCGAGTTCCTCGCCCAGTGTGTCGAGCAGGCGGCTGACCCGTTTCCACTCACCCATTCCCGGGGAGACTTCGGCGGCTACGCTCTCGGCGAACTCCGGGTCCGCAACCCGACCCAGCCAGACTGGACCCGCCTCCGAGAGCCGCGAGGAGCCGCAGTTCGGGCAGGCCTCGGGCGGGTGGGCAATCCGCCCGTGTTCGTGCTCTCGGTAGAGGCAGTCCGCACAGTGGTAGAGAAAGCCCACATTCTCGAGCGCACGGTCCGCAGCCGTGGCTTTGTGCGTCACTTCGAGGTAGGTCCGGGCGTAGTGGCGGGTGACGTGCGAGAGAATCGGGACCGCCGCAACGTCACGCCGAGCGGCGACGCGAGTCATCGCGGAAATCAGGACCCGAAGCCCCATCTCCCGGTGAAAATCCGTGTTCCGCGGGACGCAGTCGTACTTCCGTACTCCGGAATCGAAATGGGCACCACACAAGGGCGCGGTGTCGGTCGCGGTGACACAGAGCAGCTTCCGGGTGCCGGCGACGGCGGCGTCGGCGAAGGGCATCGGCGTCCCGAACGGGTCGAGGTCCACCACGTCAAAGCGGCGCTGGTGCATGAGGACGTTCGCGTCGGCTTCGACCACTTCGCCCGGAACGTCGTTGAGCGCGAGGTTCTCCTCGGCCAGGTCGGCGGCGTCGGGGTCGAGATCCGCGGCGGTCACGTCGTAGCCGGTTTTGGCGGCCCGGGCCGCCCGAACGCCGGAGGCCGTCATCGCGTCGAGGTAGGTGAGCGGACGGTCGTCGGTCCAGGCGTCGTCGGCCCGCTTCTGGTAGGCCTTCAGAACGGCGACGGTCAGGTCGCGATTCAGCTCCATCTCGGGGTTGAAGAAGACGGCGTCGCCAGCACCCTCGCTGCTGCCGTCTCGGGGGTCCGGGGCTTCGACCTCCACGTCGCCCTCGCTCACACGCATTATCATGAAATGGGCGGCGCCGGTGGAAAGCGGTTGTGTTCGGGCCGGGCGCGACAGTGGCCTCCCTCCCCGTGGCGGGCGGCGACGCGGCTTTACCGTCGGGGCGTGAACACCCCACATGGACGTGTTCGTGTACGGAACCCTGACGGACCCCGAAACCGTCGGGGGTCTGGTCGATTCCTACGCTTTCGTCGGGGCGGCAGTGCTGGAGGGCCTCCACCCTGTTACGGGCGAGTACCCGTCGCTCGCGCCGGGCGACGAGACAGGTGGACGGCTGCTTCGAACAGCAGAACTGGACGAATTGGACGCCTACGAGGGTGTCGAGGACGGCCTCTACGTTCGCATGACGGTTCCGAAGTTCGACCCCCACGGAGAGCAGCAGGCCGAGGTCGCGGTCTACGTCGGCAACCACGAGCAACTGGGCGTCGTGGAGGACGTTTCCTGGCCAGGCGAGGGCTCGCTCGAGGAGCGTGTCGAGCGGTACGTCCGTGAGGAGGGCGTCGTCGTCCGCGAACGGCGGTCATAGCCGGTTCTGGAGTATCAGCGCTTTCCTCGGAAGATTTCACTTTCACCGCACACGGCACAGCCTTATGTTGCTCTCTCGCGTACGCTCGATTGCACGGTAGACACGCCCGTGCGTTTCCCCATCCGTTCCCTTTCCGTTCACCGAAACTCCTTAGCCACAGCCCTCGGGGGTTAGCATATGCTTTCGCTCGCCGATATCGAGGCGGCGCAGCCGCGAGTCGCCGCGGTCGCCCGGCGCACCCCGCTGGAGTACTCCCACAGCTTCTCCCGGATGACCGGCGCGGAGATCCAACTCAAACTGGAGAACTTCCAGCGCACCGGCTCGTTCAAAATCCGCGGTGCGATGAACCGCATTGCCACCCTCTCGGCGGACGAGAAGGAGGCCGGTGTCGTCACCGCGAGCGCCGGCAACCACGCCCAAGGGGTCGCGCTCGCGGCGACACGAGAGGGGATCGACTCAAAAATTGTGATGCCCAAACACGCCCCCATCGCGAAAATCGAGGCCACGGAGGGGTACGGCGGCGAAGTGGTGCTGTTCGGGGCCGACTACAACGACGCACAGTCACGCGCACACGAAATCGAGGCCGACGAGGGTCGGACCTACGTCCACGCGTTCGACGACGAATACGTAATGGCCGGGCAGGGGACTATTGGGCTCGAAATCGCCGAGCAGTGTCCCGAGGCCGACACCGTCGTCGTCCCTATCGGCGGCGGCGGCCTCATCTCGGGAATCGCGACGGCGCTCAAGGGAACACTCGACGACGTGCGCGTTATTGGCGTGCAGGCCGAGGGCGCGTCGAGCGTCGCTGACTCACTGAAGAAAGGAACACGACAGGAGCTGGAGTCCGTCGACACAATCGCCGACGGCATCGCCACGCGCTCGGTCGGGCGCAAGCCCTGGGAGATAATCCAGGAACGCGTCGACGAGGTGGTGACCGTCTCGGACAACGAGATTGCGCTCGCGCTGACCTACCTGCTCGAGCGCTCGAAGACGATGGTCGAGGGGGCCGGCGCGGTCGCCCTCGCGGCGGTGCTCGCCGAGCGGTTCGACTACGACGAGGACGAGGTCATCGTCCCGGCGCTCTGTGGCGGCAACATCGACCTGAACGACCTGACAACGGTTGTGATGCGCGGGCTGGTCCAGATGGGCCGTTATCTCAAGATCCGGACCGAACTCAAGGACCGCCCCGGCTCGCTCCAGCAGTTGGTGGAGATTATCTCTGACCACCAGGCGAACATCTACGGCGTGCAGCACGACCGCACCTCCCGGGATATCGCGATGAACGCGGCCGAAGTCGTCCTGGATATCGAGACCCACGGCCACGACCACATCGACGATCTGCTCGGGGACCTGGAGTCCCGCGGGTACGAAGTCGAGATTCTGGTCTGACTCGACTCAGGGCGGATTTTCTGTGCATCTCGTCCCGGCGCGTCTGGACCAATTACCCCCCGGTCAGACAGAACACGCTCACGCACCGCCATCTGTGAACAGTTAAGGCCCACGCGGTGACACACAGGAGCGTGAAAGAAATCATCAGCACGGACAAAGCCGCGAGCGCAGTGGGCGCGTACAGCCAGGGAACAACCAACGGCGACCTGCTGTTCACGGCGGGCCAGATTGGCCTGACGCCGGACGGCGACCTCCTCGGCGACGAGGACATCGAGACCCAGACCACGCAGGCACTCGACAACCTTACGGCCATCATCGAGGAGGCTGGCGGCAGCCTCGATGACGTACTCAAGACGACGGTGTTCCTCGCGGATATCGACGATTTCGACGCGATGAACGAGGTCTACGGCAGCTACTTCGACGACGAGCCGCCGGCCCGCAGCGCGATACAGGCGGGCGGACTTCCCGCGAACATGGACGTGGAAATCGAGGCCGTCGTCAGTCTGGAGTGAGGGGCCGAACCAAGTCGGCGCTGCTCTGGGGCGTCGTCGGGGCGCTGGCGTTCCTCGTCGCCGTCCAAGGCTACCAACTGGCCGTCGGCGGGGTGGCGCTCTCACTGCTGATCGTCGCCGCGGTCGCGATTGGCGTCGCGGCAGTGGCCGCGACCGTCGCGTACGTGGCTGAGCCCCGGCTTCTCACGAAAGGAAGGAGTTAAACGGGGCAGGGAGCTACGACCGAGTGAGCCAGGATGGCCGAACGGTAAGGCGCACGCCTGGAAAGCGTGTTCCCTTCCGGGATTCTGGGTTCAAATCCCAGTCCTGGCGTTTTCCACAGTCCACGTGAACGAGGAGCGAAGCCGACGAGTGAATCAACTGTGGAAAACGGTGACTGACTGGATTTTCACCCCTATCAGTCGCGCGCAGCATCGCGAGCACGTCTGATTCCGGGTTCAAATCCCAGTCCTGGCGTTTTCGAGCGACCACCCACCGAGCGCCTGGTGCGCTCGGTAGCCGGAGCGAGTACTCGACAGCCGGATTTGAACACGCGAGTCGCAGCCCGGCGTCGAGCCTGGCGAGGCGGCGGGACCGTCTCGCCATCGGTTCAAATCCCAGTCCTGGCGTTTTCCACAGTCCACGTGAACGAGGAGCGAAGCCGACGAGTGAACCGTCTGTGGAAAACGGTGACTGACTGGATTTTCACCCGGTCGGCCAGCGTGTTCTCGGGGTCGTAGACGTAGGCGACGCCGCCGGACATCCCGGCAGCGAAGTTCTTCCCCGTCTCGCCCAGCACGGCGACGGCGCCGCCGGTCATGTACTCACAAGCGTGGTCGCCGACGCCCTCGACGACGGCTCGCACACCCGAGTATCCGGACCGCGAACTGCTCGCCCGCCTTCCCCTCGACGTAGAGCTCGCCGTCGGTGGCGCCGTAGAGCGCCCGATCGAAGGCGTCGGTCGAGAGCCCCTCGGGGGCGACGAACAGTTGCCAGATGTCGGGTTCGGCTTCGAGTGCGGTGTCGCCGAGGTTGTCGTTGTTCGTCGGGACGTCGCGCCAGGCGAGCACCGTGAGGTCGTGGTCGGCAAGGCAGGTCTCGACAGCGCGCTTTCAGTGCGTCGCGGGTGGCTGCCTCCTGGGGCATGAAGACGGTTCCGGCCGCGTAGCTCTCGGGCAGGTCGATGTCGATAACGGCGTCGAAGAACGCGTCTGGCCGTTGGAGCATGATGCCGGCGCCGTCGCCGGAGTTCGGCTCTGCGCCCGTGGCGCCGCGGTGTTCGAGGTTCTCGAGCAGTTTGAGGGCATCCGCCACGGTTTGGTGGGTCCGCGCTCCTTCGAGGTCGACCAGCGCGCCGACCCCGCAGTTCGACCGCTCATCGGTGGCGGAACCGCGCCTGTCGGTCTCGATGTCGTGCATAGGTAAACCATGATACAGGCTCCCGTGCGTACGCTTGAAGCTACTCCTTCTACAGTATATGTGCGTACCCAGACCTTTGTCAAACACTCTCACACAGTGGGGAAACGTTCATTACCATGTGGAGAGGTAACACACATGACGATGCCAGACACGAAAAGCGGCCGTGAACGGAAAGGACGCAACAAGCGCCGTCAGCTGGAGTCCGAACTTGCCTCCCGCGACGTCGAGACGATCGGCGACAACGAGGCACCACGGGTGATTGCCGACGATGCGGCCGACGCAGAGTTCCTTGATCCGAACGGCCCCGAGGAACCCGACACCTGACTCGTCTGAACCGCGGCGCTCTTTGTGCTGCCCTCGAGACCGGAGAGTAGTGGCGCTGCTCGATATCTTCGCCTCCGCGATCCTCCCCATCGTCCTCATCGCCGCCGTGGGCTTCCTGCTCGGCCGGACGAGAGACGTGGCCCCCGACTCGCTCAACACCGCGGTCGTCTACGTCCTCGCCCCCGCGCTGGTGTTGCACAGCCTGCTGGCGACGGAACTCAGTGGGGTGACGCTGCTCAAACTGGGCGCCGCGGCCACGGCCTACACGCTCGGGATGGTGGCTCTCGTGGAGTTGCTGGGCCGTGCAGTGGGGCTGGAGGACCCAACGCTGGCGGCGCTGGTGCTGGTGGCGACGTTCCCCAACGCCGGCAACTTCGGAATCCCCGTCTCATCGTTCGCGTTCGGGGCAGTCGGCCGCGGGACGGCCGTCCTCTACATCGCGGTGCAGTCAGTGCTGATGTACACAGTCGGCGTCTACATCGCCTCCAGGAGCGGCGGGAGCGCAGGGGTGGGCGCCCTCAAGCGGGTGTTCCGCATCCCGTTGGTGTACGCAGTGCTCCTGGCGTTGCTCATGCAGTGGGTCGGGGTCGTCCCCGCCCTCGACTCCACTGCAATGGAGACACTCGAACTAGTTGGGAACGCCTCCATCCCAGTGATGCTCCTGATTCTGGGCATCCAGTTGGCGGGCGCGGACTACGGCGCCGCGCTCCCCTCCGTCGGCGCGGCGGCCGCACTGAAGCTGGCTGTTGCCCCGGTGCTGGCCGTCGGGATTGCACTCGTCGTTGGCTTCGAAAACCCGACCGTGGCGCGGACCTTCATTCTGGAGTCGTCGATGCCCGCGGCGATAACGCCGCTCATTCTGCTCATCGAGTTCGCTGGCGACGTGGAAGTGGGCGGCGTGACGGCCCCGGAGTTCGTCTCGACGGTCGTGGCAGTGACGACGCTGCTGTCGGTGCCGCTGCTGACCATCCTGATTGCGGTGTTAGAGTCCGGCGTACTCGTGTGAAACGAAACTACTGCGCCGTCTCTCAGTCGTCGATTGCCGCCGTCTCGGGTGTTGGCGCTGCGCCTGTTCCGGTTCCAGTCGTCGGGCTCTCGACGACGGCCCGCTTCCAGGTACCCCGTGAGAGCCACGCCAGCGCCACCGCACAGCCGACCACGTCGGCGAGGGCAACGGCTGCCCAGATTCCCGTCGGGCCCCAGCCCAGCGGGAACGCGAGCAGGTACGTCGCGGGCAGGCGGACGACCCAGAGTGTCACCAGCGAGATTCCCAGCGCTGTCGTCGTGTTTCCCGCGCCGCGGAACGTCCCCAGCGCCACCTCGAGCAGGCCGAGGAAGACGAACGCGAACGCGACGATGCGAAGGTAGTCGCTGGCGTGGCCGATTGTGGCCACGGCCGTCGCCGTCCCGGTCGGGAGGAACACGGCCACGATTGGCTCCGGTCGGAGATACGCGATCACGGCGACCACCAGCAACACCGCTGTGACCAGCACCATTCCCAGTTTGACAGCCTGCTGGGCGCGTTCGGGTTCGCCGGCGCCGAGATTCTGGCCGACGGCGGTGTTCATCGCCTGTGAGAGCCCCATCGCGGGGAGGAACACCAGCGAGATGAGGCGGTTCCCCAGGCCGTAGCCCGCGAGCACCTCGGGCGGGAACGTTGCGACCATCGCCGTCGCAGCGACCATCGCCAGTGAGACGCCCGAGTGTTCCAGCGCGCTGGGGACGCCCAGCCGGACGATTTTTTCGACTGGTTCGCGGCGCGGCAACAGGTCCCTGACGTTGATTGCGGGCCCCGTCGCCGTGGCGAACAAGAGGTAAAAGCCCGCCAGCGCGGCAACAGAGCGCGACGCGACGGTTGCGACGGCTGCGCCCTCAACACCCAACGCGGGGAACGGTCCCCAGCCGAAGATGAGCACCGGGTCCAAGGCGACGTTGACCGCGACGGAGAGCACCATCACCCGTAGCGGCGCGCGGGCGTCGCCGTACCCCCGCATCAGCGCCGTGAAGATGAAGAAGCCAAAGAGCGCGGGCGACCCGAGGAAGAACACCCGCATGTACGCCGCGGCCATCGGGACGATGCGCTCTGCAGTCGCGGGGTCGGTCGGGAGCAACGCCAGCAGCGGCCCGGTCGCGACAAAGCCCAGCGCGCCCAGGCCGACCGAGACGAGCAGCACGAATCCGAGCGTCTGCCCCGCGATTTCACCGGCCGCACGCTTCCCGCCCGCGCCGGTGTGCTGGGCGACGAGAATCGCCCCCGCAGCGGTGAACCCCCCGCCAACGGAGATGAGGAGAAAGACCAGCGGGAACGCGAGGCTGAGCGCGCCGACGGCGTCCGCAGAGAGCCGGCCGAGCCAGAAGGTGTCCGCGATGTTGTAGGCGACCTGCAGCAGCTGAATCGCCACCAACGGCCACGCGAGCGCGACCAGCGGGCGAAGGATGGGCCCCTCCGTCAAGCTGGAGGAGGGGTGACGTGAACTCATTACGAACCGAAACGTCACGGAGGCTCTTGAACTCACGCAACAGGCGGTAGCACGGCACAGGCGGTGCCTCCGGACCATCGCCATTTAGGACATCCCCCGCTGAACGACCGGTATGACCATCGGCTTCATCGGTGGCTCGGGCATCTACGAGGCCCTGCCACTCCAGAAAACCCGCGACGTTGAAGTGAGCACCCCCTACGGCGAGCCGTCGGCGCCCGTCACCATCGGTGAGTTCGGCGAGACCGGTCGGGAGGTCGCGTTCCTCCCCCGCCACGGCCCTGACCACCAGCACTCCCCGACGAACCTGCCCTACCACGCCAACATCTACGCGCTGAAGAAAGTCGGCGTCACCCACATCCTCGCGACCAACGCCGTGGGGAGCCTCAAAGAAGCGCTCTCCCCGCAGACACTCGTTGTGCCCGACCAGATCTACGACCGCACCAAGAACCGCGAACTCTCCTTCTACGGGGACGGCATCGTCGTCCACCAGCCGTTCGCCCAGCCCTACTGCCCGGAGATGGTCGACCACCTCAGCGACGCCGCCGAGTCGGTCGCCGACAACGCCGAGTCGGACGTGCACAAGGGCGGCACTTACGTCTGTATCGAGGGGCCGCAGTACTCTACAAAAGCGGAATCTGAACAGTACCGCGCCCAGGGCTGGGACGTGGTCGGGATGACCGCCATTCCCGAGGCAAAACTCGCCCGCGAGGCCGAGATGTGCTATGCGACGCTGGCCGGCGTCACGGATTACGACGTCTGGAAAGCCGACCACGAAGTCACCCTCGAAGAGGTGCTCGAGAACGCCGCTGCCAACGAGGAAGCCATCAAGGACGCCGTCGAGGAAGCCATCCGGCGCTTCCCCGACGACCACGACTGTGACTGCCACAGCTCGCTCGAAGGGACCATCAACACGCCGACGGAGGCGATTCCCGACGAGACCCGCGAGCGTGTGGATCTGCTGGCCGGGGAGTATCTCGAGGACTGAGCAGCGCCGTTAGTCGTCGTCGTCGACCGCCACAGCCGTCGAATCGTCGCCTTCCTCGCCGTCCTCCATCTCGACACCCGCACCGCCAGGCTCCTCGATCTCGATGGTCTCGGGGTTCTGAATCCAGAGATCGCCGAACAGTTCGTCCTGTTGGAGCCGTGCGTCACCGCGATGAGAGAGAAAGAGCAGCCCCAGATACGTCATCATCGGCCGGCCGCCCGCGTCGCGAACCTCCGTGAACAGCACCTCCTCGCGGCCACGGTCGTAGCGCTCCCGAAGCGCCGTTCCCACGTCGACGATGACTGTCTCAATCTCCTCGTCGTGGGTGGTGCCGGTCACGTCGGCCTCCGTTGGCTCGTCCTCGCGGCGGAAGTCGTCGGCTGCGTGGTAATCCAGTGTTTGGGTTCCGCGCGAGAACCCCTGCGGCGAGTTACTGGTGTCGTAGCTGCGTGACTCTTTCCAGCGTGAGCCGCGCTCTGCCTCCCGGAGTTCCCGGACCAGTTCGTCCAGTGTCTCGGGCGTCCCTCGGGTGGATTTGCGCTCCAGGCGGCGGTCCATTTCGTCCTCCAGTGCGTCGACGGGGTCGAAGCCGGGTTCGGGTTCGCCTGGGTGGCCGTCGGCGCCGCCCTCCATGGCCACCTCCCACGGCTCTGGCTCTTCCTCTTCGGGTTCGTCCTGGTTCAGCATCGCATCGGACTTCATCCGGAGCAGGACGGATGCGTAAAACAGCGCCCGGCCAGATGCCCGCAGGTCAGCCTCGTCGAGTTTCTGGAGGAACGCGTCTGTGACGGCGACGATGTCGATGTCCCACGGGTCGATTTTCCCGTTCTTGGCGAGTGTGACGAGCACCTCGACCGGTTCGACCTCGCCGTCCTCCTCGTCCTCGCCAGCCTCAGCAACGTCGTCGCCCGGGGATAACGCGGGGTCCTCGTTCATCGACGCCGCGTTCTCCTCGCTGAGGAGGCCGCTGTCGACGCCTGGCTCGCCCGTGTCGGGCTTGTCGGACGAGAGGCTGAACGAGAACTCCTCGTCGTCGCTCATGACTTGTCCTCAGATGCGGCTGTCGCGTTGCTCCCCCCGTCGGAGGCGGAGTCGTCGTCGCTTTGGGACTCCGTCCCCCCGTCGGCCACTACCTCACTCGCGTCGTCTCCCTCACCGGTCTCGATGCCGGTGACTGCGGAGATGTTGTTCTGCTGCATCGTGACGCCGATGGCGCGCTCGGAGCGGTCGAGCAGCGCTGACCGGTGGCTGACGACGATGAACTGTGCATCGTCGGAGAGGTCGTCGACCATCTCACCCACCCGCTCAGCGTTGACCGCGTCGAGGAAGGCGTCGATTTCGTCCAGCGCATAGAACGGCGCGGGGTTGTGCCGCTGGATGGCGAAGATGAACGCCAGCGCAGTGAGTGATTTCTCCCCGCCGCTCATCGCGTCCAGGCGCTGGATGGGTTTGTCGCCGGGTTCGGCCTTCATCGTCAGCCCCTCCTCGAAGGGGTCCTCCGGGTTCTCGAGCACCAGTTCGCCGCTGCCCTCTGAGAGCCGCGAGAAGATGCGCTGGAACTGCTCGTTGATGGCGTCGAAGGCGTTCATGAACGTCTCGACCTTCCGCGCTTCGAACCCGTCGATGCGCTCGACGATGCCGTCCCGTTCCTCGGCCAGCACCGCGCGCTGCTCCTGCAGTTCCTCGAGGTCAGCTTCGACCTCGTCGTACTCCTCGATGGCGAGCATGTTCACCGGCTCCAGCGCCTCCATCTCGCCGGTCAGGCGCTCGATTTCGGCTTCCACCTCGTCGTGGTCGGGGATCTCCTCGGGGTCGTACTCCTTGACCTGCTCGTCGAGTTCCGCGATCTCTTCTTCGAGGCGGTCGGCGGTGCTCCGCAGGCTCTCGAGTTTCGACGCGACCGTGTCGACGGCGTCGCGGCGCTCGTCACGCAGCGACCGGGCCTCCCGAACCCCGGTTTTCTGCTCCTCGCGTTCGGCTTTGAGTTCGGCCAACTCCTCCTCGAGTTCGGCGACCTGCTCGTGTTTCTCCTCGAGCAGCGCCTCCTGGTCTTCGATTGCTGCGTCGTGGTCGCCGATCTGGGATTCGAGTTCCGCCTTGCGGTTCTGAGCAGTCTCGACGGTCTCATGCAGGTCCTCAATGGACTCCTCGATATACTCTTTTTCCAGCCGTTTGTCGTTGAGGTCGCCATCGACGGCGTCGATCTGGGCTTCGAGGTCGGCGATCTCGTCGCGAATCTCCTCGGCGCGGGCGGAGAGTTCGGGGATGTCCGACTCCGCGAGTTCGGATTCGATCTCCTCAACGCGGCCGTCGCCCGCCGCGAGTTTGGCGTCGAGGTCCGAAATCTCCGCCTCGAGTTCGCTCATCTGCTCGTCGACGGACTCCCGCTCCTCGCGGAGCGACTCGAGTTCGGTCTCGAGTTCGTCGATTCGGTCCTCGGCGTCGGCCACGTCCGCCTCGGCGCGCTCGATGTCGGCCTCGATGGAGCGCACCTGGTCGGCAGCGTCGCTCTTGCGCTCACGGGCGTCGGTGAGCTTTGACTCCACCTCGTCGATTTCGCTCTGGATGGACTGGCGCTCCTCTTCGAGTTCGTGGAGCTCTTCGGCCAGCCGTTCGAGGCGGCCGCCGCCGGTTTTCGAGAAGCTGTACCGCGAGCCGCCGCCGGAGCCGCCGGTCATGGCGCCGGATTTCTCCACCAGATCGCCACCTAGCGTCACCATCCGGAACTGCCCCATCAGGTGCTGGGCGGTCTCCATATCCTCGACGACGAGCGTCGAGCCGAGCACGTAGGAAAAGATGCCCGAGTATCGGGCGTCGTAGTCCACGAGTTCTCGCGCGAAGCCGACAACACCGGGGTCGTTTGGCTCGCGGGGGAGGCTCCGGTCGTCCATCTCCGTCATCGGGAGGAACGTCGCCCGCCCGGCGTTGCGAGACTTCAGGTAGTCGATACAGGAGGAGCCGACACCGTCGTCGTCGACAACGACGTTCGCGAGGCGACCGCCTGCAGCGGTCTCACACGCCTCGGCGTACTCCCCAGGGACGGCGGCGAGTTCGCCGACGGGTCCGTGAACGCCGCCCATCCCGGCGTTCTTGATCGTCGTGACCGCACGAGGCCACGAGCTGTCGCCGCTCTTGCCAGCTTTGGCCTCGAGTTCGGCGTACTCGTTCCTGGCCGCTCGGAGCCGTTCGTCCACCGCCGAGAGCGACTCCTGCAGGTCGCTCTTCTCGCCTTTCAGGTTCGCAAGCATCTCGTCGGCTTTCCCCTCGTTTTTCTGGGCCTTGTCCAGTTCCGAGTGGAGGTTCGACACCCGCGCTCGGAGATCCGGGAGCGACTCGCGAGTCTCCTGAATTTCGTCTTCTGTGTCGCTCACCCGGTTCGAGCGCCGGCGAGCCTCGTCGAGCAGGCGGTCCTGCTCGCGCTGTTTCTCGTTTTTCTGCTCGCGAAGCGTTTCGAGGGCCGCCTTCTCGGCTTCGAGTTCTTGCTTGAGTTCGTCGAAGGCCGTGTCGGCGTTGTCGATCTCGGCCTCGACCTCGGCGAGTTCGGTCTCCCTCGAGACGACTTCGCTCTTGCGATTAGCCTTCTTGACTTTGAGGCTGCGCAGGTCGTCGTCGAGATCGTCGACGCTTTCGTTTTTCCGGTCGATCTCGACGAACGCCCCGCGGCGTTCGGATTCGGCTTCCTGGATGCGCTCCTCTGCGGCCTCGATCTTGTCTTCGAGCCGGGAGATCTCGCCTTTGACCTCCTCGATTTCGCTCTTGATTCGGAGCTGCTCGTCCTCGCCCTTCCGCTCGATTTCGGTGTTGAGTTCCTCGAGTTCGTCCTCGAGTCGCTCGAGTTTCCCGGTTGCCCGGTCCAGCGAGTCCGCTTTCTCTTCGAGTTCGCTCTGGCGGGTGTCGACACGGGACTGCGTGCGACTGTAGTCGGCGCGTTTGTCCTCGAGTTCGGCAGCCCGGAGGTAGCCTTCGTACTCCTCTTTCTCCGCACGCAGCTCCTGGTACTGGAGGGCCGTCTCGCGCTCCTCGCTGAGCTGGTCGAGGCGGTCTTCTTTCTCCACAATTCGCAGGTCGGCTTCGCCGATCCGCTCCTCAACGACTTCGAGTTCCTCGCCAGCCGACTCCTTCTTCGCGTCGAACGCCGCGACGCCCGCGATCTCGTCGATGATGCCCCGGCGCTGGTAGGGCGTCATGTTGATGATCTCGGTCACGTCGCCCTGCATCACCACGTTGTACCCCTCCGGCGCGACGCCAGCCTGTGCCAGTAGGTCCTGAATGTCCGAGAGGTTCGTCGACCGACCGTTGAGGTAGTAGTAGGAGTAGTAGTTGTCCTCGGTCTCCTTAACCCGGCGCTTGACCCGAATCTCCTCGACGTCGCCAACGTTCTCGCTGCCGGCGGCCTTGGTGATCTGCGAGCGGGAGAGGGTGCCTTCACTGTTGTCGAGCACTACCGTCACGGCGGCCTCACGCTGCCCGCCGGTCGAGGAGCCCTCGCCGCCAGGGTTGTAGATGAGGTCAGTCAGCTTCTCCGCACGGATGCCGCGTGTGCGGGCGAGGCCGAGCGCGAACAGCACCCCGTCGATAATGTTGGACTTTCCTGAGCCGTTCGGCCCGGTAACGACCGTGA
>Ga0306916_100338_pt1 | contig 16568 bp, 16 predicted proteins | sample AntDeeMetag20062_FD_190409 | JGI IMG/M metagenome (GOLD analysis project Ga0306916, IMG submission 190409) | Saline lake microbial communities from Deep Lake, Antarctica - Metagenome TFF 2006 #2 (v2) (version 2) | ecosystem: Environmental > Aquatic > Non-marine Saline and Alkaline > Saline...
TCGTCAAGGCGGTTGACGAGAAAGTTAAGAAGCTGGTCCTCGTGGATCTCACCGTCTGCTTGTTTGGTTTTAGACACACCTTCAGCAAGCAGACGTTCTAACTAAGCGGCTTTGTGAAGTACTGATGATGAGTCCAAAGAAACCGAAATTCACGACGAATGCTGTTGCGAACAGTGACGTAACAAGTGTGAAACCCAGAAAACCGAGTGCAAAGGAGAAATACGGCCCTCCCTTGACTGCGAGCCCATATGAGGCACGTGCGGCCGATAGAAGATCTGTCTCGTGAAGGACAATAAGGTACGGCGTCGCATATAATAGGTAGGCGAGGAAAATGTATACTGGAATTAATAAAATAATAAGTGAGAAAAGAATGCCTTGTCCACCAACTCCGAGGAGAACAAACGGAACGAAGAATGCGACGGGAATCACAGTGTAGAGCAAGAAGGGGACGAAATAACGCCGAACGTTTGCTATGAAATCATACGAATCAGAAGTAATCACATTGGCGATACTGCCGAAGTAACCCGCAGCTAATCCGGCTTGGATAATGAGCGCAATCGGAAGAACAACAAACACGAGAGGTTGTGAAACGACTGGCCCATCGAGATAGATATTCACACCTGTATTCGGGACATTCACAAATTTCCAGACATCAACAACGTTAGCTGGTAGGGCCATACGTATGCCAAGGTGTATTCGGTCTGAATTCACGATTTGATTGATCTTGTCTGTGTGAAATACCGCTGTCAAGAGCGGAACGAATGCAAGCGATAGATGCTGCTGGGCGCGTTCCCATCCATCTGCAAGCCGAGACGTGAACGATGGCATCAGTTTACCTCTTTTCTAACCACTCTCGGAATTTTCGATTGAGATCGTCGAGTTCGATTATCCTGGAGTGAAGGTGATACTCGGTAGTTGGGATTTCGTGAAGGTATCCATCGAAGAGCACGCATTATCGGAATATATTGTGGTCTGACATAAAAGCTGCAGTCATCTATCTCCGAGCAAGAAACCCCGCCGCAACCATCAGAGTATTTTTCCACCTCCGATTGCACGCTATGGTTATTTCTGTTGTCGACGGCCCAATCAGCTCTTCGTGGGATTTGTTTCGTGGTAATTGACTTCAATAGTGTCAGGCTCTGGGAAGCCGTTTCGATCCCAGAGAGTCATTGAATAGTCGTAATGATACGTCGGATCATCTTCTTCGAACTCTGGTTCCTGAGTACCATCTGAATTAGAAGTGAGAGCCTGATAGTTTGTGATCTCATATCGAACCGTTGTACCTTCGAAGTGTGCATCAGATTTCTCTTCGTGCAACCCAGTGATACCCTCACCATACGGAAGGACGCCAACGATCACTGTTACAAACTCATTTTCTGCATCGAAGTCGGTGAACTCCGGAAGGCCTTCAACAGACCCGTCTGGATCATTGATCAGTGCACTCCAATCAATGAGATTTCGTGCTTCTTCAGGTGTGTTTGCAATCGCGCCCCATGCCGCAGGAACACCATCCTCAATGGTCGGTTGACCCGTCATTGCAACGTTTCCTGAAATTGTGGACGCAGATGACCGGATAACTGGGCCTGTCAATCCGATTTTGTCAGCGACAATAGCAGACACCCCTAGACACCCAGCAAGACCGATGGTGAGGAGAGCACCACTATGTTGGAGGATTTTGCGGCGTAGCATGTATCGTGTAATATCTGTTAGATGCACAATAATACCCACACTGTGTATCCGGTTCTGAGAATGGGGCACGTACGGTCGCTTCGACTGCCCCTCGTCGACCAACTCGTTTGCCGCGTCTATATGCTGTATTCTGGTAGCATCGCCGGTATGCGTCGACTGGATAGAATCTCTTAACCAACACATAATGCTATAGAGGATAATTTGTTGGTTAAGAAGTGCTGAGTAGTCGACCGGAGCTATCCGACCGCTCAAAAAGAGGGATCCGTAGTGTTGTTGGGTCGACTTCGTTTAGTGCGTCCCAGTGCAGTCATGGGAGACGATCTACTTTGGGAGGCCTATTCACCACAGACGAGACACATCATATACGCTGGGAGCTCGTCGACTAACTCGATCGATATCTGCTACTTGTCTCGACAGTACCGACTCGAGTCGTCTTGAACTCTCGTAACCAATCTGGAGTTGTCCTGCTCTACGTGTCGGATGAGAGGCGTTGATCGCTCTATCTCGAGTAGTTCATCACTGACGTCGAGGCCGTGCTCACCAGCGATATCACGTGCTAATTGGAAGGCCTGTTCGGCACGGATATCGTCTTCGATACCGTGGACGTGGCGGTATCGGCTTCGACGATGAGGAGTTCGGCCGTTTTCGTTGGTAAAAGTACGCTCTGGGGAGACCCGAAGGACACACAGGGAGTCGACCGCAACGAACTGGCCGTTGCTACACAGAGATGGTAGCGATTGTCTCTTGAACACGATCCCAGTGGCTTCCCTTCCAAAAGTATTGGTCGCACTCTACGCACTGCCAAAGGTGGCTCACCCCGTCGGGAGCGTGGTCAGGTCGCTGTTCGGGATCAATATGGTTGAGACGGCCGTTGCAGACACTACAGCGTTCGGGTTGGGACGGCAGTTCGATCTCAATACCATGGTCGTGCAGTTCAGCAAGTTGATCCTCAATGGCCCGAGACGCGAGGAGGACGGCGTTGTCTGTTCTCGTGGCTAGATCTCGATCCCGAGTAACTAACGTTCGGTTGGTCGACTGTGCCCGCTTACGGATTGCATCGTCGGCTTCGATATCCTCCTCCAGTGCATACTGCGTATCGTAGCCACACATCCGCAAGTACGTGGTAAGTTTGCCCAGCATAACATCAAGCAGGAACCGGTGGGTCATACCAGGCTCTACGATTCTAAATCAGATTAAGTAGTTGATGAGGAGGTCGTCCTGTGGATGTCGTGTCGACTGCATAGCTGGTAATGAGGCGGTTTCGTTGGTACAGCTTAGTCGACTAATCTTGATTGCGATAGGTGCGTCGGGATCGCGTTTGAATCTCGAGTCTCACTCACCATTCGGAGTGTCTGGCTAGCAGCTTGTTGGTTGTGAGAGTAACGAAGCCTCAGCGCCACTCTTCGAGATTGAAAATGAAGCTATGTGTGTTAATTTGAAGCCATGCCCTAGGAGACTCAGGGGATCTGTCGGAGCGGCACTCTACTACTCCACTCTGAATATCAAGTATTGCACAGAGATCGCTGTCTTCGTACTCGAGATCGGTGGCAGTAGGCGTATTTGCTAACTCGTCGAGTTTCGATTCGAGGAATTCGTTACTGTGCATAGTCCCCCGAGTAGCGTTCCCGATCGCGATGATCTGATTTCTCACACGGTGCTACGGCAACAGCGTGGGAGGTACAAAATCGTGATCTATGAGCAACGAGTTGGTCCGGTGTGTTTTTTCGAGTTCCTTCCCGAGGCACTGCTACTCGAGATTCATCGGTCACAGTCTGGTGGGTGGCCATACAGTGGGGACGTATGGAGTGGCTTTCAGTATCCGTCGACTAAAATCCGTATACATACAGTATTGATAGGCTACTACGACCAACTGACCGTTAACCACGAGCTACTACTGTGAGCATTGGGTTTGCAATTCGATCTTCTGAGAGTCGACTATTAGGTTGTGTTTACAGATGAGCAAGTCATCTTGTTGGTGCTGTGTCGACGGTATGGCGGGTGTCGATATGTGACCTGAGATATATTCCCGTGAGCGGCATCCTCGTTGCCTGCTGTCGCGGCATGTCAGTGTTGGAAGCCGACTCACGGTTGGATTCCGAATACACCTCCGGTGGTTCCTCGTACTGCTCTGTATCATTCGTATAGATTTGGAGCGTATCGATAGAGGCTGCGAGACGAATCTTCCCTATATTAGGAGGCTTCTACTACCACTCAGTCGGTGTTAGCATACGCCTACTCGCCTGTATTGGGAGCACTGACAGAACCCAGCATAATCCTCGACGAATGTGCCCTATGTGGCGGTTCATTGGTAGCGACATATAATGACGAAAAACTTACTATCGAATGTTCTGCATGTAGCCGAACACATGGGCAGTACTCGTTCCCACCTGGAGGTTTGATCGGTCGTGATGAGGAGGAGTCCCTCTCAGCGTTCAATCAGCGGGTCCGACATCTACAGATTCTACCCGTGACACCGATCACTAACATCATTCTTATTTTAGAGTTGAATTTGTATAGATGAAAGATAGAACCAAACAGCCGTAACACATACCACGAGCGAAAGAACAAGAATAGCGATCTCGGGACGTGTCCCAAAGTACGGAAGTAGTTCTGTCCATGTTGCAACACCGAACGCGAGACAGACCGCACTCAGAGCGAGCCATATCTCACCCCAGCCGAGTTCATCCGCAGCCATCATGTCGATATGTTGGCTGAACTCCCGGGATGTCGGCATCAGTTTCACATTACCACTCCGCGAATCGTAATCGACGATCCCATTGGAATGCAACGCTGAGAGGTGTGTCTGATACAGTGAAATATGGACGCGCTTCCGCTGCTTGTAGGTAACCTCTTCGACCGGTATGTCGTTTTCTGCGGCGGCGATGAGTTCAGAGAGTTCTCGAATCTGGAGGCTACCGTCTGCACTCGGTTGATCTCGAAGGAACTGTACGGCAAGTCGCCGCCGCCGATTCGAGAGCATTTTGAACATATTGTCTTTCGAAAGCGCAATCTCATGTGTTGTTTCGTTCAGACTGTGAGGGTAGTTTTGGCTTTCCAACCTCGATTGTGGGGGCATATAGGTATTATAGATTGTCTGGATAATAACTATGTATGTCATTTTGTACAGCATCAAATCCGTTAGGATATTCCTAACAGCGGTGCAGCCGTGTAGTTTGTATCTACCGACATTTCGTTGATATGATCGACGGTCTGTGGATACTGTGCGGAGATCGCCCCGAGATCTAATCCTAAACCGATGATTTTCCGGTCGGTAGGGAGATGCCAACTACGGTCTTGGCGGTCGGTCGACGAGTATGCATCCCGAACCACGGTTGCCTCGGTTGATTGCAACCTTCAAACAGCCCGAGTACACCGGCGATAACCGGTGTCTCCCATGCACGATTCTAAACAGTCTGATCAGCGTTGGGGTCGCCGTTCTCATCGGCTGGACCGTGGAGGACGTGTTCGGGTCGTTCGGCCTCCCGGTCGGAGTCCTCGTCACGGCGGTCTGTCTCACAGTAATCTACCTCCGTGGCTATCTTGTTCCAGGAACACCTGCGCTCACCAAGCGATATCTGCCGACCCAACTCCGGCACTGGTTCAAATCCAACAGTCGACAACCGCTGTTGGATGGGACCGATCCCACCGAACTGCTCGTCGAGATGGGAGTCGTCGTCGACGATCCGAGCGCCGCCGACTACACGCTCGCACCGGTGTTCCTCGAAGAGTGGCGCGAATCGATTGACCTCCACTGGGGCGACGAGGAACTCGCCCGCGAGAGTCTGGGGAAGCTCTCGGGTACCGACCCCGATTCGCTCGAATACGAACACGAGACCCAGCGGTTCCGCGTGTTTGCCGACGGACTGCATCTCGCGACGTGGCCCTCGCGGGAGGCCTGTATCGCCGATGTCGCCGCCGCACGGGAGTTGGTCGACTGGGACCCCGACTGGAATCGCCGTCGGCTCGTCGTCCAGTCGGATATTCTCGGTGCGCTTCGGCTCTTTATCGAGCAGTGTCCGGCCTGCGAGGGGACGGTTTCGTTGTCCCACGAGGCCGTCGAGTCGTGCTGTTGGACCTACGATGTCGTCGCTGCAACCTGTGACCACTGTGATGCGAGGCTATTCGAGATGGATATCGACCCCGACACACTGTCGGAGTGATCGGAGAGACCAGTTGGAAACCAAAGTCGACGCCGAGCAGTCAGCGTCGTATCCGTTTGATTTATAAATAGACCAACGTCGACTCGGACTGACAATGGTTTATAAAAACCGTTGTCGGAGATACCACCGTACCGACCACAACTGATAGATAACCGACAGTGCGAAGACGACCAGAAAACCGCTGGCCCACAGTAGCGGGTCGACACTGTCGACGAGAGGGATCTCTGCGAGCGACGTAACGACCGCGAGTAATGAGACGATGCCAAGCGTCCGGTAATACTCTCCCCACGTGAGTCCAGAGGGCGACAGCAGCGCTAGGTACTGGTCGACCTCACGCGCGGAGTTACGGACACTGACTGTCCGTGCTTCTCGGTTGTATTCGACGATCCCGAGTTCGGCGAGCTTCGGGAGGTGTGTCTGATGCAGCGAGTTGTAGACGCTTTCCCGACACGGCCGCGGCGGTGGCGACTCTCCGGTTTCGTCGGTCGCAATCGCCTCCGAGAGCTCCCGCAGCGAGACTGTTCGCCCTCCAACGGTGTCGGTCAGGTGGCGGATCGTCTCCCGTCGACGGGAGTTCGCGAGAATCTCGTAGACGACCGACTCCGAGAGCGACCGGGTTCTGAGCATACATCCCTATTGCGCAAGCCGAGTATGATTTCGATTGACATACCGTGGTAGTTGATAGCACACACCGGGACGGATCGCCGGAGATACTCGAACGGTTTGGACTGCTTACCACCAGTCAGTTCGTCTGTAATACTGCGTTTGGCTCCCCTCAACTGGCGGTAGGAACTCCCAACGATCCGGATGCGTTTGGCTACGTCGCTCAAATACGGGGTTCAAACGGACATCTACGGCACTAAGGTGCTGTTCGAAACCCGGGTGTGGAATCGTAACTACGTGGGTCGCTGCTCAGGGGTGTAGCAACCGAACTCGGACGAACCGTCCATCGATGTCGGTCGACCAGTTCGGGAGCAAACCAATGACAAACGACAACACGCAAATCGGCCTCTCGCGGCGAAAAGTACTCGGTGGAATAGGTGCAGTCGGCGTCGCAAGCGCAGGTGCGGGTATCGGGACAACGGCCTTCTTCAGCGACAACGAAAGCTTCGAGAACAACACGATCACCGCCGGCCAGTTCGAGCTGGCGGTCACTCAGTCGACACATTTCGTCGATCAAAACGGAAGCGGTCCCGACGAGCAGAACTTCGAGACGATGCTTGCCGAAGCACAGTCCGTCGACGACTCCGTCGAAGTCCTGGATGGCTTCCTCGACATCACCGACGCAAAGCCCGGTGACAGCTACAAATACTGCTGGGATATCTGTGTGAACCACAACCCCGGCTACGTCCAGATCACCCTCGACAGCGAGGAGTCGACGGGCAACGACAACGGCGTCACCCACACCGACGCCTCGGGCACGCTCGGGGAGTACATGCTTGCGGTCGTCACCATCGACGACCAGCGCGCTGGCGACGAGACGGATATCGTCTTCACCGGCACGCTCGCGGAACTCGTCGAGGAGTGGAACGAGGGGGGTCTCATTCATGCCGTCGCGGATGTCGACCCGGAAACCGAAGAGCCGTTCGTCGAATACTGCCATCTCCCGTGTGAGTCGGCTGTCGAGGGTGGCGAACTCTCGCCGGACGAAGATGGGGTCGAGGTCTGTGTCTCCCTCTACCTGCCCTCGCATGCGGATATCGGATCGGAAGTCGACGTCGACGGCCACACCTTCGGCCCGCTTGAGGCCGCAGACTCCCCCGGAAATCTGGTCCAGGGCGCTTCGTTCAGCGGTGATCTCGCGTTCGCCGCCGAGCAGTGCCGCCACAACGACGATCCGTTCACACACAACGGGACCGCAGACAGCGGGACCGATGGTGATGGGCTGACCAACCAGACTGCCTGAGCTGGCCGCCTGACTACCGAACACCCCTTTCGAACCCATATTCCAATGACAAACAACAACAAAATACCGCTCTCTCGTCGCAGTGTACTCGGTGGTCTCGGCGCAATCGGCGTCGCCTCGGCCGGTGCCGGACTCGGCACAACCGCGTTTTTCAGCGACAACGAGAGCTTCGAGAACAACACGATAACTGCTGGTGGAGTCGAACTCCGGATGGACTGGCAACAGAGCTACTACACCGGTATTTCGGGGCAAGACCCAGAAGACCACACGACGTGGGAGCCGATCAACGCCTACCCCGATCTGGACGGTGACAACCGCCAGGACCGGATCTACACACGCTTCCAACTGGCCGAGGACCCGACACTGGTTGGACTCCCCGTCGACGCTGACGACGAGGAGATCGAACAGGCCTACCGCGGTCAGTTCGCCAGTTTCGAGGAGACGAACGGAAGCGGGAACACCCCATTCGTGGGTCCAGTGATCAACCTCGACGATGTCAAACCCGGCGACAGAGGCGAGATCACGATCAGCAAACACGTCTTCGACAACCCGGCGTACCTCTGGCTGAACGCAAGCGGCTTCGAAAACACCATCGGCGAGCTGAACGAGCCGAAACGAGCGGCACTCGTCGACCGATACAGCGCGGAACTCGGCGACTCGTTCACTGACGCGGATCTCATCGCGTTGGCAGAGGCCGAGGCCCAGTTCGCCAAAGAGATCGAAGCCACGCTCTGGTACGACGACGACTGTGACAACTTCTTCGACGGTGGGTCGCCGTCCTGTATCCAGTTCGTCGTCGACAACACGGATTCGATGGGGAGCCAGGCTCCGGGCTCGTTCGAATTCAAGGACGAACTGCTGATCGAGGCGCTCGAAACCTACGTCGGTCGACTCGACACGAGGGACGGCGCAGAGCCAGCCGATGGCGATACCGGTCTGTTCAGCGTTGGGCTGACTAACTGGACGACCGTCGCCGATACGGTTCTCACGCCGACGACTGCTGTAGCCGACATCGTCGGCACCGATAGTGGATCGTACAACGGTTCGACAGGGTTCCAGACGATCAACTACCAGGACGAAATCATCGGTGGGACGGATCTCCCGAACGCGATCGAAGCGGGGGCTTCGGTGCTCGGAGGGTGTCCAGAGGACGAAGACCGTATTATGGTACTGATCACCAACGGGATCAACGTCGACACGAGTGATTTCCTGGCGTCAGCGAGCGCCAATCTTCGAAGCAATGGCGGCGAGGTCGACCAGTTCCTCATCATCGGGTTCGGAACCAGTCCCTCCGACGCCCAGACGCTGGGGGAGATCAGCACGCTTCCGGGGAACCACAAGTTCATGCTTGTGTCCGATTCGGATATCGACGCCGCGATCAACGGCCCGACAGATCCGAACACGGAGCCGATCACGAGTATCGCCGAAGAGATCGGCTTTACTGCGGGTGGCGAAGAGACGATCTTCGAGGGTTCGCTGTACGATCTGCTCACACAGCCCGCCGCGATAACCGATGGTTCGGCCGAGGGCTACCAGGTCGACGGGATCGCCGGGGGCTACCCGCTCGATGCCGACCGGAACCGTGACGGTCGACAGTGTTACCCCAACTCAGATACGCGCTGTATCGCCTTAGAATGGCATCTCCCCTTCGAGGTCGGCAACGAAATCCAGGGTGATTCGGTAGTGTTCACGCTCGATTTCTACGCCGAACAGTGCCGCCACAACGACGGCTCACACAACCCGTTCGGGGAGGCCGCCGACTGAACTGGTAGCCAGCGCTCACTTGCTCCCCTCGTCTCCAACCCACTTGGATCACGGTCTCTCGACGCTACAGAGAGGCTGTGACACGGGCTTTGCCCGTGGATGGCGGTTCGATTCCGTCAGTGGGTATTCCCCTCTTGGGGACACAATCATGACAGACGACAACACACCAATCGGACTCTCCCGTCGACACATCCTCGGTGGAATCGGCGCAATCGGTGTCGCCTCGGCCGGTGCCGGACTCGGCACGACCGCCTTTTTCAGTGACACCGAGAGCTTCGAGAACAACACGATCACTGCGGGCGAGCTCGACCTGAAGATGGATTACCGGATGACCTACCGCGGCGGTCGCGGCCGGCTCGCGGAGATACAGAGCAACTACCCGAACGCGACGTTCGTCGACGAGGATATGGAGCCGACCGACGAGGACACCGGCGTCTACCTCCTCGACCAGGTTCCGAGCCTTGATCGCTACCCCACTGCGGACGGCTGGGTCCGCGGCGCAAACAGCATCTTCAACCCCGAAACCGGAGAGGGAGAGGGGTTCCGACGAGAGGATCTGGTCGACGCGGGCGATCTCGATGAGGCGCTCATCCGTCTCGACGACGTCAAACCCGGCGACTACGGGGAAGTAACGTTCAGCACACACCTCTACGACAACCCCGGCTACATGTGGATCAGTGGTGCGCTGACCGCCAACGACCAAAACGGGTACAACGACCCGGAGATGGCCGCACTCGATGAGCTCGGGCTTCCGACTGACGACCCTGCTGGGGAGGGCCAACTCGCCGACGCGATTCAGGCGAAGGTGTGGTACGACGACAACTGTGACAATATTCATCAGGCAGACGGGAGCGGGGAAGACAGTGGCGGCGTCGACGTGATGCTCTCGATTGATACCTCCGGCTCGATGGGGAGCGGTTCGGGAAGCAAGATGGAGGACGCCAAGGCGGCCGCGTTGAACTTTGTCGACAATCTCGGGCCAAATGACCGAATCGGACTGGTCACGTTCGATAGCTCCGGCTCACTCGTCGAGGGACTCACGCTCAATCACTCGCTGGTCGCCGACGACCTCCAGCCCGGCTCGGCAGGCATTACCGCCGACGGTCGGACGATGATGGACGCTGGTGTCGACCTCGCGGCGAACGAACTCACCGCAAACGACCGCGGTGTCGACCAAGTCATCATTCTGCTCGGCGATGGCCAGCCCAACGAGTCTGCACGCCCCGGGAGCGACGACGTCCAGAACGCAATCGATGCCGCACAGGACGCCAAAGATGCTGGCATCACCGTGTTTACCATCGGGCTCGATGTCAGCAGTGGCAGTACCGCCCAGAACACGCTCATCACGATGGCGAGTACGGACAATGGCACCACACTCTACTACGATACGCCGACCGGTGCGGATCTCGATGCGATCTACGCACAGATCTCCTCGGTCATTCTGACCGGCGAGGCAGTCATCGCCGAGGGGTCGTTGCGTGAGGTACTGACAGAGCTGGCAGCGGGGATTCCACTCGACGCAAATCTCGATGACGAAGACCGGGTCTGTTTCACCAACTCCGTGACTCGCTGTTTCGGCTTCGAATGGGAGCTACCCTTCGAGGTCGGAAACGAGGTTCAGTCGGATTCGGTTGAGTTCGCAGTCGGCTTCGCCGCCGAACAGTGCCGCCACAACGACGGCGAGACGAACCCGTTCGCGGTGGCTGACGACTGATCGAAGCCGTCGTACACGGGAACCTCTCCGACGATACACTGCGTCTCATCACTCCTAAGATCCACCCCGAGGGCGTTCGACGTGACCCCATATGTACCTGAAGTAGCTCGGAACCGCGCGGTAGGCCCACCAAACCGGCGGTTGGCACACCCTACCGGCCCCGGTAGGCAATCCATGGATATACCACCGGCTGCCGATGGAACCGATACCAACCGAACCACGCCGACCGCAGTCTGCGGTTTCGGGTCAGCAGCGTTCGGGTGCGGACCATGACAATGAAAGATCGACGATTCCCAGATCCAACCCGCCGCCATCTACTGACGAGCGTCGGTGTCGCTGGCGTCGGCGCGTACGGTTTTCTCCGGCTCCGTGGCGCGTCGACGGCCACGCCACCCGACCAGTATACGAACTACACAATCGCCGACACCGACGGCCCACGCCTTATCGTCGGCTGGTACAGCACCTACAACGGAGCGTTGCTCTCCGGCTCGCCGCTCGATGACACCGAGTGGGACGCCAACGCGACCGACAGCTATGTCGACGACGTCGCGACTGTTCTCGCCGACGACCCGGCAGTCGACGTCGACAATCTCCTGCCGGGAGACAGCGGCACGCTCAGTATCGGCCTGTTCGCCGACTCGGAGCCGGTCCGGGTGTGGGCGCGACTCGGCAGCACGGACAGTGGTCCGCTCAGTGAAGCAGTCAGCATCGAAGCCTGGTACGACACCGGGATCTTCGGTGTCGGTGGCTGTCAGGGAGCCGAAGCGGGGCCGTCTTTCGATCCAATTACCGATTCGGGTGCAACGCTCGCCGATCCGGGTGCGCTCGTCGACGGCGTCGAGATCAATCCTGGAGCCTTTGACAACGGTGTTCTCGAAGCTGGCCAGCGAGTATGTGTCGCTCTCGCATGGAAGCTGCCGGAGACTGCCGGAAACGAACTCCAGAACACGGCTGTCGGCTTCGATCTGCAGTTCGCTGCAGTCGCCGCAGATGGGATCGATGCCGGGACGAACCCCTTCGCGGAGGGCCCCTGAGATGGCGGCTCCGGAGCTCACCCGCCGGAAGATCTTGGCCGGGATCTGTGGGATCGGCGCTACCGGCGCTGTCAGCGGAGGCGGTACGTATGCGTTTCTGACGAGGAGAGTCGACACCGGCGGACAGATCCGATCCGGAACGGTCTCGATCAACGTCGACTGCTCGCTGTGTTCGGTAGTTGATAATACGGTCTCTTTTGCGGTCGACGGGATCGACCGTGGTGAGAGCGGGCGTGAAACGCTCGAAATAACCGTTGGAACGAACCCGGCGCGGCTGTGGCTTCGAACCGACTGTCCGCCGGTTCCTGATCGGCTCGGCGACGTACTACTAGTTCGACTCAGCCGCGACGGTGAGACGCTCGCATCCGGGAGCCTTTCGTCCGTTCGCCGGGCGTTACGGACCGGTATCAGACTCGATGCGGACTGTACCGCTCCGGGAGAGCCACTCGAACTCCATCTCGACTGGGAGCTTCCCGGAGAGACGGCTGATTCGGTCGCCGGATCGGGTACTGCACTCAGTTTTGATCTCGCCGCCGAGCAATGTCGACACACGCCCGATGATGGGTTCGATGCAGTCGACGTACTCAATCCCTTCGCCACCACGTCCCCGTGTGACGAACCGGAAGCCTGTCATCCGTGTCAGGATGACCGCATCGCCAGTGCGACCTTCGAATACGATAGTCCAACCGGTCTCGTCGAGCTGATCCGAGCCGGCAACGGTGCCGGTAGTGGGTCCGGGAACAGAGACGTTCTGACAAGCCAATCCCTCGACGCTGGTGACCAGTTCGTCGCGACCTTCCACGACCCGCCGGAGATACGAGGTGGCCCTGATATCGAGTTCGTCGTCGACGGACAGCGTGTCGACACGTTCCACATCAGCTGTTCAGAGCCGTTTGGTCCCGGCTTGGTGATAACCGACGGCACGTACACACTGACCGTCCTATCGGCGGTCGATGCTGGCGGAAACACGCTCTGTGAGGTGAGCTTACAGTGAATCTTAAAAACACAGCCAATATCGTCGCCGGACTGGTGTTGATCGCCATCGTCGCCCCGTTTGTCATCTACTCGGTGCCAGCGGTCGTCGGCGCTGAGTACAGTTTCGTTGTCCTGACAGCCAGTATGACGCCCGCAATCGCTCCCGGAGACGTGGTCATCGTCGACGACCGTGACACAGCAACGATTGCAGAGGGTGACGTGATCACGTTCACCCGTGGAACCAACGAGGTTCCGGTAACCCACCGTGTGACGGCCGTCACCACGAGCGGCGGCGAACTCGCCTTCGAGACGAAGGGAGACGCCAACAGCGATCCCGACGCCTCGGTCGTGGTGGCCAGCAACGTTCTCGGGACGGTGATATTCTCAATCCCCTTCATCGGGTACGTAATCCAGTTCACCAACACCCCCTATGGGTTTCTGGCACTCGTCGTCGTTCCGATCGGATTGCTCATCGTCTCGGAGCTATGGACGCTCTACCGCGGTCGGTCACCCGCAACGACTGCTGAGTCGACAGCGGCTGCTGGCGAACTCGCTACAGCGGCCGTTGCGGAACCGGCCTCAGCGGCTACTGACGAACCGGCTACTGCGGTGGCTCCTGAGGGTACCGTTACGGCAGCCGAGAAGTCGACCGAGGATATGTCTGGATTCGTCATCACGTCTAGGACGCTCGAAGGCGCATTCGGTCCACTCCTCGTGCTGGCGATCTACAGCGGGTACGTCGCCTACCTTGGAGCAACACAGACGGGACTGACAGCGGTCGCTATCGCTATGGTCGTCGGTAGTGGGATTTCACTGCTTGTAGTTTCGATGCTCCTAGTCTGGCCTCGACTGCGAACAGAGGCCTCACCACCGGAGCCCGTAATCGTCGAGTCGGAGACCGACCCAGAGCCGGACACCGACTCCGAACGAGCCACCGCTGACGGTGGCGTCGACCAGGTGGCGGACACCCCACCCGCGGCAGCCGAAGGGAGGATAGACGAATGAGTCTCCGAAGGGTCGCTATGATCGTCGCTCTCGTGGTCTTTGTCTCCGCTACCGGAGGCGGTGTCTACACAGTTGCGTTGTTCTCCGATTCGTCGACCGTCGGTGGACAGTTCTCGACTGTCGAGGCGTTCTCCGTTATCGAACCGACCGGTTCGATACCCAACAGTACGCTGGTCGCTGGCAACGAGACAATGGTCAGTCCCGGCGGCAACGAAACAGTGAGCAATGAAACGTTCTCTGACACAATCAGTACCAACGAAACCGTTAGCGAGCCAAACAGTAGCGATAAAACCGCCAGCGATGAGATGTCTGATACCGGTGCCACGAACAATGGCACCGCCGAACCGGATGCAGCCGAAGAACCTACTACTGAAACGGGAACTGAGACTGCCAGCGAGGAGTCGACAACGGACGGTACGGTAACACCTTCCGAGGGAGGCTCGGAGAGTAACGAACACGACGTGCAGTCGGATACAAACAGTAAGAAAATCGTCGATGAGAAACCCGACGACACCGACTCAGAACCGGTTGAGACTGATCCGGAAACTGCGGATCTCGGGTCGAACAGCGATAGCGGGCTCAAGGACACCCCAGAGAGCGGTTTAGATTCCGATTCAGAGACGGATCCAACTGATGGGAGTTCAGAACGTGGCGATGAGAAGACTATAGACAAGGGGAGCGACCCGAGTACGGCCGACCAGAGCGATAATACCGTGACCGAATAGAGGGCGTCTGTATCGTGCTACTAAGTAATTTCTAATTCTCAGAATAATAATTATTTGATTCACTCACTGGGCTGCGGTTGAACAGTTACTGTTCCATTATATGATGGATGGACCTGAGCAATATTGGCGCCCGCAACGAGTTCCCAGTCGCCAACCGTTGTCGCCTGAAATGGACCTGCTCTGAAGAAGCGTGCTGCACCTGAGGGTATCGAGTCTTCGCCTATCACACTGACGCTCGCAGTTTGCGTCGACCCGTCTTCAGCGCTCGGAACGAATTCAACAGTGACCTCACCTGTTAGCGGTTTATTGGTTGTATTTCCAAGTACGACGCCGATATCGAACTCATCGCCTCGGAAGGGGCCATTCGGCGTTTGTGGCTGTATCCTGAGTAAGATGAACCCTCCAGAGCCATCTTCGCGTGTAGTAAACGAAGGTGCGTCCTCAGCTGTATCTTCTTGCGGTGTCTGTGAGCTCCCGGTGAAATTCAGACAACCTGTAACTGCTGTCGTGGTACCTACGCCGAGACTAACGAGGAGAGTTCGCCGTTTCATGTCTTATGTGATTGTGCAATAATGAAAGTCCTATTGATAAAAACAGGGTGGGGTAGTTTACGGAAAATCAAGGAGAAAGCCCCGTGCTTTAGCGCGGGGATGAATCCGACAATATACTACACTACCCACCGCCGATAGCACGACAGGATATTCCACGCTCGAATCCAGACCTTAAAGTAATTTTAATTACATAGGTTACGTATGGCGAAACAGGTCGTCACCCGCACCTACACTGCTTCCATTCAGAACCAGTCACGAGTACAGGACGACCTTGATTCGCTTGGGTTCTCAGCCTCGAAACTCTGGAACGTCGGACGGTGGGTCTGTGACCGGGTATGGTCTGAAGTAGGCCACATTCCCGGTCATAACGAACTCACCTCGTACCTCAAGTCGCACGAACGGTATGATGACTTGCATTCGCAGTCAAGTCAGCGAGTCCTTCAAGAACTCGCTGAAGCGTTCAACGGCTGGTACGGAAAACGACAAAACGGAGACACACGAGCAAACCCGCCCAAGTACCGCAAACACGGTGACGATCATCCACGAAGCACGGTCACGTTCAAAGCCGCAGGCTTCAAAGTCGACACCAAGTACAACCGGGTTCGACTCTCTAAAGGATCGAACCTCAAGGAGTATTGGTCGGACTTCATCCTCTGCGAATACCAGACTCGCCCCGATGTTGACCTCTCCAGCGTAGAAAGCGTCCAACAAGTCCGAGCCGTCTGGACGGGTAACAAGTGGGAGCTGCACTTCGTGTGCAAGGTTGAAATCGAGGTTGCTGAATCGCCCGGTGAGAAAACCGTTGGTGTTGACCTCGGTATCAAAAACTTCGCCGCCGTTGCCTACGAAGACGGTCACAGCGAACTGTACCCGCTCAACTGTCTGAAGCAGGACGACTACTACTTCAGCAAGCGGATTGCTCGCTGTGACGATTCGGACTCCGTGCAATCCACGCGATTGAACCAGAAGAAATCGGCTCGCCGTACCCACTACTTCCACACTCTTTCCAAACACTTCGTTGAGCGGTGTGTTGATGAGGGTGTTG
>Ga0306916_100383_pt1 | contig 15152 bp, 22 predicted proteins | sample AntDeeMetag20062_FD_190409 | JGI IMG/M metagenome (GOLD analysis project Ga0306916, IMG submission 190409) | Saline lake microbial communities from Deep Lake, Antarctica - Metagenome TFF 2006 #2 (v2) (version 2) | ecosystem: Environmental > Aquatic > Non-marine Saline and Alkaline > Saline...
TGGGTGTCTCCGTGAGACGTGGAAATCTCGGTGTGGGCGTTCTCAATCTCTACGACTTCCTGCTCTACTTCTTCCTCTTCTTCGGTCATATTTACCTCCATGGGCGAGGGACGGACTTGAACCGTCTACGCGAGGTCTTCAGCCCCGTGCTTTCCCAGTTAAGCTACCTCCCCGAACCGCAAGGCATCGCCCGGATTTGAACCGGGGTAAGATGGGTTGCAGCCACCCACGTAACCACTCTGTCACGATGCCACGATGCTCCCGGTGGGATTTGAACCCACGTCTCTGCCCTGAGAAGGCAGAAGGATTGGCCGGGCTACCCTACGGGAGCGAGAGCCCGTATTCCTAACGCCGTGGGCTAATCGGCGGACGGTTTCTTACTTTCGGAGCCGTCAACCTCAGTCACGCGTTTTCCTCGGCGGCAATTTCGTCTACGGTCTACTCTTGCGCATTCAGCCTCGGTCAGGGCGTTACCCCCTCCTCCCATTATCGGCGGGTTTCCTACCATTGTTGTGAGGCCACGGACAGCCTCGGAGTACTCCGGACGGGAATCGAACCCGCGACCTCAAGATTGAAAGTCTTGCGTCCCTCGCCAGCGGGGACTCCCGGAGCGCTTTTGTTCTCACCCATTCAACAATCGGGTATATAATAAATATACCGACTACTCCATCACTCGAAGGTACTCCGGAACGTCTTCTTTCGTCTGGATGTGAGCCTCCCGAAGGAACTTCTTCATGCGGGGGAAGTCATCATAGGCATTAAGACGCTCCGTACGATTCCGAAGAAGCCTGCTCGCAAACTCAAAGACAATGCGAGACTCATACTCAGGAAGGACTCGGCTACGAGGGAGGTTGGCCTGATTTGTATCGAAGGCGTTTGCTACATCATCGCCATACGCGTCTGCGTGATTATAATACTCTGCCAATCGACTCGTGTAACTGTTGGCATACATGATAGTATCCCAGAAGTCCTCAGTAGGACTGGGATTCTCAAACGTGGAAGATTCGTCGTCCCCATCAAAGAGGATGGAAGCTCCTTCGTCAGACAGGATGATGAAGGGGTCAGAGTCGTCGTACAGGATGACCGCGTCTCCTCCAGCGTGGGGAACAGCGAACCTATACTCTCCGTGACCGAGGTCATCGAACTTCTCGTAAAATTCCTCGACAACATCGAACTTATCCTCGCCTCGGACAGAGAGGATGTCGTACTCATCAATAGCAAGGTAATCTCCGTTCCGAAGCACTCTCACTTCTGGACTTTCAATTTCTACCATACTCTATCCATCTCGGGAGTATGTAATAAATATACCGAACTACACCTGAACGACGTAGAGTGACAGACCTTCAGCGAGAGCTTTGTCTATCATATCCCTCGTACCGGAACTTTCTCCATCCCATATTGCGATAAGGGCATCACCTTTCTTTGCCATCTTTTGATTTCGTATAGGACCGGCTCCATTACCAAGGTCCCAGTCTGCTTCTACTATTTCTATCTCTACGTCGTTGAGATTAGCGTACCTGACAGCCATGGAATCTACTCCATTCGCGCCCCCGCATATGAGACTATCATACTCGAAAGGGGACTGCTCTATGATTTCACCGAGTCGTTGGAAATCGTTGTAAGTACGGGTCCCAGCAACTATTACCTTCATTCTTCTTCACCAAAGGATTCTAACAAAGTGACGGCCATCAGTCCAAGTCCTGATATGATAAATAGAACTCCCATACTGTCCACTAAAAGGTTCTTAGTCCATATACTTATATATGGAGACGTCTCCCCACGTCCACGTCCCAAACAAGAATAGAGTTCCAGAAATGAGTGAACCTACAGAGGAACCACTAAAAGATATAGCTTTAAGAAACTCTTTCTTACTCATGTCATATCTATTAGTCCCATATATAATAAATATACCTAAGCCAGTACAGGGATTTGAACCCCGGTAATCTCCATTACAAGTGGAGCACATGAACCACCCATGCTCTACTGGCGCATTCTATGATACTTATTGATACTTATTGATATAATATAAAGACACTCATTGAAAGTCCCAGTTTAACTATAATATAGACCTGTCCCTTTATACTATATTATATAATAGACTAATTCCATATCCTCCTACTCCCCCTCCTACCAGAATACGATTCTTCTACTAATTCACGCTTATCCATAATATAACTACTCAATTTATGGTGGTGCGGGAATAACCTTCTTATCATGGAAGAAGCTGAACCGCATCTAACTTTCAGCAAGTTAACTGTGAAGGAGGTTGGGGAACTCGTAGACGAACATAGGAATTCCCCTACGCACAACAAGAAAGGGATATATGTACTGGAGTGTGACAAACGTAGCCTCGGTAAGACCAAATCTTATGGTTCAAGCCTCGGCAAAAGTAAAAGTATTCCTAACTGGGTCTGGCCTGCTCACTCTGCGAGTTCCAGGTATTATGTGGGGAGTAGTAAGAGAGTAGGTTACAGGGTTTTACAACACATTTACGGAGACGGAGCATGGTTCACTCAACTTTTCCCTCCGAAACGCATTGTTGAAATTGAGTGGATAGAGAGGACTCAGGATAACCTTCAACAGCTTGAAGCCGAAAAGGCGATTGACCTCCAAGATGATGAAACCTTTGTCTATCAGAACTGAGGAGGCAGAGTAAGTAAGTTTATTACGGGTAACATCGAATATCGGATTGTCTATGACGACAGGAGAATTTACGGAGAGTGAGAGTGTGGATGGACTGGAGCCCCTTGAACGATGGGAGCGCCCAGACGCTATGTCTGGTGTAGTCCAGCATTACAGCAACGAGGTCCTTGGCCTCTGTCCATTCTACGAGGGCGTTCGTGACCACTACGACGTCTACATCAAGTACCAGCCGGGCGAATATTGCGTTGAACTGAAGAGCCTCAAGTTCTACTTCCAGCAGTTCGAGGACATGCGAATTAGCCACGAGGAGATTTGTGGCACGTTCTACGAAGACCTCAAGGAACTTCTGAACCCGGAATGGATTGAAGTTCAGACCATCGTCGGTCGGCGAGGTTCAGTTGATACGAGCGTCGTTCACTCCAACCGTCCTCAGGACGAGGCAAGTATCGAAACCGACGTTCTCTCGCAGACGGTAAGCCGAGAGTAAAATGGCGCGGGAGCTACCTGCTGATAAGTACAAACCACTCGAAAACGCAGACCAAAGCGAACTCTACGATTTCGAGAAGGGCGGTGACTTCGAGGAGCGGAGTCAGCAGTATGCTCTCGACGCCATGGAACGTACATGTGACGCGGAGGAATCGTTGGAAGAAATCCAAGGACTTTCTCCAGATTTAGAAGAAGAACGGCAAGAGGCATTGTCCCATATCCGTTCTCTTAAACAGCAGATGACAGGCGGAGACGACAAAGACGACTGGGCTATATGAGTACACGTTTAGATAATTGGAAACACAAGACCGTTCGCTTTGTTGCGAACATTTTAGGTGTTAATCCCGTTGATTCGTGGAGAGCTACGGGTTATGGAAAAGACATTGACCTTTTGGAAAAGGCTTTAGACCACAACATCGAAGTAGATGTTATTTCCAAGGTCTCGGAAGACTGGGATGGAACAAACCAGCAGCTCGTTTTGGCCTTCGCTCACTTTAACGACGTCGACCCCGCCAGAGTATTCCCCGAATTAGACGAGGGACAGCTTGAAACTCTACGAGATTATATCGAACTCGAAATGAACGCTGAAGAATTCGCTGCTAACCGTGGAGTAGATGGAGTTCGTCCCGCCGTCCGTTTGAATACGTACGAGGATGTTTTAGAGTTGCTCGACGAGGTTAAGGAGGAGTGGGATGAGTGAATCGGGATATGAGCGTCTCGACTGGCACAGGCACGGGTGTAACTGCTACATCTGCGAAAAGGTAGATGAGCAGGGAAACGAGGGTGAAGAGTTAATACACTAGGGCTCTAAAGAAGATAATAAGGTGGATAAGGATGACTGAAGAACCAGAAGAATCAGAAGAGGAGGAAAAAGAGCGGGAGTATTCGGACCTGACAGAAGACGTATACGTAGTCTTTAACGAGTTTACGGAGCAACTCGGTTTCATTTCCAAGGTTCAAGTAGAGCAAGCAGAAGAAGCGGACCAGCTATACTGGAAGGAATCGGAGGACGGGGAGATTGTAGCAGCGGCTATTATCCGACATTGCGTCAATAAACCGCAGACGACGCTACAAGATATTGCTGTTCTGGAGGAGCATAGAGGGAAAGGTCTTGCTCAAAGCATTATCGACGAAGCCGCGGAGGATAGCCGTCATCCGAAAATGCTTGCGAAGTGTCCAGTCGACTTGCCATCTAATGACTGGTATGATTCCCAGGGATGGGAACATGCTGGTGTTCAGGATGGTAAAAATAGAGACCTGAACATCTGGGAACTGGAACTTATAGAAACAGAAGACGCTTTGGAATGGTAAATCTATACAGAATCCCTTGCTTTGTAGGGATTCACGTGCGTTGTGTGAAAGGAGATGAGTTTCCTAAGATAGAGTGTATAGATTGCGGTAAAGAAATGGATATGGACTTCTTTGGTCCTCACATATAATGGACGAATTAGACGAAGAAACCCTCGATGAATTAGCAGAGACACTCATTGAATCTGATGAGTGGTTAACTGAGGCAACCAAGATATTCGGTCCTGATATTTCTTGGGAGGAGATTAAAAGGTTAGAGGATGCAGAGTTAAGAACTTGGCAAGGGGACCTCCACTATCTCGGAACAGCCCTTACTCAACTTAAACTCGTAGGCTCTTCTCACAACCATGTCGCAGACTTACTCCTTCCGGATGCTTTAGAAGAAGGAGAAGACCAATGGAGTATTACAGAGCAAGACAGAGAGAAACTGGAACAAGCGCTTTCTCTTATTGATGAGGTCTACGAAAATATAGAAGACGATGTTGCAAGCAGAGTAGAAGACTAATTATGTAATTTTAATATACCCCACTCGGTATATAGTATCGGTGAAATTGGATGGCGGTTACCTCAAAACTGAAAACCCCTTACCTGGACAAGTTCAGAGCGATTAATGGAGGCTCCTACAGCCGAGACGACTCCATCAGTACATACGCTCGGAGAGACAAACTCGTTCAGAGATATGCGTGGGCAGTTCCGAACAAAAAGGCGATTGAAACAATCGTTGATCACAGCCCGATTATAGAAATCGCGGCTGGTTCTGGTTACTGGGCATCACTCGCAGAACAACTCGGAGCAGATGTTGATGCCTATGATAAAGAACCGTGGGAAGATACATGGACCGACGTCCTCGAAGGGACAGATGCCGTGGTCGATGCTTACCCAGAGAGAAGTCTGTTTCTCTGTTGGCCTCCCTACGGAGCCCCTGTAGCAGACGATGCTCTCCAAAACTATGACGGGATGACTGTCATTTATGTTGGAGAAGGGAAGGGAGGTTGTACCGGGGATAAAGATTTCCACAAGCGATTAGAGCAAAACTGGAGGTTAGAAGAACAGGTTAGTATTCCTCAATGGTGGGGAATACACGATACGCTCCGAGTGTACAAACGAATGTAAGCATGGGATTAATTTACAACTTTTTCCAGTTCATACTGGATTGGCTGGCAGCACCGATTAATGACTTAGACTTGGTCCTGATTGCGGGACAGTACGTTACTTTCCTTGTGATGGGATTGACCTTTATGGTCTTCTCAATCGCAATGGCATTAGCGAGAGACGGTTATGCCAAACTTCCAAAAATTCAAGAAGAGCATTCGTTCTTCGATGTAATAATGGCTGGCCCGATAGAGGAAGGAGTATTCAGAGGCGTTCCTATGGGAATCGCCATTTACTTTGGAGCACCAGTAGTTCCTACCTTGTTTGTGGGGACTATGATTTGGAGTGCTTTGCACTACAAGCATCAGGACGTTAATACTATTTTCCTGGGAATTCTTTTCATTAAGCTCTTCGCAGGAGGATATTGGTGGGTTGCCATTTTGATTCACAGTCTCCATAATGCTGTGTTCTATCTCTATGGTACCACCAAAGACACAGACCTTGCAGATTTCTGGTGGTGTGAGGAGAGAGAAATTGAAGGTAAGCCGTACTACCATATTTCAGGCTCTCTCAAGGAATTAGAAGAGATAAGTTCTTCCGAAGTAGTCGAGCCGAAAGACAGCAACGAGAGCACATCTGACTAATAATGCAGCGCCTCGGGGGAAAGATAGTAGTTCCCAGTTTCGCATTGACCCACGGGGCGTTCCTGGTCGTCTGCTGCGTGTCTGCTCCCTTCATATATGTAGGGCTCCCCGAAGGAATCATACTTGGATTTTACGCTGGGGTTCAGTTCCGGTGGTCCCTTTCAAAGCTATGTCATCGACGCAAGTATAGCAACCAAGTACTACATAAATTCAGATGTAGTTCTAAACAACGACCTTCAAGATAAGCAGTGGGAGATATATGCGTATAATGATAAACAGGCAATCGAATTATTCTGGGAAAAGATGGAGAAGCGAGGCGTAGACGTTATCGGAGAACCGTCTATAACGGCCAGGGATTAATCAGCCATGTCTTCGATTTCATCCTCGAACTGCTGAATCTGGTCTTCAGACCAAGAATTACTTTCCCACAATTGTTCGAGCACTCTGTCCTTAGGGATATTATTGTCCTCCCCTCCTTCTCCTCGGACTCTTACGTAAATCTCGTCGTCGTCCTCGAACACATTACGGATTTGTCCATCATACCACTCCAGTGGGTCATCGCTTTCAAACTTATCTCCCTCAGTGCCTGTCTTGGCGGTCTCGTGGCATCCGCATCCACAGTCATCGGGGCACTCGTCGCCGCATCCACATTCTCCCTTGCCTTCATTTACAGGCCTGTCATATTCGTCAGGAAGTTCGACATCCTCATCCTCTGGAACATCCTCGCTTTTTAAAAGCGGTTGTCCATTATCGTTTTTCACGAGATTGCCCTCGTCATCAGTCTCGAAATATTTGTATTCGAGATGGCCGGAAACTGTCTTGCGAATGTAGTCGTCCATCTTATGATACCGTTGTTAACGGAGAAATATAAAGGTTGGTAGTAATACTCCCGACCGTAAACGAGGGATGTTTACAGGGAAGTATCTTTTTATACTAAGTCACATACCCGAGAACCCTTACGGGGACGTCACCATTAACCTTATATACTATAACGTACTACGTATACATGAGGAGCACAAGACAACCTTTTATCGGTCGTCACATGCTCTCACCTCCACCGTGCTCCTCATCGCTAAACGCTTAATGGGAAAACCACAGTTGGATAAGTGACCCTTTTTTATACCACAAACCTTCTAAAGAAATGATGGATGTAGGCTCCATAATCACAGTAGCTGTGATGGTTATATTCCTCTGGGGACTTAGCCTTTTCATAGCATTTGAAGCGGGTAAGCAAAGGGGAAGCGCGTGGGGAACAATTCGCCGGGATGAAAGCCTTTCAGCTTCCGACCTCTTAGAAGACGAAGACTGAAAGAAAGTACGTAACTTTATTATCGGTAGGCTCGTAGACATAAACAGATTTACGATGCCACAAGTCCACGAAGAAGAAACGGAGGCGGCAGTCGTCGTTCCTAAAGATGACGGCAACTATCTCATCGAGACAGAAAATGGTAAATGGGAGACGATAGATTTTGTCAGTATTGAAGGTCAACTTGTAGAGGTTATAGAAGCAGCAGAGTTTGGAAAGGTGACCATGCAGATAAATTCGAGTCTCGCTAATGGGTTAATTGCTCATCTGACGTTCAATAGTATTCCCTTCGTACAACCTGCTGATGAAGAAAATTATTAGGTGATGCGATATGCCCATCAGCAAAGCGGACGACTTCTACAATTAGTACGTCCGATGGCTTCCTATCCTACTCGGGATAAAATTTGAAGCTACGTTTGTCCTTGTTGCTGGAGGATGGTGGCAACTGGGACAAGAGCAGGTCTTATACTATGCTATGATGACGGGTATACTCTGCATTCTAACCGGGATAGATAGAATGAAGCAAATAGACTTGCGACTCCAGCTGGGAGATGTCGAAGAATAGATGCCCTCGTTGTGGGAGCGATGACATTGAAATTTACGAAGACGAGGTCTTCATGCTGGGTAAGAGAGAACCTGTTAAAGCAATAAAGAATTTACACTGCGGGACTTGTAAAGGCATCCCAGAAAAGTATAAAGAAATTTGTATTTGGTAATGACGGTATGTTTATATTGTATAAGAGTGATTCAAATATAGGGGCCGCCGGGTAGAGGCCGCGCACCTCGATTGCGGGGCCCGGCGGCGATCCAAGCCCCTTTCCCGCCCCCGCTGACCCCTCCGCCCTCCTTTCGTTTTCACAAAGGTATTCCAGTATCTTTATTATAAGTGTTCCCAATAGATAGATTGAGGAGTAAAGTGGGAGCATGAGTCCGACATCCACCAACCATCCAGCGTCTGTCGTCCCATCCAACAACACCGACAGGTCATCCAGCATCAGGAGCCAATCCAGCTCCCGTTGCTCCTCAGTCCAGTTGCCTGTGGCTTGAAATACGGCCACAGGTAATTCTCTCACCGAGCAGAAACGCAGGCCATTTGTGCCTGCGTCTCACCTACGAATAGGTATCTATATGATGTAAGAGTGCGTAATATAGAATGTGATGTCAGCACAAGAACTCACGATGGACGATTATTCGGACCTGGTTCGAGAAGACCCCGGCTGCGTTCCACATGAGAAGGAGACTGCTTTCCATTTCAACAAGGAGGGTAAAGACGTTTCGATTTACAGTGGCATCGGCTCCATCATGCGTGGTCTCATCGAGCACAAGAACATCGAAGTAGAGCGAGTCAACGTTCTCAATGATGACGGAGGCGTCACCCCGGTGGAGCTTTCAGAAGTGAATCCAGAGGAACACAGCATCGTTGGAGTGCATGCGATGGCTCCGATTGGAATTCTGAAGATTCAGAAGAACGAGCGCAAGCACGATACGTTCAGTTCCGTCATCGCTCGGTACTAACAAATAATAGAAACTGGGGAGGGCCCCCGGAGACATGTCACACGCTCCACCCTCCCCACATTCTCCGACCGAATCGGTACCTTGATAGAGGTATAGATATTATATAGATACATGACGGAAGATAACCCGTCACTGGACCGGTTTTACGACGTAGTCCATGACATCAACGACGCCGAAGGCAAAGGGTCCGGAGCAGTCAAGGAAAACGCAATCCTCGATTTGATTGGAACGAAGGACTGGGAGGAAATGATTATCTTCCTGGCTGGCCAGCGATTTGACAACGTTGGAATTGGAAAGAAAACTGCTGTCAAAGCAGTTACAAAGGGATTCAATCTTCTCCCAGAAGACGTAGAAGATATAGTTGCTCAAGAAGGGAGTGTTACAGAAGCCCTGATTGAAATGAACCCCGAGTCTGGGAATAAAGATAGCGCGCGGGCGCTTTATGAGGATGTGGTGGACCTCGACAGCCTATCGGGCAATAGAGCAGAATACCACCTGACAGAAATGCTTAGGCAGTATAAGCATCCTCACCTTGTTTCATTCGCTGTGTTGAACGATTGGAGCATCGGGGTGACGGAGACGTCTATTGCCAACGCCGTGGCTAAGGATGCTGGATACTCGGCGTCGGGACGCCGACGTGCCCGAGCATTGGAGCCAGACGCATTGAATTTCATCAAGGCAGTTCGCAATGGAGATGATATTAGCTCTCCGAGTCCAGGCTCGGCCTTCAACCCGATGCTCGCAAAGAGCAATCAGGATATTCCCGATGGAGAGAACTGGGTTGCTCAATTCAAACTGGACGGATATAGGCTCCTCATCCACGTTATTGAAGATGGGTCTGTCAAGGCTTACAGTCGAAATCGCAAGGACGTTACAGAGTCGCTGCCTGAACTCCAGGAAATCGACTGGCCGGAGGGAGAGCATGTCTTCGACTGCGAGGTCATCGCAGAGGATGGCACCTACAAGTCGACCAGCCAACGAATCGGACGCAAGAGCAGCAATCTGATGGACACTCAGTCCATGAATTTCGCCCTCTTCGATTATCTCTACGATGGAGGAGACTTAACAACTGAGCCGTTCGTCGTTCGATACGGTCAACTCTCATCCGTTGCTCCTCGCGATGATGAACGCATTGAAGTCCTAACGCCTTATTCAGACATCGACCAAGCCCGGAAGTGGGCAATGGACGAAGGATATGAAGGACTCATTGTCAAAGACAACGATGCAGAGTATCACTTCGGAAAGCGTTCCAAGGCATGGAGGAAGTTCAAGTTCACTCAGGAAACGTGCGACGTTCGCATTTGCGACTTCGAGCGCGGTACTGGTGAAAATAAGGACAGGCTCGGGGCAATCGTTCTCGGAACAGAAGACGGGGTCGAAATCGGAAACTGCGGAACCGGGTTCAGTCACCAGCAGAGAGAGGAAATCTGGGACGAGAAAGAAAACCTCATCGGCTCTGTCGTAGAAGTATCGCATGAAGGCTTTACGGATAACGGTCTTCGGTTCCCTGCGTTCGAGGGAATTCGGTATGATAAGGTAGAGGCTGATACACTCGACCGAGTTAAGAACATAGCAGAGTAGTACGTATCTTTTCTCGGTATATTTATTACCGATAGCAGCGAATAGACTATTAGGGTCACAATGAAACTGGGAGTTATTTCGGACGTTCACGGGAACTATGTTGCACTCCGGGCAGTTCTGGAGGACATGGAAGGAGAAGTGGATAAACTGATTTGCGCTGGAGACGTTGTTGGATACGGACCGCAGCAGACAGAAGTAGTTACGGAGATGATGGAGAGAGACGTCCCTACGGTCCAAGGAAATCACGACCGGAGTTTCGATAGTCCGGAGCGCTATCAAGCGAATAACATGGCGTATGAGGGCCTGAAATACGCTCGGGCCCGTATGACTGATGAACAGAAGAACTGGGTCTACGCGCTTCCTATGCGCCGCAGATTCGCAGAAGGCAAGATTCTGCTCAAGCATGAACACCCGGATGATGATTACATCGGGACGCTAAAGTCCTATGTCAAGCCTGCGCAGTTCCCAGAGATGAACCCTTACATGAGAGAGCTGGATGTTGATATGCTCATCATGGGACATACTCACGTACAGCACGTCTACGAGGGACCAGACGGCACCGTGTTGAATCCGGGCAGTGTGGGACAAACCAGAGATAAAGACAACCGTGCTGCATACGCCATCGTAGATACCGACACGATGGACGTAGAGCTTCGCAGAGTAGAATATGACATTGAAAAAGTCATCCGTCTTGTCAAGCAAGCGGGTCTTCCAGTGAGAACCGGAACACGTCTTCGATGATGAAAGATAAGAACAGAGGCCAGTACTTCTGTCACGATTGCATGGAGGAACCGGTTTTAACATATAACAACGGAGACGGAAGGGTTTGTGGAAAGTGCCAGTCCCATAACATAGTAGATACTGATGAAGTTAGAGATTTCATTAAGTCCAGAGAAGTAGCGAAGCTCGGTCTCGCGCTTTCTTTAGTGGAGAGCGTACGTCATGAAGTATTCGATGAGGAAATACAGCAACCTATTCGTAGATGCTTTGGGTTGCTCGATTCTTCTTACGGGCAAGCTACTAACAAATACGAGGATGGTTTCCAGGAGGGAGAAATGGACTTAGAGTATCTTCTTCCCGAGCAATGGCTGTATGATTCAATCTGGGATTACAAGTAAATTTCTAATATCCCTTCCATCGTTTCTTCTGCTCTCTCGAACCTCGGACCTTTTGTTATTTTATCGCCTTTCTTCTTGATTATGTTCGATTCTTCGAGTTTCGGAATGTGGTTGTGAACAAGAGAAATTTCTAACTCTTCTTCACTTCCACTCAATTTCTCACAGAGGTCTTCTATTGTTATTTTTCCCTCGGTTGAGACTGCCTGTAGAATTTCTCTACGGCGTTTAGACTTCAATGCGTCGAGCGCGATTTTGATTCTCTGGTCTGTTTCCATGCTCCATTCGCTATATGATTGTGAATTATAATAAAACTACTTAATGTCTATAACCGTTGTTATAGTTGAGAATCAGACGGGGTAGTCTTGATATTGGTCGTGTGATATACCCCTTCGTTCCCGTATTGATATATCTTAGATACTTCTTCCTCTGTGAAAGCATAGCCTCTGTAGAATCGGAAATCGTCAATCTTTCCTTCATACAACTCATAATCTCCTTGCTCCGTGTTATTCCATGAGGACCCTTCTGTATTTTTCCCCATAATCCCGTATCTCGTAGACCCGCTACCCAGTCCTTCATTTCTTGCGTAATCATATTGGCCTTCTAATTCTCCATCAAAGTATAGCTTTGTAGTATCTCCAACGGCATATCTATCATATGTAACAACGAGATGATGCCATTTTCCATCATCTGTGAATTTCCCAGTGTTGATTTGGGCACTGCCTCCGCTCGCACTCTGAATATAAATCCCGCAGCCATCTTTTCCATTGGACCCATTGGATGTATTATTTACATGCAATCTCACATATTCGTTTGAGTCGTATGACCATATGTTTGTATGGGAGTCGCCACTGCCGGCGGGGTCGCCACGTTGTTGAGTGTATACCCAGCAAGACACAGTCATTGCTGTTATCGCAGGACTCGAATTGAAGAAGTGATTGATTGGAATGTAATTTCCATTCCCATCAGATACGATTTCAACTGCTTGCCCTATTTTCCCTTCGGAAAATGTAACGTTGGGTCTGCAGACAGACGAGTGGAAATTATTTCCACTATAATCTCTCGTATCTCCATCAAAGGGGAACCAGTATTCCAGATGCTGTTGGTTATAATCTGCGAGTTCTGGTTCCGCTTTAAGAAGGTCCTTGAATTTCTGATTGCGGCCATATCCTTCTTCGTCCTGGGCAGAATCCCAATCTACACCAGAGTGCCATCCTACAACGTTTGAAGGAGTAGGAACTGCTGTTTCATATGGAGAGGTCGCTACGGTTCCATTACTATCTACTCCCATAATCAGAACGTAGTACTCATCCCACGTGGACAATCCAGTTATCGTGTATGATGTGGCGCTGCCGGTGAGTGTTTGTGAGAGGGTATAGTCAGATAAGTCTCTCGACTGAGTGTCGGAGTAATAGATGCGGGTCTCGTCGTAGCTCTGGGGATTGCTCCAGCTAACATCGACCTCTGTTTCTCTCTCTTCGTCTATTGTTACGCCCGTCGGCGGAGCTATCGGATTTAGACCGATGCTGGATATAGACGTATTGGATTTTAAAACGTGTACTCCTATCTGGAATTTCTTGTGGCTGGAACTCCAAGTGATTTCCTTCGTTGAATCTTCTACCACGTCTATAAGATGAATTTCTTCTCCGGGTAGATTTGGAGAACCGATTACTGAAATCTTAACCATGTCTCCATTAGAATCTATATCCATATCATTAAGGTTCGGCTGAATCGGAGACGTTGAATATTTGTAACCGGATAGGTGATATGACTCTTTCATTTCTATCTTGCTGAACCCGAAAACGCTATCACTATCGCTTCTATCGGACTTACCTCCGATGCTTAACCAATCATACCATGTATTGTGCTCGTGGAAATAGAAACCGAGTACGTCTCCATTATCTGTATTTCCAGGCGTGAAGTCGCTGTTATTGTTATAGTTGCTCGGGTAAGTTTCTCCTATGTAGTATTCTACACCTTGCTCTATTTCAAGTTCTTCGAGTGTAAGAGTAGATTCTCCATTCTTTTTCACGACCTCTCGGAGGTCCCATTTGCTCGTAGAACCGCTATCAATAGGGTGGCCGAATTCGATGGCCCCCGATGAATTGAACGAACCTCCATCCATTGGAGTGACTCTAATATCTCCCCAGAATGTACGTTGAGCTGTCCAGAAGTGGTGGTAGAAGTCACTGTTATTACTTCCTGCACCATCTGTATTAATACTGTATTCTGTCCTAAATGCTGGCGTTGCATTCAATACATCTGCAGCATGGGACATGTTGAATTCCTTTTGGCCTGCATCCCAGTCTCCAGCAGTCTCCCAACTAACAGAGGTTACGGAAGTCGCGGTTCCAAGACTTAGAGAAGTAATCTCCGGGGCATCTCCATTATCCCCGGCGAAGGTTAATTCTAATCTGAAATCCGTATGAGAGCTGGACCACGTCAGTTCTTCGGCTGGGTTGCCTACAAGAGTCGTCGTGACAATCTCTTCGGACGGAGTCTCCGGAGACCCTACTACGGAAATATCCACCTCCATATCTCCGGGGGAATAATCCAGGTTGACTAAATCTGGTTGGGTTTGAGACGGGAAGGACTTGGTCTCCGTTTTGATTGTAGTAGAATTGTCAATATCTAAGGTTGTAACTGTCCCATCTGTAGGCTCATAGTAGTTATCCGATGATGGAGCAACGTTTGCCCAGTCATAAGTTTCCCATGTAACCGTCCCCGAAGCAGAGTAAACTCTCGTATCAACTTGAGTAGATTCTGTTATCCCCGATGTGTTTCCTGTGAGGTCTGCCCTGATAAACGCATCTCCAGGAGAATCCCCGTCAACCGTCCATGTGAGGGTTTCAGATTGCCCCTCGGCTAAAGAGGCAGTTGTTTGAGTGAGAGAATCGGTCGTTGAAATGCCTCCATTGAGAGTCAAGGAGACGTCGTAAGTCTCTGATGTAGCCGTATTATTCGTTACTGTCACCGAGGTCTGATACGAGCTACCTTGGACTATGGTCTTTTCATAAGAGATGTCCTGAGCAACATCTTCTCGGGAGAGTGTAAGTCCAGAGAAAACCGGACTTTGGGATGTTTCTGTATCCATCCTAACCTCTACATCGAATATATCGTGTGCTGTATCCCAATCTAATTCCTGTTCTGTTTGGGCCGAGAGAGTGAATGTATTGGTTTCTTCGATGGCTGTCCCCGGACTTCCCCGGATTGACACCTGGATGTTGCCTCCGTTTAAGGTGTATGAGAGATTGCTTACTCCTGGCTTGACGGCATCGCTGAATACTTTGGTATTTGTTTTTAACGTTCCGAATGGAGCAGGACTTACTGACACATCGTCAAGAAAATGCCCGGCTTCGGGCTCGGAATGCCAAGGTTCAGAATCACCATCCGTTCCCCATACTTCGATATATTCAATGTCCTTATTTTCTTTAAGAGGTCTGTCTGTAACAGTATAATATG
>Ga0306916_100402_pt1 | contig 14584 bp, 5 predicted proteins | sample AntDeeMetag20062_FD_190409 | JGI IMG/M metagenome (GOLD analysis project Ga0306916, IMG submission 190409) | Saline lake microbial communities from Deep Lake, Antarctica - Metagenome TFF 2006 #2 (v2) (version 2) | ecosystem: Environmental > Aquatic > Non-marine Saline and Alkaline > Saline...
ACATACTGTCGAACATAGTGAAGAAATTGATGGTATGGATTATAATGACGGTCCAGATAATTCTGATTTTGAAATAAATATAGGTATGTTTTCTGATGAAACACGAGCGCATGTCGATAGAAAACTTAAAAAAGGTTTAGAAAAAACAAGATGGACAAATCTAGAATCCAAATCTATAATTGAAAGTGGGAAAAGAGAAATTGATATCCGTGATTCTGATTCGTCTAATCCTAGAACAATTCGTATTGGAGAAAGAAGAACGAGGGCAGATACGGACGTTTCTGAAGGTGTTTATGAAGAACCAACTATAAATGGAGAAATAACAGAAGATATGACGGTACATTTAGATGTTTGGGCACATGGTAATTTTGGAGAAAATAGTGAAATTAGCACATATGTTAATAATGAAAAAATTAAAGATAATGAGATAAATATACAATCAAGAGAACAAAGGCAACATATTATTCAAAATGAAGATATACATAGCTATATTGTCGGTGAAGATAAATTTAAGCTAAATAATACTATAAATACAAGAGATTCAAATTTAGATGACTTACAGAGTAATCCATATATTACATATAGTGTAACAATAGGTGTTGATGAACCTATATCACGAATTAATTCTCGATGGAGATATTGGACGTTTAGAGATAGTCAATGGGATAATATAAATGCAATTCTTGAAGACTGTACTGGTGAGGGTCTAAGAAAAGAGACAATTCGAGCATTAGGTGGGACATGTTTTGATTTAGAAGAAAAACAGATAACACCTACCGGAGCACATCCAATGCAACCACATTTATTACCAAGTATAAATCAGCTAGATGTAGAATATTTACCACAACAATCCGGTTATAACGTAGAAAATGTTCAATATTCTGAGTTATCTGAAAACATATTACACACACCTATAAAATCACCATATTGTTCACATAATTTGAATTTAGAAAGTGAAGACCGTGCATGTGATGTTTATCAAGGATATATTGCTAATGATAATATAGAACAAGCACATATTAACGATGAATTTGAATTTGCTGGTACTATTAATACGGATAGTGGTGAAGAGGACTATTTATCATCATTAGAACCATCAGATTATAGTTATGAACGCGAATATACGACGAGTGAAGGTGATACAAAAACATTAGATTACCGTTCATTAGTTAGTGATGTAGGTACAAATGAATTTAAAGAAGAAAGCAGTTTTGAAATTGTATCAGATAAATCAATGAATGATTTCCAAATATCAGGGAACACATCATGGACATATAATGATATTGATACAGATGATATACGAATTGTAACAAGAACAGGATTAGGTGTAAATACCATTCCTAAACAACAATTAACAGATGAATTTGTAACAGAAATAGAACCAACGCTAGCTAGTAATAATGAGATAAAAACAGCAGATGAATTATCTGACGGTGAGTTTCAAATAAGACTTGAATTAAAAGATGAATATAACCAACCGATAAATACAGAAAAAAGAAATACAGATGAATCAATAGAGTTTGTTGATGTATATAGTGATGGTGAAGAAACGAATCAGTATAAAAGTAGTTCTATTGAAACAAATAAAAACGGAATTGCATATGTAGTTGTACCAGAACATAGGTCTACGAATGATTATTTACACACGAATTTTGAATTTAATGCGACGGATAATTGGTGGGAAACTCCATCAGATGTACGTGTGTTAGACTCTTCAAGAAATCAAATGGAGAATCAAGATATTTCTGATGATGAAAATGAAGGACCTGAAGATATTAAAAGTACAATATTTGATACCTTTTTAGCAATATCAATTGTTATATCTACATCATTTATCGTGTTATCTATGGTATTAAGAATCCACCCTCAATCTAATACAACTGCTATGGATATGTTCTATACCATTACAGAACCATACCGAGATAATATATTAGAATTTGTAAAACTTGTTATATTAACAGGTATATTCTTAATGATACTAAGGGTATTTGCTCTTTATCTCGGTGCATAGTGAGGGTATTTTTATTAATATGTGATTAGTTGGATTTTTAGGGTGTCAGATTATATATATAAGTAACAAATGAATTTCAATTTATTAATCCTTGAAACCATAGCGGATGGAATTGGCTCTATTCTTGAATGGATGCAAGGATTCGAGGATACGTTATTCGGCATAATAATATCTTTCGCAGAGTTATTTCTTACACCATTAGAGCTATTTGTTGTTTGGATGCATAATGCGATGCTTAACTTTCTACAATATGCACCGTATCCCGGTATGGATGACAGTTCAAATACCGTATATATTTTTTCAAGCCCCCCAAGTGATAGTATATTCGGCGCAATTAATGAATTTGTAACTGGTTATATTGAACCATTAGCTTTATTTTTCGTATTTTTTGCAATTATTGTGTTATTATTCCTCAGAGTATTCGATGTCGTTCTTGAAGATATAGGTTTGGATATATCTGAAGCTAAAAAAAGATTGTTTTTAGCACCGTTACTTATTATTTTATGGCTTCCATTAGCAAATCTTGTTTTGTATTTTGCATTTGGTATGACGGAGTTTATAAATAATAGTGTAGAATTCACTAGTATAGATGAGTTGGATACTTCAAGTGATGAACGCGTACTTGAGAGTGCTTCTCAGAAAGAAGGTGGAATAAATATAAGTAATTACTTCGGAGCATTATTACCTGATACCGGCGATTTAGCACCTCAATTAGCTTTTATTTCAATTTTCCTCGCATATATTGCTGCTTTACCGGCAGCACTTGTATATCTGTTTGCACTAATTGGAGCTGTTCTAAGAATAATGGGACTCATATTTTTCTACGCTCTCGGCCCAATAGGTCTTGTATTATGGGCATTTAACTGGAGAGATTTAGGCCAAATTGGAGGTAAGATTATGAGATATTTCGTATTATTCTCATTATTCCCTATTGTTGTAGCATTTATAAACTTAATGTTACCTCTAATGTTTGTACTTATGGCTGAAGTCTTAGATGGAATGATGGCTGAGATGCAGAATGATATAACTAGTGTTGCTACAGAAGGCGAAGAAGGTATAACTTCAGATGAATTAAACATGATTAGTTCTGATAAGATGCTATCTATAATATTTATCATAATTACACCCATTATGGTTGGTCTTATTCCATGGGGTATTGTTATCGGGTTTGAAAAAGCAATGAAAGTCGGTGCTGCTGCGGGTCTTGCTGCGGGTGGTGGTGCTTTACTCGCAGGGGCAGGTGCTACATTTGGTGCCGCAAAAGGAGTGTCTGGAGTTGCTGATGCATACGGAAAAGCTAGCGGTAGTGTTGGGGAGTTGTCAGGAACTGCTGCAGGTGTTCACATAGCTAAATCTATGGGTCGAACTGGTGTTTCTGGAGCTAAAGATAAGGTATCTAATGCGGCATCTCGTGTTCGTGAAAATGCAGGTGCAGCAAATTATGCTATGAAGAAGAAATATGGTGAAACAACGATGAACGATGTTGAGAAATTTGCTGCAGGTGGTGTTATGAAAGATAACTTCGGAGAATTTGGTGATGTAATACATGCAGGAGCTAGTGGACACTTGACAGCTAAAAAGAAAATGGGTCTCTTACAGAACATAAAACAAGATAAAGAACTACAGGATGCACGAGGATATCCTTCTACACTAAGTTCAGGTGTGCCAATGAAAGATGGCGTTCTTGATGAAGAAAATGCAACAGAACAAGATAGATTAATCTGGGAAGATAGACAAGCTGAAATTCGTGCGGCATCTAATGAAATGAGTAATAGCGATAGAAGTGGCCGACAAAAACAAGCATTAGGTGATTATCTTGCTAAAGAAAAAGGTTATAAACAACTTGGTGGATTAAGTGAAGATGAAGCTGATGATTTAATTAGTGATGAGTTACTAGCTGAACAATATTACGAAGTGATGGGTGATAAAGATGAAGACTTATCAAACGTGTGGACACCAAGCCAGATAGAGGACTTAGATTCTTCTGCTAAAAATGTAGATAGAAAAGATGTAGAAAATGAATTTAGAGATTCAAAACCTAAATATTATCAAAATAATAGGGATGAAATTCAGGAATATTATAATGATACATACGGTGATTCAGATATAACTAATATGCAAGCTGACCACCAAGGTCATCTATATGCTGACGCAGATGTATATCAAGAGGGATTAGATGAATCATTTGATGATGAAATTATTAATCAATTAGATTTCAACGAATCAATAGATGGTGGTTTGAGTAAAGAGAAACGTCAGGAATTAGTTACGGAATGGATACAAAACGGTGGTACACAAGAAGCTATCGTAGATATATTCTCAGGGGATTTTGCCGAAGATATGAAATTTAAAAGTGATGATGTGGATGAAAGTATGGATTCCATTCAAACGGCACTAAACGAAGGTGTTAGAGAAACAGGGAAGAAACTACGGGATGAGGATTATGATGTCAAAATCGATACAGATTATATACTAAGTGAATATGATTCTGCCCGTAAAGGGGGCGACATAAAACTTGAAGATATTGATAGTAGTAAAAGAAAACTTATAAGTGATAACTTAGAAGAAAATGTTGGTGAAATAGTAGATGCAGCATTTAGTGGAGATATGGATATGAATGAAATAAGTGCCAAAATAGAAGGTACAGTATATGAAGACACGGTTAATGATGCTATAAAAAGCCGGTTGAATAATATGTCACAAGAGGTAGAATTTTCTGTTGAAGACCCAACAGCAGATTTAGATACGAAAATCAATGCTGGAGATGCTATCGATGAAAAAGCAATGAGACAAGAAATGGCTCGTGAAATAAGAAATAATGCAGAACTAAATGATAGAGATATTGATAATGAAGAAATGGAATTAATGATTAATGACAGTATAGAAGCTGCAAGAGAAATAGCTGATGAATCTATGCAGGGTCTACAAGAAGATTATGTAGATGAAGTTGAAGATACAATTGGGAACTTAGATTCTAAAGAATATGACTCTATGGAGGAAGATATGAGTACGGATTTCCGTGAATTCCTCAGTTCTGTTCAACAAAGTCAAAATAGTATGTTTGAAGAATTAGATAACATTAACGATACAAATGATAGGATGTCTAAAATAAAAGAGATGAAAGAATTAAAGAATAATCATGACTCCAAATTATTCTAATCAAATTTATCTGTGAATTTGTTTGGATTAATAATATCCTCTTCTTTTTCAGAGATTTGAATATTTGCATTCACAATATCATCCATTGTCACGCCTTCAATCTGGTACATCTGTCGAATAACATTGTTTGATAATTTTTCTGACCAATCTTCAAATGGGAATTCTACATGACCATTGACGGAATTAACCATCTTTTCGGCCCCAATTTTAGATGCACGCGTATAAAATTCATCATACGCTTTAATCTTTTCTGCATCGTTGTTATCAACAGTTTGTAAATCACTAATGATATCATTTACATTATCTGTAGTTTGTAGGAAGCATCTCCACGGGTTGTATAGGTCTGGCTGTTCGCTTGGAATTTCAATTGAAACACTAATATCTAATGTTGCATTCCCATCATCTGATAGTGTGTGACCGTATTCTAGTTCATTAACTGTCGGTTTTCGGCCACTTTGTGTATCATTTCGATTCTTTGAATTCATATTATGTTCATATGCGAATGCATATTGGTCATCTCCAATTTGCATCTCTTTTTTACGTCCGATATAACGAGAGAATTTCACATACATGATTGCGGGGATGAAAAACAACAGACCCGAAACAACTGTGACACTTTGTGCTACAATAACAGATGTTGTAGCATATACGATTGCGATTCGAGATGGGAACAGGTAGAACCTACTCGATGTAGTCGGGTGAGAATGTTTATAAATTTGTTTGTATGTATGTTGTTGGAGCTTAGTAAATCCGTATGCAGCGATTCCAAGGATAATTGTTAGAATCAATACAATAGGGTTTGTAAACGCAAATGGATTAATACTGTCGAACAATCCAACGAAATTAATCGAGAGAATCAATGAGAATATAACAGCAATATATGCAACAACGTAGATATAATTCACAAAGCCTGTATTTTCATCAATAAGCTCCGTAATCTTGTCTACATCACTTTCGAATTGAATTAATGACGTAGTATATGCGCCAATCGAATAAACGAGCGTAACCATATAAACATGTAGTTGTGGTGGATTTAAAACTAGCAGAGGTACAGCAGATAAGCAAATAATCGTACTAATTTTAATTCGTGATTTTACGCTATCATTCTTAACATTCGATAACCCGTAAATCACTCCTAAACATGAAACGAGGATAAAACCGAGCATAGGAATATCATTAATATAAATCAATTCATATACATTTTGATATACATTATTCTCATTGCCGAAGATAATCGCACCAAAAAATACAATCAAAGCAAAAAATGGAAACGTTGCTAGGAAGTTTTTCACAGGTCCTTTAATCCCTTCCAAACCTTCTCCTAGTGATGGAGAAAACGTATCTAATACCATAATCACGGGATTTAATAGTAAATTAGTTACATATGTAAATACAGAGATGTATTTGTACACAACGAAATACAGTACTTTTGTAACAGATGATTTACTACTCATATTAACGTAATATTGATTACGGCCCTTAATATAACTTATGATTTCGATTTCTCAGATATTCTAAACGGTGTGGGTACATTAGATATATAGGATTATAAACATAATATTATTTAAATGAGTAAACAAGGATTATCAATAAGTACATTCATTCCAGAATCAATCGGTTCAAAAGATATCTTATTCGACAATGCTCCGATAATTGGTACGGTTGAATTTTTTGATGGTGTGATAATATTTTTCCCAGCATTTTTATTTTTAATGATGGGTGAATATATTATGCCCTCATTCTTAGAACCATATACAGTTTTATTTTCAATTTTAATTGCTATGATGGGTTCAACATTATTAATTATGAAACCGAAATATATGAGTTTATATGAATGGTTTGATATTATGAAAAATTACAATGCAAGAGAGAAAGAAATGAGTAAAAATTATACAGATGAAAATGGAAAACCTTTCAATTCTATTAGTATTGTTCCTGATGACGATACAAGAAGATTAACAAAAGTAGATAGTATATACCCGGAAAGAGATGTTGTTGAATTAGAAGATGGAACACTAGTATCTATGTTAGAATTTAAAGGTTCTAATTTAGATATGGCTTCACCAGAACAAGTAATTTCAACAGTAAACCAATATTCAAACCGGTTAAGTTCACAGCTTCAAAATAAAATTCAATTTTATATGCCAATGAGACCGATATCTCTTGAATCTACAGCACAACAATATACAAAACATAAGGACGATATGAATGTTAAAAATATAGATGACCAATTTATGGATATGTATCTAGATGATAGGATAACGTGGGTTAGAACGTTAGGTACGTCATCTTTTGTTCGTGAACAATATGTTATTGTTGCTGTTGAAGAAAATGAGATAATTCGTAATGATATGTCTACAGGTGATTCTGGTCTAAATTCAGTTCCCGGCGGTGAATTTATTCAAGATGTTATGCGCGGTTTAATGGGGAAATCCGTTGTAGACTCAAAGCAAGAGATTAAAAGAAGACAATTAAGGGAAATATCAACGCGACGTGATTCTGTTGGTGGTACATTAAATGTTGGACCGGGAAATAAATATAATATTGTTAATTATAAGAAGTGTACAGCATTAATTAAAGAATTCTGGGAAGGTGATAAAATACAAGCAGATGAGATGGATGCATTGTCTAACTCTCATGACGTTATGATTGGAGGTATTAATAATGGTGAAGAACAATGATTAATAAAATAATTTCAAAATTCAAGAACAGTAAAGAAGACGGTGACGAGAACAGTGAAGAAAATGAACTAGAGGGCGGTGTAGATGAAGAAGAAAAATTTGAAAATCAATCTTCAAATACATTAGGTGTACCATCAAAAGACCGTAAATTTAGAGATATGGTGGCTCCAACATCATTTATTGAAAAAGAAAATTATGCCCGTTCAGGGAGCGATTATGTAGAAACATTATTTATTCTTAATTGGCCATCTGAACCCGGCGTATTATATCTTGAAAAAATATTATATCAATTACCAATTAGTACAGATATTAGTATTCATGTTACACCTCGTAAAAAAGATAAAGCATTAAACGAATTAGAACGAGACCTAGAAAAAGCAAAAGCTCAATCTGGTCAAGGTGTAACGGCAGCATCTCAACAAGCACGTCAGAAGAAATTACAAACGACAAACAGAGTATATCAAGAACTGAGTGATACAGATGCGAATCTGTTTGAAATTGGTATGTATATAACAGTTCGTTCAGAAAATCCAGATGAATTAAAATTGGCTGTTGAAACGATGGTGAGAGAGCTTAGAACAAATAGACTAATGCCTGAAATTCTTAGAAAAAGGCAGAAGAAAGGGATGCAAACAGTAAGTCCAATTGGTAAAGATGAAATAAAATATAAACAACCAGCAATGAGCGGTGCTGTCGGTGCAATGTATCCATATAGTACAACAACTGTTATGGAACCGGGAGGTATTGACTATGGTGTTCATGCGGTAAATGATTCACCGTTTGTTATAAATAGATTTGAAGGTCGTGAAAACGGATATAACCAAATAACGGCAGGAAAAATCGGGTCGGGGAAGACATTCGGAACGCTTCTTGAAATACTTCGAACAAAAGCAGCATACGGTGATGATTTAATCGTATTTATGCTTGACCCTCTTGACGGTTTCAAACCGATTGTAAATCTATTAGGTGGTAAGGAAGTTACCGTTGGAGGTCGTGTTAAGTTGAATCCTATGAGACTGACAGAAACACCGCCCGAAATTGTTGAACAAACACCAGACCTTGACCCATATGGTCAAAAGAAACAGAACGTAATGGACTTTTTCGAAATGTTCTTCGGATTACAAAATCGTGAACTTGGAGATAGTAGGGATATACTTGAAACAGCTATTGACAAATCATATCGAAATAGAGGTATAGAAAAAGATATTGATACTCATCATAAACAATCTCCAACAATCACAGACTTACTTGATGTACTTAAAGATATGTCTGAAAACCCGTCAGATTATGCAGAAATAGATTCAGATAAATTAATTGATGATATTGAAAAACATTCTTCAAGATTAGTACTAGCACTTAATTCATTCTCTGAGGGTGGACAGTATGAAAATCTTGCCAAACAAACAGAACTAAATCTAGATGATGAAGATATTGTATACTTCAACTTAAGCCAACAAGAAGGGAGTGGTAATTTAGGTCTAATGATGCATCTTCTGCTTGGAGATGTTTACGAACGTGCTAAAGATACAGACAAAAAAGTGTTATTCTGTATTGATGAGGCCCACTATATAATGTCTGATGCTCGTTCACTAGACTTCTTAGAACAAGCTGTAAGGCACTCTCGGCACTATGACCTTGGTATTAATTTCATAACGCAAACATTAGAAGAATTCTTTGCACATAATGAATCTGAAGCAATTGCTCAACAATGTTCAATTCGAAGATTCCACAAATTAGAATCAGGGTTAACTGATGACATAAAGAAAATGTTGAATCTGAATGATGCTCATGTTAACTTCATTAAAAATGCAGAAGCGGGTAGTGAGGAAGCCGGTTTCTCCGAAGCTCTATATGGTGTAGATGAACATGGATATGTACCTGTTCGAATATATCCAAGTGACTTTGAGTTAGAAGCAATACAAAGTGCAGGTGGATAAAGATAGTATATACCCTACTTTTACTATAAAAAAACTAATAGGACTTGTAAACCATATTTATATTAACGAATGCCCAATATACCTGTAATCCCTGTTGATAAAAATATTTTGCAAGCTACGAATAACCTTGCAGAAAGTATGAGTGACGAAATTAATTTGATTCATGTTAATCCACCTGCACAAAGTGACGGGATGGATGCAGCAAGTGAATTTTTAGAATCTGTTCATTTTCTTGAATTAAAGAAAAGATTCCTCCGTTCTACAAAGAACGTGAGTCCCACTTGTGGGATGGAGATATGGTATGAAGATAATACTGTTAAGTTTATGTTCTATACACCATCGAAAGAGATTGAACAAGAATATAGGCAACAATTGACCGGTTATTATCCTGAGTGTGAAATTGCACAACAGACATCGAATGAAGGTATGTTTATTCGAGCAGAAGAAGAAAAAGAGGAAGCTATGGCTGTTATGAATTTTCAGTTAGCAGAACATCATTTTATGCCTTTAGCTAGTCCGGTTTCAGAAGATAGTGAACTTGAAACAGACCCGCTCAAGAGAATAATAAATGAAATTGATACGAAAGATGATACGAGATTAATGCTACAATATTTGTATAAACCTGCACCATATAGCTGGACAGAAGGACAACAATCAAACCTAGAAACAAAAGCTAAAGCTATACAAAATAAAGGTGGATTCAAAACACGTTATTGGGGATTCAAGATAGATGAAGTGGATGACCCCGGAATATATGAAACAGCAGCATCAGAAATGAGAGCGCGATTAAATAAATCAGCATATTTCTTGAATATACGACTAGCAATTATTTGTTCTGGAGAGAACCAAGAAATGGCAAAGAAAAAGTCTCAAACAAGAGCAAAAGCTGTTGTTAACACTTTAGAACATCTTTATGCAACAAGAGCAGGTCAAAAATTAGTACCAAAAAGTTACACTATAAATAAAGAAAGAAGTGCGAGAGAACTTATTGTAAATATGATTGAAAGAAATGCAGAAAATATGTATCAACCTAAACGTTTTTCACAATGGTTATGGCACAAATTAACTCCAAATAATGATATCATAGTGTTAACGGCTGGTGAATTAGCAGGACATGTTCATCTACCAAGTGAAGATGATGTTAGTACAGGAGCTATTGGATTCAGAAGTGAAATGGTTTCAGGAGAAGTTCCACCTGATGTTGAAGACTTCGAACCTGTTCCAAAAGAAGAAAGAAAAGGGTATGAAGATGATGAAATACCAGACTTAACAAGCAAAGATGAATTAGAAGGTGACTCTTCTAGTTCAGAAGATAAAGATACTCCATCAACATTATTTGATGAGGGTGGTGATTAATTATGGGTATATTTGATAAACTATTTGGGTCTGATGACCCAATTACGACAGAATTAGATAGAGTTGATAAAGGGAAGAAAGCAAAAAAAAGAGAAGCATTTGAAGATGCAAAAGGTGGAGATAATAAAGAATATGATATAGACCCAATAGATGAAGATGAATTCCCACCGGAAAATATTCTGTTTGGTGAAAAATGCTGGCCATATGAAATTGAACCAATAGACAGTCAGAAATTATCTGGTCGTGAATTATACACTATAGATGATATGAATAATATGTACATGGGCGAAGATATTCGCGCATTAATAGAAAATAGAAGATATGCTCCAGAAGATGCAACCCGAATTGGATATACAAAAGATAATGTAAAAGGTGTACAGGATGTATATATTGACCATGAGGCACTGTTCCGTCACATTGCGTTATTCGGTCAAACAGGATACGGTAAAAGTACACTAATGCGTAATATGCTTCTACAATGGATTAATGCTGGTTTTGGAATATGTTATGTAGACCCGAAAGGTGACGACTCACGAGAACTTCTTGAACAATTACCACCGCACCGTGTAGAAGATATTGTATGGGTAGAACCCGGTTCTGATAGAGATAAACAAGTTGGTTTTAACGTGTTTGATACGGCTGCTAATCCCGGTGACCCAAAGTATGAACGAGAAGTTAACAGTGTTGCTGGGGACTTTATTCAAATTCTAAAAGATAAATCTGAATATTGGGGTCCACAGATTGGTAATATTACGGAAACATTAGTTACACAGCTTATCCGTGCAGAAGATTCATTTAATCCTATTGACCTTGTAAAGATAATTACTAATGAGGATGAGATTCAATTATTCGCAGATAATTATGGTGACGAACTTGACCAAGTGTTCATGAATCGTATTGCACAACAAGATGCTGATGCGTTCGAACCAATTCTTCGGCGGGTTCGACAGTGGGTTCAGGACCGAGAAACAAGGCAAGTAATGGCTCACGCTCGGTCAAAGATAAATATATCTGAAGTTGTACGAGATAATAAAATTCTTATTGTTAATACAGCAAGTATTGAATCACCAGATACGAAGGAAATTATTATTCGAATGGTTATTGCTCGTATTTGGTCTGCTATTAGAACAAGACAAACAGCAGATGATGAAGAACCGGACCCGTTCTTCCTTTGTATTGACGAATTCGATAAGGTCATTAGTGATAATTTCGATATTAATAGTATTGTATCTCAGGCACGGAGTTTTAGACTATCTGTATTCGTTGCAAACCAGCAACCGAGTCAGCTTCCAAAAGATACAAAAACGGCATTACAACAAGTTCAGTCTCTATTAAGTTTCAATCCCGGTGGTCACCCCGGTGACGCACAAGATATAGCTCACGTACTGGGTGATGTTGACGCATGGGAACTTGGTGACTTAGATATGTATACTGTTGTAGGAAGACCATATATGAATGATGAACAGCAATCTGCTATAATTATAAATACGTACGGTGAATATCCACCATTACGTTCACAAGAAGAAGCAGATGCTATTATTGAGAAAAGTCTAGATAAATATGGTGCTGTACCAAATGTTGATACAAATCTAGATAAATATGGTGTTAAACGATTTATTGATAATAAATCTACAGGCCATAAAGTAAATGACTCTGGTGATGCAGTTACAACAGAACAGATACTAGAATGTATATATACGGCTCAGTTACGAAATGAAACGCGAGAAATCGATGGGACAGATGATTGGGTAACGCTTGAACAAATTACAGCAGAAATTGAAAAATACGTTGGTTCAATGGCCAATGTATATGCATCAAAACTCAGTAATATATTAGAAGGTATATCTAGTAATGATGTTGAACGTAGAGTCAGTGATAGTGCATACTTTAGATTATCTGAATCTGGATTAGAAAAAGCATTCGAACCAGATACGGGTTCAGCAGCAAGTGGAGGTAAATCACCACACAGAATATTGCTTCGAAAAGGGCATACAGCATTTACAAAATTAGGATATAATGTAACACTTCCATCACAAAATGAAGGAGGACGATTACCTGACGGTATCGCAAAACCACCAATTAATCCAATGGAAGAATCAACAAGTTTCGAAGAAGCTGTTGAGAAAGAAAGAGAACTTGTTAAGTATAACCCGCGACTAGCACAACTATTCGGTGATAAAGAAGTATCTTTGGAAGCAGAATCCACTACGATAACAAGACCAGCACAAACTATTAAGAATCTTATTAAAGCTATACAAGCCAAACAACATTGTGTATTCCTAGTTAAAGATGGAACACCCAAAAATGGTGAATTTGAATATTGGGCACGCGTAGGTGAAGACATACTCACAGACCCACCATTTGTTCGAAGTGCAGATGAACATGGGAATAGAACATTCTATACTACAAACGGTAAAGTAAAACTATCTAATAAATCTACAGCACTTGTTAAAAAAGATGCAGGTCAATCATCATGGAAAGAATACGGTAAACAGTATCAAGAACCGGGGAGTGATAATATTCACTTGCGGCTTGAAACATCTAATGAAGATAAACCCGTTACTAAATTTGAAGATGCTACGGAATTAATGCGAAATCCAAGCCCTACCAAATTCCCATATAATTATTATCGTGATACAAAATCAAAAGAAACCGTAGTTAAAAATAAAGATGGAAATGTTGTTGATAAATATGATAACTTGAAAGAAATGAGAAAAGATGGAAAATATAAAGTTATTCATATGCCAATAATTCCTGATTATGAATTCCCTAATGGAAAATATCCAAGTCCAAAAGATTGGACTTTTGTTATTATTCCTGAAAGTGATGAAAAAGGACCTCAAATATATCATAATGGAGAAATGGAACCGCTTCTACCAGAACACGGTGCAAAAATTAATCCAAAAGAATTTGGAAATCTACAAATTAGTTTAGATATTGAATCACTTATTCCAGAAGAACAACTTAAAAATGACTTTGATGACCTTGTAATTGAACCGGGTGAAGATGACACAGACGGATTAATGAAAGGTCCTGAAGTAACGGAAGATAGTAAAAATATAAATGTTGAAGATTCTGGTTCAGATGACTCAGAAGTTCTTCCTGAAACGACAGGAGATAGTGGTGAGTCTAATACGTCTGATGAACCAGAAGGTACAAACCTAACAGATGTTCTAAGCGTTTCTGGAGGTAATGGAGAAGGTAGACCAGACATAGATAACGACTTGTATGAAACAAAAGAAGATAAAGCTACAAATGAAGACGAAGATAGTGAAAAATCTGATGATGATAATATAGAGGAAGATGATACAAATGAAGAGGATGAATCTGAGGATAACAAAGAAATTGATAGAACAGAAGATGATGATAAATCTGAAGAGGATGAATCTGAAAATAATAAAGAGGATGATGTTGATGATATGTTTAAATTCCCCTCAGAA
>Ga0306916_100415_pt1 | contig 14227 bp, 13 predicted proteins | sample AntDeeMetag20062_FD_190409 | JGI IMG/M metagenome (GOLD analysis project Ga0306916, IMG submission 190409) | Saline lake microbial communities from Deep Lake, Antarctica - Metagenome TFF 2006 #2 (v2) (version 2) | ecosystem: Environmental > Aquatic > Non-marine Saline and Alkaline > Saline...
ACAAGCGCTCCGTAATAAGCGACCTTACCCGTGAGGGACGCTTTAAGCGTAATAAGCGACCCCCTCACGGGGACCCCCCTACGGGGGGAGAGCGGACCTACAACTCGCAGATCTTCGAACCCCCTTTCTCAAAAGGGGGTTCGAAGTCTGCGACTTGCGTCGGAATTGTCCCCCTCCCCCCTGCGGGGGGGCGGACAATTCCTAGCGCTTCCCTCACGGGTTTGCCCCCCCCCGTAGGGGGGAGGGACGCAAACCCGTGAGGGAAGCGACCTCTGCGAAGCGCTGAGTCGGAATTCGCCCCGTGAGGGTCGCGATCGCGAATTCCTAGCGCATCACTCACGGGTTTGCCCCCCCCCCTACGGGGGGAGGGACGAAAACCCGTGAGTGATGCGACCTACGTCGGATTTTTGCCCCGTGAGGGACGCAAAAATCCGAGCGCTTACCCGTGAGGGACGCTTTAGTGCGACCTTCGCACTGAAGCGGACCCGTGAGGGATGCGACCTTCGCACTAAAGCGTCCCTCACGGGTAAGCGACCCCCTCACGGGGACCCCCCGTAGGGGGCCCGTGAGGGGGGCAGGAGACCCGTGAGGGGGACCAACGGATTTCGCCTAATTTATTAAGCTAAAACCGACCCAATTACGACTCTACTCGCGTACCTACCCCTTTTTGGGGGGAGCGAATAGCGAGTCTATTAGCTAGTACGACTTTTTCTTCGAGAAAAAGTCACTTAGAGTTCCTTTTTTTAACTTAGATAAAAAATATTATCTGTATTTAAGCACAAATTTGGTTTATCACTCCCCGCAACTGTTATTCATTTTAATATGTCTAATTATAGTATATCAAAAATTTGATATTGTTTATTTAAAAACTAAAAACTAGTATAAGTAAATAGCTGCTTTTTAACTGTTGACTATCTTTTCTTTTTAAGGTTCGTTTTAAAGCCATAATATTGAAATATAGATTTCAATGAAGACGGACGTTTTTTTTTGATTGAACCAAACTACAGTTTTTAGTTAGATTTATTATTTCTATAAATATAAATAATATTTATTATTTATAAGTATATATATAAATGTATATACATATATATATATATACACTTTTATACTTTAATACTTTTTTCGTTCCTTTTCGTTTTTTTCTTAACTTTCAATAGGGTTATATATAAAGTGATACAAATTCGAACTACATATTTATGTAAAAAATTGTATAAAGTGTACCACTTTATATATAGTTATTATATGTATATGTTTGGGGTATTTATCACCTTGATAACAGAGGGTAAGGGTTTACTTCGTCGTATTTTGTTTTTCCTTATTATGTATCATATACATTTAATAGAACAGAAGCGCTAACCTAAGGTCTCCAAAGGGCGCTTATGCAAGTAGGTTAGCGAGTAGAGTCGTAATTGGCGTATGCAGCGTCCCCCGCCCCTGGCGGGACGGGTTGCCTGGACGACCCTATTTGTATAGGGTCGTCCAGGCAACCCGTCCCGCCAGGGGCGGGGGACGCTGCATACGCCAATTACGAGCGCCTCCGTCGGATTTTTGTGGGTCCGCTCCCATATATATGGGAGCGGAGGTCGCATAAATGTCCTCCCCCCTGCGGGGGGGGGCAATTTATGCGCTCGGAATTGCGTCGGATTTTGCCTAATTGACCCGTGAGGGAGGCAAAATTCGTAGGTCCCCCTCACGGGTCTCCTGCCGCAGAGGTCGCTTACCCGTGAGGGACGCTTTAGTGCGAAGGTCGCATCCCTCACGGGTCCGGAGCGCCCCTCACGGGGTCGAAGGGACCCGTGAGGGAAGCGACCTCCCATTTATATGGGAGCGGACCTAAAGTCGAAGTTTTAAATATCCCTACAGGATATTTAAAATCTTCGAGTTTATCGAATAAATTTATATATAAATTTATTCGATAAAGATTTGAAATTTCTCGGAGAGAAATTTTAAACTTTGACTTTGAAATTTATGGGATAAATTTCAAATCCAACTCAAAAAAGTTACACCTAATTATAGCACTTATTTGTTCCATAAGTTTATTTAAATATTAGGTAAACCTATCAACATTGCATTGATATCACATTCTTGCTCTAAATTTTTTTTAGAGTTATTTATATGGAGATATAAAAAACATATCTCTAATATAAAAACTTTTATCTCTGCTTTAGACAGTGATAGATTTTTGGTTTATATCATGATAATGATATGTCATCCTATCTATCTGCTGTTTTAAGAGACTTTAAGAAAGCGTATTTTAACAAGATTGGCGAATGGTAATCTTACATAATTTAGGGTCACGTACCAAGCGGTAAAAATGTAACAATTGCTTACTTTGTGCTCCCTTTCGTGCGTCGTGATCTTTTTTGACCTACAAAAATCCAAAAATCATAGTGTCGGATTTTTGTAGGTTCGCACCCATATATATGGGAGGTCGCTTATTAAGCTTTAGTGCGACCTTCGCACTAAAGCTTAATAAGCGACCCCCTCACGGGGACCCCCCGTAGGGGGCCCGTGAGGGGGGCAGGAGACCCGTGAGGGGGACCTACAAAAATACGACGGACGAGACTCCGTCCGCCGGTACCGGCGGGTCCCGTGAGGGGTCCGCTCGTAGGTAAAACTCGAATATTTTCTCGCCCCGAGGGGGGAAAATATTCGAGTTTTTAAATATCTTCGAGATCCCCCCTATATATATAAGGGGGAAAAAAAATTATATAGAATTTTTTTCGAGCAAAGATTTACTTAAACCTTTGTCCGTTTAACTGGAGTTCGTCTAACCTGGTGTTAGTATAACTTGGCTTTTAGAAATCAAGTATACCTTGATTTCAACATTCAATTTGCGAGCGTTTTCGAGAGGCTACCGTCGGGTTATAAGCGCTAAGTGATACTGACTTTTTCAATTGTGCCTTAGGTATTAGGAGTATAGGAGTATAGGAGTATAGGAGTATAGGAGTATAGGAGTATAGGATTATAGGAGTATAGGAGTATAGGAGTATAGGAGTATAGGAGTATAGGAGTATAGGAGTATAGGAGTATAGGAGTATAGGAAGAAAAGGTTATGTCATTGCTGCTACTACGCCTTACATTTAAGGATACATTATGGATAAATGTAATGTATAAACTGTATAGAAGATATTTATATGGGAATTATTTCTATAACCTATAAGATTTTAAAAAGAAGATTTTTAATATAAGATTTTTAATGGGAAACAGAGCTTGCCCTCCCCCGTAGGGGGGATACGCGCTCGTATTTGTATCCACCTAGCGGGTGGATACAAATACAACAATAGGCGAAGGCCAATTACTAGTCATCAGCGGGCGTCTCCCTCACGGGTTGGCTCCCCCCTTATATCCGCGGGGGGAGTCGTAATTGGGTCTTTTTTGGGGCGTATTTGTCCTACAGACAAATACGCCGGAGAAATCCTACGCAACTCTGCAGGACGGCCCCCTCACGGGTCTCCCCCTCCGGGGGGAGAGAGTAAACCCCCCCCGGAGGGGGAAGGGGGTTGTCCTGGAAGCAACTTGCAGATCTTGAACCCCCTTATATATACGTCAAAAGGGGGTTCAAGTCTGCGACTTGTCGAAGGGACCCGTGAGGGGAACTCGCAGATCCCCTCACGGGCGAACCCCCTTTTTAGAAAAGGGGGTTCAAGTCTGCGACTTGTCGAAGGGACCCGTGAGGGGAACTCGCAGATCCCCTCACGGGCGAACCCCCTTTTTAGAAAAGGGGGTTCGAAGTCTGCGACTTGCGTCGGAATTGTCTTGTCCCCACCCGTGAGGGGGACAATTCCGACACAAATTCGATCCAATTATCCCCCGACGGGGGAACCTCGCGATTAGCTCTTACTAGATAAATACTACTTTGAGAATGGATATCACCCAACGTAAATAATATTTATTTATACGCTACGACGTTTTGGTGGGCGACATCCATTATGTGGTATACCTGTTTTTTCACGAATTACATTAACTTTTATATCTGCTTTAAAAATTTCACGTATAGCACTTTCACGTCCTTGGCCTGGTCCATTTACTAATACTTTTGCTTCTCGCATTAAAAAATCACGTGATTTTTTTGCGGCTGTTTCTGCAGCTTTTTTAGCTGCAAATCCAGTGGATTTACGTTTACCTTTAAAACCACAAGATCCTGATGAGCTCCAACATAAAACTTCTCCTCTAATATTAGTAATAGTTACTATTGTATTATGATGTCCTGCTTGAATGTGTACAATACCTCTATAAACACGTTTTTTCGTTTTAGTTGATGAAAGTTTTCTTGTTTGTCTTGCCATAATTTTTTTTTTTTACTTTTTTGTATTTAAAAGGATTTCATTATTGTATTGATCAGAATTAATATTTAGATAAATATTAATGAATGAATATAACAGATGAAGTGCTTAGTCAATACTTTGTTGACTAAAATAAAGAGCGCCATATTTTATTATCCACTCACTTTTTGCATAAACCCGTATCTTCTTACATAAGTCATAATTAAGTAGCTTCGGTGGTATTTCCGTCGGGGGGAATACCTTAAGTATTCCCCCCTTAAGCTGGTTTTTTTGGTGTAGGTCAAATCGGCAGGACGGCACTTATAAATATAAGTGCCGTCCTGCACAAATACGATACAAAAGCCAAAACCGCTACAAAACCGCTACAAAACCGCTACAAAACCGCTACAAAACCGCTACAAATCCGCCACAAATCCTACCCGTGAGGGCGCCTCCCTCAGGGGTTGCTCTTCGGCCAATTAGAGCCCATCTCCGGTCCTAATCGTAATTGTAATTGTAGTTGTAGTTGTAGTTGTAGTATAGCGCGAAATTGCTAAGGATTTGTTCTAAGGACAAATCCTTAGCAATCACGACGCTTGCGTCGTAATTTTTTGTGCGAATTTCAAGAGCTTTTCTCGAAGAGAATTCTATTGACGATGTTTTATACGAAAACATCGTCGATCCATCCCCCCCGAAGGGGGGGGGGGGAAATTCCTTTATAAAGGAATTTTGTTACGGTATAGAATTTTATTTAGGTCCGCTCTCCTGCCCCCCTCACGGGCCCCCGTAGGGGGGTCCCCGTGAGGGGGTCGCTTACCCGTGAGGGACGCTTTAGCGTCCCTCACGGGTAAGCGCTAGGATTTTTGCCCCGTTAGGGACGCCACCCTCACGGGTCCGACTCTACGAGCGAACCTACCCCCCCTATATATATAAGGGGGGGAGCGACGATCCCCTATATATATAAGGGGATCGTTCGCTCGTACGATAAAACTCGAATATTTTCAATATCTTCGATATTGAAAATATTCGACTTTTGCAAAAGCGTTACCCATATATACATATATATAGGTGAAAGCCTTCCTTTTTCTTTTTCGACTTATATTCTATAATCGTCTATGTTAAAATGATTCATACCCGTCAATGACGGACCCTAAGGGCGATAATTTTGTTATTTATTATCCCAAATTTTTTTTTTAATTTATTTTTTTTGCGCAGAGCATCTAGGAGGTCTGAAGATGCATACTAGGCTTTTACCTTTAGTAGATAAGCTCACATAAACTTTTTTTTATTGGGTCGAGCAGGATTCGAACCAGCGTAGGCGTAACCAACGGATTTACAATCCGTCCCCATTAACCACTCGGGCATCGACCCTTTTTATTACTTATATAAAAGTTAACATTTATTGTCCAAATAGTAAAGTCGCCAATACAAAAGTCGAAGATTTTACCCCCTTAGGGGGGATATATTATATATAGAAAAATAACCCCCCTGCGGACGTGCGGGGAGGTAAGCCCGTGCGGGTCGGACACGCGAGTCTCGTCCGTCGTATTTTTGTAGGTCCGTCGTATTTTAGCGCGGTCCTAGCGAATGGCCCCTATATTCGCTCGGACGTGGCAAAAATACGACGGAGATCGCCTCCCCCGCCCCTGGCGGGACGCGGCAAACCCGTCAGGGACGCAAACCCGTCAGGGACGCAAACCCGTCAGGGAGGCACTAGGAATTCGCGATCGCGACCCTCCCCCCGTAGGGGGGGGGGTGAATTCCGACTGAGCGCTGCCCTCACGGGTCCTGCCCTCCTTCCTCCCCCCTACGGGGGGTCCCCGTGAGGGGGTCGCTTACCCTCCCCGAAGGGGGGGTAAGCGCTCGGAATTGTCCGCCCCCCCCCGCAGGGGGGAGGCGGACAATTCCGACACCCCGTGAGGGGCGCTCCGTACCCGTGAGGGAAGCGACCCCCTCACGGGTGGGGGTAGGAGACCCGTGAGGGGGACCTATATATAGGAGCGGACCCCATATATATGGGAGCAACTAGCAGATCTTGAACCCCCTTTAAGCGGGATTATGCGGTTTAATTTGATGGTGCAACAGATGATGATGTTCGTGCGAATACTTCCATAGTGAAGGCCCTCAGACTCAGAGGTGCGCCCACCGAGGCGGTCGAGATCTCAGTAATGAGCTCGATTAAGCAGCCCGGGACAATGTGTAGCTCGAGGCATCGACTATGCTAGGCGGAAGAGTATGGTATGGTGAATTAATGTGAATGCTTGATCACGTCCTGAGCCTGATTCCACGATTGTTAAATAGCGGAGCCTAGGGCATCGAACTAGGCCTTGAGTCCGCAGTGGAGAGGATAGAGAGCACACCTAACCCATGCTAAATGGTCCACAACATTAACCTGGTATACCCAGCTAAGGATTGCAACATCAAATCTATGCTGGGATTACGACGCCGCTCAGAAGCAGATGCCCTTTTGTAATGAAAGGGATGACTATTTCTCACAAATCGAGGGAAACTGCAATAAAATCCGAAAGGATGCTGAAGGAGTGGTAGCCTAACCCAAATATGGGTTAACGGACTCTGCAAACGCTGTTCTACGGGCAAGGAAGTGCCTCGGCATGGAGCCCCGGTCTGGATTCAATTTTCAATTACGAGCGAACTAGCCTCGCTAGTCGCTCCCCCCCTTCGGGGGGGGTAGGTTCGCTCGTAGAGTCGGAATTGGGTCGGATTTGGCCGTAGGCCAAATCCGACCCAATTCCGAGCGCGTCCCCCGCCCCTGGCGGGACGGGTTTGCGTCCCTCACGGGGCAAACCCGTCCCGCCAGGGGCGGGGGACGCGTCCTCCGTCGTATTTTTGCGTCCGCAAAAATCCGAGCGCTTACCCGTGAGGGACGCTTTAGCGTCCCTCACGGGTAAGCGACCTTATTACGCTAAAGCGTCCCTCCCCGAAGGGGGGGTAAGCGACCCCCTCACGGGGACCCCCCTACGGGGGCCCGTGAGGGGGGCAGGAGACCCGTAAGGGGGACCTACAAAAATCCGAGCGCTTACCCGTGAGGGACGCTGGGGCGGCGCGTCCCTCACGGGTAAGCGACCCCCTCACGGGGACCCCCCTACGGGGGGAGAGCGGACCTACTTTCTAGTTTCTTAAAAAGTTTCTCTAGTTTTTGACTATTCCCTAACCGTAAGGGGTAGCTGCGTAAGGTCAAGGCCTCGGTGATCCTTATTTAGAAAAATATTAACTAACTTATTATGAGCCCATTATTATTATTAAAGGATACAAACTCTAAGGTCATTGCTTGTGCGAAGAGTAGTCGTAAAAAGGCATCCTCAAAAAGCAAGTCCAAAACGCAAAAACCCTTCCCCGTGAGGGGAGCTCGAAAGAGCCTCTTACTGTTAGTAAAGAGGACGCTAACCAGAGCGCCCCTCCAAAGGATCTATCAAACGTAGATCCCAAAAGTATGTCAAAAGTAATTCTCCCTTCTATCTATTCCAACAGTCTAGCTAGTGTGCCTGCTGGAGGCATAACTATCGAAGCTATGCTAGACATAGCTGCGGACTTCCAAATATACCCCGCTATCGAAATCCTTTCTGGATTTTTCTTAGCAATGGCCGCCCTTACTTGGGGAGGCCAAACTTATACTCGGGGTAATTGGAAAGTAGGTAAAAGGGAGCTGAAACAACAGGTGTTTCAAAAGTCGAATGTTTTCAATATCTTCGATATTGAAAACATTCGAGTTTTCTCGTACGAGCGAACGATCCCCTTAGGGGATCGTCGCTCCCCCCCGAAGGGGGGGAGCGAATAGCGGGGCTATTCGCTCGGATTTTTGCGGACGCAAAAATCCGAGCGCTTACCCGTGAGGGACGCTTTAGCGTAATAAGCGACCTTATTACGCTTTAGCGTAATAAGCGACCTTATTACGCTTTAGTGCGAAGGTCGCATCCCTCACGGGTCCGCTGAAGCGGACCCGTGAGGGATGCGCTAGGATTTGTCCGCGGACAAATCCGACTTCAGGTCGCTTACCCGTGAGGGACGCTAAAGCGTAATAAGGTCGCTTACCCCCCCTTCGGGGAGGGACGCGCCGCCCCAGCGTCCCTCACGGGTAAGCGCTAGGATTTTTGCGTCCGTCCGAGCGAATAGCCCCGCTATTCGCGAGGCTAGGTTCGCACGGAGAGTCGGAATTGGCGCCCCTCACGGGGCCAATTCCGAGCGCAGAAATTGCATACGCAATTTATGCGACCTTCGTCGGATTTTTGTAGGTTCGCTCAGCGAGCGAAGCTCTCCGAGCGAACCTAGCCTCGCGAATAGCGGGGCGATTCGCTCGGACGGATGCAAAAATCCTAGCGTCGGATTTTTGCGCAAGCAAAAATCCTAGCGCTTATTACGCTTTAGTGCGAAGCTTCAGCGTAGGTCGCATAATTTGCCCCGTGAGGGACGCAAATTATGCGCTAGGAATTCGCGATCGTGATCGCGAATTCCGACTGAGCGCTTCGCAGAGCGCAAGCGCTCCGTAATAAGCGACCTCGACCCCCCTACGGGGGGAGGGCAGGAGAGCGAACCTACAAAAATCCGACGTAGGTCGCATAATTTGCCCCGTGAGGGACGCAAACCCGTGAGGGATGCGCTAGGAATTCGCGACCCTCACGGGGCGAATTCCGACTGAGCGCTTCGCAGAGGTCGCTTCCCTCACGGGTTTGCCCTCCCCCCTACGGGGGGGGACAAATTAAGCGCTAGGAATTGTCCGCCCCCCCGCAGGGGGGAGGGGGACAATTCCGACGCAAGTCGCAGACTTCGAACCCCCTTTTGAGAAAGGGGGTTCGAAGATCTGCGAGTTGTAGGTCCGCTCTCCTGCCCTCCCCCCGTAGGGGGGTCGAGGTCGCTTATTACGGAGCGCTTGCGCTCTGCGAAGCGCTCAGTCGGAATTCGCGATCACGATCGCGAATTCCTAGCGCATAATTTGCGTCCCTCACGGGGCAAATTATGCGACCTACGCTGAAGCTTCGCACTAAAGCGTAATAAGCGCTAGGATTTTTGCGTCCGTCCGAGCGAATCGCCCCGCTATTCGCGAGGCTAGGTTCGCTCGGAGAGTCGGAATTGGCGCCCCTCACGGGGCCAATTCCGAGCGCATAAATTGCCCCGTGAGGGACGCAATTTATGCGACCTTCGTCGGATTTTTGCGGATGCAAAAATCCTAGCGCTTATTACGCTAAAGCGTAATAAGCGACCTCGCTGAGCGAACCTACAAAAATCCGACGGAGGTCGCATAAATTGCCCCGTGAGGGACGCAATTTATGCGCTCGGAATTGGGTCGGATTTGGCCGTAGGCCAAATCCGCCGGCGTCCCTCACGGGTTGGCGCCCCTCACGGGGCCAATTACGACGCCCCGTGAGGGACGCCACCCTCACGGGTCCGACTCTGCGAGCGAACCTAGGCTCGCGACTAGCGAGGCTAGTTCGCTCGCACTCGAAGGGATTTTCGCGCCTCCCTCCCCGTGAGGGGGGCGCGAAAATCCCTTCGACCCCGTGAGGGGCGCTCCGTAATAAGCGACCTCGACCCCCCTACGGGGGGAGAGCGAACCTACAAAAATCCGAGCGCTTACCCGTGAGGGACGCTGGGGCGGCGCGTCCCTCCCCGAAGGGGGGGTAAGCGACCCCCTCACGGGGACCCCCCTACGGGGGGAGAGCGGACCTAAAGAAAATTCTATACCGTAACAAAATTCCTATATAGGAATTTTTCCCCCCCTTATATCCGCGGGGGGGAGGGATCGACGATGTTTTCGTATAAAACATCGTCAATAGAATTTTATTCGATAAAAGATTAGAGCTCTTCTCTGAGCTTAAAACACTTGGTGTTTTAAATTGGGACCCTTTCCCTGTTAGGCGTATTTACATACCTAGACCGGATGGAAGGATGAGACCGATCGGTATTCCTACTATAAAGGATCGGGTAGTACAAGGTGTTATACGTTGTGCTCTCGAACCTGAATGGGAATCAAAATTCGAGTGCTCCTCTTACGGTTACCGCCCTGGTCGTCAGATCAATGATGTGGTTTCTCGCATAAATCGCATTTTAATGCAACCTTCAAAAGCCTGGGTTTTAGAAGGTGATATATCCCAATTCTTTGACTGCATTGACCATTCCTTTCTTCTCAATCGTCTGGAACATTTTACAGGCTACGATCTAATCGAGAAATGGTTAAAAGCAGGTATCTTCCTCGATCTAGTTTTCTATGAAACAGACGAAGGAACTCCTCCGGATATAAGGGGGAGTTATTTCTCCCCTTCTTGCGAACATCTGTTTGCATGGCTTACCCGAGGAGTTAGGCATCAAGGAGCAGCCTGACGGACGTATATGGGAGTTCTACTCAAAGGGGCGTACTATGCTGAGGTTCGCAGATGATTTTGTTGTTTTCTGCAAAACTCGTGAAAGTGCTCTCGCTTTATACGATTTGTTGGAGCCTCTTCTCGCAAAGCGTGGTTTAACGTTGAATCGTACAAAGTCCAAGGTAACCTCGGTCACTGAGGGCTTTGATTTCGTGGGTTTTAACCATCGTCTCGTTAAGAGGTTCGGTCATGAACATGCGCACGGATATAGTTTTCGCCCGGATGGCGAATACAGTTTTATTAGACGTGAACTTTTCACTCCGTCTTCCGTACCTTCTAAGAAATCTTTCAAGAAGGTTAGGGACACCCTTTCCGAACTCTTTGATGGGTTCGCTGGGAAATCTCCAACAAAATTAATCCGTCGGGCAAACAGGGTTATACGTGGCTGGTGTTTAAGTAAAAGAGCCTGGTGTCTATTGAAAAAAGTGAAAAAAGGACTGCTTCACGCATTTCAAGTCGCTCGATTCCTTTCTCTATCTTAAACAGCTACGTTACATTAAACGCCGACACCGAAATAAGAACGCGGCCCTCACGGGTGGCGTGTCTTTAAGTATTTCGCCATGGAACGTAACCCTCAAAAAGGTTATTTTTACAAATGGACGTTTCGAGACCCGGCTACGGGTATTCCAATGCTTAAAGCTTTTTGGTTTTGGCGCAAAAAGATTCCTGGTGGTAAAGTCATTGATTACTCACCTGTGAAGTAGGTCCGCTCTCCCCCCGTAGGGGGGTCCCCGTGAGGGGGTCGCTTACCCGTGAGGGACGCGCCGCCCCAGCGTCCCCCGCCCCTGGCGGGACGGGTAAGGTCGCTTATTACGCTTTAGCGTAATAAGCGCTCGGATTTTTGCGGACGCAAAAATCCGACACTAGGATTTTTGCGTCCGTCCGAGCGAATAGCCCCGCTATTCGCGAGGCTAGGTTCGCTCGGAGAGTCGGAATTGGCGCCCCTCACGGGGCGGCGTAATTGGCCCCGTGAGGGGCGCCAACCCGTCCCGCCAGGGGCGGGGGACGCCGGCGGATTTGGCCCCCGTCCCGCCAGGGGCGGGGGAGGCCAAATCCGACCCAATTCCGAGCGCAGAAATTGCCCCCCCCCCTACGGGGGGAGGGACGCAATTTATGCGACCTACGTCGGATTTTTGTAGGTTCGCTCTCCTGCCCTCCCCCCGTAGGGGGGTCGAGGTCGCTTATTACGGAGCGCTTGCGCTCTGCGAAGCGCTCAGTCGGAATTCGCGATCACGATCGCGAATTCCTAGCGCATAATTTGCGTCCCTCACGGGGCAAATTATGCGACCTACGCTGAAGCTTCGCACTAAAGCGTAATAAGCGCTAGGATTTTTGCATCCGCAAAAATCCGACGAAGGTCGCAGAAATTGCGTCCCTCCCCCCGTAGGGGGGGGGGCAATTTCTGCGCTCGGAATTGGCGCCCCTCACGGGGCCAATTCCGACTCTCCGAGCGAACCTAGCCTCGCGAATAGCGGGGCTATTCGCTCGGACGGACGCAAAAATCCTAGCGTCGGATTTTTGCGGACGCAAAAATCCTAGCGCTTACCCGTGAGGGACGCTTTAGTGCGAAGGTCGCATATTCCGCTTCAGCGTAATATGCGCTAGGATTTGTCCGCGGACAAATCCGACTTCAGGTCGCTTATTACGCTTTAGCGTAATAAGCGCTAGGATTTTTGTAGGTCCGCTCTAAGAGCGGACCTACAAAAATCCGACGTAGGTCGCATAATTTGCGTCCCTCACGGGGCAAATTATGCGCTAGGAATTCGCGATCGCGAATTCCGACTGAGCGCTTCGCAGAGGTCGCTTCCCTCACGGGTTTGCCCTCCCCCCTACGGGGGGGGACAAACCCGTGAGGGAAGCGCTAGGAATTGTCCGCCCCCCCGCAGGGGGGAGGGGGACAATTCCGACGCAAGTCGCAGACTTCGAACCCCCTTTTGAGAAAGGGGGTTCGAAGATCTGCGAGTTGCTCGAAGGGATTTTCGCGCCTCCCTCACGGGCGCGTAAATCCCTTCGACAAGCGCTCCGTACCCGTGAGGGAAGCGACCTTATTACGCTAAAGCGTCCCTCCCCGAAGGGGGGGTAAGCGACCCCCTCACGGGGCGGGACCCGTGAGGGGGGCAGGAGACCCGTGAGGGGAACCTACAAAAATCCGACGGAGGACGCGCTCGGAATTGGGTCGGATTTGGCCTCCCCCGCCCCTGGCGGGACGGGGGCCTCCCCCGCCCCTGGCGGGACGGGTCCGACCCAATTCCGACTCTACGAGCGAACCTACCCCCCCGAAGGGGGGGAGCGACGATCCCCTAAGGGGATCGTTCGCTCGTACTTGACCAGACTCCGGACAACCCGGACTCCAGACAGTATTTCCACGATAGACAAATCTCTTTATTGTCTCGTGGCTACGCTGATCTGACTAGGAAGTTAGACATTCATCTTGCGGATAGGCAAGGTTGGGTGTGTCCGGTTTGCAATCTCTCTTTTGGTGAAAACCTTGGAGAACCTATCCATAAGCATCATATTGTGGAACGGAGTCTAGGAGGGAAGGATTGGCCCTCAAACTTAATCCTTGTTCCTGTATGATAGGCCTTGTCATATGAAAGTTCATTATGATAAAGACCAATCAAAGTGGAGATTAAGATTCCCCGTGAGGGCGCCGTGAAAATGAGCCACGGGTCACAGCCCGCGCAGCTCGAAAACGTATCCGTAGATCTCGATACCGGCGATATCGTAGACTAACGGACTTTTATAAAAGGAGAAAATAAATTATGGTCATTTATAAAATAGAAAAAGACAAAATAAATCAAGTTCGAAGAAAGCTAGGGACTCTCGGTCACCTATGTCTGTTCTTCGTGGAAAAACACCCGTCCCGCCAGGGGCGGGGGAGGCGCCCTCACGGGTCCATTGGGGAGTTTGGGCTGCCCGTGAGGGGCACATTTGTGCCCCTCACGGGTCAGCACCCTGGGGGCATACAATAACATCGTGCTCGCGGCGTGTTCTTTATTCGTCATAGTGGCTATACTAATCCAAATTAGGTTCGCCTCCCCCGCCCCTGGCGGGACGGGTCTTCACAGCCACCGGCGCTGGTGGATCGTTTACCATCTTATCGGTTCTATAAGAGCCGATATATAAAATCGGAGTGGACTGATTTAGTTATTATCTCCTTAGGAATGTATTACATACTACCTTGGTTAAATGCGGATCCGGTCGAACTAGAAGAAGCAATGTTTTCTAACCTAGATGTAGGTCCGCTCTCCCCCCGTAGGGGGGTCCCCGTGAGGGGGTCGCTTACCCGTGAGGGACGCTTAAAGCGTAATAAGGTCGCTTATTACGCTTTAGCTTAATAAGCGCTCGGATTTTTGTAGGTTCGCTCTCCTGCCCGCGAGGTCGCTTATTACGGAGCGCTTGCGCTCTGCGAAGCGCTCAGTCGGAATTCGCGATCACGATCGCGAATTCCTAGCGCATAATTTGCCCCGTGAGGGACGCAAACCCGTGAGGGATGCGACCTACGCTGAAGTCGGATTTGTCCGTGGACAAATCCTAGCGCATCCCTCACGGGTACGCTTCAGCGTAATATGCGACCTTCGCACTAAA
>Ga0306916_100424_pt1 | contig 13920 bp, 20 predicted proteins | sample AntDeeMetag20062_FD_190409 | JGI IMG/M metagenome (GOLD analysis project Ga0306916, IMG submission 190409) | Saline lake microbial communities from Deep Lake, Antarctica - Metagenome TFF 2006 #2 (v2) (version 2) | ecosystem: Environmental > Aquatic > Non-marine Saline and Alkaline > Saline...
CACCACGTCAAGTTACGAACGACACAAAACGTTCACGGCCTCTCTTCACCCGGTATATTCCTGTATCAAATTTTCAGCTGATGTTACACTGTCTTAGACCTATTCGATGGGTTTGATTGTTTTACTAAGGAATAACTCCCAAAGAACTTTATTTCTAGGTTTTGTTTTTTGACACCGCTGATCACTACGACTGCGTATAGAAAAATTATTGACAATCGACTTTAACGATACTGCATGGCCTCCACCCATCGCCGTTCATTTCTGAGAGTAGCAGGAATTATCGGAGTGAGCACGTCATTAGCAGGCTGTTCTGGAATCGGCTTGATGGATTCTTCTGAGGATCTTCCTGCAGGAAGCCTGAAATTTGACAACGATCATACCGTCCCACATGAGATCTCTATTGAGGTTCTCAATGTGGGAACTTCGAAAGGTGAACGAAGAGACGGACACGATACCGTTACCGGAACTCCCGACACTGCAGTCCCCCAACGAAATCTCACTGCGACAACTATCGTTGAACCCGGACAAACACAGACCTATGAATCCGTGTTCGAGTCACGAGTCTGGTATGACGTTCGATTCACACTCGACGACGAGTACTCGGGGGAGGACCTCGGAAGGACTGTATTCCATCCAAACTCTTCGAGCGACGAAACTACTGGTCAGATATTAGGCGGTAACGTATCGGACGGTGGAGAACTATCGTGGCAAATTTCGACAACCGATAATCTAGGACCGTCATTCCAATAACCTACCCATAGTGTCGGATATGGGGATTTCATCCCGTCAGGGGGTGAGTTTCTACTAACTGACCTCAGATCTATAATAATGGAACTTAGCTGCACAGCTGAGAGAATAGGTACTGCAGACTCTGTTCAGTCACAAACGCTCTGATCAAGGATTATCTCATCTATTTCCACTCCAATGAAAAACCGAGTTCCGGGACATCGACCGACACCTAACTCGAATTCCTCGCTTCTCTCGTTATCGACTATGACTTCTGCCTCAAAAACACCGTCATTAAATGCGTCGTCAATACGCTGGTCGGAGTTAGGCTCAACGTGGTAAGTTTCATCAAGAACTGTTTCTTGGGATTCTTGCTGGACCAACGTTACAGTAACATCCCGTACAGAATCGGTTCGATTGTGTATGTCGATGAATCCGTCACCACCTCCAGAGAAGGCTATACATCCACTAAGAAGGGAAGAAAAAACCACTCCAATGAACCCACGTCGAAACATACTATTTAGAAATAATCAAACTGTAATTATATACTTTCTGTATGTGTCAACACATTTTAGAAATTTCGCAGTCTAGTGACACAATATTTGCGCTCGCAGTACTACACACCTCTCCTGTTTGAACACACGAACAACAGGTTGGTTTGCTTGTCGGAGAATGATGTCTATCCCGGCACATATGAGCGGTTATACTCAGAACTACGCTCTTTCAGGACCTCTGTGGACGAATCAGATATGTCCGTGTTCGCAAGGGGAAGTTATATTGTCGGAGAAAGTGAATTATCTATCATGTCCGTGAAAACATCATCCTCTAATAAACCACTAGTCAAGGCTGGCATAGTGTACTTTGCTTCTGTCCTTGGTATAGGATTTCCAATTATGTATACTGCGTACGTGCTTCTTGTAGGGATATTCAGTACTCTCGGTGTTGGATGGTTTGTTTCCTCTGCTGCAGGTATTACGCTAGTCGCCATTGCATTTCTACTTGGAATGGTAGTCGCTGAGAAGGTGGCAAGTCAAGTCGTTAAGAAAGTATTTTAACTCGCTTTATGAGTTTCAGTCTATTTGACTTCCCCAACCTTCTATAGAAACTAGGTCACTTGCGCTCGCAGTCTTGTAGTAGCCTTTAGGTAGTCATGTGTTGTTTATGCAGTTATCCTTGGAAAAGATATTTATTTTAAGTTTGTTTATTTGTATACATGAATAGACGAGCTGTTGTCGGTCTGTCTGTTGGAATCTTAACTGGCTTTAGTGGATGTTTGTCTCAGGTTCTTGGTGGCTGTCCTGGAAGGGGTGAGATTGATGTGTTTTCATCTTCGATGCAATGAGCGTGGCGGGACAGTGCTTCGACGATCGGAAGTAGACCTGTGGCTGGGTACTTGACCGAATCTTCATTAGTTGGTGTATCTACCTGCAACTGTGTCATCGGTGATTACCAAACAGTGGGCGGACATCGACGGGTGGTGGGACAACCACGTCGAGTACCACGGCCATGGTCTCGAGGTGGTCAGCAAGCTGATCGAGCAATCGAATTTACAGTGGGCAGCCAACGAGAGCATTTTCACTCAGGATCCTCTGTGCGAGAGTTGGGAGCCACAATCGCCAATGTCTGGGCCCTTACGCACAAACCAAGAGGAAAACTGGTCACAGTGGCTTGCGCATTTGATTCGGTCCTCAGACGGTCGGTTTTCCCACGAGCTGTTTGGAGTACCAGAACAGTCGACGACGTCGGTCGACAGGGAAATCCACATGTCCAGTCAAGAACACCACGACCGACGAGTCGACATCATTGTCGAGTTTCCGGAGCTGTCGTTTTCAATCGAATTGAAGAAAGGCGACGAACATTACGAAAAATCCTCAGAGGCAGCCTACCTCGCAGAGGCAAACACTGACCACGACAAGCCGTGGACACACTATCTCTTGGTTCCCGAACTGAAACAACCAGCCGTTGTGGATGCGTTTGGAGATAATATCGATCTATCCGGTGCGGGCACTCCAACAATCTACTCTGAGGCCTTTGTTGACGTAGAGATCCTGTGGTGGAACGACGTTGCAGCGGCACTCCGGCGTGCAATTACAGCGGAAATCAACGAAAATTGGCAGGCGAGTGCGTACCTCTTTATTACGTTGATCGAACAGAAGATTATGCAATTCCACTCGCAGTCGGCGATCGAACAGATCACCGCCGGAGGGGACGTGCCCGATCTTGCTAGTGTACGTGGTGTCGACATTGACGACCAGATCAAGTATCTGAGAGCCTCTTTGGGAGGTGACCCTCGTGACTAACGACACACTCACGGATGGATTGACGAACGATCGCTACGTGAAGGCCGTCCGGTTGGTCGACGATTTCGAGGATGAGGTCTACGATAGGATCAAGGATACACTCGACGATATTATGACGAGTGAGCAAGAGGGATTGTTCGACAATAATTTGGACTACGACAAGGGACACAACCCGACCCCAGGGCCGACGTATGGGACCTTACGGTTCGAGGGAACCATGATGCAGACCAACAGCGATGGAAACAATCTCAAATTGAATATTGGTCTCGAGTGGGTCGAGCCAGAAACCCAGGGCCGCGACGAGTGGCCCGAGCCATTGTTGTGCTATGTCTATTACAAAATTAAATACGCACCCACCGAACCATTTCAGGCGGTCTCAGCAGCAACTCGGGAGTCAAATGAGTGGGATGCAATAAGCGTCGGTGACGAACAATGGGATTCGGGACAGCGAGTTGCACCGGGTATTTTCTACGTGCCGATCGTTGATGGTGATGATATTGAGGAGGGGCTGTCTGTCCTTGGAGATCACTGTACGACGTTTGTTCAGCAAATGGTCGAGTAAGGTAGAGGGATCGAATCCTACTTGTGGAAGGTCGACTTGCTCAACCAATATTCCAGCGGATATCTCCCCCAAAAAGATAGCTATCAACTATAGCTATACTGTTCAACTATACTTTATAGCTATACTATAATGGCGTCTCTCGATATAAGGCGCAGCTATTGACTATAGCTGAACGGTATAGTTAGAATGTATAGTTACATCATATAGCTGGATGATGTAGCTACAATGTCTGACTTAGATTTATATTCATAGCTTCCTACTATTACCTATAATGCTCACTTATGCACCCGTTTCAGAGGCTGGAGGGGTCGGAAAGACGACCACTGCAGCGACACTTGCAGCGAGTCACGCACGCGCGGGACATGAGGTCCTCGTAATCGACATGGACACACAGAACGGCAGTCTCACCTATTTCTTCGGTCCAGATTACGACCGTGGAGATCCAAACGTCGACAATCTGGTCCGACATCTCGTAGGGCGTCCAAAAGGAGAATTCCACGATCTTGCTATTGAGGTCGAAGAAGGGATTGACCTAATACCATCTCACAATATGCTCGAGGACCTCCACGAGTTCCTACTGAACGAAAAAAATCAGGCTGAGAATTTCGGTGAGTCCTACAGTATGTACCATCAACTCCATCGTGTTCTCAGTGAGGCAAACGTTCGCGATAAATACGACGTCGTCATCGTAGATTCTGCAGGTAAGGCAGGTCCAATTCTGTACAATGCATTGGTTGCAGTCAGGAACGTCGTTATTCCATTTGAGGCAACTGCAAAGGGTCAAGAATCGATTGAAGGTCTCGACGATCTCGTCGATGGCCTAGAGGAAAGTATTGATATTGACGTGGGAGTGCTTGCAGTCCTCCCGATTGGGTATAAGGACACACGTGACCAGAAAGAAATTCTGGCAGATCTCCGTGGGAGTGGATTCTCAGTTCCCGTTGTTATTGGCGAACGAGGGTCGCTGATGGAAGGGTGCTGGAAACAGCAGTGTAGCCCGTACAGGTACGTTGAGGAGCATCGGAGCCGGAAGCGCGACTACGAAACTGAGACACTCAACCAGTTTGACGAGCTGGCTCGTCATCTAGAACGGGAAGCAGGGCTTGAGATTCCAGAGGTGACTGCATAATGGGACTCAAATCCGGTTCACGAGATGCTGGCCTCGACGACTCCGAAAGCGACGTCGACCAATCTACTGAGAAGGAACGAAATACACCCCAGACAGAGAGCGAAGAAGACGCCGATCCATCATCAACCGAAATAAAGGACGAACACGAGAGTACGCCATCGTCGACCTCCTCTGAAACAGAATCTCAACGACCGACAATGGACTCGATCCCGTACAAGTTACGGCGAGACAAAGTAAACGAAGGCCGCGAACAGGTTCCCTACTTCCTTCGTGAAGGTGTGCTTGAAGCCGAGGACGAACTCCAGGATACGCTCGAAGAGCTGCTCGGTGAAAAGGTGTACAAATCTGATTACCGAGAGGCTTCGATGGTCGTCGCACAGCGGAATCCAGAGCTCATTGCAGAGGTACTCCGGGAGTGGGGTTACGACCTAGATGAAATCTAACTCTCACCCCTGAAGATTCCCATCAGTTGCTCACGCATGAATTCGCGACGTAACTGGCGAGATCGTGAGTCGGAGAGGTAATTCTGCATAACGACCTGTGGATCGCTACTACCCTGCTCTGCAGCTATTTCTTCGACGCCTTCGAGGACTCCTTCGAGAACTGCAGTATAGGTATCATACCAGAACCGTCGACAGAGCTGCGGACTCGGACGCTCGCCTTCGATCCGATCTGGAAGATCGGCTTCTGAAGCAAGCTTTTGGAACCAATTACGGATTGTGTCCCGCGTTACGTGTGGGATTTGGCCCTGCGGTGAGGGGAACAAGTATCCGTCCCACGTCTCATCTTCTCCAAGTTCATCAATTCGGGAGTCCAGGATATCTAGACCGAACAGTACCGATACTTCTCCAGGACCGTTCTTACGGCTCTCGAATGCGATATGGGGGACGTCGTCGTCGGGAACATCGCGATTGAACTGCGAAATGTGGAGTGCCGCGACCTCGCCTGCTCGGAGTCCCCACCCAGCGAGGGCAACCACCAATAGTTGGTCTCGTGAGGTCGTTTCCATCTCCATCAGCTGGCGAATATGGGCCGCTGACAGTGATGGGGTCGGCGAGTCTTTGGTTTCCCACTTGAATTCTTCATACAATCCGCTGGCGGGATTCATCGAAGCGATTCGTCGACCGACCAGATGCTGATACCAAGCGTCGACGATGCGCCGTACACGCTGGAGTGTCTGAGCACTGTACTCGCGGTCAGCTCCCTCGTTCAGCCAGTCAAATGCACCATAGCAGGCGTCGACAGCCTCGTACGCAGGTGCGTCGCGATCTCGTTGAATCGGTGTGAGGAGATCGTCGGTGTCATTTGCTTCGGTATAGGCCCGCACGTAGAGATTCAACCGCGTTCGAAGCGTGTCGACAGAAGACGTCGACAGACCATACCGTGATTGTCGACGATCCAGGAATCGTTCAAGCGCGTCGACTGTTTGCTCATCGGAGCTCGCCCAAGAGTAGCCGTCATCGTCGTCACCAAGTCCGAGATCCTCGCTCCAGAACTCCCCGAAAGACCGGTTGTGGTGTCGGCGCAGGGCCGCGAGGAACGACCGCACACCGTGATCACGGAACCACTGGTGGGTTGGCTTCTCCGTCGTGGGATCGAGGCCTTCTGCTTCGAGACATGGAACGACCTGATTCCAGTAGAGCTGTGTGAAATCTTCGAGTGAACAGGTCGACCACCGGATATCGTCGAATGAGGGTGTTGGTTGTGCTTCGAGTTCCTCACCGACCTCAGAGTGGCTCATTGGATTATACTCCAGCTGTTTGGCTCAGTGGTGATCCTGAGCGCTGGTTTCGGGGGAGAAGCCCGCTCGCTGTCTCCTGTGGTGATTTTAAGAGTCCCATAATCAGGTTGTTTAGCCATTCAGTAGGATTAATTATAAATTTATGGATTCAGCTGACCAGTACAGTCTGCTAAACCCACGTCAAAATCGCTGAGAAAACGCATGGTAAGCATAAACTGCATGTTGCGATACAGATTTTTCTGCGTGGAAGTCCACTAGTTTCACGAGATAGCGGCTACAACGGCGAGCGAGAACTATTTTTAATCGCAGACAAGAGTGTGAATAAACCCAGCCATCAGTACCATTCAAAGAAACAGCCAGTTATGCCCGAAAAACAGCGAAAATCACCACCACTGAGCGGTGTTGCCACTCACGAGAATCGCATTCTCAATCCCCCAAAATGCTAGTCGGGAGGGTCTAACCCAACGATATTGTACTCCTTCGCAATCGTCAGGAAGAGGTCTGCTGTCACAAGGGGTTTGTACTCAAACTCAGACTCCGCTAATAGCTCCAACTTGACTAGCAAATCAGTCAATCTCCACACGTTGTACAGCGTGCACGCGTATAGGAAGTTGAAAAACCGATACTCAGGATTCATCGACGTAGTCCGAACACGGAAACTCTTGATTTGCTTAAATCCGTTCTCAATCCCCCACCGGTGCTTGTACTTACGCAGAACACGACTCACCATGTGTGCCTTCTCCGTCTCTGACATAGGCTCCTCACCATTGTCACTGTTTTCTGGGATTTCAAGAGCCGGGTGATTCGACTCGAACAACATAAACCGGTCCTTGTCCTCCTTATTCCCCGGGAGCTTTCGCTTGTCTTCCTCGTCTCGGACCTCATCAATCACGTCACCGAACAGCTGCTCGATCTCTTCCGCATCTGAATCCTTTACTTCTGAGAACTCATGTAGCAACTCTTGGCGCAGCTCATCCTTATCGTTTGACTCGTTGTCTCCATCCTCACTATCGGTCTCATCTGAATCATCATCGCCATCGTCACCGGTTCGCTCAGCGTTTATTGCAGGGACATACACACGCTTCCGAACAACACCCGCTTCCTCATCGGAATCTTCCTCACCAGACGTGAAGTCCGTAAGCGTCGTTCGTCCTTCGTCCGTGCTGCTGTCGGTGTCTTCGTCACTCTCAATATGAATGAGTTTACCCTGACGGCGAAGACGGGTACACGTTGCACGTTCACTGGTCCTCATTTTACCCGGATTCAAATAGTAGACCTCGTGATCATCACATACGTCCTTGACTGCATCGTGAGCGAATTCCCGGTCCATCATTGCCATTTCGACATCAACGAGATCCGTTGCACTCTCCAGTAACCGATCAACGATGATAGCACGCTTCAGGCCACGGTGAACCGGAATCGCATCAAGTACAAGCGGGATATCTAATCCGACGATTTGGACGCTTGCCCACTGGAAATAGAACTCTGTGGACTTTTTATCGTCGTTTTTGTAGCCGAGTAGCCACTTGTTTGTCACATTCCCAGCCTCGTCAGACTCAATTTTCTTTTTTGTACTGTACGGGTTCGATTTCGTGATATCAATACTGACCAGGACCCCTCCAACGAGTTCAGAATCACGGCGAGCACGCTCAATTAACTCTCGTGTCGCATCACGATGCATCTGACGAGCATCTGTCGGGCCAATCTTGTGCAAGTGGTGGCGATGAGTACTGCCAGTCTGTACACGTTCGCGTGTGGTATCTGCAGCAAAGTTCACCGTCCCATCCTCCGCGTACATCTCTTCACGCGACCCCATGAACGCGTGTGCTTCAAAGAACGCGTTCTGATGGATTTCTGTATTCTTTCCACGCGGCAACTGATAATTCTCAGTCACCATTGGTTTCGCTTGCTTCCAGACATCCCGTGTTTTTGCAATCGTCCGGTCTCGGACTGTCAAATCATCCTGTGCGACTGCATTTGGAGCGTCAACACTCGGGTCGGGGTAGAACACCTCATCGGGAGCAGGGACACCGTGTTCTCGTGCTACGTTGACAAGCACTTGGCCGATGGTTCGGACGACTTGCTTGTGGTCGTCTGAAAGTCGATTCTCGTTCCAGACTCGCCAGAGCGTAGTTTTCGATGCAAGCCCGTTTCCGAACCCTAGTGCAGCTACTAACTCGGTGTTATCGTCAAGGTAGTCGTGGAGTGCAGTTTCGCCGCCCCAACCTTTGACGATTCGAAGAAGGTGCGCCTTCAACAACGGTTCTGGAGGTTGCTTGAAATGCCAGTCAGTGACATCGTACCCGAACCCTGACGGGTCGAGTTCTATGTGGCAGATCGCTTCTTCCACGTCGGTATGCTCAGGATGAGAGAACCATTCCTCAATGAATGCAGCAGCATCCCAAGCGAGCGGCCACGGGTCGTTATTCACTGTATCGTGGTTAGTCGAGTATGGCCACTCCCGATGGGACTCAGACAGAGAGTCGAGAACCGCTTGTTTTGAGTCGGGAGTGGCCGTCATGAGTTGATAGGGTAAGTTACTTCGAATCGAAGTGTAATATTCGGGGTGTCGTTTCCGAAAGTCTGTCTTAACCTACGTGACGGGGTGATAAACGCAGACTGCGTACAGGAGAGTCCAGTTTCCAAAAAGATCCAAATCGAAGTTTACTGTGTTTTGAGCGTCGTTGTGATTAGAAGAAAGTTTGACTACAAGTGAGGATAAGTAATGAAGTGTGATGCATGGCAGACACGCTTAGGGGGTTCTTTGAATTGCGTGGCGCGATGGGTCTCTTAGTGGTGCTGAAGGGAGAGGCAAAGCAGTTCAAGCACTTGAACGAACGATTGCATATTAGTTCGTCAACGCTGACGAAGCGTATTGGGGAAGCGAAAGATCTCGGACTGATTACCCCGGAAATCGATGATCGGGAGACATCGGTGAACAATCAGTATCGGATTACAGAGCGTGGACAGTACGTTGTAGCGAAAATGGAGCGATTGGATATTGTCCACGCGTATCGAACGATGCTTGATATGCATGAGCAAGTTGAGGATGGGAAGCAAGAGCTGGTGGAGTGGATTGAGGGTGAGAAGACGAAAGAGGAGTTAGCGAGACGCAGTGACAGCGATCCGTACGTTGACCCGTTCGGTGAAGACGTTACTGATCATCCTCAGGACAGTACTGATATGGAGTACAATGATGAGTTTTTCACCAAAGAGTAATTCCTCTGAGACAGATCGTTGCAAGACTTCCCGGTTAAGTGTTGATAGCCCTGTATAAATGTGTATGGATATGAGAAAGATAATCGATGTTGATTGTATTTATACTTGTTATTTAAACCAGTGAATAAGAATACACTCAGCAAAGATAGAATTACACAAAGTATATTATGAATATAGAATTATACATTTCATGTCAATAGATCGTCGCAAACTATTATCATCTGGGACAGTTGCTGCAACAAGTATACTAGCAGGCTGTATTGGTTTTCTGGGTGGTGTAGAAGACCTAATAATCTACAATCGTACAGATAGAGTACTTCAAGTGTCTGTAACGGTAGTTCGTGAATCGGATTCTGAAGAAGTTTTGTCTCAAACAATCGAAATACCTCCGGCTAACACCCTAGATGGACGTGATGTCAAGTTTCGTAATCCAATCAGATCCGCAGGAAATCACGTGATCACTGTGAATGTAAAAGGTGGTCCTCAAGAGAGTTATAGATGGAATGCTTGGGAAAACAATGCCAATGGCCTACAAATAAATATTAAAGATGAAAAAATTGAGTTTTATGATATAGCTACATAATTAAAGTTACGTAGTAAAATATATTTAAGATAGTATCGGTGCGATCTGCGGGATGAGCGAATCACAATTAGCCGACAGCCATTTTCAGCAGGAAAGTTCGCTTGTTGGAGAAGAGAATGATATCTTTCTCGACAAAGATTAGCTGCTATACTGGCGCTCGCAGTCTTGTAAATTTATAAAGATTTCAGAATCCATAATGTTACTATTACATTCCCTACAACGATCCCGTAAACAATGCCCATAATTGGTTCAATTTCAAAAATAGAATGAGAGAGATACCCTAATAGTGCCCCACTAACATCAAATACCAGTGACAAAATTACAATCTGAACAGAGAATTCTTTTGAGTCAAACCAATCAACCATGTGTGTCATTTAGAAATCATTCTGGAATTAAAGAGTCTTGCATTTCAGGTAGTCTTTCCGAAGAGGGTCATTATGACCCCAGTAATGACAACGATGACAGAGAGAAGAACTGCTGCGGGTAGTTCCTGAGTCGTCACGATTGAACCACTAAGACACCCTATTCCAATGAGAATAATACCAAGAGATTCTAATGTGTTCATTCGTACTTACACCTAAGCGGCTCTGTTGAAATCCTATCTGACCGTCATATACTACTGTATGGTCGGACCCTGCTCGTCAGATTAGTTCCTCAGAGTGAGACTTTTCGGTGTCTTAACATCCCAATGATTTGTTTCCACAGTGTTCCTAGGGTGGCTGCCAGCGTACCGAGTGTGAGGGCCGATCCAACTCCAATGAGAAGTCCGTAGCCGAACTTATCTAACTGCGACGGAGGCTGGCCCGTGTAAGCAATCCCGATAACGGACACAGCCCCGAATAGTAGACCGAATGGAATCGCATACGAATATGACACGCTGTACCCCCAAGCGGTCGGGAACGCTGCCACGACGATAATTATAGCACTGAGGCTCCACAGACCGTATACAGCCAATATATCAAGTACAGGGCCACTCCCGTCTACGAGTTGCGCGTATCGAACAAATCCCGCACCGAACATTGTACTTCCGAGTATCACCCCCAGAAGTTTCCGGATGGGGAGAGCTACGTTACGGGCGAGCCAATCAGGGAGCATGGGGGAGATGTTGGATCCGGACTTGAAAGAAGTTTGCCTGTATTGATCGTTAGATGATTCGATCAAGATTATGGACGAGGCACGCAAGGACAAGTTCACGGAATTGCTTCCACCAGCGTCTTGAACGGACGAACGCACCATATTTTCGCTTGAGTCGAGAGTTTACTGTTTCACTCTGGCTCCGTTGGGCATAGAGATTAGAATCCAAGCGGGCATTCCACGCCTTGTGAAGTGATGAGAACTCTCGATGCTTGATAAGTGGACGAACATTCTCTTTATGGGCTACCGCGCGAACCTTCTGATCGTCGTATCCCTTGTCACCGAGAAGGATTGACACGTTATCCGCGTTCCGCTTGATGAGCGACGGTGCAATCTGTGAGTCGTGTTTTCTAGTCGTCGTCACATGTAGATCGAGGATAGCATTCGCTCTTGTGTCCACGAGTAGTGTGACCTTCAACTGTTGAATCGTCAACTTCGTTCGCTTTGTGTAGTGTTTTGAGGCGTGACTTCGGTCAAAACCAGACGCGTCGATACCGACGACGCCGTTGGTCGGAACAAGTGTGACAGAGAGGTTGAGCAGGACACGCCAGACTGCCATATCGAGCCGATTGAACGCCTTACACAGCGTCGAAGGCGATGGAAGTTCCTCAAGTTCGATTACTCTCCGAATTCGAGGCATTTCGATAAGTTCGTCAAGAAGCGTTCGGTACGTCGTATTCTTCCGTACCTTGAGACAGAGCAAGACGATGTGCTGGTGGAGTGTGTATCGGTGTTTCGAGAATTTTGAAGAGTAGCGAGCGACAGCTCGCCGAGCCAAGTGCATCGCTTGCTCAACGAACTGGAGCAACCGGGACTTCGGGAGAGCCTGCATTCGGCTACACTATCGGTCGAACCTGTAACTCTCTGAGGATTTCAACAGAGCCATCTAAGCATAATTGTGGTAAATAAGTCGTGTAGATTAATGCTAGAAAAGTAATATTTTCTCTAACGTTTGTTAAGAACTATTATAATCTAATGAAATGAGCGGAAGCTAGTGAACTCGTCCTCAAGTTCTGTTGGAGTTTCACCAAATATCATACCTAGTCTCCACCCTAGGTTGTGCCACGATAACCCCTCAAGTGCCCTCGATCCGAGTTCCACGCCTTGTTCCGCCTTAGTCCAACCAGCTTTGAACGACCCAATTCGGTCATTGCCCGGCTCAGGGAATACTCGCTGATCTTCTGCCCAGTCGTGTTTAAGACCGTCAAGTCGGTCGTCGGGAAATTCGGTGCCTTCTAGTGCTCTTGCACCTGCAAGAAGTAATCCAGTCCAAGTTCGGCCCTGATTGTCCTTGATTTCTTTCAGCTCTCTGTACTGGTCCTCGTCCAGTTCGTGTTGTATTTCTTTTGACATACTCACGCCAACATTTTCGAATACACATATGTGTTATGACATACAATACCTTTTGCCTCTAATCCACTATTAGACCCTGTAGTATAAGATTAAACCATATTAGGCCTAAGCCACTCTCAGAATAAAGCCAACGAGCTAAAACACGTAGTATGGCGCGGCCCTCCGATTTACTGCTGTCAGTGCAGTACAATTCGATGCGGTTGCTGCATACAGCCTCTAAGTAAAGCACAGTTGCATCCGCTTAGCCTCGGACGTAAGTGAAGCCAATGTTAAAGTGTCTAACTGATAAGAATTAGTATGGCTGCTCTTGACTTAGAGAACGTGTGGATATTTGTAACAATCAACGTTATTATTTGGATTATTATATTTAGTCTGTTAGAGGTTCTTTTTTTCAATGGGCAGCTAATACGTTCAGTGCCTACATCTATTACAGGAGGTATCACTTCTGGTTTAGTATTGTTCTATGCACAGACTAATACTGATGCTGGAGATAATAGGGATTAATGTGACTACCAGTTACAATATTTGTTCTCTACATACAGCACGATATTCTCACATACTCTGTTCCCTGTCTGCCGAATCACCTGTGTTACTCGAAGTGCTTACTATTCGTGAGAAACAGTTCGAGTGAAATACAAATAAATTTCACCAAATACAACGAGAGCAACTATCGCAACGGGGATCGTCCAAAAACCACCAATACCTGCAACAGACATCGCTATTGCTGTTGCTGTTCCGGCTAAAAAGAATAATAGACGGGAGAACAAGGAATTTTTAGGGGCGGGGGGCTGGGTAGACATTTCTGGCTAAAATATGAGATGCAGAATAATAATTCTTAGCTATTTGAGTAGTTCGACGGCTAACTCTCCGCACCGTTGGATGAAGAACCGTGTGAATTCAACCGATAATCCACTACTTCGTTGGAATCAGTATATTCGCTCTCTAAATCAGACAGGAATATTTTGGATGGGTTTGTGATTGATTAAGGCATTACGGAAACCAATCGTACCCATCCAATTACAGCGTCTGCACCGAGATATAAAAGCTTGATCCAGCACAGAATATAACATTTGTCCTATAGGTGCGGTTCTATTGAATTCATATATTGCTAGAGCCGATCGACGCCGACCCATTCAGATTTAGCGATGAAGTGTACAAACTGATGACGACAAT
>Ga0306916_100478_pt1 | contig 12656 bp, 14 predicted proteins | sample AntDeeMetag20062_FD_190409 | JGI IMG/M metagenome (GOLD analysis project Ga0306916, IMG submission 190409) | Saline lake microbial communities from Deep Lake, Antarctica - Metagenome TFF 2006 #2 (v2) (version 2) | ecosystem: Environmental > Aquatic > Non-marine Saline and Alkaline > Saline...
AATGGATATTAGGAGAGCCTCTTTAATTATTCTCATGGTTTTGGCGGTGGCTGCGGGGTTTGCCATCGGCATTACATCGGATATTCCGAAAGATCGTATTGAAACAATCCAAAATGGGAAAGGGTGGCACGATGCAGGAAGGAAGTTTTGTAGGGCATACCGCTTGCGTAGATTGCGACAGTTCAGACGGATTGGCGGTTTATCGAAAGGAGGATAGTGATGGGGTTATATTTGAGGATGGGTATTGCTTTGCTTGCGAAGGGTACTTCTCCCCAAAGAAGCTGGGGAGTGATTACGAATTCATTGACAACTCATCTACAGGGGTGAATGCAGACGTGGCAACAGTAGAGAGCATCAAAGAGTACGATACAAGGGGCGTCAAGGCGCGCCGCATCAAGAAGACCTTTTGTGAAATGTATGGCATGAAGGTTTCATACAATGAAGAAGACGGGAGTATTGACACATATTACAACCCCGTTCACAAAGAAGGGGAAATTACGGGATGGGAGGTTCGGGAGCTTCCGAAGACATTCCGAGCAATCGGCGATACGAAGAAGTGCGAACTATTTGGTCAGCATCTTTTCAGCGGGAGCGGGGAGTATGCGAACCGTGTCAGTAATAAGTTCCTCATTATCTGTGAAGGTAGGCTTGATACCATCGCAATGCAGCAGGCAATGGTAGAGAATGGAAACGGAAACTTCATAAACGCTGTTGTAGGACTTCCAAACGGTGCCAATGCCAAGTCTGTCAAGGAGAATTACAAGTTTGTCAATGGATTCCAATCTGTCATCTTGGTGATGGATCAGGATGATCCCGGAAAGAAGGCAGCTTTTGATATTGCAAAGTCTCTTCCGATGGGCAAGGCCAAGATTGCCAGCTACTCTGAGAAAGACCCATGCGACATGCTTCGTAAGGGCAAGGGTTCAGAGCTTAGCAAGCTCATTTGGAAGGCTGAACCGTATTCTCCGTCTGGCATTATATCTGGAGAAGGTCTTTGGGAGCTTGTCAGCGAATCGGTTGAGGACAATTCAATTCCATACGCTTTCAAAGGTCTTAATGAGAAGCTTGACGGTATCCGAACGTCAGAATTGGTGACGATGGTAGCTGGAACGGGCGTAAGTAAAAGTACGTTTGCTCGGGCGTTTATGCACCATATTCTGAAGACGACAAATGAGAATGTGGCTGGCATGTTCCTTGAGGAGAGCGTTCGCAAGACAGGTCTTAGCTTGATGAGCATGGATGCTAACAAACTTCTTCATCTACCTGAACACGGGGCTTCACAGGATGAAATGAGGGAGTCTTTTGAGGGTACACTTGGAACAGGACGTGTATTCCTGTATGATAGCTTTGGAAGCAATGATATTGACACCATCTGCGAGAACATCACATACTTTGCAAGGGTTGCGGATTGCAAATACATCTTCTTAGACCACATTTCGATCCTTGTAAGTGGTGGTGTCCATGGTGATGAGCGTAGGGCGCTTGACGAGATCAGCACGAAGATCAGGACGCTCGTTCAGGAGCTTGATGTGTGCCTATTCATGGTGTGCCATCTGAAGCGTCCTGAAGGTCTTGGACATGAGCAGGGACGCGCTACAGAGCTTTCACAGCTGAGAGGTTCAGCGGGGATTGCGCAATTGTCAGATACCGTCATTGGGTTCGAGCGTAACAGCCAAGCGGACGATGATAAGGAGCGTAACACGTCTACTATCAGGGTTTTGAAGAATCGTCACTCTGGTAACACTGGCATAGCTGCAAAGGTTATCTATAATCCTGTTACAGGTGAGATGACAGAGATTGACAAAGGTGATGGAGGTGATGGTACGGACGGGGGTTTTGAAGATACCCCTTGGGATGGTTAATGTGAATAAACTACTTGCACGCTAGAAGATTTAGACGGTATGATTGCGTAGCAGCGCAGGCGTACACCTGATTCTGGCAAAGGGCAAAGAGGAAGTGGTATGGGAACGGTAATATTCGACATCGAAACAAACGGGCTTCTGGAACAGCTTACAAAGATTTATGTAATCGCTTGCAAAGATGCTGATGGTACGAATGAAAAGGTATTCACAACGGAGGACTGTGGAGATCGTATTCCTGACGGGAATCTCAAGGATGGTGTTAAACATCTTATGGGGTATGACAGGATAGTCGCGCATAACTTTATGGGCTTTGATACGCATGTATTGAACAGGTTCTTTCCCAATCTGTGGAATACAAAGACAGTTCCGTTTGACAAGCATTGGGATACTTTTGTACAATCGAAATGTCAGCACTTTGACAGGCCACGCATCAAGGGTCAGAAAGGTAATCATGGGCTAGCATATTACGGGGATCTTTTCAAGTTTCCGAAGCCGTCTATCGAGGACTGGACATACTGGGATGCAGCGAAGCTTAACCGCTGTCTCGTGGATATAGAGATTAATCGGAAGGCTTATATTTATCTTAATAATGAAGCCGAGAAAACGGGTCTTGATTTTACAGAGCAGATTCTTAGGACTCAAGAGGCGCAGTTTCATTATGCGCATCAGGAGATGACGGGATGGTATGGCGACAAGGAGCACATGCGGAAATGCGTTGTCGATCTTGATGGGATCATTGATGGACTTAGAAATGAGATTGAGCCCAACCTTCCAAAGCAGGTTAAGCCAAAAGCCGTTAAAGCTACTTGGGAGGATGTTCGAGATAAATGGGAAAAGTTTTATCGGAAGGTTCCAAAGCCCAAGATGGATATGAGGACAGGGAAGGTTATCAAGGAATCGTATATTCCGACAACGAAGGTGTTTCTAAAGAATGGGCTATACGATAAGCATACGGCGTCCCATTTTGGGATTAGTCAGGAACCCGATGAGTCAGATCGTTTGGTAAGGGGCGCTCATACACGGATCGAAATATTTGATTCCAAGATGAGTCAGCACGCTATTGTTAAAGATTATCTCCTTAGTGAAGGTTGGCAACCGACTCAATGGAATTACCAGAAGGATAGTGACGGCAAGCTTGAGCGTGATGATCGTGGGAATATGATTAAGAAGTCGGCTAAACTCACCGAGGACTCTTTTGGTAGCATCAAAGGGGGGTTAGGAAAAAAGATCGCAAACTATAACACGTACATCCATCGTCGCAGGACGTTTGAGAATGAGAAGGATGGTACGAAAGGGTGGTTGAATCAGATCAGGGAAGATGGGAGGATTTCAGCAGGCGCATTGTGCTGGCAAAGCAGCACTGGTAGATCGACGCAGACAAAAATCGTAAATTGCCCTAGTAATTCAGCGCTTTACGGATGGGAGATGCGGAAAACGTGGACGTGTGAAGACGATAAAATTTTGGTATCTGTGGATCAGGATTCTTCGCAGCTTCGACTTCTGGCGAATTTCATGGGTGATGAGGAGTTTACAAAGTCTGTTGTCGAGGGTGAAGAGTTTGACGCGGATCATAATTACGTTGGCACAGATCCGCATTCTCTGAACAGCCGGCTATTTGGACTTGTATCTGACGAGGATTGGGCATACGCAGTATATTCTCAAGACGGGGCGACGATCAAGAAGATCGGCGACGATCGGAAGATTTCTAAGAAGGGAATCTATGCGCTCCTCTTCGGTAGCGGCCAAGAAAATTTCGCTAATGTGTTAGGCTATAAGACAGCAGCTCAGGGAAAGAAAGCAATGGGCAATTACTTTGAGAGGCTTCCGAAAGTCAAAAATCTCATTGACGGGCTGAAAGAGCAATGGCTCAGTAACAAGTTTCGAGGAGGTGGTTATATAGAAACTGCGGGAGGCGCAAAAGTTTGGTGCGGATCAGAACATAGGCTGTTGAACTACTTATTGATGGGCTCTGAAGCCACTCTCCAGAACGAAGCCATCAACTGGGTAAACGAACAGATGAAAGTCCGAGGATTGAATGGTAAGCAGCTAGGGAGCTTTCATGATGAACTGACGTCTGAGTTCCCTCTTAACGAAGAAAAAGAAGGTATTCAACTCATGTCAGAGATGTATGGTGAAGCCTCTAAACGCCTTGGACTTGAGGTTTTGGTGACAGGCACCGCCCAATCTGGAAAAAGCTGGGCAGAAATTCACTAATGTTCCAAAAAGGGGTTGCAAAGGAAGGGCCCAGACGTATACTTGAACACATCAACAACCAACCCGAAAGGATATAAACATGTACCATAAAGAGATTGACATTCGTGACGAAAGGCCACAAACTGTACAGAGCATTAGGTTTGGAGAATATGACGGGGATGTTATTACTCTCAATTTCGAAGCTGGGGAAAAGGTTATTGTTATTGCAGAGGGTGACATGGCTTCAGTGTGTATGAAGGACATTAACAATCTCATCAAAGCTCTTGAAAAATCCAAAGAGCTGTGGTATACTTAACCCTCACCAACGAAACGTAGGAAGACGATGAATATTACAAGCGCATTGATTGAAGATTTGGAAGATGAGCACGGCAACGATAAGGTTTACGAACATATCAACAAGGGGAATGGAGCAGGGCGGATCGACACGAAGCGCCTGCCCAAAGAGGAACGTAACCAAGATAAAGAATACCGAGCGAATAAAAAGAATGGGAGATGGAAGCTTGTGGAGGGGATGGGATTCCTTGGTAACGGGGAAGATCGAGAGGATAAGGAATGAATAATGGATAATCAACAATCAGGGGGAGTCGGTCTTGGAGGACTCTTGTTCTTAATCTTCATGGTTCTAAAATTAGCAGGGGTGGTTAGTTACAGCTCCTTTGTGGGTTCCGATGACATTGCTTCTAATCGCCTACACAGTGTTTTACTTCATCTATAAAATCCGTTAGAATACGAAAGAATGGATACAATTTAAACATCAACCAAAGACAGGACAAATTATTATGACAGCTTCAATTACTTTCAATAAAGACTCCAAGGGAAACATCACAAGCGCCATCGTCAAAGATGCCCTTGCATTCTATTGCAAGATTCAGAAGCCCTCTCCGATCTACGAAGAGCGTACTATGCATAACCCAACCCAGTTTGAGTACACTATTGATCTTCTCGTGAACGAAGACGTGGCTGATGAATGGGATGAAGTGTTCGCCAAGCAGCCCTCCAAGAAGATGTCGGCGGCAATCTTCAAAGAGAAATTCAAGCTTGAAGATGAGAGCGTTCTTGATGACCCAAACGCTAAGAAGTTTTATCTCATCAAGGCTAAGCAGGCGGCACAGAAGAAGGACGGATCTCCAATGCATCCTAAGATGCGCCCACGGGTTGCACAGGTTGTAGACGGCAAGCCGGTTGATATCACCTTCAGCGAGCTTGTTGGGAATGGTAGCAGCGTTGACGTTCTTCTCAATATCAACCAGAATGACTTTGGCACATTCAGTTACCTGTCACGGGTCAAGGTTAACAGCCTTATCAGTTATGAATCTGGGTGGAGTGACAAGGAGGAAGAAGTCTTCCTTGGTGGTACCATGGAGATTGATGAACGTGATGAGGCCCCCATGGCAGGGGGTTCGGGAAACCAACCTGATAACGGTTTCGATATGGAAGAGGATGATGATGACGATCCGTTTTAAAGCCGTGAGATGGATGAAGGTATAAAATTATAGGGAATTGATAAAGTATTGGGGCGGCAAAGCGCCGCCCATTATATAGGAAGTCAAGACGATGGAAATTATTGTACTAACGGTGATTATTGTGTCAGCCCTTCTCATCACATGGAAGGCTTGGTGATTATGGATGTTCCAGATGTTTTTGATGTTTGTTATATTGACTGTGATCTGGTAAAGTATCGTTCCAGCTTTTCAGTTGAGAAGACTTACTACCATTTGTATGACGAGGAAGGAAGTTTTGTTGATGAATACAGCAACGCTAAAACAGCTAACGAGTATCTAAGAGAGCTTTCAGAGTTCTTCATGATTGACACATCGGGGTATTACAAGGTTCCCGATAAACGTATAGGAGAAGAACAGCAAGCAAAAGATGCGTGTGACTTGATCCTCAAAAGTATCAAAGAGGATTGCCCTGCGAAGGTTTACAAGTTATACCTCACAGGTGACGATTCTTACAGACACTCGGTAGCAACCATTCACAAGTACAAAGGGGATCGGGCAGATACTAAGAATCCCAAGTGGATTGACAGTGTAGAGCAACATATCGTGAATGTTCATGGTGCAGAGTTTGTAGACTATATTGAATGTGATGATTACATGACAACAGGGCTGTGGGATTGCTACAGGAAGGGTCTTGTTGGAGTTGCTGCAAACTTGGACAAGGATGTACACCAAGCCCCCTTGTGGCATTACAACTGGGTCAAGAGATCTTTCAAATACGTCACTCCGGAAGAAGGATTACTTTGGTGCTATACACAGGCTTGTGCTGGTGACATGAGTGTAGATAATTACGAAGGGATTCCTCGTATTGGCGTCGTCAAGGCGGGAAAGATTCTCGAAGGATGCAACAGCGAACGGGAGATGTACGAAGCATCTGTAGAAGCTTACAGGAAGCACTTTGGAGATGTTCACGAGTACGTTACTTGGTACGGTGAAACCATTGAGAAAACCGCTGAGGAATTGTTCTTGGAGAATATGAAGCTGGCGTACATGCTTAAAACAGAAGGTGAGTATTACAAGGTGCCCGAAGAAGACAAAGAGTAATAATAATGTACATAGGGATTGACCAATCATATCGAAATACAGGGATCGTCACCATTGACGATGATCTTAATGTTGTAACCCATGAGGTTGTGCAGACACTTAAAAGTGATGGGGATTATTTTACACGGGCGGCACTTGTTGCAGAAACAACAACATGTATTATAAAGACCACAGATGAACTAACAGGTGCCGTAAAAGGCATTGGGATTGAGGGATTAGCGTTTGGGATGAGAGGGACAACGTTACAGCAACTTGCAGGGCTTCAATTCATGCTTGTAGGGGCTCTTAGAGAGGCGCTGTATTATCCAAAGGTGTACACACCATCCACGGTAAAGAAATGCGCCACGGGCGCTGGGAAGGCGTCTAAGGACGATATGTACAACGCCCTCCCCGATCAGGCTAAGAAGCTATTTGAAAAGATAACAAAATCCAATGGTCGTGAAGATTTGGCAGACGCATATTGGATTGCCGTAAAGACAAAACTGGAGGATGCACAATGAAGGATTTAAATTGGAAGGAAATTTCCCTTGATCTTGCAAATGAAACCAAGCGAGTCATGGATGAGAACGATGGTTACTAAAAACGTTAGTGGCTATGATTTGAAGTCCGTACTAACGGAAATTGCAGATAGAAGAGATAAAGAGGGGCAAGATGTTCAATAACGTTATTACGGGAGACTGCCTAGATGCGATGGCATCAATAGAAAATCAGTCGATAGATTTAATTTATCTAGATCCTCCCTTCTTCACGGAGAAAATACATAGGCTAAAAAACAGAGATAGAACCATAGAGTTCAGCTTTGATGATATTTGGAGAAGCGATAGGGGTTATGCTGAATTTTTAATGGAAAGAATTCAAGTGATGAGGGAGTTGCTTAAAGATAGCGGGTCGATATTCGTTCACTGCGATAAAAGTGGTGAGCACATAATCCGCGCTATCCTAGATAAAGTTTTCGGTGCATCTAATTTTCGTTCAGAAATAATTTGGAGCTACAAGCGGTGGTCGAACTCGAAAAAGGGGCTTTTGCCTAGCCATCAAAACATCTATTTTTATTCAAAGAGCAAGAGTTTCAAGTTTAATACCATTTATTCAGCATATTCCGAGACTACTAACATAGATCAAATATTGCAGAAAAGATCAAGAGATGAGCATAATAAGTCGATATACGATCTTGATGAGTCAGGCACGTTCAAGCATGGAGACGCAAAAAAAGGAGTGCCTTTAAGTGACGTCTGGGAAATTCCATATTTGAACCCTAAAGCGAGAGAAAGGGTGGGATATCCTACCCAAAAGCCTCTACTGTTACTAGAAAGAATAGTGAAGCTTGCTACCGATGAAGGAGATATCGTCCTGGATCCCTTTTGTGGTAGCGGAACCACTTGTGTTGCCGCTAAGTTGCTTAACAGACAATATATTGGAATTGATAAGTCAGCTGAAGCTGTCGAGTTGACTAAGAGTAGGATAGATAACCCAGTTAAGTCTGAGTCAAAATTACTGGAAAATGGCCGCACATCATATTTAAATGCAAACGTACAGTCGCTGAGCTTCCTGAATGGTCTTGACTACCATGTTGTTCAGAGAAATAAAGGGATTGATGCGATACTTGCTAAACATTATGAAAGCGCTCCTGTGCTAGTTCGAGTGCAAAAAGATAATGAGCCTCTTAGCGAAGCACTGAACTTATTGGCTAAAGCAATGGTTACAAAGCGCTCAAAAAAATCAATTTTGGTGCAGACAGCACAGGAAGAAGATCTATTTGGGAAGGAGGCGGTCGCTGAGGGAATTGAGATAGTAAAATCGCCCGCATTGCATATATCGAAGATCCTGGAAAGCTAACGCTGCAATTAAATACGCTCCCTTCGGTCGCCGGACCTTCGCTTCGCTCGGCCGCTTATTGCAGCGTTAGCTTTTATAAGGTGTTAAGAGCAGATTTAGAGTCTTTGCCAATTTTTCCGAGTACTTTTCAAAGGGGAGAGGTTTCTCTGAAGAGTCATTTCTAGAGTACTTGTCATTAGAAGAGGTAGCTGGTGGAACTTACAGAATTAAAAAATAGAATATGTGAAATCTTCTCTGGAAATCAAGGAGAGCTACAAACAATTCTCAATCTTGTGGATGAGAACGATGGTTACTAAAAACTGGTAACGATTATGCCCACGATTGACCAACCCCCTCAAACACAGAAAAGGCACTTCCGGCGCCTTTCTGCATTCAGACAAAACTGGAGGATGCACAATGAAGGATTTAAATTGGAAGGAAATTTCCCTTGATCTTGCAAATGAAACCAAGCTATCATGGCGTCGCATTGCAATCATCCTGATGATCCCAAAGAGTACCGTGTCAGATCATCTACGCCCTTACAAGGGTTTAGGCACAACCCGTCACAAGACGTAAAGGTGGCGTATCAATGCAAAAGGAAGCTTGCAAGTGACTTGAACAGGCGGTACAATATCTCAGTTGCGGTTTATGAGGCGTTGATGGAGGGGGTTGGTCGAAGGTGCATGATATGCAAGTCTATTGAAGGCGACGGAGGGATTGGCACCCTCCATATTGACCACTCTCACAAGACGGGCAAGATAAGAGGCGTCCTGTGCAGATTCTGCAACAACGGCATTGGAAACTTTAAAGATGAACCAGAGCTTCTTCGTAGATCAGCCGAATATTTGGAAGACAATTAAGGGGAATGACATGCAAGACTTTGTAGAGAAGACCTACCTATTCAATCGTATCGGGCTATGCTCGCAAGAACAGACAGTGGAGAGTATCGAGGGTGGTATTTCCCTCATTGACGGGGAGCTCGATGAGTTTTGTACAGCGCTTAATTCCTTTGGGGGTAACAAGGAACACTGGCCTCTGGGCAGCCGTACAGATGCTCTTGATGCTCTTGCTGACATCCTTGTTGTTACATTAGGCCTTGGGTATCGTGCAGGATTCTCTGAAGAAGATATTAAGGGGGCGATGGACGTTGTGTCCCAACAGAACCTCAATAAGTTTTGCAAGACGAAGAAGGAAGCTGAAGAGTCCGTATCGGCGTATGAAGATGATGAAAGGTACAAGAATGTACACCATGAGCGAGCTGGAGAGGGTCGTTATGTCATCGTAGGAACAACCGACGAAGGAACTCGAAAGATTCGAAAGATTCTAAAAGGGTTGCATTTTGAAAACCCGAAGGGTAAACTCATGGAACTTCTTATGAAAGGTGATAAATGATGACACGGATTGAAGGGAAAGGGGGGATATCGGCAACGGTAATTGCGGATAGCATCTCTAGTATTGACAGGCAACGTATCACAACATTTGAACTTGATTATCCACGGTTTATTCTGAGTCAAGTCAATACACATAGACAACTCGCACGCAACGCTGCAAGCACACGGGCAATCCCCCTGTTAAAGCAGATTGAAATCATCAATGAAAACCCAGCAATGCCGATTTCCTTTGGATCGAATAAATCGGGCATGCAGGCTGGTGAAGAGCTTAATTTCAACGATCAACATATTGCCAAATCAATCATCAATGATATGATGGATTATTGCTCAGAAGGCGTTGAGAAGCTTGAGAAACTTGGATTACATAAGCAGCACGCAGGGCGTTATATTGAGCCTTGGTCATGGGTAAAGGGTGTCGCGACGGCAACAGAGTTTAATAACTTCTTCCACCTTCGATCACATGAGGATGCCCAGCCAGAGATTAAAGAGCTTTCGGATTGCATGAAGAAAGCTCTTGAAGAAAGTGAGCCCTTCGAGTTAAGTCCCGGAGAATGGCACACACCTTATATAGGACACATGCGAGGGGCTCTAGGAGAGCTGTGGTACTACGTTGACGATGAAGATGGGGGTGACATCATCCTAAGCCTTGAAGACGCTCTAAAGGTCTCTGCAAGCTGTTGTGCGCAGGTCAGCTTCCGAACCCTCGATACGTCTATTGACAAAGCTAAAAGAATCTATAAGATGCTCATTGAGAGCGATCCTCCTCACGCATCAGTGGTAGAACATCAAGCTACACCGATGGAGCTGCCTACAAGTGATTGTGAAGGTTTGTTCCCGGAAGAGGGCCACACGCAGCTCGACGTGGACGACAACTATTGGTCAGGCAATTTCAAAGGATGGATTCAGAGCCGTCAGCTAATTTCTAATCATACGAAACGCGGATAAAGAGGAAATACCAATGGCTAAGATGACAATTATTATGGAAGACGGTGGGACTAACGTGGAATACTCCAAAAAGATGGATGACAGTATTACCATCGTTGAAGTGATGAAGACATACCTTGAAGCCAACGATCATTTCGGATACATGAATGATGTGGGTGTTGACATTCGTAATAGCTTCTGGGGGAATACTAGATTGTCATGGGATTCTGACAATGGTGTAGGAGAATATGGAACAGGATCTTACAATCCTCCCCACAAAAAAGGGGATGTCAAGTTCCTAATCCCCGCCGAGATGTTTGGAAAATCAGCAAAGCTGATCCTTGATACCTCTAGATACGCACGGGAAAAGCTCACTCAACGGGAGTTGGAGGTTGATCTAAAGAAGAGTGCTTTGAGGGTTATTAAGTGTATTAAAAACAATCCGGAAGGAGAGATAATCTCGGTAGGATCATTAAATTATAGGGTTAGTGCAGATTGGTTTGATGAGGAGACAATGGAATTGTTTATCTCTGTTAGTGCCGATACAGGCGACGACCTCCTTTTTGAAATGGATTTGGAAGATTCAGAAGACCAGCTTGGAGTGATTATTGGTTCACAAGGCTGATGAAAGATGGTAGGATATTAGGACATTGAAACGTCATGCCAAGGATGGCGCACTTATACGGGCACACAAAGAGGTCTTGAAGATGTTGGTAATTAAACGGACGGGAAATACACAAGAATTTGATGAGGAGAAGATCAAGGCTGCTGTTGCAAAAGCCATGTCCCGTACAGATTATGAGGATGATAAGCTTCAGAAGAAGGTTGTTCGGTATGTCAAGGATACAATTTCAGGGGATGTCATTGAAGAGATTGAGGTTGATGATCTACATAAGCTTGTAGAGAACGGCATTATGAAGGCACAGGCGTATGATGTGGCGCGAGAGTATGTCACATATCGGAAGGATAATATGCCGGATATCTTTCGAGAGCGTCTTACGCTGAAGCCGTATGAGTACCCCCGTCTCGCAGATTATGTTGATGCCATTCAGCAATCATATTGGATCGTGTCTGAGTATGACTTCACAAGCGATGTACAGGATTACAAGTCTAATCTTACATATCCTGAGAAAGAAGCTGCACGTAAAAGTATGCTTGCAATCTCACAGGTTGAAGTAGCTGTAAAGACATTCTGGGGGAAGGTTGGTGATCGGCTTCCAAAGCCAGAGATTCAGGGCGTTGGTGCAACCTTTTCAGAGAGCGAACAAAGACATTTTATGGCTTATGCACACCTTCTAGAGGTCTTAGGTCTCAATAAAGACTTTGAAACCATCCTAGAAGTTCCTGCAATCAAGAAGCGTGTCAACTACGCCCAAAAGGCCCTCGCAAAGGCCAAGACAGATAGCAATAAGGATTACCTAGAGTCTGTTCTACTTTTCACACTCTTCATTGAGAACGTAAGCCTCTTTAGTCAGTTCCTAATCCTTTCACAGATGAATAAAGAACGCTCTGTGCTCAAGGGCATGAGCAACGTAATTTCCGCCACAAGCCTTGAAGAGCAGCTCCACAATGACTTTGGATGTGAGATTGTAAATATCATCCGCAAAGAACACCCCGAATGGTTTGACGAAGACCTTAATGATCATGTAGAATTCCTAGTACAGGAAGCGTTCGAGGCTGAGAAGAGTATTGTTGAATGGATTTTTGAGGAAGGTGACTTCGATTACCTCACGACGGAGGAGGTTGTAGAATACATCAAGAACCGTTTCAACATGGGGCTTGAACAGGCGGGGTTTAAGAAGTCATTCGAGGTTGACGAGAAGCTTCTTGAGCGTACAGAATGGTTTGATCTACAGAACGCATCCACAATGCACACGGACTTCTTTTCTAAGAAGCCTGTCAATTAT
>Ga0306916_100518_pt1 | contig 12004 bp, 10 predicted proteins | sample AntDeeMetag20062_FD_190409 | JGI IMG/M metagenome (GOLD analysis project Ga0306916, IMG submission 190409) | Saline lake microbial communities from Deep Lake, Antarctica - Metagenome TFF 2006 #2 (v2) (version 2) | ecosystem: Environmental > Aquatic > Non-marine Saline and Alkaline > Saline...
CGGCGCTCCTCGACGACAGGGACGATCTCCGGTGAGTGCTGAGCGTGTGGGATCCGCTGGCTCGAGAGCCGCCGGCGTTGAGACATCATTCCTCTGTTGCTGCCTCTCCAGCAGCGTCGGCAGCTGAAGTGAGTTCTTCTGCCAACCGACGTGCGCCATCAGGCGACAGTTCGAGTTTCGTATTCAGCGACCCGACGTAGATGTTGAAATCGACTTTGTTCGTCTCGGCTTCGTAGTGCTGGGGGCGCACGTCGATCTCGCTCTCCTCGTCGAACAACTCCATGTTGGCCGCGCCGAACGTGCCTTTGTCGGCGCTCATGGGTGGGCGTTCTCCCCCTCTGGACTGTGGGGGTCGCGTCCAGAAGATGCGGTCCCAGGGGACTCCTCTGCGGTGGTCTCGGCGTTTTCGGCCTCAATCTCTGCTTTGACGGCCAACCGTTCGGCGTCGTACCCCAAACAGCTGACTTCGTCGGTAAGACTTCGGGCGGCTTTCTCTGGAAGCCGATCTCCGCGCTTACTAACCAGTCTATTGTTTTCCTACTTGCATAAGATGTCGACAAACAACGACAAGATCCAGTTCCGGGGGCGAGCTGAGAAGGAGGCAACACAGATCGTCGACCAACTACGGCTTGGTGGGATCAACATTAGCGAACTTGCTCGGCAGGGGTTGGCCGAGAAGCTCCGAGAAACCCTGTCGAACGAAGAGCGAATTACCCTTCACCAGCAGTACAAAGACGGAGAGCTATCCGATGATGTTGCGGAGGTCCTGCTCGGTGATGCCATCGAGGAGATCGACCGCGAGCGGGCGGCCTTCGAGGAGGCCACAGAACTTGACATGACCGATGTGTTCCAGGAGTAACGATGGTCGACGATGACGTACGACATCCAGTACTCGTCGACACTGACGCCTTGATTGCGGTTGCAAATACGAGTCTGTGGCAGCGGATTGTGGAGACTCTCCAGCTAATGACGACAAACGTCTGTTATCACGAACTCACACGCCACAAACGAGAGACATCCGAACACGCACCAGACGGGACTCGTGAGAAGTGGCTTCACGACGGGTGTACCAATGCACTCGATGTATTTGACGCCGAGACGGATTCGTTTACAGTTGTCTCGTGTGTCCTACGCCCACACAGTGAGGATGCTGGCGAGGAGTCGCTACGAACAGAGATCGAACAGCACCCCGAGACCTACCGGTTTGTGATTTTGATGGACAAGCACGGTCGACGGCCGCTCAACCGAGTGTTCGAGCAGACCGAGGGGAAGACAGGCAAAGCAGTTGTACCGACGTTTCTCTTGTATCTGCTGCTCGATGTAGGTACGTGTACCGTTGAGGAGTTTTGCCACGCCTGTGGAGACCTGCTTCGCGGCGAGGGGTGGGTCGGTTATCAGGCGATTCAGGCCGCATGGGAAGCGATCCCGGTCGACTGTGCGCAATATCTCTCTACTGACCTGCTTCCGTAGAGATTATTTTAAAATAGGGTGTCGGTTGAGACTCTAAAGCCGTTAGGCCTCTTCTGGGTCGACGCGCTTTTTCCCGGTCAGGAGGTCCTGCTTGAGGCCCCGTTTGAGTTCTTGGAGATCTTCTTTCGTTTCCTGCTCGTCTTGGAGTTTGTCATTTACCCGGTGGAATGCCTCCGAGATTTCTCTCTGTTCCTCAACTGGTGGGAGGAGAATCGGCATCGTTTGGAGGTCACTTTTCGAGAGTTCAATCTGCCCAGTCGACCCTGCAACACAGAAGGCATAGAGCATCTTCTGGCCGTGAGTAGACTCTAAATAATACCGGAAATAGGTCGGATCTAACACCGATTTGTCGGGGTGGACACGAGTAATATGTGAGTCTAAGGCGTGTATATCTGATTCTTTGGTCCACTCTAAGGCACGTCCAAGCGTTCCTTTACCAGTCGAGTTGATCAACACGTCTCCGTTTTTAACCCAATATTTATTTTTCCAGCCATCAGCAACGTCTTTGTCTAACCGTTTCAGTGCTTCTGGATGGAATCCATCCCAATAAATACACGACTGGTTCAGGACAGGGACGCCACCCTCTTCGACATATGTGGGCTGTTTTCCACGTGTAATGATTTCGGATACATCCTCTAAGCGTGATTTCTCCCACTCGGCAGGGATTTCGAGTTTCTGCGGACCTAAGTACCGCTCCTCGTACTCATCGTGGTTCATCCCACGTATAAGTAGATCCTGCATGAGGCCTCGTTTCAGTGCTTTCGTCTCCTCGATCAGCTCATCGGTCTGCTGAATCTGCTCATCGATCGTCGACAGGATGTCGGCAATCCGTTGTTGTTCGGGAAGTGAAGGCCGTGGGATAGTGATTTTCGACATATTTGACCGACTGATTCGCTGGCGTGTCGAACCTGTTGCTAACGAATTACCAGCGTCAGCCAACGGCTTCGAATTGAGAAGTTGGCAAATATACTCTTTTGACCAGTTCTCTTCATCTACCTTTGCAACCACAATATCAACTGCAGTAATTGACTTTTTTTCAAATTTGGGTACAATTATAGTTCGGAGTACGGGGTCTGCAAGTCGAGAAATGAGTAAATCACCTTGCTCAACTAACGTGCAGTTCTTTTCATTGAAAAACTCTTCAGAGACAAATTTATCACATTCACTTTTAAAATGTCCTTCACCAATGTTTCCCAACTGTATGAGTTGATATTCCCCACCAGGAACCATATCACTACTCTCTACCCAGTCACCGTCAATGAACGTCTTATCACCATCACGAGCAATTTCGCTGAGCTTGGCAGTATCCCAATCGTTTGGTATCGTGACTTTCTTTGGACCAACAAATATCTCTCTGTACTGGTTTTCATCGATAGTTATTGTACCACTAACCTCACTCATCTGTACTCCAACTCCTTCATATACTGCTCTAATTTTGCCGCTGTTTCCTCACGTTTGGCCTCCAATTCATCCAACTCCTGCAGTTTCTCGCTCACGTCGACCGGCTCCTCTGGCTCAGTGGTGTCGACGTACCGTGGGACGTTCAGGTTCCAGTCGTTTTCGGCGATCTCCTCGATGTCGACCAGCCTGCTGTGGTGGGCCTCATTGCGGGCCGTGTGATACGTCTCCGCGAGGTAGTCGACGCCCTTGGTGGTCAACTGATTTTGATTCGATAGCTCCTCGAAAATCTGGACGCCAGACTCCCGAAGCTCCTGATCCTCGGCGTAGATGAACAGCACCTTGTCTTTCCGCTCCTCCGGCTTATCCTTGTTCAACAGCAGAATACAGCCTGGCGAGGAGGTGTTGTAAAACAGGTTCTCTGGCAGGGCGATGACAGCCTCGACGAGATCCTCCTCCAGAATTGGCTTGCGGATCTTTTTTTCCGAGCGCGAACGGAACAGAATCCCGTTGTCCATCACGACGCCCGCCTTCCCGGTCTCATTGAGCGAGGCCAGCATGAGCTGAATCCACGCCCAATCACCGCGGTTTTTCGGCGGCAGACCGTATTTAAATCGGTTGTAAGGTTCGTTCTCCTCAACCCATGGTTTGTTCCAGTCTTTCTGGTTCCACATCGGGTTGGCGATCACCCGGTCGAACACTTCCAGCTCGTCGTGGCCGGTGGTGAACTGCGGCTTGCGGATGGTATCGCCCTTAGCGATGCGGGCGTCTTGGAGCTCGTGGAGCAGCATATTCATCTGGCCGATGGCCCACGTGTTGAGGTTCCGCTCTTGGCCGTGCAGTGAGATGTCGTCGACACTCCCGCCTTTCGACCGAATGTGATCCGCCGAATAGATGAGCATCCCACCGGAGCCACAACAAGGGTCATAGACACGGTGGCCCGGCTCGGGGTCGACACACTCGACGATCAACTGGACGACCTTACGGGGAGTGTAGAACTCTCCGCCCTTCTTGCCCGCGTCGTCGGCGAACTGCCGAATGAGATACTCGTAGGCCCGGCCAAAGATGTCCGGATCGTCGAGATCTGCGTTGCGGTAGCGGTGCTTCGAGAAATGCGTCACCAGCTTGTCGAGGACGTTATCGGGCAGCCTCTCCTTGTTGTTGAAGTCGATAGAGGTGAGCACCCGATTACTGATTGCGTCGTTTTCATCCTCGACGGCAGCCAGTGCCTTGTTCAGTGCTGCACCGATATCTGAATCCTGAGCAGCGATGTGATCCCACCGAGCTCGTTCCGGTACCCAAAACTCCTCGTGGAGATCCGGATCATCGCGTGCGAGATCCACGTCGATCCCGTGTTCGGCAGCAACTTCCTCGGTTTCTTCCTCGAATCGGTCATTGATCCGCTTCAAGAAGAGAAGACCGAAGATGTAGGTCTTGTACTCAGAAGAGTCAATATTGCCGCGGAGGATATCTGCTGCTTGCCAGAGATGGCTTTGCAGTGTGTCCAGTTCGAGTGTCTCTCCCGCTCCGAGTTGCGAGAGGGTCTCTTGATCAGTACCCATTCTACTACTCGGGTGACACTGATGGGGTTTATCACTTTCTTAGATTGATCGTTGGACGGCACTGGATTCTCAGTTGGTCACGAAATCAAATATTAGCTTCTTACATTTAAATAACAAAAAGAAATGAGTGAATAGACACAAACAGCTGTAATTGAGTTATGCCTTACTCTGATCTTCGCAGATCTCTTTATTTAGTCGACCCACTATCGCAGTCGTGGTCGACGATCCGCTCAGGCAAGCCCATGCGCCCACACACAGGGCACTCCAGCAACTCAGGACCTGAGAGTTCGTCGACCAACTCGATGGCTGTCTCGATGTGCTCTCGGGTTTCTGTGTCGACAGCCTGCATAGAGGCTTCAGTTAGCTGGTCGCGCAGCTTCTCGACGGTGGTACTCATTGGCCACACTCCGGATGGTGGGTGGTGTGGCTGTGTATGAGTAGGCCACTGGATGGGTGGTTACGAACGATACACTCTTGACTCAACGTTGTCGTAGTCGACATTGGCTTTCATTCCCTGGAAGCCAGCCTCGGTGCTCGAACACCGGGGCGTTTCAAACGCCCAGAGCGACTGGTTCTTCCTACGAATTTGTACGTATTAGAGGCTCTTAGTATCTTTGATAGACGAGTAAACGGATTGGGTGTAAGGGTGAGTCCAAGCTTGGTGAGCAGAACTCACTAACCAAAAGATGGTGTTTTGAGGCGGCGTATTTGGTTAGTGAGGATGGTCGACCTGTGGGATTAATCAGTGGTTCTAATCGAGAAATTGTATAACTCGATTACGTATGTGATATTCATCGATAACCAATATGACTAGTACGTTAACTTCACTTACGATCACACCGTAAGTTTGCGTCCGTTAATCCTCAGCCATTGTCGACGATCCTCGTAATCCGGAATAAGAGCACCAACAGCATTCCAGAATGCGCCTGAATGCTCCTTGTGGGTCGTGTGTGCAAGTTCGTGGACGATAACGTAGTCTACAATTCGAACAGGGGCCAGAATCAATCGCCAATTGAGCCAGACGCCACCGTCGCTGTATTCTCCCCACCGTCCAGGAATATCACGAACGGTTATCGGCACATCCTGAAGCCCAAATTTCGGCTCAAACTCTCTACAGCGTTGTTCAAACTCGCTTTTTGCACGTTGGATATACCAGTCGACGACAGCTTGGCGTTTTCGTCGAATACTCACATCATCTGCAGGCGCATCAAAACGGTGGACCTCCATTGTGAACTCTTGGCCATCAAATGAGACCGTTGGTTCAGAAACATCCGACTCAATGACGTTGAGACGGTACTGACGGCCACGGTATCGGAGCTTCTCACCGGAGAGGAACTCTCTATCGTATGGTGGCCCCTTCTGCTCATCAAGGTGATAGAGTTTCTCTAAGAGCCACTCATGGCGATCACTAAGCACCTCTTCGACATCGTCCGTCGTGGCTTCCATTGGGGCGCGAACGGTGAGTTGAAGCGATTCATCAAGTGCGAGACCGATTGTCTCACGATCCGCCGACCAGTCGATCTCGTACGGGACGACTGTCTGGCCGATATGATGTTCCCTCATCGGTGGTGGTGTCGAGCAAGTTTGATAATTCGATTTGTCACCTCGTCGCGCTGATCGTCACTGAATGGGAAGTCGCATTTGTAGAGTTCGATTTTAATACTCTTCCGCAGCTGCTGTTGGACGTTGATCTTCTGCTTCCAGTCGACTTTGTCGACGTGTTCCTCAACCCGTTTGGCGACCGCAGCAGTGAGTTCAAGCAACTCCTCCTCGGTACTCTCGTCGACCTCATCATCCAACACATATTCGATGGCATGATAGAACGAGAGCTGTGTCTCACCGTCAAGCCCCATTGCCTCGGCCTCGCGGTCCCGTGAACGCATTTCGTCCATCAGTCCCTGCAGCTCCTCGATGATTTCGCGCTCCGAGAGCCGTCCCTGTCGGTACTGTTCGATGAGATCCTCGACACGCTCCTGGAGCGAACCGTACTGCACCGGGTCCTCATCGAATCGAACACTGATTTCGTGTTTGATGGCTTGTTGCATCTCACTGGCACGGGCTTCGTCGCTTTCTAGTTCATCAATCTTCGCTCCGAACTCACCTTCGTTCATCACCGACACTGGCTCCTCGTTGAGTAGTTCGATACCGGACGAGCGGATATGTTTCTGAATAAGTTCGCGTACCTTCTTCCCACAGCCCTCAAGATTCATCGAGTCATCGCGGTATCGCTCCTTTGCTCTGCCGTAGATGGTGCTAAGACGAGCCAGATCGCGTTTGTATGGGTTGGCCATGGGATCAGGGAGCACGATATCCATAAGCTTCGAGAACCGCTTGAATGCGTTGTTGAAATTGATCCGAATGTCTTCGGGCTCCAGTGTCTGAAGACACGATTCTACCTCATCCAGATCCTCGAAAAACGAGATCGCCTTCCGGTGTGCGGCTTCGAGGTCCTGTTGCTTGTCTTCGAGCGGGACCATCGCCCGCTGAACGTCTTCCTCGCTAAACATCGCCAGTGCCTCCTTGAGATCGTTTGAGACACCGTAGTAGTCGACGATCAGCCCGTGATTTTTGTCCTCGAACGGACGGTTGACCCGTGCGATTGCCTGCAAGAGGTTGTGTTCCTTCAGTGGCTTGTCGAGGTACATCACCTGTGCAACCGGGGCATCGAAGCCAGTCAGTAGCATGTCACAGACGATGAGCAGGTCTACTTCACCGTCCGGGTCGACAAACGATTTTTTGTAATCGCGGAGTTCCGAGTCAGTCGGAGCCCACTGCTTGACATCTTCCGGATCGTTGTGATCTTTCGAAATCACCACCCGTGATTCTGGGCCGTTGAGTTCGTCCAATTTTTCCTTGTAGGTGATCGCAGCCCGTTTGCTGGTCGTTACGACCATTCCCTTGAACGGGCGAGCGATGTCGTTCTCAAAGTGTTCGATGATATCGAGGACAACACGGTCTATGCGAGCCTCGGCTTCGGCCAGATCCTGAGTTTTGGCGTACCGTTTCTGGATCTCGGCTTTCTCCTCGTCGGTGTATTCGGCGAAAACACGGTCAAAAACACGGTCGAGTGTTTCACCTTCGAGGTGGATGTCTGCGAGTCGACCTTGGTACAGAATTTCGACGGTGGTGTCGTCTTCGAGCGATTGGTCTATGGTGTAGGTATCGATGTAATTTCCGAACTCATCACGGGTGTTTCGAGTCTCCTTCTCAATAGGCGTCCCAGTAAAGCCAACATAAAATGCGTTCGGGAGTGCAGTCCGCATATTGTTTGCGAGCCATTTGTACTGAGTACGATGGGCCTCGTCGACCATCACGTAGATGTCATCATCTCGTGAAAGGACGGGGAAATTGTGGTCTTCACCTCGTTCTTCTTGCTCCTTCTTTTCATCTTTTGTTAGCTGGAACTTCTGGATGAGCGTCGTAATTGTCTCTCCTGCGTTGTTGCTCAGCTTTTCTCGGAGGTCGTCGATCCCATCGGCCCGTTTTGGGTTTGGAAAGCCACAGCGTTCGAAGGTTCCGTGGATCTGTCTATCGAGGGCCTGGCGGTCAGTCACGAGGACGAGCTTCGGATCGGGCATCTTCCGACGGAGTTTCAGCCCCAAGAAGAGCATCGTGAGCGACTTTCCCGAGCCCTGGGTGTGCCATACGACGCCGCCCGGTACTTCACGCTGGTGGCGTTTCTCGATCCGTTCGAGGGCTTTCTCGACTGCGCGGTACTGCTGATACCGGGCGACAAGTTTCTTTGTGCCGTCCTGATCCTGATCGAAGACAGTGAAGTGGCGGAGTTGATCGAGTAGTCGACTGGGCTCAAACAGCGCATAGAGCATTCGGTACTGCGTAGGGACGTAGCCATCGAGGTCAAACAGATCTACGAGAGAGTCGTCGTCCAGTGGGTAGGCATCACGCCATGGTTTGTACTGGTTCGGTGGGGTGCCGTAGGTGCCCATCACTGCATCTTCGTACCACGTGCCTACCGAAAACTGATTGTAGCGGAAAAGCTCCTCAGATCCCTCACGTTCTCCGCCACGACGGTTCTGGTAGCGGGTCAGTTGATCAATAGCCTCGGAGCGGGGTTCGGTGATATCTGGAGCCTTGCACTCGATGACCCCCAGCGGGAGGCCGTTGACGAACAGTACAATGTCGGGTTTGATCGCTTCGCGTGGGCCTTCGACACGGAACTGATTGAGTGCGAAGAAGTCGTTGTTCTCGGGCTCGTCGAAATCCAGGAACTTGACGGTCTGGTGTTTCTTCCCGTGACCTCGGTCATGTTCGACAGTGGTGTGACGGATCAGTAGCTCGTGGATCGCCTCGTTTTCGGCCATCGTGTTCGTACCTGCGACCTGCTGAATTTCGTTGACGGCCTGCGTGAGGTTATTATCGGTCAGCCACGGATTGAGGCGTTTGACTGCTGCCCGGAGTCTGTTTTCGAGTACTGCTGTCGACAGGCGATCTCGTGGGTCGGTCCAGTCGGTTTGAGTCTGGTCCACGACCTCCCAACCCAGTGTGTCGAGGGTCTTAAGGGCGGGGCGTTCGCTGTCGGCGTACTCATCTGCCATCTATCTAAAAACTCGTATGGAGGTGTATCAATGTACCTACCCATCAGTGATGGAGATGTTTCTCTGATTTTATAATCTGGGATGATTATTACTCAGATACGAGTTCTTAAGAAAATATTGCAGTATGTTCTCACATCTAACTTCTAATATCCGTCACCGCACGATTATATCAATATAACCAAATTTCTATGGGGTGCACAACCATTGTGCCCATATGGTTACTGAGGAAACTATAGGTGCAATTTTTGACTGTGATGATATAGGCTCAATCATCGAGATTGTAGAGAGAGAACAACTCTCTCAGGAAGAAACTGATGAGGTTGCTAATGAGGTCTTCAGGCGTGCCATCTCAAACTTTGAGTCCCCAGCCAACTACACCCCTGAAGACTATTTCAGCCATCCGCTGGTGAAGATGGCAGTCAAAAAGGAAACCACAGAACTATATTCCTATCTGAATGCGACGAATTACGACCACCTCAACAGTCTAGCAGACCGGTACGAGACCGGACTACGTGCCTACATGAATGAGGAACCCGAGCTTGCCGTATTTATCCTTCTCAGTGTCCAGGATGGGATGATGACTTGGCTCTGTCGTCATCTGAATGTCGACACTGATGAGCATGGATACTATTCGATTGACCGAAAGAAAAGCATTCTCGCGGAGGAATACCGGACCGAAGTTGTTGACGGAGAACGGATTGAGTCACCCTTCGACACCGGAGATGTAGTCCAGAACCTTGACGCAATATATGACCACCGCAATGAGATCATGCACGGTGGGCCGAATGCAACCTTCGACATGAACATTGCGTCAGTGTGTGCATTGCTAATTATCGCAACGTTCGAAGTTATTTTCGAGTACCGCGATATTGAACCAGTTAGAATTCCTAAAGAAATGATGATGCCGGACTTCTAACTAAGCCAAAATCAAGTAATCTAAAGCACTTTGTTGATCCTTTCTGATTCTTCCCGAATATGGCCGGACGTATTAGCGGACAATTATATAGATGGATAGTTATCGTAGAATGAATGGCTGAGCTCTTTATTTTCACTATCTTTGCTACCATAATCGCTGTTTATAATGTCCTCCCTCGCTATCGGCAACTCCGCATAGGATACAGCCTTTACAAACGTGGTATCCTGGCCATCATCGGAGTTTTTGTTCTCCTAACCGTTGCAACCTACGTCGCTAGTCTATATCTTCAACATAAGGAACTTGAAACACTTGGTAGCCTCAACACTGTTGATTTTACGCCACTCTCTATCGATCTCATTCAACTCGGAAGTGCAATTGTGATACTTTTGATATTTATTAGTACCATCTCAAAGTCAAATGTCCATGTCCGAAATGAATCATTTCTGCTCTCCAACCTCAGAGACCTATATAACCGCTCAGAGTACTCGACACTGGTCGAAGTCATTGATGACAATTACAAACCACTGATTGACCACCCAGCAAAACCTAGAGAACCCCCCAGCCAAAGGGATGTCATTTTTGCTCAAGAGTGGGCTGAAGAGTTGACTAATCCAGAGAACATAGAATCAGACGCAGAGGAGTCTTCATCGGAGGTGAGGCAACAGTTTAGGGAGCATATCCCAGACGAATGGTGTGATCGACTGAGGGATACGTACACCAGAGTACTTGAACAACTAGTCTATCGATGGGAACTGATCCGGTACTATACACAAGAAACAGCGGAAGAGGCTAGCGACTACACCGAAACACTTCTTCTTGATCCAGCGTTTCGACAGGAACACCCGCTAATCGATCCGTACCTCGGCATTGATATCATATCAGACGAGGACACCAACTTTCCGCGTGAGGAGTTCACTCACGGTTATTTGAGTTCGATGCTCCGGGCCGAGAACAGCTTGCTCTACCGGAATATCGCTGAAAATAGGAACTTTGAGGAAGTTTATCGGTATCGGATCGACCCAGATAATCATTTGTTACATACGCTCTTCTCCGACTGTGAAGTCGCAAAAACATTGAACGTATACAAGCCGATTGGTGATACGACAGAAGACATACTTCGAGAACAGGGAGGAAAAGACTACGACCAGTATAATGGACGGCAGTTTTCTGATTCCGAATACACAGGAACCCATGTTTTCAGCGATCCACTCTTCGTCGCAATCAGATTCTTCGATATAATGGTCAGAGAGGCGTTCTCGCAGGAGATGGAGTGGCATATGTGGTTGTATTACTATGAGTCCTTCACGCGGCTAATCTGCGATAATTACAAACTTACTGAAGAAGCTGATCGGACGGCTGAATGGCCCAACGATTATTCTCGGCTGTTGTATGAAATGGTGAGAAGCATGCGTGATTGGTTGAACCTCTTGGAGAAAATGGTTCTTGAGGACGACGGTGAATTAACAGAGACCAGCAATTCGGGCGATGAAGACTACAAAGAATTCATTCGACTCGACAATATCGATGCCGACAGGGCTAGCGGGAATCTCCCCAAAGCTGCTGTAATATGCCTCATGTCTTGTCACAAGTCGATAGTCCTGGCTGATGAGATCCCAATGCAGTTCAAGGAATACATTACTGAACAGATCTTCACAACCGGGGTTGAGCTTAGCCAGCATGAAGACGACTCGCTGCCGGATCAATACAGCCAATTGATATTGGCCAATCTGCGGGAAAATATTGAAGACAGGAGGACAGGGGCGGAATATCAGTCCGAATTAAGCATAGTGTATAATGGGGATGTACAGCGCGAGGTTAGGGTTCAGGCATTAACTGGTGGTGGGATTAGTGACGAACTGGACGAGATCATCCTCGGATACTCTTAGTAAGTAACAATAGTAATGTGAATCCGAGGATAGGTTGTCATGACAAGTATGGCATGTCACAACAACTATGCCTCTCGGGGATGAATACTAGTATAATAAACCGTTACTGAGCAGCTAGCCAGTTTTGCGTATCGGCCGATTTGGGCAGTCTCAGCGGTTCAGATACTATCAAACCGCGAATACTATATGGTGCTTTTTCTAAACAAACCGTATGCG
>Ga0306916_100531_pt1 | contig 11629 bp, 7 predicted proteins | sample AntDeeMetag20062_FD_190409 | JGI IMG/M metagenome (GOLD analysis project Ga0306916, IMG submission 190409) | Saline lake microbial communities from Deep Lake, Antarctica - Metagenome TFF 2006 #2 (v2) (version 2) | ecosystem: Environmental > Aquatic > Non-marine Saline and Alkaline > Saline...
CAGAGCGTATAGAGATTGACCAACTCGGCGGTCTCTATCGTTTCGAGGGCGGTCGGCTCGTAGCGTTCGAGGGCGTCGATCAAGAGCAACGAATCCGAGTAGAGTGGGAGGTCGGGTTCCTCACGGACGGTTTCGTGGTCTTGATTTTCGACAGTAAGTGAGGCGTCGACGAGCGAGGAGGGGGTAGGTGAATCGGTGTTTTTCAGCACACCCTCCCGTTGGTCGATCTCGAAGCGTGGATGTACAGAGAAGATGGTAGCATAGGGTTCGGCATCAGCTGGGAGACGATCAAGATCAAAGGGCTGTGGGGACTCAGAAATACGTTGATAGAGGGTCTCGAATTGCTCACGTTTGAGTGGAATGGTAGTGTCTTGGTCACGGTAGGAGATGAGGAGTCGGTGCTGTGGTGCTTTTTTATATTCCAGCGATCCAACTAGTAAGCAGACTAATGACTGCAGCGTGGATGGCACCGACTGGCGTCGCATATCTGAGCCTGTTTTTCCTTAGTGGGCTTGCCTGTTTTTCGATGATTCCACGGGCTAGAACGTTCAATGATGCTGAACTACGGTATGGATTGGTAGGACTGCTTTCGACGACTGGTCTCTGGGCAATTCTCAAGACGGCTTTTTTTATTGTCCCAGATCCGTTTCGAGAGGTCACGTACACGGTTGGACTGGTATTCGGCTTCGCAACTGTGTGGGCATGGCTCTACTTTGCGTCTGCCTACACCGGTCGACGGTTGCATACGAATCCGACACTCCGTCGACTCGCTGGTGGTGTGTTTCTGACTGTCGTGACAATAAAAATCACAAATCCGATTCACGGATTGTATTTTACCACAACTGAAGTGACCACACCGTTTCGGCATCTAGCAATCAACCATGGTGTGATACACTGGATCTCAACTGGTTTGGCATACGTGCTTGCGGCTGTTGGGTTGTTTATGATCTTTGAACTGTATGTCGAATCCGAGTACGATACGCGACCACTGACTATCCTTACCGGCCTGCTGGCGCTGCCCATCGTCTTTGATCTTATTGCGATCATGACACCGGAGTTGATTAATTTTATCTATGCACCGCTCGGCGTCGCAGCGTTCGCTGTTGGGGCGGTGTCTCTATTCGGAGAGCAGCTCTTGGCGGTTCGGACGGCGACCCATAGTACTGCTGCAGCAGTTATTGTCGATAGCAACGACCGGATTCGAGATTACTCGACAGATGCTGAGAGTGCGTTTCCGGAGCTCGAAGGGGCGGCTGGCGAGAAACTCGCCAGCGTGCTCCCGGCAGTGGCAGCCACACGAGATACTGATGAGAGCATTATAGAACGCGACGGCGACAGCGACGACCAGTCGGACTATTATTTCGTTTCGTCTAGATCGATGACAACCGGCGACTCGACAGTAACAGTCCTCGCACTCGCCGATATTACTGATCGCGAACGCCAACGCCGGCAGCTGATCCAACGAGAACGCGAACTCGATCAACGAAATGAATTGTATCGGGCCATTATGGCGGCAAGCTTCGCGTTCATTTTCCGAATCAACTTAGAGGGCAGGTTTAGTTTCGTTTCGCCGACTGTCGAAGAGTTCCTCGGGTACGCACCGGACGAACTCACCGGCGAGCCGATTTCGGTACTTGCCTCGGATAAAGAGACATTCAACGAGGCAACCAATTATATCGAGGAAGTTACCGAGGGTAAATCACTCGAAATGCGTGATCACCCCGTTGCAACTCGATCCGGTCGCACTGTGTACGTCGATATGCGGATGGTTCCGATATACGAGCCGAGTGTCGACCGGGATGAGCGGACACCAGCCGACATCGTTGGACTGCAAGTGATGGTTCGAGACGCAACGAAACGACGCCAGCGGGAAGGCTTAATTAGCGTCATAAATCGCGTGCTGCGGCACAACGTTCGCAACAAAATGACGGTGATCAGCGGGCGTGCTGAGATGCTGGCGGCCGAACTCGATGGCGATACTAAATCGAACGCCGATGCGATCGTGCAAGCAGCCGACCGATTGTTGAACCTCACTGAATCAGCTCGTCACATCGAAGAGAATCGCGAGCTATCGCCGGAGTTGGAGACCATCGATATCGTTCCGATCATTACCGATGTGGTCACTCAACTTGAAGAACACTATCCGGATGCTGCAGTGACAATTGAGATTCCAGAGACGGCAGTTGCCGAGACGTTGCCACGAATCGAGACGGCGTTGTGGGAACTGCTCGAAAACGCTGCCGAACACACTGGTCCAGAGCCGATTGTTGCTGTCAGCGTTACTACAACCGACGAACAGATACGCATTACAATCGCTGATGAGGGCCCTGGTTTTCCCGAAGACGAACGGCAAGTTCTGGCCGACGGGAAAGAAGAGCCACTGGTTCACGGCCAAGGCCTCGGTTTGTACCTCGCCTATTGGATCATCACAAATCTCGACGGAGAAATTGAGGTACCTAAATCACAGTCCGGCACAACGATTACAATCAGACTTCCGACTACATCAAATCCCTCGTAACAATACCAGTTGGTGGATGTACTGGTTATAATCACGTAGAGTCAAGATGGTAAGGAACAACTATGATTTTTCGCTCGTCTCGCGGAACTCGAATCGTGCACCACCCTCTGTGCTTTCTGTGAGAGTGATACTCCAGTTGTGCGCCTCCGCGATTTGGCTGACCACTGTGAGTCCGATCCCACTGCCACCGTCGCCCGTTGTATAGCCATGGTCAAACATATTCTCACGGTCGGCTGGAAGAATACCAACTCCGGTATCCTCGACGTAGAACCCAGTTTCAAGCGGACCAACTCTCACCGAAACGTCTGCCCCGCCGTGATTCACTGCATTTCGAAACAGGTTCTCAAGTAGGGCTTGCAGTTGGCTCCGATCAGCAGCGACAGTGAAATCCACTACAAATAAACTTGCAGAGCTAGTCGTAACCATTCCCCACGCTGCTTGGGAGACCTTGGCAAGAGAAATGTGGTCATCTATGTCGTTCGGTACCTCGTATCGAGCAAGCCCAGTTAAATCCGACAGGAGTTCTTGGATCCGGACGAGAGCTTCGTCGACGGTTTCGAGGTCCGATTCAGCACCGGTTTCGTTATACTGCTCAAGATAGCCCATAGCAATCGAGAGTGGGCTGCGAAGATCATGTGCAACCATGCTAGCAAATTGATTGAGATGCTCATTTTGTTGTAATAACTCTTCTTCTCGTTCGCGCAATTTTTGTTCGTGTGTGAGTTCGTCGAGTGCCAAAACAATATGTGCAGCAAGTAGTTCCCCGACAATCACGTCTTGGTCGTCGAACTCCGAGGGTGTCGTTGAGCCAGCGATCAGGATGCCATACTCTCCGAGCGGTAAATGCAGTTCACTCAAGATTGGCGTCTCCGGATTGTAGACATCGGGATCGTCTCGAAGATCATCGATAGCTGTTGCGGTCCCCTCGGTAAAGACGCGCCATGCGATGCTATCGTCGTCGACAAAGGTCGGGAGGTTTCCAACGAGCTCGTCGACGGCAGGTGTCTTAGCGACTGGAACGAGTGCCTCGGATTCGTCATCACAGAGATGGATTGCGTTGGCCTTCAGTCCAAGGAGTGTCCGGGCTGCGTCGACTCCAAGTTCGGCGACTTCCTGTTTCGTGTCTGCGGCTAATAGATCCTCAATCGCGTGATTGAGTCCCTTAAGCTGTCGCTCTCGTTCCTTACGGTGGGTGATATCTCGACCCTCAGGGATCAGCAAAACGACGGACTCATGCTCGTCAGTGATCGGTCGGATTGAGAAATCGATAATACTGGTACTGTCTGCACCCTGTACTTCCAGTTCACGCCGTACGAACTCGCCCTCGGCAGCTCGTTGTACATCCGCTTTCGTCTGCTGTTGAGTTTCAGCTGAGATCCGGAACCAATGTGCGTTCCATACTTTCTTGCCGAGGACGTCCTCTCGGTCGATCCCACCGAACTCTAGGGCGGTATCGTTCGCTTCGATAAGCGTTCCATCCGGTTCAAGCAGCCCCGTGAACTGATAGGTCTGGTTAAAAATCGCCTCATACCGGCGGGCTTGTTCTTTGGTCTCGGTGATGTCTCTGGCGATACCGATCATCTGTGTTGGTATCCCGTTTTCGTCACGCTGGACTTCTCCGTAGGCTTCCACCCACCTCGTCGACTCGCCGTCTCTCACTCGGTGCTCCTCGTTGTAGGGGGTATCTGTCTCGATTGCTGTTCTGAGTGTCTCTTGGACGCGAGATCGGTCGTCCGGGTGAACACCCGCTAACATGTCGTCAAGTGTAGCGATTTCCGTCCCAAGAATCGCCTCCGTATCTGGATGTGTAACTACCCGATCGGTCCGGAAATCCCATTCCCAGACAATCGACTCGGTCACGTTCAACGCGAGCTCCACCCGTGACCGTTCCTGAGCCAACTCCTGTTCGCGTCTTTTGGTGTCGGTTATCTCACGGAAATAAAACGAAAGCCCGCCGTCGAATTCGGGGTAGACATGGACTTCTATCCACCCGTTGATCCCCGAATAGTAGGCTTCGACACTGGCCGCAGTCCGAGATTCCATTACGGTCCGGTGTACCGCTTCGAGTTCTGTACCCTGTATTTCCGCGAACACGTCCCAGAAATCCTCTCCCTGAACGGTGTCGGCGTCCATGCCAAGGATCTCTTCGGCCCGCCTGTCGAGGAACGTGATATTCCATCTCGCGTCGACCTCCACGATCGCATCCGTCATCCGGCTGAGGATCGTCTGCAATCGCTGTTCGCGTTCTTTCAATGCCGGAATCTCGATCCCTTCCGTTCCGATACTTTTGCGAAAGGGGAAGTCGACAGTAACACGCGTACCGTGATCGGGTGTCTCGATCGAAAGCTGCCCATCTACACCCTCAATAACCCATTTACTTAGCCACAACCCGATACCTTGGCTGTGGGAGGTCGGCGTTTCGTCACCGCGTTCTAACGATGCCCGTTCGATATCCGGAATGCCGGGACCGTTATCCTCGATCAGCAACCGGCCACCGTTGATGTTCTGTACCTGGATTCGAACATGGGCAGAAGGCCCACCGTTATGGTGGGCTGCATTTTTAACTAATTCCATGACTGCCTGTCGAATCCCCTCTCGTGCCTGAATCGGACAGGCGTCGACCGTCTCGGTGTCAAACGTCACCTCCGGGTACTGCTCTTGTAGCGTGTTTGTGACATCTATAACGATCTCCGAGAGATCGTACCCCGCTAACTCGCCTTTCTGTTCGAGCAGTGTACTGTACATCCGGGCCGTGTCACTTTTTCCCATTAACCGATTTGTCGTCTCAAGGATCTTCTCGATCCACTGTGCCTGCTGTACTGAAAGCCCCTCAGTTTCTGTGAACAACTGCCCGTAGCCGAGGATTACGTTGAGATCGTTTCGGAGGTTGTGTCGGAGATACCGGGTCAAGGTCTGACGAAGTAAGTCGAGTTCCTCTTTGCGGTTTTGGAGTTCCTGTTCGCGCTGAATGCGTTCGGTGACATCACTCATCACGATGACGAATCCTTCAATATATCCCGTATCGTTGTGAATTGCAGTAGCTGTTGCATCGGCGACACACCGCTGGGCGTCCTTGCGTTCGATGACCACTTCTCCATCCCACTCTCCTCTGTCGGTCATCGTCTGCCAGAACTCCTCTGAAAACACGTCCGCAGCTCCCTCGGGAAGCAAAAACCGTGCATTTTCTCCGATCGTCTCGTCTTGCGTATATCCTGTGATCCCTTCGAACGCTGGATTCGCGTATTCAATAGTGCCAGTTCGATCGGTCATCGCAACCCCGTTTCTGGTCGACTCGATACCTCGCTCGAACCGTCGAAGCGCCTGCTTTTGGACTTCCAACCTCGACACCTGTTCCAGTAGTTCGATCGATTGCTGGCGGCGAACGAGCAGCGAGCGAAGCCGACGAACCAGTAGTGCACGATCAATCGGAGCCTCAACGAACTCGTCGACGAGGAGCGGTTGGTCGTCATCAGTTGTCGCTGCCCAGTCATGGACGTTCCCTAATTGAGGTCGGCGGATGAGAACGACGGGACAAAACGCAGGGTCGTCCCGGTCGACCCGGTCGCGTAACGCTGAACGATAGGTTGTTAACAGCCGGTCCCCGACGAGATAGAGATCCGCTGGCTGTATCGATTGGGCAGTAGTAACTGCAAACTCGTCGCTGAGCATCCGCTGGATCGTCCGCCGATTGCCCTCATCAGCAACCAACAACTGAACCGTCATCCGTGACTCTTGGTGGCTCTCGGGTTCAACACCCTCCGCAGAGTCTTCTTTAGCGTCCATCGGTCGACTCTCCCGTTCGGCGGGAACCGGGTGTCTCCTCAGGGACACCGTTGAGGATCCCACTGAACTCCGCCATCGGCCCACCGATCTGGATGCCATCAGCGGTGATATCGAACTTACGAAGGGTATGCTCGAACCCTCCGGTACGCTTTTTCAAGACCCCAACCACTTTGCGGAGTGATCCATTGGATTCGACATAACTCAGAAACAGAATATTGTCCGCGATGGGACTGATATTGACGCTCGTAGCCGACGAGAGACCGGTTATCTGATGGATTGAATCAGTAACAAAGACAGTCACCTCGTTGTTAAGTAGGTATCGGGTCAGCGTGTGGAACTCGCGTTTGAGGTCCGTTTGATTGCCTTGAATTGCCGAGGTGTATCCGCCAAAGCTGTCGATCATGACTATTTCAGCGCCTTCCTGTTCGACTTCATGTTGGACTTTGTGAGCGAACTCCTCGGCAGACAGTGTCTGTGGCTCGATCACATTCAACGTAAGTAGTCCCTCTGCCCGCATCTCGTCGACTGGGATTCCGAGCGTTCGACAGCGATGTGTGAACGTCTCGATTCGTTCGTCGATAAGATAGATAACCGATTTGACGCCGTCGACAGCGGCCTGCGTCAGATACTGTGCACCGGTAGTGGTTTTCCCGACGCCAGGCGGACCACTGATGAACGTCACGGTCCCTCGTTCGAACCCTCCACCGACGAGATCATCAAGCTCGGTGATTCCGGAGCGGAGTGAGGTCGGATCGAACTCTCGATCGTTTGGATGGGCGAAGACGCGAGGGAACACTTCGATCCCCTCCGAGCGGATTTCGAGGCCATGATCGCTGTCGATCTGCCCGAATCCACGATTCTTTACGACTTCAATGCGGCGTCCTCCATCACCGCGGGGCAACTCAATAACCCCATCACTGATTGACCGGATTTCCGTATCAGATCTTTCGGAGTCGTGTGTCGTTGCAGTTGCAAGGATCGTAACGTTCCGTTCTTTGAGAAACCGCATAAACGATAGGAGACGTTTCCGGTAGTAATGCTCAGAGGTCTCTACGTGCTGAAGCTGTGTGATCGGATCGAGAACAACACGTGTGGGATCGATTGTTTTGATTGCCTCATAGATCGTTTGTATATATCGTTCTCCCTCTACATCTCCCGGGTCGACGAGATCGTAGGATGGACCGTCAGTGAAAAAATCGGAGTCGGGGCCCAGATCGAGAAACTCCGCCTCCGTAATATCGATATCGAACTGAGCGGCGTTTTCGAGGATTTCTTGGGCTGATTCCTCACTATGAATAAAAAGAACAGTCTCATCGTCTTCAAGTCCCTTCTGAAGAAAATGAATTCCAAACGTTGTCTTCCCTGTACCGGGTTCACCTGAAACAAGATACATCCGTCCTTGAATGAATCCACCGTGGAGCAACTCGTCGAGCCCGGAGATACCACTACTAATCTGAGGAATATTTGAATGTTTTGGAACCATAAAAAATGATTCATCTATGATGATATCAAACCCCCTCATTATGATTATATATACAATAAATAAATTAGATTTAGTTTGAACAATCACAAATTTAATAAGTATATGTTGGATTTAAAGTACTATATTAGACACTATATCACGATTATATTCTGAAAATTTAATATTTTGTCTGAGATGATGTGTTAAGCTCCTCCATTCTTAAGAAGAGCTGGTGGGTGTGAGTAGGTAGGGATCGTTCACGTAGTACGAAGGTATCCTAATCAAGGAGATAGTGTTGGTTTGCTGAGATTATTGCCACGGTATAGGTGTTATATGTAGCGATCTACAAGCAATTAACATCAGACTATCTCCCTACAAGATTTCTTCCGCTATCTTCAGTCTCTAATCACATCTCATTGTTGTGAATTTTTAATTCCATTATGAATTTAATGTGAGACTGCGAGCGCCGAAGTTTTTCCGCCTCGGGTTCGCCAAGGCGAACCACTCGACGCAAAAACTTTGATGAAAATGGCCGAGGGCTCGGCCTTCGGTCTCACCCTCGGAGAACCGCGCTCGCTCCGTTCGCGCGGATGCTAGTGACAGACTAAGACTCTTTGACTAATGATTTGAGCAAGAGCTCAACGCCATCCACGTCGGTCGCCGCTGGCTGAGAGTAGCGTCCCTTCGTTGTCGAACGTTTTGATCGATACGACTGATTCGATTTCGGGAAGCTCCAAAATCGACTGATAGAATTCTTTGAAGTCCATATGGTTCCACACGAAAATAAATGGAAACTATCTTTTTCGCATCGGAACAATACGTTCGATCTCATTTTCGGCCGTCGACTGATTTTCAATAAATGTTCCGAGTGGAAATCAGCCCGACAATCGATAGCGTGGCGAATTTGAATACTCTATCCTCCTGATTGAGCCCGCTAACCATCTTCATCCCGTCGACATCGCCGTAGTACGGGACAGTCGTGATGTCGAGTGCAGCCGTGACTGGGCGACGGTAGGGCGCTTCGGATGCAATAACCGAGAGAAGCCGATTCGTTGCCTGATCGAATCCATCAATCAGTTCCGCTGGCTCGAATTGTTTGACGGCCCTGAGGTGAGTATCGCCGTGTGGACCGCTATCCGGCCCGTGTCGATACTGGAACCGGGTTGCACCCTGTGGTGTCCCACAGCCGACCATCCCCATGAACGTCTTCGAGTGTTACAAAGATCGCTTCGATACGGTCAATCTGGTCGACTGTATCACCCTCGTGGCCGCCAAAGATGGCTTTTACTCTTGGCGAGACAGAGGAGTATGAACCGACCCGTCTTCGAACCACACGCTCGTCTCTCCGAGATATATCCGGGGGCCAGCTACCCCGATGGCTGACGTCGAAGCCAGAGGCGCCGTCGACGAGTATGGTGGACAGTCGGATCCCGCAAAGCTCGTCGAGATTGCTCGCTACTTCCTCTTTATTGGCATCGTCGGGTTCGGTGGACCCCTCGTCCACATTGCGATGATGGAAGACGATCTCATCGGCGAAGATTCGCGCAACTGGACCGACCAGTCGATCTTCATGGAAGGGTTGGCGATCTGTAACATGCTCCCCGGTCCCGCGTCGACACAGCTAGGTATTTTTATGGGATGGATCTACGCAGGCAATCTAGGCGCAATCGTCGCTGGGTTCTTTTTTATGTTGCCGACGTTCATCCTCGTCGTCTTCTTCTCGTGGCTCTACTTTGCCTACCAGACGCTCCCGGCGGTCGAAGCCGCCTTTTATGGGATCAATCCGGTCGTCATCGGCCTCATCGTCGGTGCCGCCTATTCGATGGCACGGAGTGCCCTTGCTGACGGTCGACCTGACGTCAAGTTCGATATCGGCTCGAAAACGTGGTCGGTCGACTTCCTGCTCGCCGCGCTGCTCGTCGCAGCGACCGTCGCGACGGCCACGCTGAACCCGAACCCCGTTCTCGAATTCATCGTTGCCGGACTCATCGCCGTTGCTGTCTATCGGTCCGACTGGGTACGAGCGAACGCGAGACGGATCGCCACTGCGGGAATCGTGACCGCCATCGTCGGTGGACTCTACGCGCTCCGCGGTCGACTTCTCGAACTGGTCGGTCCCCGAGTTCGCACCGTCATCGAATCGAGTCCTCTTTGGGGCATCGCTATCGGCCTCTGGACGAATCCGTGGGTGAAACTGTTCGCGTTCATGCTGTATACGGGGTCGTTTATTTACGGCGGCGGACTCGTCCTTATCCCGTTCATCGAGAAGTACGTCGTCACCGAGTTCGCGTGGCTTACGGGTCGGGAGTTCGTCGACGGGATCGCTATCGGACAGCTCTCGCCCGGCCCGGTTGTGATGACGACCGCGTTCGTCGGCTACAAACTCCTGTTGGACGTGTCGGGTGGGCTCGTTTGGGTGGCCGTGCTGGGTGCACTGGTCGCTACTATCGGTGCGTTCGGCCCGTCGTTCGTGTTTATCATGGGCTTTTTTCCATACTTGGCTCGGGTCCGCGAGAACGACATCATCCAGACGGCGCTCACCGGGGTCAACGCCGCCGTCGTCGGTGCTATCCTCGGGGCGACGGTCACGCTCGCGGCTGAATCGTTCGTCGACATCTTCACTGTCGGACTCGCTGCCGTTACCTTCGGGTTGTTCGTCCGTGGTACGCACGCAGCCTACCTAATTCTCGGCGGCGGGGCAGTCGGTATGGCGTGGTACTTCCTCGTCCTCTAACTCAGGCATCGCCACCCACGGACGGAAATACCGCTTCCAGTCTCCGATCACGCTCTCAGTCGCCAGCCGCGCAAGTGGGCGACACTGATTCCACCAGCAATCCCACTGAACGGGAGCGAAAGCGTCCGAACGACGAGCACTGCAGCCGTTGCCGCCGTGCCGGGGACCCCCGCGACGACAACGAGCGCCCCACCGAGCAACAGGTCGTACGCACCAACGCTTCCAGGAATCGGGACCACGCTTGCGACCTGTGGAAGGGGAATAATGACGAGGATTGGGAGGAAGACGCTGTCGACGCCGAGCCCGGCGAGGGCGACCCAGAGCGCAGCCGCAGTCAAGAACTGTTCGATGAGGCCGCCGACCGCGATGAGAGCAAGCAGACCAGGCGTCTCCTGAAAACCGACGATTCGTTGCCAGTATCGGTCGACACCAGCCGCGATGAACGCTCGGTCATATGGTTGGTCTCGATAGAGCCCCGATATCCGTGAAACAGCTGGCGTAAGTACTGCTGTGATGCCTTTCGAGAGATAACTGCGAGTCCGGAGGATCACCCCGCCGAACACCACGAGACCAGCGATAGAAACACCGAACGTCAGCAAAATTGGAGTCGCATCGGGCGTTCCAAAGAGAACGAACATCCCGAGTACTGTAGAGAAGACGGTCTGTGTGCCTGATTTCACGTACTTTGCGGTTGAGCGGACACCCAACGCTTCGGAGTATCCCGTCTCTGTGGCAACGCTGAAGAATCGAGCCATAATCGGTTCCGAGCTGACCGGACCCGCTGGACTGAGTGTGTCGAAGAAATCACCGGCGAGTGCGAATTGGACGCTTTTACCGGGTGAAATGCCATCTCCGAGCGGCGCGATCGATGCCCAGACACCGATTGCATCCGCCAAGCCCTCTAGAATGACGAGAACCGCGATGATTGCAAGGGCCCACGGTGTAACAGCGATTGCCCGGCTGAGAACCGTCTCTGCACCGACCGTGTAGAGATACCCAGCTAAAGTGACATCCTCCTCGCCGTAAACGGCGAGGCTTCCCACGCAGGGGGAATACCAGTCAGTCGTCGCTGGTAGAGGGTTTCGACTCTTCGTAGGCCGTGAGCGTCATCTGCGCTGGTACGCTCTTCTCA
>Ga0306916_100598_pt1 | contig 10668 bp, 13 predicted proteins | sample AntDeeMetag20062_FD_190409 | JGI IMG/M metagenome (GOLD analysis project Ga0306916, IMG submission 190409) | Saline lake microbial communities from Deep Lake, Antarctica - Metagenome TFF 2006 #2 (v2) (version 2) | ecosystem: Environmental > Aquatic > Non-marine Saline and Alkaline > Saline...
GACCGAGCAGCGGCCCAACAACCGGGACGAGGTACTTCCAGCGGCCCATACTGTTGAGGCCAGCAACGACCTGGGATGGAAGTTGCATCGCGGCCTCTTTTACCTGTGGCGCTACATCCTGGATGAATCCTGGTAGCTTCAGCAGCGCGGCGAACGGCGCTACAAGAGCGAGACCGCCGAGAGTCGCCCCGATCCGTCCAAGTTCCCAGAGGATGCCGAGTAGTTGCTTCGTGGCTGCCCACGCGACGCCGGCCTTGTCGCCGAACCAAGCCAACATCCCGCCAACCTTGTCTCCAGCGCCGAAGAGATCTCCTTTCCAAATTGCAGCCAGAGCCGCACCGGCTGCTGCAAGACCGAGCACTGCCCAACCGATGGGGCCGAGCAGTGTCCAAAACGTTGTAAGAGCCCCACTAGCCAGTGCTGTGGCTCCGGTTAGAACCCCCATCGCAGTTGCTTTTGAGAGAGTCGCTGCCGTCGACGTCCACAGGGCAGTCGCCTCGCCAGCCAGTACTCCTGCTTTTGATGCAAGGGCGAGGATGAGTTGGCCCGCTGACGCCGTCATCAGCCATTGAGCCTTTGAGGCAGCTGCTGTGGCTGCCGAATGGGCCCACAGGGCAGCCGAGCCTGCGTAGGTTTGGCTGGCGAGACTTGTTTGAGCGATTGTGGCAATCTTGAGTTGCACGGCGTGAGCAGCGAGGGCAGCAGTCGCCACACCCATCGCCCCAGTCGCTACAACGAGACCGGTTCCAAGTGCGCGGGCCGCTGATTCGTTCTGGGCGATCGGCGTCGTCAGACTCCGCAAAGCTCCCACAACACCCATCGTCGCTGGCTTTGTCCCTTGGAACATCTCATATCCGATGACTTGGAGGTCGGATCTGAGTTGCTGAATCTGCCCGCTGAGTGTCTGGGTCTGTTTGGTCGCAAGCTCTTCTGCCGTTACAACGCCGCCGATCCCGTCAGCGAGTTCAGTTGCCGACTTGTTCGTCTCAGTGATATCGCTCGCGAGGAGTTTCGCAGCGTCGCCTGTTAGACCGAGACCGACCTGTAGTCGTGACACGATCTGTTCGGTCGACTCACCTTGCTCATCGAGGCGCTGGAGGGTCGAGATGAGTTCTGTTGTCGTCGTTTCAGCGGACACATCGGTCCCGAGAGCTTGCGAGGCTGCCTCCAACTGTGAGGCGTCCATTTCAGAAAGATCGCCGATGGCACCTTGGATCTCAGCACGAAGGTTCGAATTGATCTTCGCCGAGAGTTTATCAGTCTGGTTGAGAAGCGGGATCAGCGCCCGGGCACCTTCACTCCCAGCGAGTTGTTGTGCTATTCGGATACGCTCGGCTTCCGAACTGACCCCTTCCATCCGGCTAGACAACGTCGACATGATCGACGTGATCCCGCGGAGATCTCCCGATGAGGTTGTGAAGTCCTGCATCGAGAGGTTCAGTTGGCTCAGGGCTTCTTGTGTTTCACCACTGCCTGACGTCAACCTGCGAAGGACAGCGTTGAGGCTAGTCCCTGCTTTCGAACCAGCGAGACCGGATGAAGCCAGCAGGCCGAGAGAACCAACAGTTTCAGCTACAGAGAGCCCAGCTGCGTTCGCAGTCGCTTGGACCTCAGTGAGTCCCTGAGATAGAGACTGGATATTCGTTGCACTGCTGGCGAATGTCGCCCCGAGTGCTCCTACAATCGCATCTGTCTGGCGTGCCTCAAGCTGGAATGCATTCAGTGATCGAGCGACAGTCTGTGCTGCTTGCCCCGCTTGAAGATTACCAGCAACCGCCAACTGGCTCGTCTCCGATAGAGCGGCCATCGACTCAGAGGCTGACAGGCCTGCGAAGCTCAGTTGCTTCGTTGCCTCAACCGACTGAGCCAGCGACACTGGGAGCGTCGTCGACACGTCTTTCGCTGCGGTCCGAATCTGCTCCATCTGGGAAGCCGTCGCTCCAGAGGTTGTCTGGATGGTCTGGAACTGCTTATCGAGCCGTCCGAATCGGCTTGTCAGCAGCGCGATCGAGCCACCGAGTGCGATGGACGCAGCCCCAGTCGCGGTGAGTGCTTGCGTGACAGCCCCGAGCCGCTGCTCGGTTTGTCCCATCGTGTCAGCAAGCTCGTCTCCACGCTGCTCAGCGGCGTCGAGCTGTTCTGTCCCGCGATCCTGGACCTCAAAAACGGTCTGGATCGTGCGGACGGTGCTACTTCCGAACATATTTGTTGGGGATTGTTTTTATTACAGCGAGCGGTCAACTACGAAGTATGTCGCAGGATCAGCGGTACGAGTATAAGACCGTCAAAATCGTCTGGGGTGAGTTTGAGGAAAAAGCCGAGGAAAAGTTCAACGAAATGGCTAAAGACGGGTGGGAATTGAAAGGATCATCACAGGTGAATAGCCACACGACCTACTACATTTTTGAACGGCCAGTTCAGTAGCCGTTCATTTAAATTGAGACGGGTCGGGGGCGTCCTGCATCATCTGATCGAAGTCGACGTCTGGGTGATCCGCCTCGCTGTGGTCAGGGTCCGTAGCCGCCATGCACTCAGCATAGAACAGCTTCTTCTGCCACGGCCACTTGTCGACCTCCTCGATGAGCAGGTTCCACTCCCGAGCTATTCGGATAGTAAGTCTTCCAGCTCGTCCTCGGGAATACCGTCGGGAAACCCCAGAATGCGGTCCACTCCGAGAGCGTCAGATACCTTGTTGGTGAGAGCGATCTTGTCTGGCGACAGGATATCCCTCCACCGCTCCAGCGTGATCTCGGGAGAGACCACAGTCTCTCGCATGAACTCGAACAGAACCTCTGACCTGTCGGTGTCATCGCCGACTGGCTGAACGAGCTGCATGATCACCTCGGGCTCTGGGTCCTGAAGCAGGAACCGCTTTTCGCTGCCGTTGATGAAGTCGTGCGAGATCTCTTGCTGACCGGCACTGCCGTCGAGGTCCCACTCCTGTTCTTCGAACTCTTGGAGGTCGAATTCTTGGTCAGACATGGTTAGTTGACGTCATCCGCGATCCAAGTGTACGTTCGGTTCGGCGGCGACTCGGGATCATCGTCGAAGGAATTGGCGTGAGCTTTGTCGGTGAAGACGACACCGGTGTACGTCTTGTTGTCTTTGACGTCGTCGCTCGGGTAGCGGAGCGTGATCGTCGCCTGCTCGCCGCTCTCCAACAGGCTGTTGAGTGTGTTGATCGTCGGTGACGTGGGCGAGACCTCGACCTCGCCTTCGAGCTCTGGATTGTTGTCGTTGAGCAGGACGTTCTCGTCGTCCCCGACGGTGTCGTCGTAGCTTCGTGAGTACGACTCTTCCGGAGGGTCGAAGTTCTTCATCTGTACGACTCGGGTACCGTTGACGAGGATCGTCACCTCGTCTTTTTGATATTGTGCCATTGGTCACCTCAGAGTGTAAGCGTCAGGTCGACCTCGAAGGTCTGGGCGCTGCCGCTCAGCTGGTACTCCAGCGTGATGCCGGTCCAGTTGCGATTACTTTTGTCGGTGTCGCCCAGGTCTTCGGGATCGGGGACATTCACGGTCGCATCCGCGAACGGATCGTCTGGCCCGCCGACGTATTCGTCGAGTGCGCCGACGATCGAGCCCTCGATCATTGACTGGCCGATCCCGGTGAACGGGATGCGGTCTTCTTGGAGTTGGAGCGAGGTGAGAGCGTTCTCGATCACGGAGACCGCGAAGTACTCCGTCATCTGCGTGTCGAAGTACTGGTAGTCGCTCGCCGCACCGGCAGTCGACACAGATCGCCACAGCACGTTCACCCCGCTAACCGAGATGACGACGTTGACCGGGCCGGATCCGTCGGCATCGCCGCCGACAAAGGTCCCCGTGGTTCCCGGATCGCCGATGAGACTCCCCTTGATCGAGTCGATGCTGTAGGGGTAGCCGTCGTTATCGAAGTAGGGGTCGAACCACGGATCGTTGACCGCGAGTTGACCCAGCTTGTGCGCCCCGATGTCGCCGCCAGCCTTTGCTGCGACTGGGAGCACGTTTCCAGCCGGGACGTAGCCCGCGATCTCGTGGGCGGCCTCCATCGCCGCTTGGTCGTCGGCGTAGGTCTGTGGGTTCTTCAGCGGGAGGATCACACCGACCTGCGCGGCCGACGCCCACCCGACGAACGCATCGTAGTCGCCGATGTGTTCGAGCCCAGCGCGGGTGTCGGCGAGGTGGGCTCGGTTGATGCCCTGGACCGCGAGCTCGTCGAGGCCACTCCAGTCGACGTGGGAGTAGGTGAGCGTCGCGCTCGTTCCATCGCCGGTGGAGATCTCGCCGGTCGCCGTGTTGATCGCGACCTCTCCCGCATCGGGAGTGGTGACCGGATCGTCGGCCACATAGACGACATCACGGGTGTCAGCCGTGACGCCAGCGTTGCCGAGGATGGGCGTGTTTGCGACGGTCGAGCCGTCGTCGACGGTCTCGTCGGCTACCTCTGTCTCTTCGAGGACGATGACGTACCATGCGTCAGCCCCCATCTCGGCAACGTTCTGGGATGCCGTGTGGACATCCGAGCCGTCGCCGTAATCGTCTTGTACTTCAGAAGCACTCTGATAGCGGTTGACCTCACCGAATGCAGCTCCAGGAGGCGACGACGTCGCCGTCCCGATTACCGCAGCGTCGGTAAAGGTCTCCTGTGGGAGTGCTCCGAGCTCTGCTGATACGTCTATCGTTACTGGTGAAACAGTCATGATGTGTCGTCTTCGTGATTAGTTGCTTGTCGAATCGGCGCTGTAGTCCGCACTCTCGGCCGTCGGGTAGTCGGTGACAAATCGCTCAGCGTGATGCAGTCGGACGGTCCACGTATAGCGGTATGTCCGCTCGACACGCGACGGCGTCGGGGAGGCGGTGGTTTCCGGTCGGATCGGCCGCTCGCCATTCGGGCCCTCGGAGTTGATGTCGAGATCATCCTCGATTGCCCGCCAAAGAACCCGGGTAAGGTTACTGGCCCGGACCTGCGGTGGGACTCCGTTGTCGTCGTGGCTCGCACGGACTGCGACAGTTACTGACAGGTCGTCGGAGACTTCCTGAACCTCGGTCTCGGTCAGCCCCGCTTCGCCAGCAGGGTTGTCGACCGCATCGAGGTTGTTTGCTGGCTGGCGTTCTGGGCGTGGATCGTTCTGCGAGTCCCACCCAAACACGAGCGCCGGGTAGTCCGGTGAGCCGCCCGCATCATCCCCGGTGTTGTCTCCGCCTGACCAGTGGACGTCCAAGTCGTAGTCGTAAACCGAGCCATCGTACCCGATGGAGATCGCGGTCGTCGGGAGTTCGGCCTCGAGGCGATCCTCTTCAGCAGTAGTCAGCATCAGTCTATCCCCGCACCTTCGAGTCTGGTGTCGATTTCGGTGGCGATTAGCTCTGGGCCGAGTTTCTCAGCAAGCTTCCCAGCGGGCCCGAACAGTGGTCGACGTGGGATCCCGGCTTCAGGAGCGCCAAACTCGTGGTGGCGAGCGAAGTTTTTCGTCGTCCCGATCACGCCAGCAGGCGCATTAAGATCGACAGTCGATGTGACCTCGATATCAGCTTTATATTCGGCAGTGTCGACCAACGCCCGTGGGTCAGTTGTTCGAGTCTGTCGTGACGCCAAAGTAGCGTCCGTGACGAGCGGCCACGGATTTCCGAGAGCGTCTTTGCCTTCACGCATATTCTGCGTGGTTGCTTCGAGGACCTCCGAATGGAGTTCGGCGATCCCTGCAGCGAGCCCACTTTCTATAGCGTCACGTGCTTCATCGAAGTTATTCTCGTCGTCGACCACGTCAGACGACCTCCAGAACCCCTTCGTCAATTGCCTCGTCGACACGGCGGGATCGACGAACCGTCCGGACCTCATCGGCGTCATCGAACCAGAGGCCACCAGCGTACCGCTGATCGGCTGGCGTGACTACCACCAGCTCACGCTTGAGCGGCTTGTAGACGGTCTTCCGGTTCTTATTCTCGCGTTCGAACTCGATGAACTGCTTCAGTTTCTCGCCGTCGAAGTCTCGAACTGCAGTCAGCGTTTCGTCTCGGTTGAGGTCCTCGTAGTTATCGATCATGGTAGGTCTACCTCCGTATCGAGATCGCACTCCAGGACAGCGAAGCCGTGGTTCTGCGTGCGGTCGGCCTCGATCACGCGGTAGGCCTTCCCGAACTGGACGATGACAGACGCTCCTTCGCCGCCACCATCGCGGAGCCCCTCTTCGAGCAGACCGGCATCAACGAGGTACACCTGATCGGCGTCGACTTCGACACCGAACGTCCCGTAGGAAACTGACTTCCCACCGGGATCGGGGATCGCGTCGACTGTCCGCGGTGACTCGGCTGTCTGGGCCCACGGCTGCCCACGCGAGTTCTCCTCACCGGCTTGCTCGAAAATGTAGAGGTCGACGGCGACACCAGCCCGCCGCAGCGCCCGCCGCGCCGCGAAGCGACTCATGCTGTCACCGACCAGAAGTCATCGCCATCGGGACCGAGCGTCCCGGTCGTATCGTACTGGATCACCTGCTGGCCGTGTGTAGTTGCCTTGAGACCCTCTTGTGAGAGGGCACCAGCATAGGTGAACGACACCGGGCCGATCTTTTCTTTCTCAACCTGACGCTCCTCCTCGACGAGGAACTTGATAAAGTGGCGTGTCAGTTCACGCTCTATCTTCGCCAGGCGTCGTTCCGAGATCCCGTTTCCTTTGAGCCGCTCGTCGACTTCCATGTTGGCGTCGTCGAGCCACTCCAGGACTTCCTCATTCGCAAGGCCTGTTTCGAAGCCGCCACCGAGGACGTCGTCGACGCTCGTCCGGTACTCGGAGTCGTCGACTGCCATTCGTTAGGCCTCTCGACGGTCATCAAGTGCGGTCAGGACGCTATCACGCGGGCCGTTCTCGCGTTCCTCTTCGGCGTCTTCGGTCGCATCCAGCTGGCCGTCGACGGCTCCCGACTCGATCATGTCGATCGCCCAGCGCCAGTCGTCAGAGTTGGCGATCTCCTCGGGAGTCACCTCGGATTCGCCGTCTGCATCAGGTTCAGATGCAGGCTCGTCGGCTGGCTCCGAATCATCATCGCCGTCCGTCTGGTCAGGCTCGGACTCACCGCTGGAGTCGGGGTCAGACGCCTCCGAAGTGGAGTCTGCATCCTCTTCGTCGACCCGCTCCCAGCCGCCGGAACGATGGTCGAGATACTCTTCGACTTCCTCCTCTGGGACGTCGTAGATCCCCGGTCCTTCAGCGCGGAACCCACGCTTACCGTCGAAGTAGGTTCGCTCTCGTGTCCATTTGAGTTCAGGCATGGGAGATCACACGTCGTTGATGACGACCCAGTGCTCTGGGAGCATGATGTGGAAGCCGATATCCTGGAACGCTTTGAGCCACGTGACACGTGGGTCCTGAGACATCCACGTCTGGGTCCCGAACCCGCGGTCGTTGTCGACGGCGAAGCCGCCGGACGTCGACGGTGCGTCGGGCTCGTCGAACTCGCCCATGTTGTCGCCGTACCACGCGAGGAACGCCGACTCGACACCGGGCCGCCCGATGATGATGTTGCGGCGCTGCTCGCCAGCGACCGGGTCGTACGGTTCGAGGACGTTGTCCATCGCGGCGTTGTCGACGTCGTTGACGATGTTCCCGTCCGAGTCGAGGAAGTTCCCGTTGGCGTCCTCTCGTGGGAGCTTCACCTTCACGACCTGGATGTTCGGGATCTCCTCGTCGACGAGGCGACGAACCTGCCCGCCGGTCAGGCCGCGCACCTCGACGCCCGAGAAGCGACCCTTCATATCCTCGTTGTTCTTGATGTCGTGCCAGATCGACGGCGTCACGAGGGCCGTCGGCTCGCCCGACACCATTGCGTTCATGTACGTCTGGTCAGCCTCCGAGAGCAGGTACGAGGCGTACGAGAACATCTCGTACGGAGTCGACTGGGCTCGGTCGCTGAACTTGTAGTCCGGGTTGAGGACGTTGCTTGCCGGGATGTCTGGGTGAATCGAGTCCCCATCTGTCCCGAGGAAGCCGTCGACGCTGTGGGTCGCCTGGAACGCGACCTTATTACGGGTCAGGAACAGCGACGCCCGAAGCTGGTTTGCCCCCCACCGGTACAGCGAGAGGATCTGCTGGTCGGAGTTCAGCTTTGCGTCCGTTTCCTTCTCTGGTGCGATCTTCTCCTTGAAGGAGTACGTCGAGATGTCCTTCTCGTTGATGTCGCCCAGTGCCGAGATCGGCGACTCGGCTGCCCGGTCGACTTCGGACATCGCGGCGATCGCCCCGCCGATGGTGAAGTAGCTCTCTTCGGGAGCGTCCAGGTTGACCGCCGGGAAGAGGCCGTTTGCATCGGCCACTCCGTCCTCCTGCATCTGCTCCATCTGGTCGATGTCCTGGACGATCTCCTCGCGGAGGGTCTTCGGACTCAGCAGTCCCGCCTTCTTGAATTTGAGTTCTGGCATGAATTAGATCACCTACTTGTACCGCAGAACGGCCACCTTCTCCGCCGTCGCCGCCGTCGCGCGAGTGCCGGTTGCGAAGACACGACCGTACTGCATATCGACCGTGTCACCACCTGCACCGTCGTACGCGCGAGCCCCATCGGATGTGAGCACGACGATGTCGTTGACCGAGAGGTTCTCCCCGGCGCTCTCGTCGTACCAGTCGATGGGCCCCTTTGCGAGGAACGTCGACTGGCCAGCGACTTCGCCAGCAGCGACGTCCGCCTCGTCATCGAGGTGGTTGTCGTGTAGCAGTCCGCCGACAGCGTCCCCGTCCGTCTCGACGAGCTGGACTTGTGTCTTCCCGCCATCCTCGCCTGCGATCTCGACCGGGTCACCGCGGCCCGGTAGTGCACCCGACGAGTCAGCGACGACCTCGACGTCGACCTTTTCACCCGGTTCGTAGAGTCGGACTTCTCCAGACGTCATGATCAGTCACCTCCACGGACCGCATCGCGGAGTTCACTCTCGGTGTCGTACTCTGTGGCGTCGACGTCGTACTCCTGACGGAGGAACTCGACTTCAGACACGTCGGCGCTGTTGACCTCCAACCGTTCCGAAGCGGTCAGGACGCCACCGGCCAGCTGCTCTGCCCGGTCGAGATCCTCGGTGCTCGGGGTCGAGTCGTCACCTTCGCCACCCTCGCCGCGGGGGCTGGGCGTGCCAGCCAGTTGCTCACGGACGACTTCGACAGGGCTCTGGTCGTCTTCATCAGTCCAGCCAGCGTCCTCCGCGAGCATCTCGACAAGCTCGCCTGCTTCGAAGCGGTCCGCGATCTTGTCTGCCGAGAGCTTCGAGTCTTCGGCTGCGAGGTCGGCGAGCATCTCAACGAGCGGCTCGACTTCCTCCTCGAGGTCGTCTCGCTCTTCGCGGAGTTGCTCGACCTTCTCTTCGTAGTCGTCGATCTGTTCCTCTTTGTCTGCGAGCTGCTCCTGGAGATCCTCAGTCTCGTTTTCGAGCTGGTTACGCTCGGTGCGGATCTCCGCGAGCTGCTCCTGTAGGTCGTCGTTGTTGTTTCCCATATGTGTGGAACTACCGTTGGTTCCCGTACCGGATTCCGCCGGTTCGTCGGATGTCTGTTCAGAACCACCAGCCTCACCCAGACCTTCCCAGGCGACGTCGTCGATCCAGTCGTACGACTCGTGGACCTCGAAGGGAGTGTCCTCGAGTGCGTCGACTATCTCGTCGTTCAGCGAGTCGAGCGAGTCGACCGCCTCCCGGTCGACCGTCGCCTGGAGTTCAGGGTTAGTGTTCGTCGAGGAGCGTGTGGCCGAGATGCCCTCAATCGCTTCGAGGTTTTCGACCGCCTCGTCGAGGAACTCATCGCCAAACATCTCGCCGTAGGCGTTGAAGTTCAGCGTGAACAACTGCGCCAGCTGTTCGGCCGCCTCGGCCCGAGCGTTGAACCCCAGAGCCTCTGCCATCGCTGGCTCGATCGTCGCGCTCGGAGACGCTCCGTTATCGAGAAGCGTGATGTAGGGGACGTCGATGATCTTCTCGACAGGGTAGGCCCCGAGTTCCTCATCGTACTCGCCCAGTTTCCGGAACATATCCGGACTGACGTCAATCAGTCCGTGTTCGACGAGCTGGGCGAGATGGTCATCCAGGAGATCGGCGTCGTCGGAGACCGGGCCGACGCCGTCCTCATACCGGAAGTTGTCGACCGAGCCGACGATGTTGTCCGGATCGGCTTGGTCAAGCATCCCCTTGTGGCCGTCATCGGGGCGACCTTTCAGGATCTTCGCGCCATCGAAAGCCCCATCTTCGACGCCTTGCCGCAGTGCTTCTGGGCCCCAGTAGGTCTTTTTCCCAGACCCACCGGTGGTGGTATCTCCCTCTCCAATCGGGATGACCCGAGCGGAGTAGGTATCAGTGTCATCTGAATCCTCGTCGAGGCGGGCGAAGCCGCCGCCCTCAGCGAGGCGTTCGTACTGTTCTGGATCTGGAGTCATAGGTAGGTCAGCTCACAAACGCACTCTCCAGGAGTCGAACCTGGATCCCACAGTAGGAGGCCAGCGAGTGCAACCGCAACCGCCTGAAAAAGTCGGACCGCGCTACGAACCGTCAGTCTTCCGTCGTGGTTTGAATCGGCCAGTTCTTTCGTCCCACAGGATATAGGTTGTGATGGGTTCTTTAGCCATTTTACGACGCAGAACTACTCACAACAGATCGTGTCACGCATCTGCAACGTGGATGGAATGGAGGGCCCTTCTTCCGGGCTTCTTCTGGAGTC
>Ga0306916_100604_pt1 | contig 10596 bp, 14 predicted proteins | sample AntDeeMetag20062_FD_190409 | JGI IMG/M metagenome (GOLD analysis project Ga0306916, IMG submission 190409) | Saline lake microbial communities from Deep Lake, Antarctica - Metagenome TFF 2006 #2 (v2) (version 2) | ecosystem: Environmental > Aquatic > Non-marine Saline and Alkaline > Saline...
CAGCAAATCACGGCTCTATCCTCGGTCGTGCGCTCGTCGTTGCCGGTGTTCCGGTCGGAGACAAGACGGACGCCACTGTTCGTGGCCTTCCTGACTGGCTTGACGACGCGCCGCCGTCAGTTCGATCCTCGTTTGCCGAGTTGTTAGTCGCCGAGCGAGGCTCCAAACGGCCAGGCAAGGCGACACTGGCAATTCAGGCCAACCGCTCACGCCAGTACTTCGAGGACGTTCGAGATCTTCTCGAGGACGTGACCGGCGAATCGGTGACTGCCAGCGACGCCGGGGTGACGATATCCGCTGACGCGGTTCGGGCGCTCGGGTTAGCGTAGCTCTCCCCGTCCGGAACTCTTCGGTTGTTTCGTCGTCTTCCGATTCTGGCCCGTTCGGAACCGAACGGAACCCTACGCCAGAGAGTGATGGTCTTTCGAGCCCTAACACAGAGTATGGCCTTGGGAATTCAGAACGACGACCCAGACCGACTCCAGATTCCGGAACTCCCGACACTCGAGCCAGGAATATCCCTTCTCGAGACCGACCAAGACCCACGGTTCCCACTCAATACGCTCGCCATCCTCTGAGCGTGTGAGCGAGATATTCTGGAGGGCCGGTGGCCGCTCGGTTGGCTCCGGCGTATCGGTGCTCATGGTGGTGAATCGTCGCCACAACTGCAAAAGCGTTCTGACGGTTCAGAACGTCGCGACCGTCCGCGTTGCACCGGCTTGCGGCGTTACATCGACGACGCGAGCGCCGTGTTTTGCGAGTGCTGCGAGGTGGTCGTCGTCGAGGCCGGTGTCGGTCACGAGGTCGAGCGTCCAGGCCGGCCGGATGCCTTCCGCTGGGTCGAGCACGTCAGCAGCCAGCACGTCGTCGCAGTCCAGCAACGCCGCCTGGGCAGCGCGGGCGCGGTTGCCCGTGGTTCGTGGACAGGTCATTCGCTCTCTGGCCCGGCGACAGCTTTCGCCTCAGCGAGCAGCTCGTGGCCCTCGCGTTCCCACGGCAGTTGCGGCGTCATCGCTGGCACTCCGGGCAGTGCAGGCAGCCCGCGGCGTCGGTTACGAGTCGGCGGTCATGTTCAGAACAGTGCATTCAGGCCACCTCCGGGTGCTCCGGCAGGGCTTCGGTGTAGCGAACGCCTGGGTCGGCGTGGTCCTGATACCGTTCGTAGAGCCAGAACGCACCGAACCCCGTGGCGACAAGGAAACTCAAGAGGTCGGGCTCAGCGCCGTACATCAGTAGCGCTGGTAGCGCAGCGTTCCGTCTCGGTGCAGTCGCACGTCTCGGTCGAGCAGCTGGTCGAGCTTCGAACCCACGACTTCGGGCGGGTAGCGGAAGCCGTCGTCGTGAACGAGGCGGTGATAAAGCTGCTTGATGTCGATTTCGCCCTGCCGTCGCAGGTTTTCCTGCAGCCGGAGTTCGCAGTCGCCACGGACCCGGTCTCGCGACCGTTCGAAGTCGACACGCCCCTCCTGCACGTCGCGGGCGTACCACTCGGACATGGTCGCCGGCGGCGTGTCGTCAGTCCGAACCGCCCGCAGGACAGTTAGGACGTCCTCTTTCAGTTCTTCTTGGGAGCGATGGGCCAGCAACAGCCCGTCGATGTTCACGAGGTAGAGCCGCTGCCCATCGTCATCAGTCGCCTGTAGGCAGCGGACGGTCTTCCTGCCAAAGCGGTACCGAATCCGGAAGACCAGCGACTTCCACTTCGGGAGTAGAATCTGCCCGCCGAGCTGATGCCCAACCTCGATCCACACGTCCTCGACGGCCGGGTAGTCGCTGATGACGATGGGCCGCACACGCTTGAGCTGTCCGAGCGCTTCGTCGACGGCCTTCGTGTGGCGGCGCTCCTCTTCGGTCGGCCCGGCGTAGCGCTGCCAGATCCAGACGCCCAACACCAACACGAGGAACAACCCGCCGATGGCGTAGGCCGCCTCTTGGGCGAACGGGTTGACGGTGGCCTGCTGCACGGGTGTGAGCATCAGGACCCACCATCCTCGGCGCCAGTACGACGGTTTGCACCCAACTCGTTGTTCCGCGAGCGCTCGGCGAGGTCGGTCATCCGCTCACCGGCGTCGAGCTTCTGTCTGGTCCGGAGCAGGATGTCCCGGAGGTCCCACAGCGACTCGCGGTAGCCCTCGGCGCCGACGGCGCTGAAGGTATACAGGAAGTCGAGTAGGTCAGCATCGGGCCGTACGCGCCCCTCCTCGTCGGTGAACTCCGAGGCAGCAATCCCCTCGATGACTTGGACGAGGATGTCGACGAACTCCTCACGACGCTCGACGATGTGGTACTGCGTTCCGTCTTCGCCTATCGGAACGCCGAACTCCTCCACGAGGTCGGTCCCTTCGCTTTCGCGGTCGTTGTTGACGGGCATATCAAGCTTCGAGGCGTCGACATCGTCGTGCCAGAGCACATCCGGTGAGAGTTCGTCCCAGTCGAGCGCTTCGATGATCTCCTGGTCGGCATCGGAAGGCCTGATGTGGCCATCAATCCCGGAGTCAACACCGGGCGACTCCGTGGTGACGCCACCGTCTGGCACAGCAGCCTGCTCGACTAGTTCGGCCTCGACGACTTGGCCGTCGCGGCGGGTCACGGAGACGGCGTGGCCAAGCTGCTCGTAGGCGCTGAGCAGCAGCGCGACCGACCGACTCGGCGCGAAGTAGTCGCGGAACTTGTCGAGGAACTGCCGCGGGTTGTCCACGTCACAGTGCTCTTTGACTGCTTGGGCGTCGGTGTCGGTCAGGCCGAGGTCCTGAAACGTCTGCATGGAGAGGATTCGCTTCAGTTCTCGCTCTTGGGCCTCGCGCTTGGACTCATTGATGTTCTCAATATCGGCGAACTGGCGCTTGAGCTTCCGGTTCTCTTTCTTCGTCTTTCCGAGCCGCCAGAAGGCGACGATGAAGACTGTGCCGAGGATGACCCAGCCAGCGGGCCACTTGATCAGCATCATACCGAAGATGAAGAAATGTCCGGAGAGGCCGCTCAGTGGGTTGTCGTAGAACGTGTACCATGTGACGGCGTCCTCGATGACTGCCTCAACACGGTCTGCGCTAGCGTCTTCGGCGAGCAGCCCTGCGCTCGCGAACTGCGAAACCACCCAGTCGTACTGGCCAGCCTGCTGCTCGAGGTCGTTGAGTTCAGCGGCTGGGAGGTGGGCGAAATCCGCTTGCTGGACCTTGATAGTGGCTCGGTAGGTGGTAATCTTCCCATCCGCGCGCGCACGGAACACGAGTTGGTAGGTGCCGGCGGTGCCCTGCGTGTCGAGGATGTACCGCCCGATGGACTTGTCAAACTTCAGCGTCGCGGCGTCCTCGCGAACAGAGGCCTTGATGACGTCCTCGGGGTTGAAGTTCCGCGGTTCGAGTTCGAGGACCTGCCCACTCGCCGTATAGACCACGCCGATCTCGGTGGTAGTGCTGTCGACGCCGCTACTGACGTGGCGGGGCTGCTCGACGTAGAGGTCCGCGTTGGCTTCAGTCTGACTTGGTTCGTCGGTCTCGGTGGTAGAGTTGTTCGCTGTCTCGGTGCCGGTTGCAGTTCCGGTCTCGGTGCCATTCTGAGTCTCGTTCTCAGCCGCCCCCATGTTGGTCGTGGAGATACTGTCTGACGCGGGCGCGCTACTTGCCGCGGCGACACCGCCGACCGTCGAGAGTAGCAGACAGACGGTGAGGAGGAGCGCGAAGGTGCGTTTCACCGGCTCTCACCCCTGGAGTTGGTCATCGAAGATGTGTCGAGTTCGAGCTTCTCGGCCTCACGGTCCTGCTCGCTGGAGCGGGTTAGCCCGAGGTCGCCAAGCAGCCCGGTGGTTGCTTCGAAGATGGGCTGTCCGCCGGGATCTACGTACTCCTCAAGCTCGTCGACGTAGTCTTGCAGCTGCTGGGCGTAGGCTTCAGCCTGATCGGCGCCGCGCACTTGGTTGTTGAACGCGAGCTGAACGAGGTGGCCGGTTCGCTTGTCGACGACTGGCGGCAGCGTCGTCATACTCTCTCGGTTTTTGCTGTCGAGGTCGTCGTCGAGGTCGCCCGCGTGGGTGACGGCCACGGTGTTGAACAGGCTGATGTCGTTCTCTAGTCGGTCAGCAGTGAACGTGGTCTGTTTGAGGAGGCCGTCGACGACATCGCCAGTCCCGTCACTGCCGACGCGGTGGTATTTCTCCTTGTGGTCACCAATCTCGTTCCGGGCGAATCGGTCTCGGAACTGTTCGTACTTGACCTCCAGGCCGCCTCGAGAGAACTGTTTGGCGACTTTGAAGCCCATGCTCTTGTCGTCGACCTCGCCGGTCGTCTTCCCCAACCTGGCACGGATTCCGTTGCCGGTATAGAGGATGTGGAGGTCAAAGTTCTCCAGCGTCTGCAGGGCGTTCGTCCGGCCGTGTGCGTACGCGCCGGCGATGGTGAGCAGCCAGAAGCCGACACCGAGGAAACCGATGTTCCGGTGGGCACTCGGCAGGACAGGGACGAGAAACAGCACGAGCGCGAAGACGAACATCGCGCCGGCCACCCACAGGTAGGAGTAGTGCCGGATCGACGCGCCGAGCTTCGCGACGGCCCCGGTATCGTCCCATCGGTCCGGGGTTCCGTCCTCGCCAGTCCCGGCCATCAGGTTACTGACCAGCGTCTGACCGTGCTTCAATGGGTTCAACCCCATGTCTCGATACCTCCGGTTTGGCTATTCTGGTGAATCATGGCTCTCTGGAACGTCTGCTGTCTGGTTTGGGTCGCGGGAGGGCAGTACCGCGCGCGCATTGAGGATGGATGTCTACCGGCTGCTGTTCTATAACGTCTGAAGGGTCGTTATCACTCCGCCTCCGGGCGATTAGTGCGCCTGTATCAACTCTGGACCGCCACTGGACGGTTACTTCATTACGTCACGTATCCGTGAGTCCCGCCTTCATTCGGGTCTACTGCAGGGGTGTACGTGAGCTTCAGCTTCCGGTGTGCAGCCGTCCCTCTACCCCGTTTTTCGTGGGTCATCTGAGCGTCTGTATTGTCACCGAGGCAGTCGAAGTGGTTCTTTATTGCTTGATGTATCGCCCGGTGACTCATGTTGTCCTCGCCATTCTCGGCTGCCCATGCCTCGTACACCTCCGTAATCTCGTGCTTGAACTCGTACTGTTCGCGGTCGTCGACTGTTGCCAGGCACCGCTTCGCGAACTTCACTGCCGGGTTGCTGGTCGTCTCCTCGAACGCGAGGTGTGGCGGGACTGTCGAAGACCACGGTGCCGCCTCGAACACCTCGTGGTCAAGGTAGGCGACCCGAGCGGAGAGGCCGTCCCCGTCGCCGCCGGTGTCGAGGTGGTGGGACCGCGGCGGCGCCGTCGAGATCGGCATGACGTACCCATCGCCGGAGACCATCGCGCACTCCCCGGGTTCGAAGCCGGCGACCGTCGACGCTGGTCCCGTATCGTCGATTCGGGTCTTGAACACCTCGCGGATGTCCGGTTTCTGCCCCGAGAAGGCGAACACGCGATGGAACAACCCCGATACGGACGGTGAGAGCTGCTGTTTGAACTTCTGTGTGTCGGCGATGATCTCCATGTCGACGTGGCGCATCAACGCGAGGAGGTCGGACATGGTGTCAATCATGTACGACTCGATGGTCGACTCTGAGTCCTGCTCGGACTTCTGTCGGGGCGCGATTTTGTGGAGCTCGCGCATCACGACCGACAGCGTCGGGTAGTCCTGCAGTTTCTTCTCGCGAATCAGGCGCTTTCGCTCTTCGTGGAGTGAGTCGAGGAGGTAGGAGGCGATGACCTTCTGGTCGGCGCTCTCCTCGAGCAGATGGACCGTGAACGAGGCGACTGTCTCGGGGTGTTGCATCACCTCGTCCCAATCAAGGGTGTGCTCACACCGGTCATCCCGGATGTAGCCTTTCTCCTGAGCGGTCTGCAGCCCACGTTCGATGCGGTCGGCAACGGTCTCGCCGGCGTTCGTCTCGTTTCGGACCACTGCCGCCACGTCACGAAGCGTCCAGTCCTCGTCGCGCTTCGAGAGCTTCTGGTGGGCGCTCTTGAGGTAGTTCTCTTGGGTGCGTGTCGTGTGAGGCAGCAGCATCACCAGCTGTCGGTAGGTCAACTCCGACGCCGGAATGGTGAATGGTCTGACGACGTGTTCCTCTGTCTCACTATCGAAGGGTACCTTCGAGGCCGCAAGACCGTGGGTCAACGGTGCGTAAACCCGCACCGACGGCGGGTCGTGATTGTCGAATCCCACATCGAGACCCATGTCGTCGCGGATACCGTTGAGTATCTCTTGACGCTGCTCGATGTCGTACATCGCGTTCTCCGATTTGAAGAAGTCGAGCAGGTCGACAATGACGTGACCACGATCCATCCGGTCTTCGACGAGTGTCTCGACGAACGTGGACTTGCCCGAGCCCTGCCCGCCCGTGACGAGCGTGGCCTTCAGGTCGGCGTTGGGGCCGGCGTCGATGAGTTGTGGCGCACGGCGGCCGGCACTCGTCGGGCTGTAGTGCCGGACTCCCACCTGGTGTTCGTACTCAGTCGCCGGCACCTCCATCACGAGGTCGGCATCGACGAGGCCGTCGACTGCGGCCGCAGACACCGCCGTGTTGAACGCCGAGGCAAGCATTGCCGCCCGCTGTCGGGTCACGTCACCCTGACGAGCGGCCTCCACGAAGCCATCTTCGTGCTTGCTGAACTGCCGAAGCGCGTTCGGTGACCACTCCCGGTCTGTGTCAGCGAGTGCTCCCTTGTACCGCGGCAAGTCAGACACTTGAACGTCGAGTTCGGGCAGCAGGCCGTCACGGATCAACAGCGCAACCTGCAGCCAGTCACCGTCGGCAAGGGCTCGGCTGCCCTGGTCGGCAAGGTCTTGGACTGCCTGTCGTTTCTCGTCGAGACGGCGCTGTCGCTGCTCGCCCTCGAAATACTGGATTCGGTCCATAATCAGAAGGCAGCCTGCTGTTCGGGGTCGTCAGTCAGTTCCATGATGGCTGCTTCGAGTTCGCGGTGAAGCTTCCGGAACTCTCGGCCAAGGTCGCTTGCGATCTCCTCCTGCTCCTGCAGCGCATCGTCGATGACGACTGCCTCGGGGTGGCTGTCAAGGTACTCGGAGAGGACTTGCCGACCGCTCTGTGTCCCCTCGCGAACCGTCGACGTTCGGCGCCGCAGCCGGTAGGGAAGCTCGCCCCGTTTCAGCGCACACCGTGGGTTTTCGCACCGACATGGGGCGGCCTGTCGGTCGCCTTCCTGCCAAGCACGGTAACGTTGCCGGTAGAACTGGCCAACCCACTCGGAGATGTCGCCGACAAGGATGCGCTCGGCTGTCTTGGCAGCCTCGTCGAAGCGGTCGTCAAGCTCGTCGATGTCGTCGTAGTCGGTCAATTCGGACGCCTTGAGCATCTCCTCGATCTCGTCTCGGTTGTCGATGATGCGGTTTTGGTCCATTATCGGATCTCCTTGTGCGGCTGTTCGAAGTAGACAAACAGCGTAATGAACGCGGTGGCGCCGAGTGCCAGCGCCATCATCCAGACGACGCCGGAGCGGAGTGCGGTCCACGCACCGACGACAATAATGACTGACCCAATGACGGTTCGGGCTTTCTCGACTGGGTTAAACAGGTAGTTCCTGGCCGCTTGCGTCCGGAAGGCAGCAATCAACAGCGTCACGACAACCGTGACGGCGACAAGAGCAAAGAGGAACGTCGTGTCGGCCATCTATTCCCGACCTCCATCGGTGCTCGAGGGCGGTCGGTCAGACGATCCTAGTTCTTCGTCGAGGTAGCGGTACAGTCGTCGGCCGCCGAAGTAGACGACTAGCGCACCCGCGAGGATGATGGCTGTCCACATCAGGATGGCGTACATCCCGGACAGCAGCACGAGGCCCAACAGGATAGCTAGTGCCGCTAGCAGCGTTGTGACGCCGCCGAGGGTGTCGGCCTCTAGATCAATCCCAATCATGGCTCATCCTCATCACTCCCGAAGAACGGGATGTCGATTCCGAACAGTTCTTCGATGCGGTCATCCATCTGAGTGAGTTCTCTCCATCCTGCGCCGAGCTTGTCTTTGCGCGTGGCATCGGTCTTGTAGCGGATCTGTGGCGGGTCTGAGACGGTCGCAACGACCACAGTTCGGTCGTCGACGCCGTCGTAGCCTTGCTCATATAGGGGCGCGTAGGCCTCCTCGTTGTCCGGCACGGTGGCCCACTCACCATCGTCGGTCTGATACTCCACCGACAAGGCGTCCGTCCCGTTCGGGGCACGGATCACGTAGCCAGTCCCGTTGCCGCTCATGTTGGCGTACTCCCAACTGTCCTGCTCGGCCACGCCGACACCGGTGACGGATTCGAGATTACTGATGGTGCTGTCCTTCCGCGATGAAAACCACGAGGAGTCGATGTTGATGGGCCAAACCACCGTCGTCGGCTCGGAGACGGTGAACTCCACGGCCGTGAAGTCGCCCCCCTCAACAGGCTCGAAGCTTGCCGTTGGGTCGCCAACCACGGGGTCGACGGATTCCCGAACGTACGGGTGCCAGTACTCCTCGGGGATGTACAACCGGACCGCCCGGTCGATCTCCTCGCCGTAGGTCACACAGAGGAAGTCGTTCCGGATATCGCTCGTTGTCCAGCTGCTGACGCCACACTGCTCGAGTTCGGTCGCAACCTCAATAGTCATATTCGGCGCCGATACGTCAGCGCGAGCGTAGCCGTCCTGCTCGAAGTTGGCCTTCGACGCGTCGTCGGTGAGGCTGTGGCTGGCGTCGATGGTCGTCATCGTCGCCGCCCCAACTGCTGTGGAGAGCAAGCAAACGGCCAGCAACGCGGAAATCAGCCGTCGCATGGCTCCCCCTCTGGTGTACTGGGCGGCACGGCTGCGGCTATCGCATTCGCCATCTCGACGAACGGTACTGTACGTGTGCGTGTCATGGGTCGATTTTGATCTCGTAAAAGCGGCGGTCGTATAGGTCCCGTACGGCTTCCTTGATGTCGTCAGAAAGCAGATAACTCAGAACGACACCAGCGATGACCGCTGCTGCACCACCGCCAGAGACGACGATGGCGTAGTACGATGCCAGCAGCAAGCCTGAACTCACGAACAGGAACCAAGTTAGCTCGACGGCTCCCTGTGAGGTCACGCTAACTGCTTTACTGACGAGGCTCTTCGGGATGATGGTTGGTACACGGATCATTGATGAGTCACCCCGTGAGGCTGGCGTAGGCCAGTCGCGCTAGCCCGACCAGTAACGTGATGCTGAAGATGACGATCAATACAGCCGTGGCGCCGAACGTGAACAGGCTCGACACGTACGCGAACACCGCCGCCACAAAGGAGTAGATGACCTGTTCCTCAGGCGAGCCGATGAACACAGCAGTGATGGCCTGGAGGCCGAAGGTCAGCGGCTCTGACTGCGGGTCCGCGGTGACGCGGCCGCCACCATCGTTCACCGCGGACATCAGGCGCTCACCTCCGCAAGGCCGCCCTGTGCCCGTTCCGTGATGTACTGGTAGCTTGCGACGGCCGATACCGGTGCGAGAGCGGTAAAAGCGAGTCCAAACAGGCCGATGATTGCTGCGGACCCAGTTGCTAGCAGCCCACCAGCCGAGACGAGGTGACCTGTCGTGTAGGCCATCATCCAAGCTCCGCCGGTGAACAGGAGTGGGTGGATAACCGCGTCGGCCGTGTCTTCGTAATCCTCAACAGCCATCCTTGCAGTCACACCGCCCAACCACCAGGACAAACGCTCTCGGACGTTCATAGCCCCACCCCCTCGGGCAGGACGATCTGGTCGACGTAGGCCTGCATCCGGGTGATGAGCGGGCGGTCCACGTCCTTGCCGGTGGCCGCGTAGTCATCGGTGAAGTAGGTCAGTTCCTCACTTGCGCTCTCGGCAGCGTTGTCCTCGAGCACGAGGGTGTGGTCGACCGTTCGAGTCGTGGTGTTGACCATGCGCGAATCGGCGAAGTCGCCGCTACTGTTCTCACTGAGCAGGTAGACCGTCGCCGATGCGTCGCCAGCACGGTGTTCGACCGCGATGGTGTCCCAGTCAGAGACGTTGACGTTCACGCGGGCGTTGACGTAGTCCTCGAGTGTCGCATTGTTCGCGTTGAACGTGCTTTGGGTGTCCTCAGCATACTCCTCGGCGAGGTCCGCGTCGGTCGTGTCGCCACTCAGCTTTGCCTGCGCTGTCGAGACTGAGTAGGCTACCCGGTCTTGATAGCCCACCAACGCCGCCGTCGTAGCGTCGACGCGCTCGCCAAAGGTTGCATCGTCGTCTGTGTCCGTGCCAGTGAGTTGTTCAAACAGGCTGTCCTCCTCGTCGGTCTGTGCGACGACGGCGCCACTCATGCCGGCGATTAGCAGCATGGCAGCGACCGCGACGCTTGTGAATGCGATACGCATGATGATGGAGAATATCCCGGAGCCGGAGTCGAACCGGCCTACCAATCCGGGATAGGTGGGCGGAAGGCCCATCGACGCCGCAGGGATCGAACCTGCGTGCGCCGAGGCGACGCTCTTCGGGAGCGGCCGTGTAGGGGTATTGAGCTGTCAGAAAACTGTGCTAGGAGGCGTCTCTACGAGTCAGCTTCCCCCCAGTCCGGCTCGGACCAGTCGGCGTTTGCAATTGCCGCCGTCCACG
>Ga0306916_100612_pt1 | contig 10454 bp, 10 predicted proteins | sample AntDeeMetag20062_FD_190409 | JGI IMG/M metagenome (GOLD analysis project Ga0306916, IMG submission 190409) | Saline lake microbial communities from Deep Lake, Antarctica - Metagenome TFF 2006 #2 (v2) (version 2) | ecosystem: Environmental > Aquatic > Non-marine Saline and Alkaline > Saline...
CGCGTTCGCGCTCTTCCCAACCGTAGTGTTCCTCGACGTGGCCGATCCACGCCGTAATGGACTCGCTGCCGAGTCCCTGTCGGTGGATGACTTCGCCGTCCTCGACGACCCACACGCGGTGTGGGGTGCCGGCGGCGTGGTAGTGGGTGCGCCCGTCGCCGTCGATTCCGAGACGGTACGCGTGTCGCGGGATGGCGTCGATACATTCTTGCCTGCTGGGGTGTCTGATTGACATGGGTTTGCTTGGTTTCAGACCCGACTCGCGTGTCATCGCACGCGGGTTTTCCAGAACGAATACTCGCTCTGAGAGCCGGGTCTGTCTATATCACTGTACGACAGGTTGCCACATAAAACCTTTTGTCATAACCGATAGTAAATAGAGGTATGGATCGAGAGAAACCGGGTAAGCGGATCGTGTCTCACGAGGAGCTGATGGAGGGCATCCGCAAGATCGAGGGGCCGGCGTTCACCGCGCCGGAGCTTGCCGCAGGTCTCGATCTAAGCGAAGACAGCGCCCGCGAGCGTCTCTACAACCTTGTCGACAAAGGAACCCTCTCGATGAAAAAGCCCGGTCACCGTACCGTCGTGTTCTGGCTCACCGACGATCAGCAGTCGGACGTTTCAGACGCGTAGTGGTGGACGCCCTCTTCAGTTATCCAGTACAGCACGCTCCGTGTCCCGGTTTTCTTCTTTGCTAAGAGTCCTTCGTCGACGAGCATATTCATTCGGCGACGGACTCCGTCCTCACTGTGATCCAGTTCGCTCGCGATCTCAGGCGCGATAAACGCTGGATCCGGCGAGCTAAGGAACACGCGCAGGATTTCGAGCGTCGTAATTGACGGATCGGGGCCACGACTCACAGTCTCAGGTTGTTGCGTCGTGTAAAATAACCCGTCGTTGGAAACTACCCGTGAAAACTACCGTTCATGACCGATAGTTAAGTAGGTGGAGATTATAGCGGTAACTGGAGATGCACCCACGCGCCCCCTTCGCTCGGCACCTACGGAGGAGCCACGGGTGCAGAATCCCCCGCCGGCGTCGGGATTACGAACGTCATAACTCGCATATGGAGCGGCGCGGTTCGATCCCGCGAGCGAGTCATCCGGCTGCGTGCCGGGGGGTGGCGACCAATCGCCGCGAAAGGAGCCCGCGATCGCGAAAGCGATCGTGGACACGACCACAACAGGGTGTGCTCGCGAGCGACACCTGCCGAGTTTTCGGCACAACCCCCTGCGGCTCGCCCCGTTTGGGGCTTTTCAGTACCTCAGCGCTCTTTCAAGCTGAGAACGATTCAGTTACGCATCCATTTAGTTTCAGTTTCGCAGCGCTCGCTGGAACTAAGTACGGAGCCGCGAGACGTGTCAGTAAGCGGTCTCGCTACGAAATTGACGCGCGGGCCGGTCCCGCGTCTGTGGAGACAAGCGGTCTCTCGCAGAAAGACTCCAGCCCTAACTGGAGTCCGATGATGCCGGGCACAAACCCCCTTACGTGAACCCCAATCAAGAGTTCAAGGTCGTGCGTTCAGACAGGCCACATCCGACAAAGGAGGTGGTCTGCGTTGGCACCTAGTTCCGACTTCTGCCGCAGCGCCCATAAATCTTGTTACCGTAAACCGGCGGTATCGCCGGGGTATCCTGTCGTTAACAGGACATACGGGGGTGTGCAGTGACGTTTTCTGTCGAGGAGACCGTCGCGGACGCGATCGTCCCCGACACCGGCAGTCTTCGCTTTGCGTCGTCGACCGAGACGATCGGCACGGTCGTTCGCGAGCCCATGAGCGCGAGTGAGCTGCACGGCGCGCTGTTCGGCGTCGACGGCCCGCTTCAAGACGCGTTGTTTACGGCCGCCGAGGAGATCGCCGCCGACGTGGATGGCGACCGCACGGCGTTCCGCGAGCGCCTCAACGCGCTCCGCGATCCCGACATGGACGCGTCGGTCGACGGCTCGTTCGTGACGGATCTGATCACCGGGCTTTCCGGTGGCAACCGGTTCCGCACCCGGAAGCTCGTCGCGCAGATGGGTGGTAACACGTATCTCGACATTCGGACCTCCTTCGAGGATATCTACGCCGGCCCGCTGACGGTGCTTCGCGTGGCCGACGTGACGCCGACCGTCGTTGTGTCGCTGTCGGCCGACCTGTTTGACACCGACACCGTGCGCCGGGAGGCTCGCGAGGCGCTCCTCGAATACTGCACCGAGCTTGCGCGAGCGTGTGACGTGAGACTCGTCGCGACCGGGCTCGTCCAAACCCGGCTCATGCAGGAACACCGCGAGCTACTCCCCGCAGGTGTTATTGAGAGTGCAGCCGCACGCCTGCGTGAGGTAGCAGGGGTTGTCGACGGCGACGACGTGGTCGCCGAGGCGCTCGCGACGATCGACACCACCGATTCTGCGTGGAACGTGCTCCGCGTGATCTGCGAGGGACGGAGCGACTCCGCACGGTACGCGGCGCTTCGGTCGGACTCGCGTCTCGACTTCGGCCGGTCGCGTCTGAGCCAGTGCCTCTCCACGCTCGTCGAGGCCGACCTCGTGTTCACCGAAGGCCCCCAGAACGACAAGTACGCAATTGCCACCCCAGCCGGGACGGCCGCGTTAGACGCGCTCGCTTCGGATATCGGCCTGCAAACCGGACTCGGAGACTTCGAAAATGAAGGTGTTAGCGAGACCCTTCAAAGCAAAGTTGATCCGTGTAACGACGCGCAAGCACGGGAGGGGGGGTCCCCGGACCCGGACCAACCCCGCAACGGCACCGACGGCACCGCCGACGGCGACCGCCCGGCGGCCGCGGAGGCTGACGCCACCGATCAGCCCGCCGAATCCGGCGGTCGATCCCACAGCAGTGGGTTCGCACCGGTCGAAACCCTCTCTCGGTGGGAGCATCATGCCGCCGTGGCGTCGGCGCCGAAGGGCGGTGTGGGTGTGGACGATGTGCCCCTCGGAGGTGTGAACAACGCCGCTTTCGAGGAGTGGACGGTCACCCGGCAGGACGACAATCGGTCGCCGATCTACTCCTACAACGACAGCCGCGACGAACTTGTGGTCGGCGCCGATTGGCACGGGCCGCTCCAGTACACGGTGTCCGTCGCAAGGGCGTTATTGAGCCCGCTCGCGTTCGAGCAGGTGCTTACGCCCGACCGGCTGGACGGGAAGGCGGGCGATCTCGACGCCCTGTTGAATGGTGTGAAGGCGGAACTTCGCGACAAGCGGTGTCTCGGGTACCTGAAACAGGCGTACAGCGGGGAGAAGTACGTCAAAGCGCTTGAGGGCGGCCTTGAGGACCTCACGACGTTGACGGCGAACATCGAGAACGGCGACTTCAGCGAGGAACAGCGCGATCTGCGGAGCGAGACCATGAAGCTCGCGCACGGCCTGATCGGGACGGCGACGGGCATCTACGACCTCCTCGACGTTGACGTGACGCGAGTGCTCCGCCTACCGGGCCGAGTGACGAGCGACATGAAGACCGGCGGCAGAAAGGACCTCCAGCAGTGTATGGTTCGGATGGCGACGATCGCCTCGAAAATGGGGCTGTACACGCAGTCACGCGTCCAGTTCGAGCCGCGAGACGAGAAACGCGAGGCGATCGGGAAGGCACCGTTGGTCGACGCCGCGGATCCAACGGGCACGCATATCGGCCAGTGGTCGATTCAAGGCTACGGCGCGACCGACCTCACCGACGATATCGAGTACGCGCTCGAACACCCCGAGAAGTTCGGCCTGCCGATGCAGGTGGAGTCGGAACACTACGCGGACTTCGTCGTCGATATGCCGATCGAGGCGTCGTTCACTCGCGAGCGGGTCGCCACGGCGACGGCACGTATCCTGGGCGAGCGGTCGATGCGGATAACGCGGCAGGCGGTGAGCGTCATGCAGGCGTTCACGGGCTCGATCCACGACGTGACGAAGGCGCTGTTCTTCAAATCGAGCGAGGACGGCCGGCACGTCCGGGTCGACGATCTCAAGTACGCGCTCTCGACGCTGCCGAAGAGCCGGATCGTCCCGGAACGCGGCTCGAAAGGGACGAAATCGGCGATACTGCACACCCTTCTCGATACCGACCGTCCGCTCTCGCAGCGCGAACTCTGCGAGCGCGCCGGCGTCTCGCCAGGAACCTTCGCGGGCCACGGCGACAAACGTTCGCACCGAGACGAGCTGGCCGCGTTCGATTTGATCCGCGAGACCGAGTCCGGCTGGGTCGTCTGTCTGACGTACCGCGGGGCCGACTTCGACGCCACGACGCCCGGCGGGCGACCGGACGCGCTGCCGTTCTACGCCGTTCACGACGGTGAGGGGAGCTACCGCGATCGTGTTGCCGACGCCGACGGCCGGGAGGACTCTCTCCGAGGGGCTATCTACGAGGCGGCCGTCGCGCTCGAACCGATGGACGCACTCGGCGACCCGGACCACCCCGTCATCGGCGCGACCTACGGGACGTTCACCCGAGAGCGACTCCGGGGCGTGGCCGACGCCCGGCCGGAGTGGCGCACTCTGCTCAACGCCGCCTGCGCGTTCGTCGGCGACGACCCGATGGGGATCGGCGGCGATCCCGACCCACTGACGACCGTCGCGACGATCGGTCGGGAGCCTGAGCAAGAACCTATCACCTCCGATATATCCAAACAGGCGGCGACGGCGAGCGACTAATCCGTGTAGGGTTTCGCTAACACCTTCCAAAATCACCAGACGGGGAGCGCGGAGGGTTTCGCTAACACCTCGGAAACTGGAAATCGTGTAGTTGTCGGCACCCGGTTCTAAAGGGACCTATCACAAAGAGTAACATAATGAGTCGAGGCAATCGCGACCAGCAATCGACGGTGGATGAGCGGTGCGACGGGTGTGATCGTGGCATCGATCAGGTGTATCTCGATGCGGGTACCTCGTTCGATGTTTGGCTCAACGACGCTGCCAGATCGGATCAGCCGGCGCCGAGTCACGGACAGTACCACTTCTGTGGCACGTGTGTGTTCGAGGTACTCGGTCTCGTCGACGAACACTTCGAGGCAGATTACGAGATGCCGATGAGCTGCGAGTTTTGCGGCGAGCCGACCGGCAGTATCCCGGCGCAGTTCACCTACCAGCCACACGGGACGGACACGACGATCGCCCACTTTGTTTGTTCGTCGTGTCTCCCGATCGTCCAGCAGTTCTGTGAGCAAATCCCGGAGGACCAGCCCGACGGCGACACGTACAAACCTCGCGAGCCGAGCGACCGGCCGTACACCGACGCGAAAGACGCCGTGTTCCGGTATGCGAAGCCCTACAACCAACTGATGGCCGGCGACCGGTTCGTCCTCGAAGCGCGCCAGCGAGCGACGGAGGACTTCCCTGAGCAACGTCTCAAGATCGCGGCGTCGATCGCCGACCGCGGACGAAACCCCGAAGACTCGTTCGAGGCGCCACTGTCCGATATACGCGTACTCTGTGGCAACTGGATCGGTATTCAGCCGACGGACGGCACGCTCGAACTGGACTACGGGACCGGTACTCGACAACTCCGGATTCGCTTCGACGACGCCGCTGCACCCGACAACCGGTACCGGTCGTTCGAGGGCTACGTCACGCAGATCGCGCCGCCGACCGAGAGAACGCACCGGCGCCCTGCCTAACATTACTACACGATAGTAACATGTGAACCGAGCCGGGCTGATCGCTCTGCCAACATTCCCAGAAAACGCGGAATCCACGGTTAACGTGAAAACAGTTAACTGTACGACGCACTCACTGTGTCACATGGCTATTGACGGAGAGGCCCCCAATTCCCCGGCTGAAGACGAGATGTTGCCGGACGAGCGGGAGATACTCTCCGAGCGCGGCGAAGCGCTCGACGAAGCCGATGACGACGATCTCCTCACGGTGGATGAGGTAGCGGCCGATCTCGGAATCGATCTGAACGAGTAACGTGCCGCGTTCGCCGAGCAAACTCCGTATTCTCCCGGAAGCGGCTACCGATATCGAAGAGATCCAGCAGCGTGACCCAGAGGGTGCGACACGAATTCTGAAGAAGATCGATGACTGGAAAGATCAGATTCAGTGGGGCCGTGTCCCGCAAGAACACTTGACGTATCTCTCCGGGTCAACGTCGTACAATTTCTACCGGCAACGAATCGGGAACAGCAGGTACCGCGTCGTGTACGAGATTAGTGACGACCTGATGACCGCGGTGGCCGTCTTCCCGAAAGACGACGACGCCTACGACCTCGACGACTACCGGAGTCGATTGGATCGACACTGATCGAGAGCGCTCCGACGCCCCTTCCACGTCACTACAATATAGTAACCACCGAATCTTTCGGAGTTAGTATTGGTATACGGTTATATTCTCATCATCTGTTGTTGAACGGAGGTTTTCTGCATATTTTTCTTCTACAGTCATTGCATGATCCTTATCAGATGTCTTTTCCACAATACCGGCGCCAACGATATCTGCCAGAGCCGTGACCATTGCAGGTGAGTTAGTATCGGACAGTTTCCCGACCGAGTGCGCAACGACGCGGTCTGGAAAGTTCGAGGAATACCCGACATACAGCGCAATTTCTGTGTCCCACGCCGTACGCAGCCAATGAGGGATTTCATCAAACAAAACGTTCGCTTCCCGCTCAAGGCTCTGTAAAGACGGGTACTTGTATTCAATTTGAATACAGTAAACGCAGTGGGGTGTTGAGGCGCTGATGAGGTTCTGGGCTTTATCTCTGATCTCTATCTTCCCATCTGAGGGAGTAAATTCGATCCAATCATCTATTTTCGGAGGTGGTAATTCAGAATCCCAATTGGAGAATGATTCGTAATCTTCCTCAAGAAGATGCGAAGCGTTGTTACTTTGATATAGAGCACAGACGGCTTCTTCTGGGGGCATAGAATACTCCAGCAAATTATACACTTCAGATTCAGCAGCTCCTCTGGTCATCTTAGGGATTCTTGCTACTTTTTCGATAGCCGATTCAACGTCTTCTTTAGTGTAACTGCGACCTTCCCAGACTTCTCCCATCGTTAAAACGAGCTAAGGTACCTACCGGCATAATCACCCACCACCGACACTCGCAATCCCGCCACAGAGTTGGCACGAAAATCTTTAAGAGGGTTGGCTGTATGTGTTCAAGTAACTGAGAAGCAGACGGCACAACCCCCTATACTCCCGCCGACTGCGGCCGCCGGCTCGGTCGTCGGGAACTCGTCACACCGGGTGACGGGCCGACTCTGCTCTCGGACGAATAGCCACGGCACCCACCAACGAGACGCTGGCGGCCTCGACGCCGCCGCACAACCCCCCTACATGTCCGAAACACAACGCACCAGAGAGGCATCGACACGTCGATCGCCCGGCGCGCGCGAGTCGCCATACCCGCGGGAGAACTACTTCGCGAGCGTCGACGACGAGTACGACCCGGAGCGCGAGCCGCTCGACGACACACGCAACGATCACCACCTCCGGACGCTCGATCGCGGGACGAGCAAAGACGAGTGGATCGTCGCGACGCTCCAGAAAGGGCAGGCGACGATGCTCTGTCCGTACGCGCTCAACGAATCGCCCGACGCCGAATGGGCGCTGCACGACGAAAACGGAGAGGTCGTCTTGAGCGACCCGAGCGAGTACCCGCCGCCGGCGTCGGGCTTCGTGACGCCCGAGACCGACACGGCCGCCCGGAAGCCGTCGACGAGTCAGTGGCGGTTCAACCCCGACCACGGCTATCTCGTGTTCGGCGGGATTCCCCGCGATCAGTGTCGTGAGGAGTTTCTCGCGTTCGTCGAGGAACTGCTGGACGCGATCGAGGCCGAGCCGCTCGAAGGTGAGCGCGACGCCGCACTCGAACTGGCCGCCGACCTCAAGTCGCGTGGCGACCGTCCGGATTCCGATATCTGCGAGCTGATCGTCCGGAAACTCCTCGGCAGCGAGTCGCTCCGTGAGTTTGTCGCGACCGGCAACTACTGATTGGCCTCCGGCGTCGAATTTTCCGCGTCGAACGCAAACACCTTTAGGAATCGGTTTCCGATATAGGCGTGACCCGGCAGCGGGCGTTCAATCCCGTGTCGCATTGAGCGACAACTTGTAAGGGGGTTGTGCCGGTGCGACACGGGCTGACGCCCGGTTGCTGGGTCATCATTCATACTGTTGCTTTCTCGCGAGCGTCGCTTCCGTTCTGATCGCCGTCTGTACACCTCGTGTTGGCCGTCAGTCCGGTTCGAGTCCGGGCCGGGGCGTTCGCAGTTTCGTCGGTCCTCGTTGTTCGCACGCAGAGAGGTACGCATTCATGTCCAACACTACTCCGTCATCGACCAGTCGAATCGCTCGTTCACTCGCACCGCGTCACGTCCTGCCGGTCGCGTTGCTGTTCCTGATCGCCGACCTGGCGCTCACTGATGCGCTACTCGGGCTCGCGGTCGAAAAAAACCCGATCGCAGCGTGGCTCTTCGAGTCGATCGGCGTCACGACGACCGGGGTTGTTGCTGTTGGGGTCGTGACGCTCGCGTACGTCGGTCTCGACGCACTCGATCGGTACGAGCGTGAACGGCGAGTGGTCTCCGGCGGGTTGCTCGGCGTCATGATCGCGCCCGTCGTCTGGAACCTTGGCGTGTGGGTACGCCTCGGTACGCCCAGCGTTGCGCTCGGGGGAGTCGTCGAGATGCTCGCGACCGTGATCGTCTCGATGGGTGTGGCCATCGGCGCGACCAAAGTGGATCTGGATAGGGTTCCACACCCAGATAGCGACACCGTGGTGTCGATCGTGTTGTCGGTGTTAATGGTGACGAGTATGGTCGGCGGAGCCGCTTTTGTTGGCACACAATCATTTTCTGATTCGGAAGCGGGTGGTACAGTCAGCGCTCAAGAATACAACAGTCAAAGTTTGATATTCTCGGTTAGCAGTGATGACTCACTGAGAGCAATAAATTCGTCAATGGGGTCCCAGGTATGGAGATTTGATGGCCATACATCTTCATTAACTACGGTGGCTGTTACACCTGACAAAAGTACTGTTTTCTCTGGTGGCTTCGACAACACAATAAAAGCAGTTGACACAACATCTGGTGAAGAGATATGGTCATTCAATAATCATAGAGATACTGTAAGAGAAGTATCTCTGTCGGGAGATGGCAGCATTCTATACTCAGTTTCAGATGATGGTACAGTAAGAGGAATTGATGCTGGAAGCGGGGCACAACTTTGGAAATATGAAAATGGTGGAAGATTGATTAGTGTAGAACCACTTTCAAGCAGCAATTCGGTTTTATATGGAACAGCTGGTGGGACTGTAAAAAGATTAAATATTGACGGAATGAACATATCATGGTCGGAGGGATTACATTCATCATCTTCTGATGAAGTGGATGCAATTGAACAATCAATTGGCGGTTCGGTCTACAGTGGAGCGGGTGACGGAACCGTAAAAAAGATTGACCCATTTTCAGGTAATATAACGTGGGTGTATGATAATATTGGCCCTGTAAATGATATTTCAGTATCAAATAGTGGTATCTATATTGCATACGATGGTGGTGTCAAATCCTTGAATTCATCTGGCGGTCAAATTTGGTCATACAATGATTATGCTGACAATGTTCGTTCTATATCTGCGTCACAAGTAGATGATGTTGTTTATACTGGAACAGGTAATGCTGGAACAATCAAAGCAATAAATACGACAAGTGTAAGTTCTATTTGGTCATTTACCGGTCACGGGTTGGGTGTGAATGCCATTGCAGCAGCACCTCCTTCAATTCAACCAGATCCTCCCTTCCCGGGCTGGGAAGACACCGCCCCGCTCATCCGTGCGGTCGACCAAAACGGCGATCCGGTCCGAAACGCGACGATCGAGGCGTGGTCCGTCGAAACCGAAAGCCTCGCTGACGAAGTCGAGAACAAAGAGGCACGCGCGCAGGAAATCATCGACGAGCTGGACAACGTCCAACCCGATCAGTGGACGCCACCGACACAAGTCGATCTCTCCTACGGCGACCTCACCGACCTCTACAACGACTCACAACCCTCGGGCGTCTACCCCACGGCCCACACCAAAGGCGACATGGGGATCGCGGGATGGGCGGACACCCACGATCTGATCCCGCGCCTCGAATTTGAGTCGGGTGAGAAAATCTACCTGTACGCGTGGGACGGCAGCGCCGGCGCGAACATGGGACCACTTGCCGACGGTGTCACCTCCGAACACTACGGCGAGATCGCCGACGACCCGACGTTCAACCTGAAACGGATTTCTCCGACCGGCGAGACACTGGATAACCACACGGTCGAATCGACCGAGAGCGAAACCTACTCCGGCGGCATCCCGCCGCTGTCGTACGAACACGACTACGCGACGGCCACGGTCCCGGACGGATACTACCTTGTGAGCGTGCAGGGCAGCGACACGCCGGGCTACGTGATCAAGGTTGGTGAGGCGACGGACGTGCTCACCACCGAGATGCGAAACGAGGCGAACCAATTGACCGAGCAGGCGGAGACG
>Ga0306916_100641_pt1 | contig 10199 bp, 5 predicted proteins | sample AntDeeMetag20062_FD_190409 | JGI IMG/M metagenome (GOLD analysis project Ga0306916, IMG submission 190409) | Saline lake microbial communities from Deep Lake, Antarctica - Metagenome TFF 2006 #2 (v2) (version 2) | ecosystem: Environmental > Aquatic > Non-marine Saline and Alkaline > Saline...
GGGGGGTAGGTTCGCTCCCCCTTTGGGGGGAGTCGGACCCGTGAGGGTGGCGTCCCTCACGGGACCCGCCGGTACCGGCGGACGGTCTCCCTCACGGGTTGGCGTCCGCCAACCCGTGAGGGACGCCCCGTGAGGGACGCCAATTCCGACCCAATTCCGAGCGCGTCCCCCGCCCCTGGCGGGGGACGCGTCCTACGTCGGATTTTTGTAGGTTCGCTCTCCCCCCGTAGGGGGGTCCCCGTGAGGGGGTCGCTTACCCCCCCTTCGGGGAGGGACGCTAAAGCGTCCCTCACGGGTAAGCGCTAGGATTTTTGTAGGTTCGCTCTCCCCCCGTAGGGGGGTCGAGGTCGCTTATTACGCTTTAGCGTAATAAGGTCGCTTCCCTCACGGGTACGGAGCGCTTGTCGAAGGGATTTTCGCGTCAGGCGCGAAAATCCCTTCGAGCAACTCGCAGATCTTCGAACCCCCTTTATCAAAAGGGGGTTCGAAGTCTGCGACTTGCGTCGGAATTGTCCCCCTCCCCCCTGCGGGGGGGCGGACAATTCCTAGCGCTTAATTTGTCCCCCCCCGTAGGGGGGAGGGCAAATTAAGCGACCTCTGCGAAGCGCTCAGTCGGAATTCGCGATCGCGAATTCCTAGCGCATAAATTGCCCCGTGAGGGACGCAATTTATGCGCTCGGAATTGGGTCGGACCCGTGAGGGAGGCCCCCGTCCCGCCAGGGGCGGGGGAGGCCTCCCTCACGGGTCCGCCGGCGTCCCTCACGGGTTGGCGCCCCTCACGGGGCCAATTACGACGCATACGCCAATTCCGACTCTCCGAGCGAACCTAGCCTCGCGAATAGCGAGGCTATTCGCTCGGACGTCCGCAAAAATCCTAGTGTCGGATTTTTGTAGGTTCGCTCTCTTGCCCATATCCCGCGAGGTCGCTTACCCCCCCTTCGGGGAGGGACGCTAAAGCGTCCCTCCCCGAAGGGGGGGTAAGCGACCTTACCCGTGAGGGACGCTTTAGCGTCCCTCCCCGAAGGGGGGGTACCCCTCACGGGGACCCCCCGTAGGGGGCCCGTGAGGGGGGCAGGAGACCCGTGAGGGGGACCTACGGATTTCGCCTCCCTCACGGGTTAACCCGTGAGGGAGGCGAAATCCGACCCAATACCGACTCCCCCCAAAGGGGGGAGCGAACCTACCCCCCCGAAGGGGGGGAGCGACGATCCCCTTGTCGAAGAAATTTCGTACGAAATTTCTTCGACAAGGGGATCGTCGCGAGTACCAGCGTCCCTCACGGGTTGTCCTGGACGACCCTATACAAATAGGGTCGTCCAGGCAACCCGTGAGGGACGCTGCATACGCCAATTCCGAGCGCATAAATTGCCCCCCCCGCAGGGGGGAGGCACGCAATTTATGCGACCTTCGCTCCCAGATATATGGGAGCGAACCTACAAAAATCCGACGTAGGTCGCATCCCTGACGGGTTTGCGTCCCTCACGGGTCAAACCCGTCAGGGATGCGCTAGGAATTCCGTCCGCCGGTACCGGCGGGTCCCCCCCCCTACGGGGGGAGGGTCGCGATCGCGAATTCCGACTGAGCGCTGCCCTCACGGGTCCTGCCCTCCTTCCTCCCCCCTACGGGGGGAGGGAAGGAGGGCAGGAGACCCGTGAGGGGGACCTACCAATTCTAACTATAATCGCAAACCTAGACTCGCGCATAATAGGATTAGTTACACCCTTAGGGTGTAACTAATCCTATTATGCGCGAGTCCGCCTCTTTGGCTTACACCTATAAGGGGACTTCCTACTTTAGCTGAGTGCAAGCTGTCCTTCGTACTTAGCAATTTTTTTGATACGGTGTTGTTCGCAAATAGCAAGCGCTCGTCTACGCTTTTAAATCTAGTAATAGTCTTATGAGATCATTACTCTATTTAACTATAATAACGTATGAAGTAGTGGGTTTAACCTTAGTCGTTTTTGCCCACTACTTTATAGCTTAATATATTTAATAGTCAGGAGCGGTTGTGTTATGCGAAGCGCTCCTGGCTCTAGATTTTTTTCATTTATTTTTATATTAATAATGAGTTTTTAATCATTACGAGCGGACCCCTCACGGGACCCGCCGGTACCGGCGGACGGAGTCTCGTCCCCCTCCCCCCTGCGGGGGGGGTTGGATCGTCCGAGCGGACTATAGCTTTTAAAAAGTTGAATCGTCCGTCCCCCCGCTTGGGGGAGACGATTCAAGCGGACGAGACTCGAGAGTCCGTCCGCCTGGGCTTACCTCCCCGCACGCCCGCAGGGGGGACAGTTTTAAATATCTTCGATTTCCTCCCGAGGATATAAGGGGGATAATCTTTGATTTTTTATTCGATGAAAAGTTTTACTGGTAGTTTATCCTTTTGTTTTTTAAAAGGCGGATACTTTGCGGTCTTAGTTTTATAGGACGAGTTAATAGACCCGGTAATATTGAAGCTGCTCTATAGCGGACCTATCGTCCGCTAGGACGATCCTACCCCCCCCCCGCAGGGGGGAGGGGGACGAGACTCCGTCCGCCGGTACCGGCGGGTCCCGTGAGGGGTCCGCTCGTAGTTATACTTTTTTTAAGGTATAAAAGCAAAGCCTGTTACCTTTTTATAATCTTTACCCTAATCTGCTTACTTTTTTACTGTCCGAAGCCCGGCCCGTGAGGGGCGCTTACCAAACGCAGCACGGCCGCTTTTCTATTATAAATACATTTAATGATTACATTCCTCACTACATAATTTCATAATTACATTAGATCTTGATTATTATATCCGTACATTAGATTTCTATTATTTATCAAAAATTTATTGCGCGTGTTACCGGTTGGTTTAATTGTAATGCATATCCTTTATTTAGTCTTATGCTATCCGGTGCTTGTCCTATTTATTTCTTTTCCCCCTTTTCTATATTAGGGGTAGTAGCAAATAGGCTGCGCACCTAAGGCACTATTAAAACACATAATCTATAGAAACATCTTGTTTGGTTCCATAGTATTTACTCTACTATTAACAGTAATATGTTATTTGGTCTAAGATGACCCATATATATATATATATATATATATATATGGGTCATTTATCTTGTTAAAGAATACGTCGTATTCTTTAACAAGACTTGGTTGTTTGTCCTCAGACTTCGTCGCTGATAGAAACGCCTTATTCCAACATCCCTTTATTTACACAATGTTTGGCTTTTGAGGCTTGGCTTTTACGACTAATCTATTAGGGTAGCGTGTTGAACCTGGTGTTACGAACCTCCCGGTTCGTAATAAATAAGAGGATTGTAATCCTGGGGTTGCCTTTTTTGGAGGTTGCTTAATAAGTGCATACCAATAAAGTGACCTCCTCACCTACCCAAGAATCGTGAGATTCTAATCACAATCTACTCATATAATTGATACGTTACAAGTTGTAAAGAAAAAAGTTTAGTAACATTAACATAGGTCACACGATAATTGTAAAGTGATGTGTTAATAATCATTACGAGCGGATTCCGCAGTCTCGTCCCCCCCCCGCAGGGGGGAGGGGGACGATTGTTGACATAAAAAGTGATAATAGGTGAAAACGTAATTATTGTAAAACAGGCTTAAATACCTAGTCTTTTGTTGTTCAAGTAATACGTAGGAAAGGATTTAAACTTAATATATTCTAAGTTTTAACTATTTATCATAGCCCGTAGGTCGTATTTGCCCGGGGTCAAACATTCAAGTGGCGAGCTTTCCATGTCAAATAAAGTTGACACAGTGCGAAGCCCGGCTGGGCTTACCTTCCCCCGAGGGGGGGGGAGCACGGCCGCTATGCTTTATATATAATAAAATGCTATAGAATTTTAATTAGGTCCCCCTCCCCCCGTAGGGGGGGGGTCCCATATATATGGGAGCGGAGGTGGGATTTTAGCGTAGTCCGAGCGAATAGACTCGCTATTCGTGAAGCTAGGTTCGCGAGGAGAGTCGTAATTGGGTCGGACCCGTGAGGGCGCCTCCCTCCCCCCGTAGGGGGGGGTTCCACCCGTGAGGGAGGCTAAATCCGTAGGTCCCCCTCCCATATATATGGGGTCTCCTGCCCCCCTCACGGGCCCCCGTAGGGGGGTCCCCGTGAGGGGGTCGCTTCCCTCACGGGTACGGAGCGCTTCGCATAGCGCTAGTCGCAGACTTCGAACCCCCTTTTGTAAAAGGGGGTTCGAAGATCTGCGAGTTGTAGGTCCGCTCTCCCCCCGTAGGGGGGTCGAGGTAGCTTACCCCCCCTTCGGGGAGGGACGCGCCGCCCCAGCGTCCCTCACGGGTAAGCGCTAGGATTTTTGCGTCCGTCCGAGCGAATAGCCCCGCTATTCGCGAGGCTAGATTCGCTCGGAGAGTCGGAATTGGCGCACGCCAATTCCGAGCGCAGAAATTGCGTACGCAATTTCTGCGACCTTCGCTCGCTGAGCGAACCTACAAAAATCCGACGGAGGACGCGTAATTTGCGTACGCAAACCCGTGAGGGACGCGCTCGGAATTGGCGTCCCTCACGGGGCGTCGTAATTGGCGTACGCCAATTACGCCGGCGGATTTGGCCGTAGGCCAAATCCGACCCAATTCCGACTCTGCGAGCGAACCTACCCCCCCGAAGGGGGGGAGCGACTAGCGAGGCTAGTTCGCTCGCACTCGAAGGGACCCGTGAGGGACGCGCCTCCCTCCCCGTGAGGGGGGCGCGTCCCTCACGGGTCCCTTCGACAAGCGCTCCGTAATAAGGTAGCTTATTACGCTTTAACGTAATAAGGTAGCTTATTACGCTAAAGCGTAATAAGCTACCTGAAGCTTCGGACTTTAGCTTAAAATGCTAGCTTATTAAGCTAAAGCTTAATAAGCTACCTCAGGGGCAGGAGAGCGGACCTAAAGAGTTCCCCCCCTTCGGGGGGATATATTCGAGATTTAAAACTTCGACGTTTTTAAATTGAAACTCTATTTGATTTGTACTTTTCAGATTTAAAATCTAAGGCGTAGTGTACCCTCTTTAATAGTGCGTAAGTTATGTCAGGCATGGCTTGGTTTTTTCCGAAGTCGAAGTCGTCAAAAAAACCTATCGTCCCCCTCCCCCCTGCGGGGGGGTCGGACGATCCGACCCCTCCCCCCGCAGGGGGGAGGGGGACGATACTTGCGAGTCCGCTCGTAATGAAGCACGAAGTCCCTTTTACCGTGTTGAGGCTTTAAAATTGTATTTATCCTAACAAGCCTATTAGGCATATAAGAAGCTACTTATTAGGTAAGGTAGTATCTATGGAGAGGAGAAGGGTTTATTACCTAAAAACCCTTATTGTAGTTAGGAGACTTGTTATATTGTAACAAATAATTTTACAAGATAATTGTTATTATTAATACATAAAGGTCTTTGAAGCCTTTGGTTTATAGTAATATAATCAAACGTTCTTACTAAAAAGAGAGGGTCTCTTCCAAGGTAAAAAAAAAGAATTATACGTCTACAATAATACCAATAATACCAATAATACCAATAATACCAATTCTACCAATAATACCAATTCTACCAAAAAGTATACAAATAAAGTCTAAAGTCTAAAGTCTAAAGTCTAAAGTCTAAAGTCTAAAGTCTAAAGTCTAAAGTCTAAAGTCTAAAGTCTAAAGTCTAAAGTCTCCCCCATCTTTTATGTGCGAAGTTTCCCCCCTATATATATAAGCCTATATATATAAGCCTATAATATTATAGATAAGCCCATATATATAAGCCCATATATATAAGCCTATATATATAAGCCTATAATATTATAGATAAGCCTATATATATAAGCCTATATATATATATATATAAGCCTATAATATTATAGATAAGCCTATATATTAGAAAGAAGCCTATATATTATAGATAAGCCTATATATTATAGATAAGCCTATATATTAGAAAGAAGCCTATATAGAAAAGATAAGCCTATATAGAAAAGGTCAAAATGAAAGGAAAACCCCTCTAATAAGGGGAGTAAAGGTCAGATTTTTTCTTATTTTTTTTTTGAACTTTCCCTTTAATAAGGGATAAAAAGTGAATAATAATAAAAATAGAGTAAATAGGTCAGACCCATATATCCCGTGAGGGGGGCCTGACCTAGCCTAGAGAGGGGGGCCCCCTATATATAGGAGGGGACCTAGCCTTCCCTAGAGAAGGTCAGGCCTATATATATAGGCCTGACCTTCTCTAGGCGTAGGTCAGGCTGCGCCCCTCCTATATATAGGGGGTTTGGAACAATCGCGACCTTTATACTCTCCGTGGCCCCCTTATATATATAGGGGTTTGGTACAACCTACACATTCCGACTCTATATTGTTCCTATCGAACAATTAAGAGAGGTCCAGGTTTATATTTAGTGTGCTTATTTGCGTTCTGTTGAAAAAATCTAAATACCCCGACTACGTATTGTTATCTTGGAACTACACAAAAGTGGGTATATAAGTATAGTACCATAAGCAACACAAATGAAATGTATTATCTTATAGTACTATACTTATATATGAAAAAAAAAGCTGTAACTTAGTTACCCCAACGTTGAAGTAGAGCGGGATCCGGTATATAAGGTTGTGCAATATAAATGTTTTCATTTTGGTGATCCGGATCATATAAAAGTCCGCCATATTTTGAATTGTTAGTCGACGTTTTCTTTTTCGAGTTCTTTCTAGAATACGCGGACTTTTCCGTCGATTTTTTATGCGCAGCCCTTACGGGTCTTTTTCCTCGTACTTGCGGTAGTTGAGAATAAATTCATTTCGAAGAAAATCCTATATTTATAGTATTTTCTTCGAGATCTCTAGGTCCGCTCTCCCCCCGTAGGGGGGTCCCCGTGAGGGGGTCGCTTATTACGGAGCGCTTGTCGAAGGGATTTTCGCGTCAGGCGCGTAAATCCCTTCGAGCAACTCGCAGATCTTCGAACCCCCTTTCTCAAAAGGGGGTTCGAAGTCTGCGACTTGCGTCGGAATTGTCCCCCTCCCCCCTGCGGGGGGGCGGACAATTCCTAGCGCTTAATTTGTCCCCCCCCGTAGGGGGGAGGGCAAACCCGTGAGGGAAGCGACCTCTGCGAAGCGCTCAGTCGGAATTCGCGATCACGATCGCGAATTCCTAGCGCATCCCTCACGGGTTTGCGTCCCTCACGGGGCAAATTATGCGACCTACGTCGGATTTTTGTAGGTCCGCTCTCCTAGCGGACCTACAAAAATCCTAGCGCTTATTACGCTTTAGCGTAATAAGCGACCTGAAGTCGGATTTGTCCGCGGACAAATCCTAGCGCATCCCTCACGGGTCCGCTGAAGCGGAATATGCGACCTTCGCACTAAAGCGTAATAAGGTCGCTTATTACGGAGCGCTTGTCGAAGGGATTTTCGCGTCAGGCGCGAAAATCCCTTCGAGCAACTCGCAGATCTTCGAACCCCCTTTATCAAAAGGGGGTTCGAAGTCTGCGACTTGCGTCGGAATTGTCCCCCTCCCCCCTGCGGGGGGGCGGACAATTCCTAGCGCTTAATTTGTCCCCCCCCGTAGGGGGGAGGGCAAACCCGTGAGGGAAGCGACCTCTGCGAAGCGCTCAGTCGGAATTCGCGATCGCGACCCTCACGGGGCGAATTCCTAGCGCATCCCTCACGGGTTTGCGTCCCTCACGGGGCAAATTATGCGACCTACGTCGGATTTATGTAGGTCCGCTCTTAGAGCGGACCTACATAAATCCTAGTGTCGGATTTTTGCGTCCGCAAAAATCCGAGCGCTTATTACGCTTTAGCGTAATAAGCGACCTTATTACGCTTTAGTGCGAAGCTTCAGCGTAGCTGAGCGCTTCGCAGAGCGCAAGCGCTCCGTAATAAGCGACCTGAAGTCGGATTTGTCCGCGGACAAATCCTAGCGCATCCCTCACGGGTCCGCTGAAGCGGAATATGCGACCTTCGCACTAAAGCGTAATAAGGTCGCTTATTACGCTTTAGCGTAATAAGCGCTCGGATTTTTGCGGACGCAAAAATCCGACGGAGGTCGCATAAATTGCCCCGTGAGGGACGCAATTTAAGCGCTCGGAATTGGGTCGGATTTGGCCGCCCCCGCCCCTGGCGGGACGGGGGCCAAATCCGCCGGCGTCCCTCACGGGTTGGCGCCCCTCACGGGGCCAATTACGACGCATACGCCACCCTCACGGGTCCGACTCTGCGAGCGAACCTACCCCCCCGAAGGGGGGGAGCGACGATCCCCTATATATATAAGGGGATCGTTCGCTCGTACGCGTTTTTCCTATATATAGGAAAAACGCGGACATTGCACTCTTTTGGCGACATAGTACGTAGAGTTTTCGATTCTCCACCAATTCTGGAAATCGACCAACGGTCAATCGATAAAAGACTAGGTTGCGGTGGTAAAAAGTTCGACATACAAATAACATTTGGAATAGCGGTAATTACGTCGTTACTTTCGTACTTACCAGAAAACATTAGCCCATTTTTTATTGTTTCGATCGTAGAAAAGAGTTGGTTGTAATCGACAAATTTTGGCGTCGATCGAGTAAAATCGAAAAATACAATATCTTTATCTTTGTTCATTCGCCGCGCGTGGAACAAATCTCTTTGAAGGTCCCCCCTACGGGAGAAAGTATATGTGCGTTTCCTTTGTAAACCTGATACTTGACGTACGAGGACTTCCCTGTATTCCCCGTGGGATCAAAGATCCAATAAATACGTCGCGGATCAGCTTTTGATTCAAGGAATTCATTAAGTTTTTGCTGCCATAATTATGGCTTATTGATAACGTCGTTTAAATCTTCTTCACGATAAGTTGGAGAGATGAGACCAAGGTCCTTCGACCCTAGTCTCCTCCTTCTGGCAATAGCGGATAAGAGCTTTTTCATCAAAAGCCGAAGTTACCTCGATTCCGAAAGCAATTGGATTAAGCATTTTCGCAAGTTGCTTAGAGCGAATTTTACTTGGGAGCTTCACGTATCCTTGAAAATGTAGCTTTTGTGTAATTTCTCCACGTTCAATTTGGAAAGTGAACTCGGAAGCACTCAGTGCATGCAATTGTTCTTCGAGTAGTTCAGGAGAGTCAAATAAATGCTGATTTTCGGGATGTTGAGTAATACGGAAAGCATGTCTAAAAAGTGGATTAGTTGAATAATTGTCATTGCATGCTTCCCACATATCAAATGAAATAACGGTTTTTGTTTTTTGTGTAAGTGTTTTGTCTAGTGAAGACGTTTGTGTTGTCGAATAATAGGCAGCGCTTTCTGTTTCTGCGGTATTGCCAAAACCTTTAAATTCGGGGTTATTGAATTGATCAGTCATTAAATACCCCCCTTCAGTTCAATTCCCATTTTCAATTTGTCCAAGGTCAACTTGACCTTGCTCAACTTTTGGTTTTTGAGCACTTTGAAGAATTTGCTCAAAATAATAAACAGATTTTAGCGAAGACTTTTTGCCAATACGAATATCACAGAATACGCCAATAGGCGGTTCCGGTATTTTGTTAAAAGATTGGTAAGTCTTATTATCTGTTATTGAGAAACTAGTAAGAGAAATCCCCTTACCAGTATTCTCTTCTTCGTGCATAGGTACACCATCAGTAAAAAGAAATGAAACACCTGCTATAGTGTTCTTTGACGTGGGGTCCAGGAAGCTATAGCTTCGCGCAGATAGTAAAATGTACGCAACCCGTACGGTATTTGCCGGCATTGTAACCGATTTAAAACGTTTTCAAACTGGATCTGAATCTGCGATTTTGATAGAATCGCGAAAACTCTTAATTATGGGGTTAATAATCATACTGTGAAATTTATGTTCTATTTTTATTAAGATATATAGTATATTTATACCTTGTGAATTGTTCCTCCCCCCTTATATATATATAGGTATATATAGGTATATATAGGTCTATATAGGGGGGGAACAACCGGTATATGTCGACCCCGTTATGTTCCAATGAAACATCCTCGACGGGTCTAGTTTTACACATATCTTTTTTGTCATTTTCATTAAATTAACTAAAGAAATTACTCATCCGCTTCATAATAGGTGTGGCTTTCACTGGCTTTGGAACAACCCAGAGATCTCGATCTTCTTATGTTTTTTTTATCGAATAAAATTCTATTGACGATGTTTTATACGAAAACATCGTCGATCCCTCCCCCCCGCGGATATAAGGGGGGGAAAAATTCCTTTATAAAGGAATTTTGTTACGGTATAGAATTTTC
>Ga0306916_100642_pt1 | contig 10189 bp, 10 predicted proteins | sample AntDeeMetag20062_FD_190409 | JGI IMG/M metagenome (GOLD analysis project Ga0306916, IMG submission 190409) | Saline lake microbial communities from Deep Lake, Antarctica - Metagenome TFF 2006 #2 (v2) (version 2) | ecosystem: Environmental > Aquatic > Non-marine Saline and Alkaline > Saline...
CCTCATCAGGGAACTCATTGCGCGCTGGATCTGGTTCGAGTGTGCCAGCCCAGACCAATAGGCCACAGAGGATACTTGCTAAAAGGAGGAGGGCGAGAAGTCTGGTCGACCGCGTCTCGATCATTGTATACCATTGTGGTAGTGGGGTAAATCAAGTATTCCGGTCTTCAGCTCTACTATCATACAATATATATTATATTTGTTATGTGTACTTGACATTGTCTGGCTGATGTCTGATGATTATTTACATGTTTTAGTGGTTGTTGTTCAAACAAAAACAGTTATATTATGCGAGTAGTCAGATAAACCAAGTACCTCATATTAGAGACAATCCTACAAATTGTTTGGTTGATTTGCAAGGCACGTCGTTCGATGAGGTTGGAAGTGTTAATGTCATTAAAAAATATTGATCAGGCAGTCGAGTCCTCTAGTACTGATCAGCCGAGCAATTCGGTTGCTGATCAAATTCTCGTCGGCATTCCAGCCTACAACGAGGAGATTGGAATCGGCAGTACGATTCTTGCTGCACAACAGTACTGTAGTACTGTCGTTGTCGTCGACGATGGCAGTGCTGATAATACGGTCTCGATTGCTGCTCAGACAGATGCCGTTGTATTGGAGCATCGTGAAAACGTTGGGAAAGGTGGTGCTGTCCAGACGATTTTCGATTACGTCCACGGCCATGACTTTGATGCGCTCGTGTTGATCGACGGCGATGGCCAGCACATTCCCGATGAGATTCCGGATGTCGCTAAGCCGGTTCTCGAAGACTCGGTCGACATGGCTATCGGGAGTCGGTATATCGAACAAAAAAAGACCGAAACACCACTCTACCGTCGGTTCGGACAGCGTGTCTTGGATGTGTTGACTACTGGGTCGACGCAATCTGAACTGACTGATACACAGAGTGGCTTCCGAGCATTCTCACCCACGGCTGTCGAGGAGCTAACGTTGTCGACCGATGGGATTGGCGTCGAAAGCGAGATGATTAGCAAAGCTACCGAAAAAGGGCTGCAAATGAGTGAAGTTCCGATCAATGTCCGATATGAGGGCGTCGACGGCCAGACGTACAATCCACTTCAGCATGGGTTGACTGTGGTACTCTTTATGTTGCAGCTGATTCGTGACCGTCACCCGCTGTTGTTCTTCGGTGTGCCTGGAATTATACTATTGCTGTTGGGTGGCGGTCTCGGGTTTCAGGCTGCCTTTTTGTATCAGACTACAGGTGCGTTCCACCAGTGGCGAGCGATTAGTGGTGGGTTCGGGATCCTGCTTGGAACGCTTTGCATCTTTTGTGGGCTCGTGTTGAGCCAGATCCGAAACATGGTTGTGAAAATCAATGAGTGACTCCACAGATTTGTCGAAATTATGTTCGTTCTGAGAACACGTACCGAGGTATTTAAGTCTGCACAAGTGTCCATGCATAGTGAGCGAAGAGAAACCCCCTGCTTAGGGAACCATACCAGACAGCATAACTTGGATGATCCTGATTCTTTTTTCACCAGTTGGATCTTCTAATACTAGTCTGTAATCAGGAGGTCAGATTGAGTTTACACGGGAAGCAGACTAGCGAAATGTTGATCGGTATCGAGAATATGCTCCTTGATGAATAGCTGGAGACGGTGCTTATCTAGGGAAATACTAATTATGTGTGAGAATTAGGACAATTTTCAAGATGAAGTGAAGATTATTAAAGATAATCATCCAAATCTACTTAATGAGTTGTGTGGGTCCGTATGTGTATAATATTATATAAAAAAAATTTAATCAAACATTTAGCTGATTTATAGGAAAAATAATCAACAAGAATTAAACTACTTTTGATGATATAATCTTGTACCACGTTCCTTTTAACTAATTGTAGACATCTTATGATATGAATAACCAACGTGTTCTCGTTGCTGGCGGTACTGGATTTATCGGCTCGAACCTAGCAAACTACCTTGCAGCGGACAATGATGTCGTTGTCGTCGACGACTGCTATCTTGGTACCGAAGACAATCTAGTAGATGATATTGAGTTCGTGAAGGCGAGTGTGGTCGACTCGGAGCTGCCGACTGACGTTGATGTGGTGTTTCATCTCGCGGCGTTGTCCTCATACGCGATGCATGAAGACGACCCACAGACAGGCGCCCGCGTGAACGTTGAAGGGTTTGTCAACGTTGTCGAGCGGCTCGTAAGGACGGCTGTGAGACGGTTGTGTATGCCTCTACGTCTTCGATCTATGGTGGTCAGACCGAACCCTCGCCTGAATCGATGGATGTGGCAGTCAACACGGGCTACGAGGCCTCGAAACTGGCCCGTGAACGCTATGCAGAGTACTTTGCGAACCACTACGATATGACGATGGCTGGGATGCGGTTCTTTTCGGTCTATCAGGGCTACGGTGGCTCCGAAGAGCACAAAGGCGAGTACGCCAACGTGATCGCCCAGTTCGCAGAGGATATGGCCAACGGGGAGTCACCGGTTCTGTATGGAGATGGAACCCAGACGCGGGACTTCACTCACGTCGATGATATCGTTCGTGGCCTGGTGCTGGCTGGTGAACAGCAGCTCGATGGAGTGTACAATCTCGGGACGAGTGAGGCTTACGATTTCAACACAGTCGTTGAGATGGTGAATGACGAACTCGGGACCGACATTGAATCAGAGTACATTGAGAACTCGATTCCGGATTCAGTGTACGTGCATGATACCTGTGCCGATTACTCGAAAATGAAGGCTGAGACTGGCTGGGAACCACAGATTAGTTTCGAGGAGGAAATCGAACGGGTGTGTCGACAGTATGTGTCAACATTGGATTTATAAACTAATGACTATTTTAATATTTACTGCAAATGAGTACAAATAGACCTACTGTGCTACTTCTGGCACTGATTATTGATCGTTAGAAAGTTGGGCATTCAAAGAAAGACGAAATTAACGCCCTACCAGGTTAGACCCTCGTAGACGATTCCTTCCCGGCGATCTATTGCGTGACGACCATCAATAACGATGGGCGTCGACATCGTATCGAACTCCTCATCAAGATCAGTAATTTCCTCCCAATCGGTTACAACAAGTGCTGCAGCAGCATCCTCGAGGGCAAGTGAAGCAGTAGATGCGTAGGTGATATCAGGGAACTGCTTGCGCATATTCTCAACTGCGACCGGATCATAGCCGACGACAGTCCCACCGCGCTCTTGGATCCCCTCAATAACAGGAATGGCACGGGAGTTTCGAACGTCATCAGTCCCAGGCTTGAACGCGAGGCCGAGTACAGCAACACGTTTGCCCTCTATATCGATGTGACGATCCATCAGGGAGAGAAGGCGTTTGGGTTGTATATCGTTTACTTCGACAGCTGCATCAAGCATCGCTGGCTCGTAGCCCTCACTGCGGGCGGCTGCTCGGATTGCTGCCGTGTCTTTCGGAAAGCAACTTCCGCCCCAGCCTAATCCCGACCGAAGGAACTGGTTCCCAATACGGTCATCAAGACCGATTGCGTCAGCAACTTCGTAGGCGTCGACGCCGAGTTCTTTGCAAATATTCCCAATATCGTTAATCAGCGATACTTTGGCCGCAAGGAAGCCATTATTTGCGTACTTGATCATCTCTGCTGTGCGCGTATTCGTCTCGACGAGGTGAGCATCGGCTTGGGTGATAAGTGGATCAAATACGCCATGCATGTCTTCGAGAGCGCGGTTGTCGTCCGCTCCCAGCACGACTTTATCTGGGTGGCGGAAGTCGTGGACTGCGGTCCCTTCTCGAAGGAACTCCGGATTCATTCCGACACCGAATGCTTCGCCAGTCGTTTTTCCGGTCTCGGCTTCGAGGATTCCAGTAATCACGTCTTCGGTAGACCCAGGAACGACTGTACTCTTGACGACGACTGTATGCCAAGCGTCTTTCTGCGCGAGCGTCTGTCCTAACTGTTCAGCGCCAGCTTCCATAATCGAGAGATCAATACTACCGTCTTCGTTCTGCGGCGTCGGCAGACAGAGAAACGTCACGTCAGTTTCAACGACAGCCTCGTACTCGGTCGTCGCCTCGAGACGGCCAGTCCCATCCTCACCTGCGTGTTTGGCGACCAGCTCGGGGAGCCCGTCCTCATGAATTGGTGGTGACCCACTGTTGATCGCGTCCACGGTATCTTCGTCAATGTCGACGTTGACAACGTTATGGCCAAGGTCAGCAAAACACGCCGCAATAGTTGTTCCGACGTAACCACTGCCAATAACAGATAAGTCCATGTTGACAGTGATTCGTAAGTACGGTAAATAAAGTGTCCGGTTGTACCACTCGCTTTTGATTATGGGGACTACGCATTTTCAGGGCTTGCGAGTCGATTTCATAGATGCTGGTGAGGCTCATCACTCATTCACTGCTCTGGTCAGAAACAATCATTCTACCTAACAACAAATCGTTGTTTTACTGGTTAAACAGTACCACAAAAAGTATCTACATAGAATACAGATTGCCGGATGAAACATGGAGATCACGAAAGCCGTCATTCCGGCAGCCGGGTTTGGGACTCGATTTCTCCCGGTAACGAAGTCACAACCGAAGGAGATGATGCCTGTTTTGGACAAGCCGACAATTCAATATGTTGTCGAAGAAGCTGTCGAAGCAGGTATTGACGATATTCTCATTATTACTGGTCGCGGGAAACAGGCGATTGAACGTCATTTCGACAAATCCTACGAACTCGAGGAGACATTACGGGCGGATGGAAAAACCGATCGGCTCGACCGTGTTCAGGAGATTGCGGATCTCGCAGACATCCACTACGTCCGGCAAAAAGAACGCAACGGTCTCGGTGATGCTGTCTTGTATGCCCGCAAGCACGTCGGTAACGAACCGTTTGCACTCTTGCTGGGTGATACAATTATTGAAAATGGCACACCGTGTACTGAGACCCTCATTTCTGAAGCTGAAGAACATGACACATCTGTCCTCTCCCTAGAGCGTGTTCCGTGGGAGCAGGTTCCCTCATATGGTGTTGCGGACATCGACGAGACAGATACGACAGCAGGGAGTTTCCCGGTCAATGACTTTGTGGAGAAACCACCGCAAGACGAAGCTCCATCAAACCTCGCAATTACAGGTCGATATATTCTCACACCAGAGATATTTGACATTCTCCAAGCCACTGAGAAAGGTGTCGGCGGTGAACTCCAGCTGACTGATGCGATTCGGGCACTCGATACCGTTCGAGGCGTTGAACTCGACGGTGATCGCTACGATATCGGTAATATCCCTAGTTGGCTGCAAGCCAATATTGATATGGCACTAAAACACGATGACGGTGAGATGAATGGGGCCGTCGAGGCACTCATAGCGGAGTATACCAAATGAGCCGGATTCTTGTTACTGGTGCTGCTGGATTTCTTGGCTCACATCTCTGTGATCAACTCCTTGCCGAGGGCCACGAAGTCATTGGGATGGACAACCGCGTGAGCGGGCAGATGGATAATCTCGATGACGCGTTCGACAATGATCGATTTTCGTTCCATGAACACGATGTCACCGAATTCATTCACGTCTCCGGAGAGTTGGATGCCGTTCTCCATCTGGCAAGCCTCGCCTCTCCAGTCTTCTACCGGGAAAACCCGATCAAGACGCTGAAGGTTGGCGCACTGGGGACGCACAAAACGCTCGGTCTCGCAAAGGAGAAGGATGCAACGTATCTGTTTACATCGACGAGCGAAGTGTACGGCGATCCTGAGGTGAATCCGCAGCCGGAGGATTACCGTGGGAACGTCGATCCCTTTGGGCCGCGGTCGTGTTATGATGAATCTAAACGGTATGGGGAATCTCTCGTGCGTGCGTATCGAGATGACCACGGGCTCGATGTTCGCGTTGCGCGCATTTTCAACACGTATGGACCGCGGATGCGGCTTGATGATGGGCGGGTGATTCCGAACTTCGCCAAGCAAGCATTGACTGGGGAGGATTTGACTGTGTATGGGGATGGCGAGCAGACACGGAGTTTCTGCCATGTGTCGGATATGATCGATGGGCTTGTGGCCCTCCTTGAGTCGAACGTCCAGACGCCTGTGAACATCGGCAACCCCGACGAGCGGACAATCAACGAGTTAGCCGACGTGATTCTTGCGGTGACTGGGAGCGAGAGTGGCATTACTCACGAGGAGTTGCCGCCACAAGATCCCCAAGTGCGTCGACCGGATATTTCAAAAGCACAGGCGGAACTGGGGTGGGAACCGACGGTGTCACTGCGTGATGGGCTTGAATATTCTATTAAATATTTTGAGGAGATAGTATAGATTCTATTCATTTAACTCGGATCTTACGGATACTCAGACTGGTTTTCGTACATTTTCACTAAAGGTTATCAATGGGCTGATGTTGTTGAGAGATGACATCTGTGTCAAAAGCGAAATAGTTAGTGCGACAACTAATAAGGATTCAGTAATGACTGAGGTTTCTATTAGAATTTGATGTAACAATATTGACCGTCTGACATACTCGATGCAACATGATTTGACTGTAGTCTTGTCGTTTTGCAGTTGGTTCGGGATCGATATGCATTACTTTTTTCCGGAATTCATAGGCTTATATTACTATTACTTGGCAGTGGTCTCAGGTTACAAGCTGCATCCCTGTATCAGACTACCAGTGCCTTGTATCAATGGAGGTCATTGAAATATAGTTGCACGATTTAGCATATATGACATATATTAGAATTACTGTTACTTCGGTGGTTTACGAAGATACTGAGGGGATTTTTCTAAGGGATGGAGCAAAGGTACAATATATTTCCCGAACTGGTTGTACTTGTCCCATGTTTTATACATATCTTTGATCACCTGAATCATGTTTCTTATTGATGAGTTACTCATCCCTCCGATAGTCATTCGTACAAGAACTTGGTCAATATACTGAACAGAAACATCATTCTTTAGTAGGAACCGTAACATGAGATCGTAATCCGCTGCAATAGGAATTGTTGTATCATACAGGCCAATATTTTCATACAATTCACTTCGCACAAAAAATGTTGGATGTGGTGGCATCCAACCTAGGTAGTATTTATATGGCTTGTATGCTCCACTTTGCCAATATCGAACGATATTATCTTGGTCATTTACATACACCAAATCACCATAACAAATGTCTACTGTCGTATTACTCATTGTATTAGCGACAGCATCTAAGACGAAATTATCTTGATATTTGTCGTCAGCATTGAGTATACCGATAACATCCCCAGTTGCTCGGTTAATACCCTTGTTGATTGCATCATACAATCCGTTATCATCCTCACGGATGAGTACATCAATATGTTCTTTATATGATTGTAATATGTCGACTGTCTTGTCTGTCGAGTTACTGTCAACAACAATGTGTTCTATCTCGAAATTTCCTTGCTGGTGACTAATTGATTGAATGCACAATTCGATTCGAGGATCATTATATACTGGTGTTATAATGCTGATTTTCATACTTATATCATGAGATTCTAATGAATTACTAGATCTCTTGTATGTAACAGATTACTATATTCAATTAGCATAAATCCATGTATTTTTACCGTTACGGATGTTCCTTATTAATAACCTCACAATATATTTCTTCAATTTCTTCTGCCACCGCTGACCAATAAAATTTTTTAAGGACAAGATCGCGTCCATTAGATGCCATTTCAGCACGTAAGTCATCATCGTTGAGAATCTGGATGATTCCCTCAGAAATACCATCGGGTTTAGCAGCGATAGTTCGTCCTGCATCTGAGGGGATCCACTCTGCTGCACCACACTTCTCTGTAAGAACTACTGCAGTTTCACAGGCCATCGCCTCAATTACAACGTTCCCGAAGGATTCATATCTATACTTTGATGGTAACACAAACAGGTCAGCATCGACATATGCTTCTAATTTTGATTTATTATATAATGGCCCAATAAAGTGGATAAATTCTTCAAGATCAAGAGTGGAAACCTGTCTCTCAAGGGTATTTTGTAGTCCATCATCAGGGCCAACAAGAAACAGTTCAGCTGTCGGAATTTGCTTTCGAACTTCTTTGAATGCATCAATTAACAAATCAACTCCTTTCATATCATCAAGTCTCCCCACAAAAAGGACAACAGGGACATCTGGATCAATTCCATACCTAGTGCGAAACCCCCCCTTTCTAGGAGGATCCTGGTATATTTCGAGGTCAACTCCATTTTGAATATGTTCCAATTTGTTTGGATCCGTATCGGGGAAGACATCAAAATACCGATTGGACTCACTTTCTGAGGTGGCGATGATCCGAGAAGCATCTTCAAAAAGTTTCTCACCAGTAATTTTGTCAAATAACCATTTTTGTTTTGGACGTAAGGTCCTTGGAACTCCGCCATTGGTCTGTAGAATGTATGGAATACCTGCTTTCGTCGCGTATCTCCGAGCAAATTCTGCTTGTGGAGTCCGAAATTCTTCGATATGTACTATGTCGAAGTTTTTAATATTACGCTTCAGTTTCGTTGTCATTCCGGGAGCAAGACAGAGGTTGTATTCATAGGCAAGAGTATTGTTTACGTTTCTAAATCGATGGACATTGAGTTCTTCCATCGGAATTCCGTGTTTTTCATCGTTGAACCGTTCGTCTGCGTCATAGGCATCTGTCGTATAAACTGTGACATTATGGCCGAGCTGTGTCAAACTCTTTGAAATCTTGTAAGTTGACCTAGCTGGTCCACCATAGGCGTATGCGGGAGCAAAACTAGAAACGACTTGTAGGATCTTCATTTATATTCTCTCAATTTTGGACTTCATTTTCTCAGTGCCCAGATTGAACAGTGTATAGGCAAATGCAATAGCACGAACAAAGAGGAGTGCAGGAAACAGGAACCAGATTAGGTCCCGATCACGAACCAGTCCTTTAATCATACCTCTGGTTCCCAGTACCACCTGTTCGTAAATGATAGTTTGATCACGATAACTTTGTAAACAACGCCCAATTGTATTTTCGTTATTGTATGTTGGAATGCAGAATGAAACGGTGGGAAGGTTCTCTTTGTCTATCCATCCATCTGATAATGTTTCTATAGAGGGGTCATCAATGATTGATTTTTCAGATTTCATACACCCAACACATTGCTTAATACATATAGTTGTTCCGGTTCCTATTTTGTAAATCTTTCATAGCAGCGTTTTATATATGCGTTGTAGCGCATTCTAAATATGGTCACGTAGTATCTATTAGATATACAGATAGGATTATGTCTGTAATTCATTATATGTTTTTAGTATTTTTTGGATTATTGGTTCCATCTCAAACCGAGAAATCTCATTTGGTATCGATTTTTTAATTGAATTATATACTTTATTATTTTGTTTTAGTAGCTGTAATTGCGATATAAGTTCGCTACTATTTTTAGGCTCAAATTGTAAACCAGCATTTCCAGCAATCCAGGGGGGAGCTCCAATATTAGAGGTTAACACAGGGGTTTGGCATTGCAGGGATTCAAGAATTGTGCGGCCAAATGGTTCAGGCCAATTTCCGGGATGAACAAACAGATCTGCAGAGGTATAAAAACTCGACAAATCAGAATTATCAATTCTCCCATAGTATTCTACATTTGAGGGTGAGTTATTTGATAATTCTGAGTAGAGTGGTCCATCACCCACAATATGAAATTTGAACCCATTTTTCAGTTTACGTGCTGCCTCAATTAGTGTTCTAACTCCTTTTATTTCTTTTAACCAACCAACATAAAGAATATTAAAACAACCATCAAATAATGCTTTCTTTTTTCCTTTCATAGAGAATGATTTATCAATAAAATTTGGCATGACTTCTATAATCTCAGGATCAATCCCATTTGAAATATATATCTGTTTAACAGAAGGGCTTATTGCAAACAATTTATCAACTTGATTCATCAAAATCGGGTCAAGATGAGTCTTAAACATGTATTTAGGTATATTAGCAATTTTTTCGTTGACGTCTCCAACATCATGTTTTATCTTAGACGCTGTGGTACAATTAAGATAACATTGTGATTCCATCATCGATTTATTGGGACAAAATGCATAGTTATTCAACCTTCCAATGATTGGTGTCTTCCCACCTTTCTTCTTAAAAATACCTCCAAGAAAATTAAATTGAGGGGTAAATATGTGGAATATGTCTGTATTTTTTTCTTTCTTTTCCATATAGTTAATTATGGATCCACAACTATGTAGAATATTTTCTGAATCA